>ODAI012003603.1_pt1 | contig 11424 bp, 11 predicted proteins | sample 1539321 | NCBI WGS metagenome assembly ODAI01 (sample SAMN02144231, study PRJEB22623) | gut metagenome | biome: sheep rumen | host: Ovis aries | place: New Zealand
CAAAATGACCGGGCCGGCGCAAACGGATGGTGAAAGTATCCGTTTCGTAGTATAAGATGATCATGAAAGAGCCGCAAATGTCCCGGGCCCCCCAGCCGATGTGCTGGAAGGTCTGCGTGAGACCGCCGATGTAGTCCTTATAGAGGCTGACGGCTCAAGACGCATGCCTCTCAAATGGCCTGCCCCATGGGAGCCGGTCGTGCCTGACTATACAGATTTAACAGTATGTGTAGCGGGACTGTCCGGTCTCGGTCAGAAAACAGCTGATGCCGTATACCGCGCAGAGGACCTTCCAGACGCGCTGAAACGCGATACCGTGGATTTCAACCTTATTCATGCCCTCGTGTCATCGCGCAATGGCGGTCAGAAAGGCGTCCGCGGAGATTTCCGCGTTTTCATGAATCAGGTAGATGACGATCTTGACAGGCTTGCAGCCGCTTACAGGCTGCAGCAGTTCTTTGCCGTGCTCGGGATCCAGAGCGCCTGGGGTTCTCTCAGGGCTGAGCCGAAGATCGCTGTCATACTTGAAGCCGCGGGCAACAGCAAGAGATTCGGAAGCAACAAGCTTCTCCACACTATGGAAGACGGTCGTCCAATGATAGCATCCATACTCGATGCAGTCCGCCCTCTCGACGTGTATAAGAAGGTAATGGTAACGCAATACAGAGAAGTCGCCGCGCTGGCTTCGAACCTGGAGATAGTGATGAACGATGAACCGGATCTCGGCATATCTCACAGCATGCAGCTCGGCATAGAAGCCGCTGGCGATGCTGACGCCTACATGTTCTGCGTGTGCGATCAGCCGGGGCTGAAAACAGCTACCATCAAGCGGCTTAGTGAGGCATATAAAAAAGGAACTGCCGGCATCGTTTCCCTCTCCTGGCAGGGAAAGATGTGCAATCCCAAGATTTTCTCATCACGTTTCAGAGATCAGCTCATGAGCCTTTCCGGTGATACCGGCGGCAGGCAGATCATTGACGCCAACAGCGCTGATCTGCTACTCGTTGAAGCTGAAAGTGAAGATGAAATAACAGACATAGACAGTCTGTGATTATACGACTTCAATGAGGACTTCGATGACTCCTCCGCATATCATGCCGGATTCCGCAACGCTTTTTCCGGTCATGTCTACATCAAGCACCACGGGGCTCACATCCTCGTGTTTTTCTTTGCAGGCCAATTCACTGAGCACTTCCTCTGCGTAGCTGATAACAGTAGCCTCTGCGCATCCGCCTCCGATTGTACCTGTTATAACGCCTCCGCTTTCAACGAGCATGCGCGTACCGGCAGCCCTTGGCGATGAACCGTGCTTGGAGATTATAGTAGCCAGAACCGCAGGGTCTCTGCCTTCTGCAGTCAGCGCAGACATGAGAGCTGACGGTATCCCGGCTCCCCTTTTGTTTTTATTTTTGACTTCTATGATCTCTGCCATTATAGAGACCGCTATCTCTTCCGGTGTCTCCGCTCCGATCGCAAGACCAATAGGCATATGCACAGAATCGATTATGTCCTCTGAAACACCAGCGTCTGCCATAGTCTGCCTTACCATGCCTATCTTGCGCCGGCTTCCGATCATTCCTATATACATATACGGTTTCTTCACTATACTGAGAAGGCACTCCGAATCGCTCATATGGCCTCGCGTGACTATTACGAAATATGTGTCCCTGCTTCCCGGTATCTGCTTCAGCGCTTCTTCAAAGCTCATGCAGAGGCCCCTGTCTGCGCCGCGATCAAGCGCATTCTGCACAAACTGCCTCCTGTCATCTATTGCAGTAACGCGGAAGCCCATCATTTTGGCAATGGTGATCACCGGCATGGAAACATGGCCTGCGCCGCATATAACAAGCTCAGGCTCATTGCTGAGCACCTCGCCAAACACCTTTGTGCCGTCAATAAGCGAAGCGATTCCGTACGGAGCTTCCGCAGTCCCGGCTAAGTGAGCAGCAAAAAAACCTGCCTCGTCGCTCATCCATACAGGCTCACCCGAGGACAGTATCATCTTTTCGCCTGCATGCTCTCCGCTGCATACGGTGAACATGCGGTTCTCTTTATTGATGTTCAGATCGCCAATAATATCGTAGAAGTTCATGTCAGTATGTAAAGTCTCCGCTCTTTCCGCCGCTCTTGCTGACCAGGTGAATGTCACTTATGGTCATGCGCTTATCTATCGCCTTGCACATGTCGTATATGGTGAGGAGAGCGACCGAAACGCCTGTGAGCGCTTCCATCTCCACCCCGGTCTTTCCGTCACAGACCGCTGTACATGTTGCTTTTATTGTGCAGGCCTCTTCATCTGTCTCGAAGCTTACTTCAGCATTATTGAGCCCGAGCGGATGGCACATCGGTATAAGATCGGAAGTTCGCTTTGTGCCGCATATTCCGGCAATCTGAGCCACAGTAAGCACATCGCCTTTTTTTACCTTGTGTCCGAGCACGGCATCCATCACTTCGCGGCTGACAGAGATCGTACCCTCAGCCACTGCAGTCCTGCGCGTTACTTCCTTATCTGACACATCCACCATGCGCGCGTTGCCGTTATCATCAAAATGTGTGAATTCACTCATAATGCCGCCTCTTTACTCCAGAAACAGTATATTGTCTTCAGTCATCTTAAGGTAATCAGGAATGCCTTTCGCATCTATCACCTTCTGCTCCTCTCCCTGCACGAACCAGCACAGCGGCTCACTGCCAGACAGAGTGCGTATATAGTAGTTCTTTTCAAATGGAAGTTCGTCAACCCTCGCAAGATCTACCTTTATGCAGTTTTCTTCCTTCTGACCCCATACAGGTTCAAAAAAATGAGCTCTGTACCCAATAAAGCGTGTTCCGGCAGGAACTTCTCCTCTTATTTTCAACGTCACTCCCCAGTCAGTTGCTTCAATGACCTGGCTGCCTATGACTTTTGCCGCTGAGTAGTTCTTGCATCCTGTAAGCCTTGCTACTTCCACGCTGCCGGGGTTTCGGAATATCTCTCGTGTTTCTCCATGCCTGAGGATCTTTCCGCCCAGCAAAACAAATAATTCTTCACTGAATCTGTAAAGCTCATCTCTGCTGTGTGATACCATGATTACCTGCCCCGGATAGCCTTCAAGCATCTCCAGCATCTCCACCTGCATGCGGTCCCTCAGATAGCCGTCGAGGGCAGAGAAAGGCTCGTCCAGAAGTATGAGGTCAGGCTCTGTTACCATAATGCGCGCAAGTGCGACCCGCTGCTGCTGACCTCCGGAGAGTTCGCCCGGAAGGCGGTCTTCATAGCCTTCCATCCCGAAGCGCGAAAGCATCGTCATCGCTTTTGAGTGGTTCTCTTCCCTGTTCCCCTTCAGGCCTGCCATCACGTTCTGCAATACAGTCATGGTCGGGAACAGAGCGTAGTTCTGGAACATATACCCTACTTTACGCTTCTGAGGCCTCATGTTGATATGAGCGTCAGAATCGTAAAGCACTCTTCCGCCTGCTTCAATGCGGCCTGAGTCTACATCCTCGATGCCAGCTATGCTTCTGAGAGTCATGCTCTTACCACTTCCGGAAGCTCCGAGAATCCCTATCCTTGATGCATCACTGGCGATCCTGACATCGAGTTCAAATCCGCCAGCCTTTTTTTGAATATCTGCGTTCAGTCTCATTGCTTACCACTTCCTCACGTTTTTCATGTGCCTTCCTGTGATCATATTGATCGCAAAAACCGCAAGGAAAGCGATAAGAAGCACTATCACGACCCAGAATCCTGCAGTCACATAGTCGCCGTCCTGTATTACCATGGCGATGCGCTGTGATACAGTTCCCGTCTTTCCAGGGATGTTTCCGGCCAGCATGGATGTTGCTCCATACTCACCCATTGCGCGTGCGAACGTCAGAATAGTGCCGCTGGCGATTCCCGGGCCGGCTGTCGGGACTACTATGCGCCAGAATATGGCCGCTTCGGACATTCCGAGCGTCCTGCCGGCGTATACAAGATTTGCGTCGATCTGCTCAAATGCAGCCCTTGCGTTCCTGTACATCAGAGGGAACGCGATAACAGTTGCCGCGAGTATGCAGCCGAGCCAGGTGTGGACCACCTGTATGTCGAAGGTATCATTCAGGAATATTCCGAAGGCTCTTCTTCTGCTAAAAATCAGGAGAAGGAAAAAGCCGGCTACCGTCGGAGGCAGCACCATCGGAAGAGTAAGAATGCCGTCGATAATGGATTTCGCTCTGACATCCTTCTTTATGACTTTTCTGGCTGCCCAAAGGCCGAGGAAGAACGATATGAAAGTCGCTACTACCCCGGTCTTCAGTGAGATCCACAATGGGCTCCAGTCCAGTTTTTGTGCCAGTTCTATGAATCCGCTCACAGGTTGGTCATTCTCCTGAAAGTTATTCTACGTCAGTATCAAATCCGTACTGCTGATACAGTGCCTTTGCATCATCGTTTGTGATGTAAGCGATGAAATCAGCCGCAGCTGCAGACTCTGCGTCATCAGCATCAGGATTAGCGATCTGTGCAACAGGGTAAATGATATTGCCTGTAACATCATAAGGAACTACCTCGAGGATCTTTACTGCGTCCTCATGCCCTACTGTATCGGACAGGTAGGTTGTACCAACTTCACACGATGCTTCCTCTACTGCTGCGAGAACCTTGCTTACGTTGCCCTGTTCACTTATCTCAACTCCGCCGAGCTGATCTGAAACATCCTGAGTTGTGATAGTTGCAGGATCATCGACCTCTGCGAGTAGTCCGAGGGCTATCATCGCCTGTCTTGTGTACTTGCCTACAGGAACGCTTCCGTCAGCCAGAGCGATGCTCTTAGCATTTGCTATATCTGCCAGTCCTGTTACAGCGGTCTCACTGTCAGGCTGAGTAATTACTACCAGCTGGTTGTTTACAACATTTGTCCTTGTTCCGTCGACTACCATGCCTTCCTCTTCGAGCGTATCCATCTGCTTCTGTGCGGCGCTGAAGAATACATCGCAAGGAGCTCCCTCCTGAATCTGTGTCAGCAATGCGCCTGAGCTGTCAGCGTTGACTACGATGTCCACGCCAGGATTTGCTTCCTCAAAGGATGCCTCAAAGTCAGCCATTACTGTGCTCAGGGAAGCAGCTGCGAAAACATTCACTGTAGTTGTCTCAGTTGTTTCAGCAGTTTCAGCAGCTTCCTCGCTCTCTCCGCTGTTCCCGCCGCAGGCAGTCATAGCGAACATCAGTGCGAAAGCAAGTGCGATTACCAGCAGTTTTTTCTTCATTTCAATCTCCTTTTCTACTATCTTGCGCAGTCTCCACTCCTGCCCAGCATTATTTCCAGCCCGTGTTCGAGAGGATGGAGAAGGAATTCAAGGCATTCCCTTACAGCTTTAGGACTGCCCGGCAGATTGATTATGAGTGTCTGTCCGCGCATTCCGGCTGCTGCTCTCGAAAGCATTGCTGTCGGTGTTTTTGTCATAGAGTATGCTCTTATGGCCTCGGCTATTCCAGGAGTCATACGGTCACATACTGCTATTGTTGCCTCTGGAGTAACGTCTCTTTCTGAGAAACCGGTCCCTCCGGTTGTAAAAATGACATTTACCTGCCTCTGATCGGCAAGTCTTTTAAGTTCTGATGACAGAGGCTCCTGTCCGTCCGGAAGAAGCAGCCCTTCTATCACATCATAGCCAGCCTCTGCAAGGATCTCGCCTATCAGCGGCCCGCTTTTATCTTCTCTCTCTCCAGCTGCGCCTTTATCCGAAAGAGTTATCCATGCAGCTGTGAACGGCCTGTTGCTGTCTGCAGGTATCATATCTATCACATCTCCTGCCTTCACCGTACCGCCTTCAAGCACTACTGCAAACACGCCTTCACGAGGCATTATGCAGTCACCGACCTGATGATATATAGTGCAATGTGTGTGACACTCCTTACCTATCTGCGTCATCTCGAGGAGAGCATCTCCAATGCGGAATCTTGTCCCTACAGGCAATCTTTTGAAGTCGAAGCCTGAGGCAATGATATTCTCCCCAAAAGCCCCGTTACCCACATCAGCTCCACGGGCACGGAACTCCTCTATCTTCTCGTAAGACAGAAGGCTCACCTGCCTGTGCCAGTTGCCCGCATGTGCGTCTCCTTCAATGCCGTACCCCGGTACGAGTTGTATTGACGGCACTTCTTCTTTCTGAGTGCCGCGCCTTTTGCTTATGCAGACGGCTTTTACTACGCCTTTGTTTTCTGAACTCATTTATTATCCTCCGATCTGAGACATCAGTCTGTGCTCCGGATGTGAAGTAACAAAGCAATGTGCTTCAGGTTTGTTATATATAGCTTCCCTGATCGCTTCTTTCAGTTCAGCGTCGCTGCCTCCAAGATACGGTTTCAGGTTTGTTCCCTCCTCATAGCAGAGGCAGGGTTTCAGCTGGCCCTGAGAGGTAAGTCTTATCCGGTTGCACTGTCCGCAGAACGGCTCATGCATTGCGCTGATGAACCCAACAGCTCCTGCTTTACCCGGTATGCTGTAATAGACAGCAGGGCCATTTCCCATTTTTGATGTGTAAGGGCAAAGATCAGGCCAGATCTCACGCAGCTTCGAAAGCACAGTGCTGTTAGGTAAGCCGATAGACGGATCGCCTGCTCCGACAGGCATCATCTCGATGAACCTGACTGCTATGCCCCTGTCGAAAGCAAAGGCTGCAAGATCAGACAGCTCATCCTCGTTGAAGCCTTTCATTGCAAGAGTGTTGATTTTTGTATTAATACCGGCCTTTACAGAAAGATCTACCGCCTCCAGAGTCCTCTGCAGGATGCCGCCCCCTGTGATAGTGGTGAACCTGTCAGGATCGAGAGTGTCGAGGCTTATGTTTATGCCATCAACTGAAGCCTCTTTGAGCTCGTCTATGAAGCGGTACAGGCTCTGCCCGTTGGTTGTAATGCAGACTTCGTCTATGCCCTGAAGTTCTTTTACAGCCTTAATTAGTGAAGTGCACCCCTTGCGCACAAACGGCTCTCCGCCTGTGATCCTGATCTTCCTTATTCCGAGCTCCGCCGCAGCTGAGCATATCCTGATTATCTCCTCATATGTAAGGATGCTGCTCATCGGAACTTTGTCGCACCCGTCAGGAATGCAGTATCTGCATCTTAGATCACACCTGTCCGTGATGGACACTCTCATGTATTCGATTGTTCTTCCAAATCTGTCAGTCATCCGCTATTTTCCAAATCCGCAGTTCGGGAAAGTACAGATTTCACAACCGAGGCAGAGGCCTCCCTCTCCCAATCTGTCAAAATCATCCTTACTGAGGATCTCGCCGGTCATTACGCGAGGAAGCACAAGGTCAAATATAGTCCTTCTTGCATACATCACACAGCCCGGAAGCCCCATAACAGGAATCATGCTGTCTCCGTAATATGCCAGCATAAACATTGCGCCAGGCAGCGCCGGAGCACCGTATGTTACTACATTGGCATCACCGCATACATTTCTGATAGCCAGAGGTGTCCTGTCATCCGGGTCCACGCTCATGCCTCCGGTGCAGACTATAAGGTCGCATCCTTCGTCTATGAAATCCCTGATTCCATTTTCTATGTTGCTGCTGTCGTCGCCGGTCATCTTATGGCCTGCGATTTCGCATCCGAACTCGCTGAGTTTATCTATAACTACAGGAGTAAAGTCATCCCTGATCCGTCCGTACAGGATCTCGTTTCCGGTAACGACTATTCCAGCCTTCTTAGGTCTGTATGGAACAACGTTAAGAATCGGTTCTTCCCCACAAAGAGACTGAACCTTCTCCATCTTCTCTTTTTCAATTACCAGAGGAATGATTCTGGTTCCTGCGAGCTTGTCACCCTTCTTTACAGGAAAGTCACCGTGGCGGGTGGCAATCATCATCTGCCCGAACGAGTTAACATCTTTGAGCTTTTCTCTGTCGATTTTAAGCACGCCGTCGCACTCGGCCTTCAGCTCTATCTTGCCTTCCTTAACCTCTCCGCGGCTCATGTTATCGCCCTTGCAGATGGAGCAGAGAACTTCTGCCGCGTCGTTCTCGTGCATCATTCTCTCATCGTTTTCCCATACGTAGATATTGTCTTTTCCAACCGAAAGGAGCACCGGAATATCCTCTTCAGTTATCACATGACCCTTGCGAAAAACAGCATCTTTAGTAACGCCTTTTATTATTTGTGTAATGTCGTGACACAGAACATGTCCGACAGCATCTTCCGTTTTTATCAGTTTCATAGCTTCTCCATTGTTACCCTTAAATCCTTGTAATTATTATAGCTCCGAAAAAAACGTATTTTCAACAAAAAAGCCCCAAAAATGGGGCTTTTTAGTATTTTAAAGTTAAAACCGTTTTAGTTTTAGTCAGTCAGAACGGAGCTGCACATCACCGGTACAGCAGCCTTCATATATTCCGGATCCATTTCAAAATCCTTATCGTGCCAGGGCGCGCACTTCTTTCCCGGGATGCCGCTCCCTACCCAGTAGAAAAAGGACGGGATATACTCACCGTATACCGCAAAGTCCTCAGAGGCCAGACAGGCCTTGCTGTCGACCGCGTGCTCAGCTCCAAGCGCATGCTCAGCAGCTCGAAGTGCTATATCATACATGGAGTCTGTGTTGACAAGGGCCGGAACAGCGTGTCTGACATCCGTGTCGCAGCCGCACTCATATGCTTCAGCAATGCTTTCCGCCAGGCGGACAAGTCTCTCCCGCATGCGTCTGTGTGTTTCTCTGTCAAACGATCTGATATAGCCGGTAACGACTGCATCAAGAGGCGCAGGAATATCAGGGTCGCCGGCAATCAGGCTGTTTACAGTACATATGCCTGGCTCAAACGGATCGATGTTCCTGCTTACTACAGACTGTATCCCGCTCACCAATGCAGCTGCCGCGATTATAGGGTCGACGCACTTGTGAGGAAGAGACGCATGCCCCGGGACTCCGGTATACGTGATGCGGAATGTGCTCTTCTCTGACATCAGCGGCCCCCTGTGGACCACTACATTCCCGCAGTCGATCTCAGGCCGGTTGTGTATGCCGAAAATGCGTACCGGCTTCTGCGGTGCCTTGTCAAGGAGTCCGTGTTCAAGCATCGCTTTAGCTCCGCGGGTGCCCTCCTCAGCGGGCTGGAATATGAAGAGCACATTATGCGGGAGCTCCTCCTTTACTCCGCAGAGATAGTGCACAGCGCCGAGCATCGTTGCCGTATGGGCATCGTGACCGCAGAGGTGCTGCGGCCCCTGCTCCGTAAGAAGCGCGTCTATGTCAGCCCTGAGCGCTATGGTCTCATCCCGGCCGGCATCGAGGTAATATACCGCTCCGGTGTCCATGCCCAGATCTATATATTCTACGGGATAACGACCGCATACCTCTTTGATGTATGCGGTCGTCTTATATTCTGTAAATGCGCTTTCAGGTATCGTATGCAGATACTGCCAGTGCTCCCCGGCCTTCGCTATAGCCTCGTTCATTATTGTTTTGTTCATGTTATCAAAATGTATACGTCTTTCTTTACTGATAGTACTTTAAGTTACTTAATGAATCCGGATCCCTTCTCGGATACTCTGTAAAGGCCTCTTGGAGTCACACGGAGCTCCGGTATAACTGTGAGCGCCATGAACGAGAGCGTGATGAACGGGTCGAAGTCTTTGGAGACTCCCATTTCATAAGCCTTCTCCTTCATGACCCTGAGCTTCTCGTTTACCTCTTCGAAGTGGACGTCCGTCATCAGGCCCATGATCGGCAGCGGCAGTGTATCAAACACCTTGCCGTTTTCAACCACTGTGTATCCACCCTGTACGCGGGCAATCTCGTTTACAGCGATTGCGATATCCTCATCGTTGTCGCCTATTACTATGATGTTATGCGAATCGTGCGAAACTGACGAAGCTATTGCACCGCCCCTGATTCCATAGCCCTTTGTTACTGCCACGCCTATCTTGCCGCTGTTCTGATGTCTTTCAACAGCAGCGATCTTGAGGTATCCATCATGAGGCACAAAGTTATCCGTCTTAGGGAAGTGCGTCAGGATATCGTTTGTCACAATCTGCTTTGGCTCCATGCCTATAACATGAGTGTTTCTCGACTTAATTGGCAGAACGAAATCCTGAGGATGCACCTTGCTGATATTCACCGTATGCTTGAGATGCGGCGGACATTTTTTCACCTTTATCTCAGCGTTTCTGTCAATGCGTTTTCCCTTGAAGTATACATCGAGCACATTGAAGTCCTTCATGTTGTCGAAGATGACAAAATCCGCCTGATAGCCCGGAGCTATCGCGCCGATGTGTTTGAGGCCGTAGCATTTTGCGGTGTTGATGGTTGCCATCTTGATAGCCTTGAACGGGTTGAGTCCAAGCTCTACTGCTCTTCTGACGTTGTAGACGATATGACCTTCTCTGAGGATGTCCTCAATGTGCTTATCGTCTGTGCAGAAGCTGAAGTGCTCAGTATCTATTCCCGTCCTGACGATTCCTTTGATGATATCATCTACATTATGCGCAGCGGAACCTTCACGTACATGCACGTGAATTCCTCTTCTGGCTTCCTCAAGAGCGTACTCAAATGTCGAAGCCTCATGGTCGGTATCCACACCAGCCATCTTGTATGCAGAAAGCTTTCTGTTTGGCAGGAAAGGCGCATGCCCGTCTATGGTCTGATGATCAAAGAGAGCAAACTTTGCAAACATCCTCGGGTCTCCGTTGATCACGGCGTCGTCGTCCATGACCTCGCCCAGACCGAGGATACGTTCATTGCCTACAAACGGATACATGTCGTTTGCCGCAAACATGCAGCCGTTGTCATCGATATTTGTTGCCGGTACGCACGAAGGCATCATTACGAATACATTTGCATCTGACTTTTCGGTCTGATCGAGAATGTACTGTATGCCGTCAGCACCGGATACATTGCACGCCTCATGCGGATCTACTATGAACGTTGTTGTTCCGAAAGATGCTGCAGTCGCAACAAGCTCGGCCGGAGCCACCATGGTCGATTCAAGATGCAGGTGTGCATCTATGAATCCAGGAGCTATGAACGCCCCGTTGAGGTCTATCTCTTTCTTACCCTGTATAGATCTCGATACCCCAACAATTATGCCGTCCTTCACTCCGATATTGCCCTTAACAACCTCACCGGTAAAGACATCAACAATATTGCAGTTTTTGAAAATGATGTCGGCCTTGACTTTTCCGAGTGCAGCCGGAGCCAGTTTTTTATAGGTTTCGTATTTCAAGGCTTTCTCCTTTCTACTTATGCAGTGAAAGGCGCAAGAATGCGCCTTTCATAATAGATATCACTGTATTGATCCGATCACCGGTCTTCTCTGAAGTACGGAAGTCCGAGAGCTTCAGGAGGCTGGTTCTCATGTTTGTTCTTAAGGCTGATAGCAATAAGAACGATAATGGTTACTATGTACGGCAGGCCCTTATATATCTCCTTCATGGCGAAGTTTGTACCTGTAGGGATGTACAGA
>ODAI012911927.1_pt1 | contig 11424 bp, 7 predicted proteins | sample 1539321 | NCBI WGS metagenome assembly ODAI01 (sample SAMN02144231, study PRJEB22623) | gut metagenome | biome: sheep rumen | host: Ovis aries | place: New Zealand
ATGCTTCTGTCTGTGGCTGTGTGTGGAGTTCCTGCTTCGCAGGACTTATTTGAAATCAGAACCTGTTTCTTACGTGCAAGCACGACGAACCAGAACCTGATTTCAAACTGGCCGTGAATCGTAACTTAGGATAAAATATTCTGAAAATATTAGCACTCGACTATTGACGTGGCTAACAAAAGGTGATATATATAGTCTCGGAGGCGCTGATCCGGGAACGGACCAACGCTTCTGATCCAAAGACGAAAGGAATGCCTTTATATCCGGAAAGGAGGGCAGTTTATGAATATTCAGAAATTTACACAGAAATCGATCGAAGCAGTCAACAATCTTGAGAAGATTGCTTCTGATTACGGAAATCAGGAGATCGAGCAGGAGCACCTGCTGTACGCGCTTATTCATCAGGACGATTCCCTGATTGCCAGGCTCATCGAGAAGATGGGGATCCAGAAGGCTTATTTTGATGACAGCCTGGAACAGGCGATTCAGAGAAGGCCGAAGGTATCCGGCGGCCAGGCTTATATCGGCCAGTATCTTAACCAGGCCCTGATCAGCGCAGAGGACGAGGCAAAAAAGATGGGGGACGAGTATGTCTCCGTAGAGCATCTTTTTCTCGCGGTTATGGACCATGCGTCTCCTTCTGTACGGCAGTTTCTGAAGGAATTCGGCCTGACCAGGGACAGATTTCTCCAGGCGCTCAGTACTGTGAGAGGCAATCAGAGGGTGACCACCGACAGCCCGGAGGCCACCTACGACTCTCTTGCAAAGTACGGAACGGAGCTGGTCGGAAAAGCCAGGGAGCAGAAGATGGATCCGATCATCGGACGTGATGATGAGATCCGGAATGTGATCCGGATTCTTTCCCGCAAGACAAAAAACAACCCGGTTCTGATCGGCGAGCCCGGCGTCGGCAAGACCGCCGTCGTGGAAGGCCTGGCTCAGCGTGTGGCCAGGGGAGACGTGCCGGAAGCTCTGAAGAACAAAAAGATCTTTTCCCTTGATATGGGCGCGCTGGTTGCGGGCGCCAAATACAGGGGCGAATTTGAGGAGCGTCTGAAGGCGGTTCTGCAGGAAGTGAGCAAAAGCGAAGGGGAGATCATTCTCTTTATCGATGAACTCCATCTGATCGTCGGAGCCGGAAAGACCGACGGCGCCATGGACGCGGGCAATATGCTCAAGCCCATGCTGGCAAGAGGTGAACTGCACTGCATCGGCGCCACTACTCTGGATGAGTACAGGAAATATATTGAAAAGGATGCCGCCCTGGCCAGGAGGTTCCAACCGGTTATGGTGGATGAACCGACGGTGGAAGATACCATTTCCATTCTGAGGGGCCTGAAAGAGCGCTATGAGGTATATCACGGCGTCAAGATCGCGGACAATGCCCTGGTGGCCGCCGCGCTTCTTTCTCACCGCTATATCTCCGACCGTTTCCTTCCGGACAAGGCCATCGACCTGGTCGATGAGGCCTGCGCCCAGATCAAGACGGAGCTGGATTCCATGCCGGCAGAGCTCGATGAACTCAACCGCCGTATCCTGCAGCTGCAGATTGAGGAGGCCGCGCTGAAAAAGGAGACAGATAAGGCTTCTGCGGAGCGACTTGCAGATCTGCAGAAAGAACTGGCGGAACTCAGGGAAAAGTTTGAATCCCAGAAAGCGCAGTGGGACAATGAAAAAGCAGCTGTCGGCAATCTGAGCCAGCTCAGGGAGCAGATCGAGGAAATCAACCGGCAGATTGAGGCCGCCAAGCAGAAGTCGGATCTCAATGAAGCGGCCAGACTCCAGTACGGCGAGCTTCCGAGACTTCAGGCTCAGCTCCAGTCCGAAGAAGCGGCGCTGAAGAACCGTGATCTGTCTCTTGTGCATGAGTCCGTGACCGAGGATGAGATAGCCCGCATTGTCAGCAGATGGACCGGAATCCCGGTCTCTAAACTGAACCAGGGCGAACGCCAGAAGATCCTTGCCCTCGGGGACAAACTGCATGAGAGGGTGATCGGACAGGACGAGGCAGTTCAGAAGGTTGTGGAAGCCATACTCCGGTCCAAAGCCGGGATCCAGGATCCCAACCGTCCGATCGGCTCCTTCCTCTTCCTCGGGCCGACCGGCGTAGGAAAGACGGAGCTTGCCAAAGCCCTGGCACAGAACCTGTTTGATGATGAGAACAATATGGTCCGCATCGATATGAGCGAGTATATGGAGAAATTCTCCGTATCCCGCCTGATCGGAGCGCCTCCGGGATATGTGGGCTACGATGAGGGCGGACAGCTGACGGAGGCAGTCCGCAGGAAACCCTATTCGGTCGTTCTCTTTGACGAGATCGAGAAGGCCCATCCGGACGTGTTCAACATCCTGCTTCAGGTTCTGGATGACGGAAGAATTACAGATTCCCAGGGCAGAACCGTGGACTTTAAGAATACGATCCTGATTATGACCTCGAATATCGGTTCCCAGTACCTGCTGGAGGGGATCCGGGAGAACGGCACGATCAGCGACGAAGCCGCCCGCGCCGTGCAGGCGGATCTGAAGGCCCATTTCCGTCCGGAATTCCTGAACAGGCTGGATGAGATCATTCTCTTCCATCCGCTTACAAAGGAGAATATAGGAAATATTGTTGACCTGCAGATGAAGCAGCTAAACGGCAGACTTTCCGAACAGGATATCGCGATCGAACTGACGGACGAAGCCAGAAGCTTTGTCATCGACGGCGGCTATGATCCCAGCTTCGGAGCCCGTCCGCTGAGACGGTATCTGCAGAAGAATGTGGAGACGCTGGCGGCGAGACTGATCCTCAAGGGGGATGTCCTGCCGGGCGATACCATCGTGATCAGAGTGGAGAATGATGCGCTTGCAGCGGATATCCGTCCGCAGGCAGAGGTTGTAGAGTAAGGGTTACCATTCACAGCTTCAGGCAGAAGCATCGGAGATGCGTCATACGTGCAGAGCACGGATGGTCAGAGGCCTGATATGTGGAGGGCCGTGAATAGCGACAGGAAACCGTCTTCCCGCCGGAAGACGGTTTCTTTCTTTTGTTGCAGCGCCGGAATCAATCCTTTATAGTGAATGTATCAGCCTGCTTTTGCCGGAATCTGTTCTGCCCGCACTGGTACCGGAACAGTGAAACCGTACTCCGGATTTCAGCGCTGGTACCGGAACAGTGAAACAGCAGTCCGGATTCTTTGACGGTTAAAGAACGGAATGAACCGGCGCCGCCCTGTTTCTCAGATAATCCGCCAGAAGGGACATAAGTCCTGAAATGACCGCGTAGAGGCATATGCTCTGCAGCGGGACAGACCCATGGACGGCATTCAGATAGAGCCATGGGGGAAGCAGCGCCTGGAGCGGCCGCACAAAAGTAAGATCAAGAAAAACGGGCGTCAGAAACAGGCAGGCCAGAAGCAGAATCGGGATCAGCGCCCCGTAGAGAGTCATGTCCGGAAGCAGGCAGCCAAGGAGGCTGCTGAAGCCGGTGATGCAGAGGCACAGAAGGGAAAGGAGAAGGATTTCCTTCCCCCAGTCGGTAAAGGTCTCTGTAAATCTCAGCGCGATCAGCACAAATAAAGCCGCGTCGGCGACGGGTATCAGGATACTGAAATAGCGGTAAATACAGCGGGAGCTGTTCTTCATCCAGATAAAGCGGCCTTCTTTTTCGTCCAGCATGAGAACCAGCGCCGCGGCGCTTCCGGTCAGGACCATGAGTACAGCCAGAAGTCCCCTCAGAGGGGAGGATAGATAATCGGAAGAGGCTTTTTCGGAAAGGAGCTCCTCATCCGGATAAGCGAGCCGGAAAAGATTCTCATCCATCTGATAAGCTGCCATGGTTTCTTCCAGGTAACGGTCCCGCTCCTCCTTCTGCATATAGAAACCGCCTGCGTGCTGATCCATCCATGCTTTCAGTATGGCCAGCGAAAGATCCTGATAGATCTTCCCGTACAGCTGTTCCCTGGACAGTTTTGCAACCACGTCATTGCTTCCTGCAAGCACCAGGATCCTGGCATCATCAGTTTCTTTGCCATTTCCGGAAAAAAGGCTTCCCAGAACGGAGAGCGCGCCGCCGCTTTCTGCTTCCTGAGCGGCAAATGCGTCAAACATGGCCTGCGTGTCTTCCGGAAAAACAAATCCGAGACGGGCTTTCCCTGACGCAATGTCTTCTTTCAGCTCCTCTTCATCCGCACAGACATAATACTGAATGGCTGCGCTGCCGCCGGCAGTCAGCCGCGCGAAGATCTCCTGCGCTTTTTCATCGGACGGATTCCTGCATGCCAGAGCAGCCCGGATGATGCTGTCCGCGCCGGAAGACATGCGGCCCACCGCAAGGGAAAGAAGCGGAACCAGGCATAAAAGCAGCAGAAAAAGGGGCCTGAGCAAAAATCTTTTCTGAGTCAGGTACAGCCACAGTATGGCCGTGCGCAGTTTTTTAATCATTTTCCCGGCAAAACCTCCTTACAGATCAGTGTTTTCCTGATGGTCAGGCGCTGAGCCTTCTTGTCCTGAGCGCCGCCGCAGACAGAAGGAAAATCAGGCTGTAGAGCAGTACGGACAACAGAGGCCCATGAAGGGAGACGCATCCGTGCAGGTATTCTTCAAGAAAAGACAGGGCTCTGGCCGGAGGGAGTGCCCCGGCAAGGGGCCGGATCCTTTCCGGAAAGCTTGAGACCGGCAGAAAAAGCCCGGAAAAAAAGCTCAGTACAATCACGGTCAGAAAATGGAGAAGAATCCCGGACAGCAGGCTGTCCGCCAGTTCATAGATCAGAAGATCCATGGCCGACGCCATCAGGAGAAGAGGCAGGACAGCAGGGAGCAGGTGCAGATAGTTCAGAAAAACGGACAGTCCTTCCCCGGCGAATTCTTTCGGCGCAAAGCCGCCGCGGCTCAGACCGAATGCCGCCGCCGGCAGAAGCAGGCCCATGAGCAGGGCAGTAAGCACAAGAAGGGCTGCATATTCGGCGAAAATCTGGCCTGTACCCGGCAGGGAACCGGCTTTCAGAACAGACTGAATAGCTTCGGTGCTCCGGCTGCGGATGCAGTATCCGGCGCAGATTACCCCGGTCAGCAGGATCAGCAGGATCAGGACGGCGCACAGATAGTAGGCTCCGAAGCTGAGCGGCGTCTTTTCTCCGGAAGCGGCGTATTCAAAGAGAGAACTCCGCTCCAGCACTTTCTGCAGAGAGACATAGAGAAGGTCCGTCATGGCCGCGTCGATGTCATCGGTGCTGGTGACCCCGCTGAGCGTGTAGAAATCCGCCAGCGTATAGGAAGCGGCTTCCATCGTCAGGATGATGGAAGAGAGCGCGTCTGTCAGTTCCCTGATCAGGAGGGGGCCGATTCCCCCGCCGGAGCCCGGAAGAAAGAGGGTGAGCTTTGTACCGGTTTCGCCGCTCAGGAGATTGTCAAGAAGTTCATCAGGGATGTCGATGACGGCATGCAGCTCCCCTTTCCGCAGCATTTCAAGGGCTTCCTGCCGCTTAAGGGGGGTAAAGCGCACAGCCTGGCGGGACATGTCCATTGTCTGCAGCATGGTAAGCCCGGTCTGAAGGTAGGAAGAGGAGTCCGTGCCGACCAGGCCGATCCTGAGGCGGGCCTCTTCATCCCCTTCCGGGGAGTTTTCCGTGCGCCGGATCTGAAACTGCAGCAGGGCTCCCAGGACCAGGCTGAGGAGAAGCAGCATGGAAAGCATGGCGGGAAAACAGCGCAGAAGGCGCTTTGTCTGGACTTTTGCGTAGGTCAGCATCAGAATCATGAAGGTCTTGTCTTTCTGCTGCAGGGTGCAGCGTTCTAAGAAATGGACACCGGCAGCTTTTTCCGGCCTGCCTGAACGACGGAAACTGGATCCGGAAATGCTGCTCCAAAGTTTTGATAATGGAAACCGGTTTATGCGTTTTCCTAAAAATCAGAGCCGGGAAACGAGCGTTTCGATATTACCGTCATAGAGGAAGGAGCGCAGGCTTCCGTCCTTCAGAATCCAGGTCTCAGTACAGGCGGTAATCTCGGGAATTTCATGGGAGGCGGTGATGACGATCCCGCCTTTACGGCAGAAGGACCCAAGATACTGGTCGATCGTATTCCTGCAGATCAGATCCAGGGCCGCTCCCGGTTCGTCCAGGAGCAGGATCTTCGGCCGGCGGGCAAGCGCGCAGGCGATGGAGAGACGTTTTTTCATGCCGCCCGACATCTTCCTGACCGGGAGATGAAGGTATTCATCCACACCCAGCAGGTGTACGGGACCGTCCTGCTCCTCCCGGGCAGGATCCTGCCCGGAACCTGCATACCACAGGCGCAGGTTGTCAAGGGCGGACAGCTCTTCGAAGAGCGGCGGCGTCTGCGGCACATAACCGACAAGGGAGGAGCGCAGGCGTGGGGAGGAGAGCAGGTCAGCCGTTTCCGGATGGCTGTCGTCTGAGACAAGAAACTGTCCTCCGTCGGCCTTCAGGCTTCCCGCAAGGACAGAGAGAAGAGTGGATTTGCCGCAGCCGTTCCTGCCAAGGATACCGATCCGGCTTCCGGAGCCGGCCTCAAAGGATATATCCTTCAGCACTTCTTTTCTGCGGTAGTTTTTTCTTATGTTTCGGACGGAGATCTGCATGAAGCCTCCTTCGCAGCGTACAAAGTGAATTTAAAGAATTCTTCATTTTTCCTTTTTTACTTTATCACTATTTATCATTGCGCGGAAGATGTGTTTTTGATATAGTTTAAAAGTGATGGCAGGGGCGCGGGAGATTCCTGAAAGGCCCATGTAATCGGGGTTTTACTGGAGAAAGGTACAGCCTCTGATATTGACTGGTTTCATGATAAGGAGGGGAATTCTATGTTTATGAAACGTACTTTGATCGCGGCTGCGGCAGCGCTTGCCCTGACAGCCGCTCCCGTTTCCGTTTACGCAGAATCTGAAGCGGATCCGGTGGATCTTGAATCGGTTTTTGCTGAATTCGGAGACGACGCTTACGAGCTGGGGGATGAATCCTTCTCAGAGACGATGTATATAGTTTTTGAAGATGCATACCGCGATATGCTTTCATCGGAAGGCATGGATGCAAGCTGGCTCCAGTCAGCGCAGATCGATGTGGCCGCGGCGGATGAGAACGACGTTACGGACGTGAATATCCTGCTCACCCTGAACGAGACGCAGCTTTACCATATCAATCTGAACGTGGATCTTGCGAATATGACGGTCAGTGCCCAGTGCCCTGAACTGAAGACACAGCCTCTTACGATTGATCTGTCCGCAGTGACCCCGGATCTTGAAGTGTCCGGCATGTCGCTCTCCAAGGAAGAGATCGAGGAACTGATCGGCCAGCTGATGGAGTTTGTTGCTTCCGTACCGGTTGAGACCTGGCAGGAAGAGCTGTTCAAGTATTCGGGGATCGTGATGTCCCGCCTGCAGCAGTCGACCGGGACCACTACCGTGACCCTCGGCGATGTGTCTGTGGAAGCTTCCACCATGACTTTCGGGTTCGACAGCACGGCTGTCGCGGAAGCGATTCCGGAGTTCCTGACTGCCGTAACCGAAGATGAAGTGATTAAGAGCCTCTTTGAGAGCGAATTCATGGATACGCTTGCAGGCGTGATTATCCGTTCACAGGGCGGGGATCCGACGGGCGTGACCGGAGAAGTCCTCTATGAAGGCATTGCCTCCAGTCTCTCTGAGATGGCTGTTACAGGTGATTTCAGCAGCATTCCCGGCGCGCAGGTCACCATCGGCATGGATCCGGAGGGAATTCCCTGCCTGGCAGAACTGGATCTTCTCATGTCCGGCATGACCGTCGAGGTCTGCAAGGGCGTTCTGCTGACGGATGGGAATACGCATGCATTCCAGGTTGAACCGGGTGCCATGATTACCTCCTCACTGGGCCTTTCCGAAGAGGAAACGACTGCCCTGCAGGGCACCGGCGGCATCGAGGACGGCATCCTGCATGAGGACATCCAGCTGCTTGTGAACGGGGAGCCCCTGTTTGCACTGTACCTTTCCGACTTTGATCTTGCGGCGCTGCAAGAAGGAGAGCTGACCGGTACGGCCACCGTCAGGTTCGGCGAGTATGAGTTCTCGATCGATTACTTCACGACAGACGACGGATGGAACGCGATGACCTTCGGTCTGAACGGCGAGCCTCTGTTCACTGAATATATTTCAGTCAGCACAGGAGATGTGACAGTTGAAAAGATGGATACGTCGGATGCCTTCCCGGTGATGGATGAAGATTCCCTGGATGCATATCTGGCGGATGCGGATCTGATGGGATTCATTCAGAAGCTTACCGAAGCAGGTGTCCCGCAGGAACTGATTGATGCTATGCTGTCTTCCGAAGGGGAAGAGCAGCTGGCAGGCTGACCGGCCCGGCAGACTGAGAACAGGAGCATCCTTCAGAATGGAGCGGACTGAGATTGATTCCGCCCTGAGAAGGCGCATCCTTTCTCACGGACCGAAATAACAGACATGAAAAGGCACGCAGGCTTTTTCCGGAACGGAAAGAGTGCTGCGTGCCTTTTTTCAGCTATAGAATCAGCTATAGGATCAGGCGAAAGCCCTTCGATTAAGAACTGTGTCATACAAAGCGGTTCAGTGCTTCATCGTAATGATAATCAATTGCTGCGAGCTTCTCCTCCACATCATCCCTCTGAGCATTGAAAAACCGGCATAATTCATCCAGATTCGGAAATTCGTCACGAAGCTGTGTATTTACATAGCTGAGCAGAATCATCGGATTATTGGGCAGCAGGCTCATAAGTTACCTCCGGCAGAATTGGTGAAAAAGCTATTGTTACGGCCTTATTTGAAATCAGAACCTGTTTCTCATGCAGGCACGACGAACCAGAACCCGATTTCAGACAGGCCGTGAACAGATAACGTGAAAAATCGTTTGCATTATAGAAAAGCTGCGCAAACTTGTCAACCGGCCTCAGGCTTGTTATAATGCACTTTGTTCTGCAGGGCCGTGAATTGAAACCTGCAGCATGCTGTACAGAGAGATCTGCCATAATCGGAGGAAGGTGCAGATATGGACCTGTTTGAATATGCGGCCAGCCGCAGAAAGGAATCAGATGCGCCGCTGGCTTCAAGGATGCGTCCCAGGAGCCTGGATGAAGTCGTGGGGCAGAAGCATATCATAGGCGAAGGCTGTATGCTCAGGCGCGCGATCTCCGCGGACAAGCTGACCAGTGTTATTTTTTACGGACCTCCCGGAACAGGGAAGACCACCCTTGCGCGGGTGATCGCCCATACCAGCTCGGCGGATTTTACGCAGATCAATGCCACTGCGGCAGGGAAAAAGGACATGGAGGAGGTTGTCGCCCGGGCGAAGGAGAGCCTGGGAATGTACGGGAGAAGAACGATCCTCTTTATCGATGAGATTCACCGCTTCAATAAGGGGCAGCAGGATTATCTGCTGCCTTTTGTGGAGGACGGGACCGTGATACTGATCGGAGCCACAACGGAAAACCCCTACTTTGAGGTGAACGGGGCGCTGCTGTCCAGGTCCATTATTTTCGAACTGAAACCACTCTCAGCGGAAGATATCGAAGTTCTGCTGACGCGGGCAGTTTCGGATCCGGAGAGGGGGATGGGGTCCTTTGACGCGGTTCTGGAAGAGGGAGCGCTTCATTTCCTTGCCGACGCGGCAAACGGGGACGCGCGCTCCGCACTGAACGCTCTGGAACTCGGCGTGCTTACCACGCCCCGCGGAGAAGACGGCCGGATTCACATAACACCCGGCGTGGCGCGGGAGGGCATCCAGAGGCGCATCGCCCGCTATGATAAGGACGGCGACCAGCACTACGATACCATCTCGGCTTTTATCAAAAGCATGAGAGGATCGGATCCGGATGCCGCTGTTTTTTATCTGGCAAGGATGCTCAGGGCCGGTGAAGATATCCGTTTTATCGCAAGACGGATCATGATCTGCGCCGCGGAGGATGTCGGATGCGCGGATCCCCGGGCACTTGTTGTGGCGGTCAGCGCCGCGCAGGCCTGTGAGCGGATCGGCCTGCCGGAGTCCCAGCTCATTCTGTCGGAGGCAGCGATCTATGTGGCTACGGCGCCGAAGAGCAATTCCTGTACGAATGCCATTTTTGATGCATATGAGGCAGTGGATACGAAAAAGTTCACGATCCCCCCTTATCTGCAGGATGCCCATTACAAAGGCTCGTCAGAGCTGGGACGGGGGATCGGATATGAATACGCTCATGATTTTCCGAAGCATTTTTCCAGACAGAGGTACCTGCCGGAAGAGCTGGGGGACATAAAATTCTACCAGCCTTCCGTGAACGGATATGAGAGACAGGTGCGCCGGTACCTGGACTGGCTGCACGAAGAAGCTGCATCTGATGAGATAGAAAACGAACTGTGAGGATGATGGTATGGAACAGATTCTTGACCTGATTGGAAACTATGTGGCAGAAGCTTTTGAGACGGCGGGCTATGATCCGGAGCTGGGAAAAGTGAAGGTGTCCGACCGCCCGGATCTTTGCGAATACCAGTGCAACGGGGCCATGGCAGGGGCTAAACGCTACCATAAAGCGCCGCTGATGATCGCGGAGGATGTGGCGGAGATTCTGAAGGACACTGACGCTTTTGAAGCCGTGGAGGCTGTCAGACCCGGATTTCTGAACCTTAAGCTCTCCGGTTCTTTCCTGAGCCAGTATCTTTCAGAGATGGCGGCGGATGAGAGACTAGGAGCGGAGAAGGCGTCAGAGGAGAAGACCGTGATCATCGACTACGGCGGAGCCAATGTTGCAAAACCCCTCCACGTAGGGCATCTGCGCTCCGCGGTAATCGGAGAGAGCATCAAGCGGATTCTGCGCTTTGCCGGTCATAAGACGATCGGCGACGTACATCTGGGGGACTGGGGCCTTCAGATGGGACTGATCATCACCGAACTGAAGCACAGGCAGCCGGACCTTCCCTACTTTGACGACAGCTGGGAAGGAGCGTATCCGGAAGAAGCGCCCTTTACCATCTCCGAGCTTGAAGAGATCTATCCGGCCGCGAGCCTGAAGTCGAAAGAGGATGAGGCCTACAAAAAAGAGGCGCTTGAAGCGACCTATCAGCTCCAGCACGGCAGCAAAGGCTATCATGCCCTGTGGGAGCATATTCTCCGCGTGTCCATAGAGGACCTGAAGAAGAATTATTCGAACCTGAATGTGGAATTTGAACTCTGGAAGAAAGAGTCGGATGCCCAGCCCTATATCCCGGGCCTGGTCAGCTATCTGAAGGAAAACGGATACGCCCGCATGGACCAGGGCGCCCTGGTTGTGGATGTGGCGGAGGAGACGGATACAAAGAAGGTGCCGCCCTGCATGATTCTCAAATCGGACGGATCCTCGCTGTACAATACCACGGATCTGGCCACGCTGGTCATGCGCCGGGAGCTGTACGATCCTGACCAGGTGATTTATGTGGTGGATAAGCGCCAGGAGCTGTACTTTACCCAGGTA
>ODAI010590817.1_pt1 | contig 11423 bp, 4 predicted proteins | sample 1539321 | NCBI WGS metagenome assembly ODAI01 (sample SAMN02144231, study PRJEB22623) | gut metagenome | biome: sheep rumen | host: Ovis aries | place: New Zealand
ATATGGCCTTTAATCTTAATCAGGGATATGGTGTTTTATGGTTTGTTGTTTTATATTACACTGGGGGTCTTATACATAAATATGAAATATTTAAAATGTTAAAAAATTACAAATGGCTTTTGATTTACCTCATATGCTTTTTAATATCTTGGGTATTGAGGTATGTGCTTGAAGTATTAGGTTTGATAGAACCTGGATTTGTGTTATATTCATTTGATTGTTATTTATCTCCATTATATTTCATTGGAGGAATTGCATTATTCTGTTTCTTTAAAAAGATGAATATTACTAAATCATTTATCATATCTCTTGTCAAATTCTTTACTCCAGTTTGTTTTGGAGTTTATCTTATTCACGATAACATGGCTCTTGCATATTTCTTCTTTGATGGCAAATTTGAATTTATAGCTCAATTTGATCCAATTTCATTGTTTATAAGTGTAATTGTTCTTGGAATAGGAATATTTGTTGTTTGTGCTTTAATCGATTGGATAAGAGAATTATTATTCAGAAAATTAAAAGTTAAAGAGAGATTTGGAAAATTTGAAGAGAATGTGTACTTGAAATTTGATAATTATTTGAATTCAAATAGTTAAATGATGCATATCATTTCTATCTAATTGGCTGAATTCACTCTATATTCAAAATTTTATCAAACCCAGACATTCTGAATATTTCTCCCACAGATTCATTAACATTTTTAATGATGAACGGAATATTGTCTGGTTTTAATTTCTTTTGAGTTGCAATCAGAACTCTGAGACCTGCACTTGAAATGTATTCCATATTGGTAAAATCCATAATTAATGAATCAAATTTTCCCATTTCATTTTTAATTTCATTGTCAAGGTCTTGTGAAGTAATTGTATCTATACGCCCTTCAACAGAAATTGTTAATTATTGTCCATTGTAATCTTTATTAATATTCATAGTAATTTATTTGTTCATATATGATTTTAAATATTTTGTTTTACATAATTTTAGTATAGTTAAATTTTTTTAGGAGAATAAATATGAATTTCTTTAAATTATCCTCAGCTCAGAAAATGCTTTTATTTTCAGAGATAAATAATCCTCATAATGATTCATTTTATCTTAAATTTAGAAAAGATTATGATTTGGAGGATTTGGGGTATGTTAAAAAAGCAATTAAAATAATATCTGCCCAATATTTGAATTTACAAATTAAAAATGATGATACCGGTAATTTCAAGCAGTATTATATAGATATTGATGTAAATATTGATTCATTTGATGTTTCAAATGAAAATCTAAATGATTTTATAAAAGATTATCTTGATAAACCTTTTGATGATGTATTTGACTCTCCGTTATATAAATGGGCAGTTTTAAAAACAGAATCTTCCGCTGTTTTGATAGGTGTTGTCCAGCATATTTTGCTTGATGGGACTTCTTTATTTTCAATTATTCCTCATGAAATGGATAAGTGCATCGAATCTATTAAAAACAATAGTGAATATGTCCCAATTGATTATTCCTATGAAACTTATGTTGATGAAGAATTAAAATATTTAAAATCTGATGAAGCAAAAAGTGATAAAAAATACTGGTTAAATACTTTAAAGGATTATTCCGGAGACTGGTATTCATTTGATAATTCGGAACTTGGGTATTTTGAAGTTCTTTTAGATCAGACTTCAGATTTTAATTATTCGCCATTTGTAACATCTCTTGCATTAACCTTCTTGTATTTGGCAAAATTAAAACGTGGCAATAACTTATTCAAAGATCTGGTTTTAAACACTTCAGTCCATGGCAGATACTTTGGACAAGATGATGCACTGGGAATGTTTGTAAACACTATTCCATTAAGATTAACCTATGATGAATATTTAACATTTGATGATTTGCTTGCATACTCTAAAAGCGTTTTAAAAGAGGGTTTGGCTCATGCGAAACTGCAGTTCAGCGAGTACACAACTGATTTGAGAAATGCGGGAATTGATCCTGATTGTATTTCTACTATTTCCATCGTGTCAAATTCTACAAATCATGATTCTAAATTCCTGACATATCAAAAGGACATTAAATTCCCGCTTCACTTCAGAATAAATAAAAATTTCTCCGATAAAAATGGTTTGCATTCTATTTTCATTGAATATGATAAAGCATGTTTCCATAAAAGTGAAATCGAATCAATCGGTCAAGGTTTAAAAGATCTATTAAAAGAGGTTAGCATAGATTCATCAAAAAAATGTCGGGATTACAATGTGGATGAAGTGGAATTTTTCAGGGCAGAAAATTATTATAATAATCTGATAAATTCATTTGATAATCCAACATCAATTTCACCGGATGTTAGTGGTGATAAGGTTAAATTTACACAGATTTCTAAAGCAATTGATGAGGATAAGTTACAAAATTTGTCTAACCAGTATAAACTGCCTAAGGAAAAGCTATTGCTCGCAGTTTTCCTATATGATTTAACCAAATTTTCATTTTCAAAAGATATTTTAATTGCTTATAATCGTGTTGCTGCAGGATATCATTTTGACACTGATTTAAGCGTTGAAGAATACTTAAATGATTTTAAAAATTCATTTAAAGAATTCAATAAATATCCCCTTTTAAACAATCAGAAATTAAACTTTGAAAGTGAAATATTATTTTTCATTGATGAATTTGACACTAAAGACTACAAACTTGTCTTTAATTATGAAAGTGGAAAAATCAATATCAGTTATGACGAATCATTCTATTCAAAAGAATTAATGGACGTATTTTTGGAGTCCATTGATGTATTATTGGATAAATTTACCATAAATGAGACATTACTTAATTCTATTTCAATAAGACGTGAAATTGAACTTGATGAGGACTTTGAAATTGATCTGGCTAATGAAGGCGTAATAAATAATATATTTGAAAAGATATCTTTGGAAAATCCGGATAAAACAATACTTTATACAGAGGATGGCGAGTTAACATATGATGAATTAAACAGAAAAGCAAATAAAATAGCCAACAGTTTAATTAAAAATGGGGTTGAAGTTGAAGATAAAGTAATGTTTATGATGAGGAGAAACAGTGATTTGATAGCGGCTGTTTTAGGTATTGTCAAAGCGGGCGCCGCATTTATTCCGATTGATCCGAACTATCCGAAAAACAGGATTGACCAGATATTGGAAGACAGCGATTCAAAATTTGTCATTACTTCTGAGGATATCGAATACGATGGTGAAAACAGATTTGATGTTGGAAAATTACTTGAAGAAAGCGATGATTCAAATCCGAATGTAGAATTAACTCCTGACAATTTATGTTTCTTAATTTATACTTCAGGGTCAACCGGAAAACCTAAGGGGGTAATGATTACTCATAGGGGAATATCAAACTATATTGCCAATGTGGATGAAAATGTTCCGATTTATGAGCTCAACCGTAAATGTGATAAGTTCATATCAATTTCAACAGTGTCATTCATTGTATTTTTAAGGGAGATATTCGGTACAATTTTAAACGGTTTGCCGGTGGTATTTGCAAATGATGAGGAGGCTATTGACCCATTACAATTAGTGGAACTGTTTAAAAAGACTGATGCGGATGGTTTTGGCTCAACACCGACAAGACTGCTTGAATACTTGCAGCTTGAAGAAATTCAGAATGTTGTTGGCGGATGTAAAGTAATTATTGTAGGTGGTGAAGGATTCCCTCCAGTTCTCTATGATAGATTGTCAAAATACACTAAAGCAGATATCTACAATTCATATGGTCCGACAGAAGTTACAATAGCATCACATTACAAATTAATTGACTCTTCTGAAGTAACTGCTGGTTGGAAAATGCTTAATGTAGTTGATAAAATTATGGATATTGATGGAAATCAGCTGCCTGCTTATGTTTCCGGTGAAATATATGTTGGTGGTGCCGGAATTGCAAGAGGATATCTGAATAATCCTGAACAGACCGAAAAGGTGTTCATGGAGTTAAACAACATTCCATATTATAACACTGGTGATTTGGGTAAAAAGGATTCAAAAGGCGAACTGTATGTTGCAGGACGTAACGATACTCAGATTAAACTCAGAGGATTGAGAATTGAGTTATCTGAAATCGAAAGTGTAATAGCAAACTATGAAGGCATTGCATTGTCAAAGGTTGTTGTTAAAAAACTTAACAGTATTGAACACCTTTGCGCATACTTTATTGCAACTTCACAAATTAATTTGGATGATTTAAAACAGCATTTAATCGATTCACTTCCGAAGTATATGGTGCCGTCTTATTTAATACAATTGGACGCTTTTCCAAAAACTCCAAATGGAAAAACTGACTTCAAAAACTTGCCGGATCCTGAAATAAATCTAGATGATTTTATTAAACCGAGAAATGATATTGAAAAAGAACTGTTTGACATTGTCTCAGATATTTTGGGAATGGATGAATTTGGTGTTAATACTGATTTATTCAGCATTGGTTTAACTTCTTTGACAGTTATCCAGCTGACCTCTGCAATATATTCCAAATTAAATGCCCAATTGAATGTTACTGAAATTCTTAAATACAAAACTATTGAAAAAATAGCTTCTGAAATTAAAATTGAAGATGATGAATCGCAGGATATTAAAGAACTTTATCCTTTAACTCCAAATCAACTTGGAGTTTACTTTGACTGCATTAAAAATCTGGATAACACTGCATATAACCTTCCGAAGAAAATGGAATTTAGTGAAGGAATTGATGTTGGCAAACTTAAATCATCAATCATTAAAGCTATTGAAAATCATCCGTATCTCAAAACAAGAATAATAATGGATAACGGTGAAGTATATCAGCAAAGAAGGGATGATTTAAAAATTGATGATATGATTGAAGTTGTTGATGAAGCTGATGTTGATGAGTTTGTAAAACCATTCAAACTGGATGAGGGTCCATTATTCAGATTTAAGATAGTTGGAAACTCAATGCTTTTAGCTGATTTCCACCACATTATTGTTGATGGAACCTCTTTAAACATTTTATTTGATGAAATCTCAAAAATCTATGATGGAAAAGATTATGAGATTGAAGAGCTTGACGGATTTGAATATTGCTTAAATGAGATTAAAACACGCCAATCCGGTTTATATGAGGAGGCAAAATTATTCTTCAATAACAGAGTCAAAGAGTTTGATGATGTAACATTAATTCCACAGGACATTAACGGCGATGAATCACAAGGTAAAGTCGCAATGAATGATATTTTCCTTGAAAAAACCAGTATTGATGAGTTCTGTTCAAAAGCAAATATCTCTCAGAACAATTTGTTCCTGGCAGCAACATCATTTGTTATAAATAAATTCGTATATAATCGTGATACATTAATCGCAACTATCACTAATGGTAGATTCAATCCAAATCAACAGAAAACATTGGCCATGATGGTTAAAACATTACCATTAGCATTGAAATTAAATTCTGATTCAACTCTTAAGGAATACTTTGAATATATAAATGGGGAATGGCTGAATGTATTGACATATTCCGCATATCCTTTAACTGAAATTTCAAATGAATTCGATATTGTTCCTGAAATATTATATGCTTATCATGGAAAAATCATTGAAGACATTGAAATCGGTGGAATGAAAGTTGAAAGACAGTCTATTGATTATGAAGGACTGAAATTCAAAGTCAACATTAATGTTGTGGAAGTTGATGGTCAATACAGAATTTTCTGCGAATATAATGATCAGTTATACTCTGAAACTTTAATCAGCACTTTCCTTGAATCAATTAGAATAGTTTTAAACAAATTCCAGACATTTGATGAAAGCACATTGATGAAAGATATTTCAATCATTGAAAACGATGACTGGGGTGTCGATGATTTGGCATATGATGATGTTCCTGAAGACAGATTAAATAAAATATTTGAAAATCAGGTTGAAATGCATCCTGACAGAGTAATATTATATGCCACTGACGGGGAATTTACATATGATGAACTAAATAAAAAAGCTAACAGAATTGCTCACAGCCTCATTAAAAGGGGTGTCGGTCCTGAAGACAGAATAATGTTTATATTAAATAGGGACAGTAATGTGGTTGCATCAATATTTGGTATTCTAAAATCCGGTGCAGCATTCATTCCGGTGGATTCAGAATATCCATCTGAGAGAATTGAGCATGTTTTAACAGACAGCGAATCCAAATTTATCATTGTGGATGATGTGATTGAGAAGAAAGGTATAGATTTAAGTGGATATGAAGATAATTTGCTTGATGTTAATGAACTGCTCAAAGAAAAAGACACTGCTAACCCTGATCCGGATGTGCATGCAAACAATATGGCATATCTCATTTACACTTCAGGTTCAACAGGACTTCCTAAAGGAGTAATCCTTGAACATGGAAACATTGCAAACTTTGTGTATCCTGACCCAAGGAATGTTTGTACTTATGAACTGGTTCATAATCTTGAAAAAGAAGATTATAAAGTATTGTCCACAACAACAGTTGCATTTGATGTATTCCAGCAGGAAATTATGGGATCACTTTTGAATGGTGTTCCAATGGTATTTGCTAATGATACTGAATATAAAGATCCAATTGAAATGATGGATTTAATCCACAGAACCGGTGCAAATGTTTACATTGCAACCCCATCAAGACTGCTTCAGTATCTTGAAATTGAAGCGATGCAGGAGACTATGTATGGATTTAAGGTATATATTCATGCTGGAGAACCTTTCTCTAAAAGATTATATGAGCTTCTCTCACAAAATTCCAATGGAAAATTCTTTAATATGTACGGGCCAACAGAAACAACTGTCTACTGTAACGGTGTTCAGCTTGAAAGCTCAGATATTCACATTGGAAAAGAATTATTCAACGTTCATGAAATGGTCATGGACTTTGACTCCAATCCATTGCCTCCAAATGTAATAGGGGAGTTATATATTGCAGGAAAAGGGGTTTCAAGAGAATACTTGAATCGTCCTGAGAAAAATGCTGAGGCATATGAAGTTATTAACGGAATAAGATTTTACCGTTCAGGAGATTTTGTTAAGGTCACTGAAGAAGGAGATTATTATGTATTCGGAAGAATGGATAATCAAATCAAACTCAGAGGTTTAAGAATAGAAATTGGGGAAATTGAAGTTGGACTTTCAAAATTCCCAGGAATCAAATCCGTTGCAGTTGTTGTTAGAAAAATCAAAGGCAATGACCATTTATGCGCCTACTTCACAGTTCATGATGAATACAGGGAGGAAAACCGTGGAGAAAACGAATACTCAATTAATATTGATGATTTAAAAGCTTCCCTTGCGGAAAAATTGGTATATTATATGGTTCCAACAGTTTATATGGAACTTGATGAAATGCCTCAAACAGCAAATGGTAAAACAGACCTCAGAAACTTACCTGAACCTGTTTTAATAACAGAATATGTGGCTCCTGAAAATGACATTGAAGCATTCTTTACAAACCTGTTTGGTGAAATCTTAGGACTTGATGAAGTAAGTGCTACAGATAATTTCTTTGAAATTGGTGGAACCTCACTTTTAGTGACCAAAATTACAATGGAGGCACTAAACAGAAACTATAATCTGAACTATGGGGATGTATTTTCAAATCCAACTCCAAGAGCATTGGCCGAATTGGTATTATCCGACCAGTCTGAAGAGAAAAAAGCTGAACTGTCATATGATTATTCCGATATTGATTCATTACTTAAGAAAAACACTCTTGAAAACTTACTTGATGGCGAAATTCAGGATAGTTTGGGAAATATTTTACTCACCGGAGCTACAGGATTTTTAGGAATTCATGTTCTTCGTGAAATATTGGAAAATGAAACTGGTGATGTATACTGTTTCATAAGATCAAACAAAGTATTAAGCGGAGAGGAAAGATTAAAATCACTTCTCTTCTATTATTTCTCCAATGAATACGAAGAGCTTTTCAATGAGAGATTGCACATTATTGAAGGGGATATTACAAACTTTGAAGACTTTGAAAAACTTATTAATGTAAACATTGATACCATTGTCAATTGTGCAGCTAATGTGAAACACTTTTCATCTGGAACGGACATTGAGGACATTAACCTTGGTGGTGTTGTAAACGGGCTTAAGTTTGCTAAAATGAAAAATGCAAAATATGTTCAGGTTTCAACCTACAGTATTGCAGGTGAAAGTATTAACAATTATCCTCCTGTCGATGTTCCGTTCACAGAGCAGGACTTATTCATTGGTCAGGCTGTGGACAATCAGTATCTTAACTCCAAATTCCTCGCAGAAAGGGCAGTTCTTGAAGCTGCGGTAGAGAATGATTTGGATGTTAAAATCATGAGGGTTGGAAACCTGATGGCAAGAAGCTCTGACAGTGAATTCCAAATTAACTTTGAATCAAACGGATTCATTAACCGTTTAAAAGCATTTGTTACAATTGGAAAAATGTCTTACTCAATGATTATGGGCAATGTTGAATTTTCACCAATTGATATGACTGCAAAAGCAATTATTAGTCTGTCAAAAACTCCAAAGGATTGTACTGTATTCCATCCATATGATTATCACAGTATCAGTTTTGGAGATATAATTGAAATCATCAAACCTCTGGGATTGAATATTGAATATGTGGAGGAAGATGAATATCAAAAAGCATTGGATGATGCATTGGCCGATAAATCAAAACAAGAAGGAGTTTCAGGTTTAATTACTTCAATCGGTTCTGGTAAAGTTAAAAAAATCTGGCTTCCTGTATCAAATGATTATACCGTACAGGCATTGTATCGTTTGGGAATTAAATGGCCGTATGTGTCTGAAGAGTATGTCTATAACTTTGTGAAATATTTGGATGATCTGGACTTCTTTAGTATTTAAGGGGATTAATGATGTATGAAAGAAATTATGAATTATTGAGGAGTAAATTCAGTGAATTTTTCCTCCCGACATTATTTACTTCAATGGCAGGAAATATCTGTTTATTTGTGGATGGTTTGATAGTGAGCTTTTTAATTGGTGCATCTAATCTTGCACCAATTCAGATTGTAGCTCCTGTGATTACTTTTGTCAATCTAATCTATTGGATGATTGGATTGGGTGGTAGTGTACTTTGTTCTGTTGCAAAGGCAGAATTTGATGATGAAAAGAGTAATTCATATTTTTCAACATCCATTATTTCACTTTTAGTAATTGGAATACTGATTTCGATATTCGGTTTGATATTTTCAGGCAGTATTACACAGTTTTTATGTTCCTCCCAGCCCGAACTGATTCCTGAGGTAACTTCATATTTCAATTCATTAATTATTGGTATGCCGTTTTTATGTTATATGATGAGTTTATCATACTTTATAAGGGCAGATGGTATGCCGTCACTACCGTTCAGGGCAATATTGATTGCAAATATTGTTAATATATGTTTTGATGTAATTTATATTTCATATTTCCATTTAGGACTTTCAGGAGCAGCATTGGCTACTTCAACAGGTTATCTTGTTGGATCAGTTTTAATTTCATATTACTTTTTTAAAAAGGACCGTACATTGGAATTTATTAAATTAAAATTAGGCAAATTCTTCGCTTTCCTTAAAAAAATTGCAACTTCCGGATTTTCATCTTCTTCAACACAGTTATACTTAACTTTAAAATTGCTTGTAATAAACTTTTTAGTTGGAATATATGTTGGAAAATCAGGTATTGTGGCATTCGGTATCTGCTATAATAGCCTGTTCATATTATATATATTTTTAATAGGAACTGCTCAGACAATGTCTCCAATAGTGTCTGTTTACTTTAAAGAAGAAGACTATTCTGGAGTTAATTACATTATTCACAGGTCTTTAAAAATTGTTGTAATTGCAAGTTTGGCTTTATCTTTGTTATTTATTGTGTATCCTCGGGCGTTATTGTTCCTGTACAGTGTTAAAAATCCTGCAGATGTTCCTGTTGTATTGAATGCTCTGCGAATATTTGCAATAAGTTATGTGGGAACAGCCATTACATTTTTATATACTTTTTATGCTCAGGCAATTCAGAAAAATAAATTATCCACTATTATTTCCCTGCTTGAAGGTTTGGTCTTGCCTATTGGGCTTGCATGCATATTGTCCATTCCATTTGCAGGAAACGGTATTTGGATTTCATTTGCAATCGCTGAAGCATTAACAATACTGTTCATCTTTGCTTATTCAAAATATATCCATAAAAAAACAGAGGGTGAATATTCAGGATTCTTTATCAACAAGCACAATGATGATGAAAAAGTATTTGAACATACAATTAATGGTAATGTAAAAGATGCTGTGGAATTGGCACAAAATGTTCAGAATTATTTATCAGACAATAAATCTGCAGCAATAGTCAGTTTAGCTATTGAAGAGATGCTTGTAAACATCATCAACAACAATGAAACAGTTAATACAATTGACGTAATTGTTAGAAATAATGCTGACAATATTTTAATATCAATTAAGGATACTGGTGTCGATTTCAATCCAGTAGTGGAAAAAGATAATCTTGAATTTGATAATATCAGTGTTTTAAATAAAATTGCAGACAATGTTGACTATTCAAGAGTATTAGGGTTAAATAGTACTGTAATAACTATTAAAAATTAACAACTTCATTATATATCGTATAATGAAGTCATTAATCCATCATCTTATTAGCTAATGCAATATGCTAATGGTGATGAGATTAATTCCACTTTTGATATGTGGGGTCAGTGTTTATGTTTGAATTAAATGTAATTTTTTTAAAGTCTTGTTTTGGCCTAATTATGTATGACTTGAAATTTAAAATATTAATCATGTAATTATTTGGAGAGGAATATATGAAAGGGCATGCGATAGTTGTCATACTTATGGTCTCTCTACACTACTTTTTATCAAGCTCATGTTAATTAAATATTTTCATTTTTGTTCAGTAGGATGAAATTATATGACCATCAACTACTTTTTATAAAAATTCGATTAGCATTAAAAATTTAATGTGGAGATTAGATGGAGTATTTTGATTAAAATTTTCATGTTACGATATTGCAAAATTCAAATATTTAGGATTTGAATAATATCCTTTTGCCACTAACATCAATTTCTACTTTGTCACTAAGCGGAACATTGGTAGTGCCATTATAAAATTCAACATCATAATCTTCAGGTATATTTTCAATTATTTTCTTTAAAACTTCAATATTTAAAATTGCCATGAATAATAATTTATAAAAATCTGTATTTAAATCAATCTTCAAAATCTATTCCAAATCTATTCCAAATTTATTGAAAATCTATTGCAGTTGACATTCAAATCAATTAATCAAAGTATCCATCATCAGCATATCCAAATTCTTCAAAATCATCATAGTTTATATCATCACCATCATCAAAATCATTTCCCCAATCTGGACTGTCTGACAAATCAGATCCACATTCTTCACATGTTGCTCTTGAGGAATCATTTAAATGACCGCAT
>ODAI010912298.1_pt1 | contig 11422 bp, 12 predicted proteins | sample 1539321 | NCBI WGS metagenome assembly ODAI01 (sample SAMN02144231, study PRJEB22623) | gut metagenome | biome: sheep rumen | host: Ovis aries | place: New Zealand
AGCACGACTCATAAAGATCGCCCCCTCCGATGCAGCAGGTTCCATTGTAGGCTTGGAACGCTTCCCCTCCGGAGGTACCACAGGCTTCACTTCCGGCGCAGCAGCCGGCTTCTCCTCTACCTTCGGTGGGAACATCGGACGAAACTCCTTCGGCGCTGCATCGTTCTTTTTCAATACTTCGGAAATTTCCTGGAAGGCACTCTTTAAGTCCTCTTCATTGGCATTCAAAGAGATCTTCTCATCCGCAACAGCGGAAAAATTCCCGGCAATCGGTGTGGGTGTTGGTACCGGTTCCGGCTTCACAGGAGCTGCCGTTTCCGACACCTTCTCTAAGTTCTGTCCAAAACCGGTCGTGGTAAGATCATCTTCCACTGCGGCTGTTACTTCGTACTCCGCCTTTTTGAAAATACCAAATAGACCGCCTTTGCCAACTTCCTTGACATTCAAAATGACCACTTGGTTCCCAAGTTCACTTTTGGCTGCCGCAATTGCTTCTTCTTTTGTCTTTCCCTGAAACTTCTTAATGGTCATCTTAGCCTGTCACCATCCCAACTGATTGTAATTCTACGTTATTCTCAACCTCATTGTAGGACACTACGATAAGGTCATCAAAGAAATCCTCCGATAATTTCTTGAAATACATACGAACGATTGGGGAGCAAACCACAATAGCTGCTTTGCCCATCTCCTCAATCTTGGCTACTTCTACCTTAGTAGACTCCATAATCGCATGAATGCGCTCCGGATCCAAGGTAATATAAGCCCCCTGCTCCGTCTGTTTGATGGAACCCATAATCTCCTGTTCCACCTTAGGATCCACGGTGATTACACGGTTCACCTCATTCGGTTCGAAGTACTTGCCGCTGATGGCACGCTTCAATCCCTGGCGAACATACTCCGTCAATACATCCGTATCTCTGGATGTGGAAGCATGGTCTGCCAAGATTTCAAAAATGGTAAGCAAATCTCGAATAGAGATGCCTTCCTTCAGCAAGTTCTGCAATACCTTCTGAATCTCACCCAAATTCAACAGAGACGGTGTCAATTCATCTACCAATACCGGATTGGTTTCCTTCAGGTTGTTAACGAGATTCTGAACATCCTGACGGGTCAGAAGCTCAGCAATATGCTGACGGATCACTTCCGTCAAATGGGTTGCAATAATGGAAGGCGGATCAACAACCGTATAGCCCAAGCTCTCCGCGCGCTCTCGCTGACTCTCGGTAATCCAAAGAGCCGGCAAATGGAAGGAAGGTTCCTGTGTTGGAATTCCAACAATTTCCTCTTCCACATAGCCCGGATTCATGGCCATATAATGGTCGAACATAATCTCACCTTCGGTGATCTGAATCCCCTTAATTTTGATAATATACTGGTTCGGATTCAGCTGGATGTTATCGCGCAAACGAATAATCGGAACTACCGTACCAAGTTCGAGAGCAATCTGTCGTCGAATCATAACGACACGATCCAGCAAGTCTCCGCCCTGATTCACATCTGCAAGCGGAATAATACCGTAACCGAACTCCAACTCGATTGGATCTACGGACAAGAGAGATACCACGTTCTCCGGCCGTCGAATCTCTTCGGCTTCCGATTCTTCCGCAGCCACTTCCTGTTCGATGGACTCTTCTCCGATGGTCTTTTGCATGGAGCGACCGGTAATAATGAAGGCCAGACCAAATGCAAGGAACATCACGGTATTCAACGGTGTAAAAGCAAACACAATCATTACCACGCCAACGATGTAAAGCGCCTTCGGAAGACCGAACAGCTGCTTCACAAGTAAGCCGGAGAAATCTGCTTCCTTGGATCCCTTGGTTACCAAAATACCGGTTGCCAAAGAAATCAAAAGAGACGGAATCTGAGATACCAATCCATCACCGATGGTAAGAATACCATACTGGTTCAGTGCATCCCCTGCCGCCATTCCGCCACGGGTCACGCCCATGACAATACCACCGATTAAGTTAACAAAGGTAATGATAAGGCCCGCAGCCGCATCTCCCTTTACGTACTTCGTAGCACCGTCCATGCTACCGAAGAAACTGGCTTCGTTCTGGAGCTTCTCACGGCGTCCCTTGGCCTCTTCGTCTGTAATAGCGCCGGTATTCAAATCCGCATCAATCGCCATCTGTTTACCCGGCATAGCGTCCAAGGTAAAACGAGCGGTTACTTCCGCAACTCGTTCAGAACCCTTATTGATAACGACGAACTGTACAATCAATAAGATAACGAAAATAATGGCACCAACAATCAAATCGCCGCCACCTACGAAGGTACCGAACGTTGTAACTACGTTACCCGGATCACCGGTTGTTAAAATCAAACGGGTCGAAGAAACGTTCAATGAAATTCGAAAGATGGTGGTAAACAAAAGAATCGTTGGGAAATTGGACATTTCCAAAATCTCCTGGGTATAGAGACAACGAATCATGATGACCAATGCAATTGAAATGTTGAACGCCAACAACATGTCCAACATGACAGAAGGAATCGGGACAATCAAAAATACAATTGCGGCCAGTATATACGCAGCAACGCCGACGTCAGTCGATTTAATACCACTGGTAGCGTCCACAGCAATTCTCCTTCCTTAGTTACTAAAAAAACACAAAATGTATTATTTTAAGCAAAAATAACACAAGATATACTATCTATTATTATAAATGACTGCGAGAACCTCTGCAACTGCTTGATACAGCTCCGGCGGGATTTCTTGCCCTACATCCACCGTTGCATACAAGCTTCTTGCCAAAGGTTTGTTCTCTACCACAGCCACATTGTTATCCTTGGCTACTTCCTTGATTTTCTGGGCCAGGTACTGCTCACCTTTGGCCACAACAATCGGAGCATTGGCCTCATCGGCATCATACTTAATGGCAACCGCCAAATGGGTCGGGTTCGTAATAACAACGTCCGCCTGAGGCACGGAGGCCATCATACGGCGCTGGGAAGCCTCACGCATACGCTGACGCTGCTGACCCTTAATCTGCGGATCTCCTTCTGCGTCCTTGTACTCGTCCTTTACTTCCTGCTTGGACATCTTAATGTCCTCTTTGAATTTCCACTTGCGGAAAATCAAGTCCGCAATACCCACAATCATATAAACCAGGGAAATTTTAAGCCCGGTGCTGATCACAAGATCACCAACCAAGGCCACCCCACGAAAAAGACTTAACTCGTAAAGGGCAAACAGCTCTCCCGCATGGTCCCTTAGGCTTATATAAGCGATAAATGCAATAACAAATATTTTCACAATGGACAAAAACAGGTTAAAAACGGACTCCTTGGAAAAGAACATACGCTTCAAACCGTTGATGGGATTGAACTTGTCCAGCTTCGGCTTCATCGGTTCAAAACTGATTTTGAAACGGAACTGCAAGCCGGTACTAAGAGCCGCCACGATAAATCCGCCGATAAAAAACGGCGCACAAATAATGATAATCTGTAAGATTACCTGTGCAACAAACCCCTGAAAGGTATCCATGGAAATGCCGTGTGCTTCGTGGGAAGTAAATTCCAAAATCACATCCCCATACACCCACTGAAACACATTCACAAAACGGCCGGCCATAAAGCCTACAAACAGACGAATCCATAGAAACATAAAGAACAGCTCGACACCAAAAGCGAACTCCTGGCTCTTACCAACCTGTCCCTTCTTACGGGTATCTTCGATTTTCTTGGCGGTTGCGGGCTCCGTCTTCTCATCGGAGAAGAACTGCAGGTTATACCGCAACACAATCTGCAAAGACTCTTCCATGCTAGTGCAGTCCTTCCGTAAGATTGATAATGTTGTACTTCATCTCATGAACAATCAAATCCACGACCTCCGGGAACAAAAAGGTAACCAGAAGCAGAACCGCCAATCCGGCCAACAGCTTAATCTGAATACCGACGGCGAACATGTTCATCTGCGGTGCAACCTTGGCCATAATACCAAGGACGCAGTTAATAATCATAAGCGTAGCAAAAACCGGAAGCATGATACGGAATGCCACAATAAAGTAATTCACCATGGCAATGGTGATTCCGGATAACAGCACATCCCGGTCTAACTTAGCGCCACCAAGGGGAATCAAAGAAAAGGAATCCACCACAGCGCGAATCAAATACTGATGGAAGTTGGTGACCACCAATAACATCAGCATGAAATAGTTGTAAATACTACCGGTAATGGTGATCTGCATTCTCTGGCTTGGATCAAACTCCGTAACCATAGAAAAACCGATTTCCATATCAATTAAGTTACCGGCGAACACAATAATGGTGCTGGCAATATAAGCAGCAAAACCAAGAATCAATCCTGTGGTAGCCTCTGTAATGACCAAAACACCATAGCCGAAAGCCGATGTATACAGCTCTTCTGTCGGATGCATGGTATACAACACCAGAATGGAAACAATGGAGGCCACTCCGATCTTGCTCATGGCAGGGATACCCTGTTGATTAAAAAAAGGCGCAACGAACATAAAAGTTGCGATGCGCACTAAAATCAAAAGGAAATATTCAAAATAGACCAAATTAAACGTAAAATCTGCCATCTGTTATCCCAAATAGAGGCTAAAGCTACCCCATAAACGCGTCATGTAATCCAAAATATGATTCAGTATAAAAGATCCAAATACAATCAGTGACACAAAAATAGCCACAATCTTCGGAACGAACGTCAAGGTCTGTTCCTGGATAGAGGTAATGGTCTGAAAAATACTGACTGTCAAACCTACAACCAAAGAAATCAAAAGTGGCGGTGCCGAACAAATAATAATCGTATAAAATGCATCACGCATAATGTCCAATACCTGACCCTCAGTCATAGAACAACCTCCTCTAGTAGAATGTCTTCACCAAGTTGACAATAACAAGATTCCATCCGTCCGCTAAAACGAATAACAGAATCTTAAACGGCAACGAAATGGTGGTCGGCGGTAACATCATCATACCCATAGACATCAGTACCGATGCTACGACCATATCGATGACAATAAACGGAATATAAATCAAGAAACCGATGATAAATGCAGTTCGAAGCTCACTGATAATAAAACTCGGAACCAATACATAGAACGGAACATCATCGTAATCTTCATAAGTCACTTCCGCAATCTCGCAGAACAGATTCAAATCCTTGGTCTGGGTCTGTCCATACATGAACTCACGGAACGGCTTCTCAATCTCATCCAACGCCTCTTCCTGGGTAATGGTACCCTCATCCAAAGGCTGCAGGGCATTCTCATTGATTTGGGAAAATGTCGGCCACATAATAAAAATGGTCAAAAAAAGTGCCAAACCAATAAGCACTTGATTCGGCGGAGAGGTCTGTGTACCAATCGCCGTACGAATGAAATGCAGCACAATAATCACTCGGGTAAAAGAGGTCAGCATCACCAAAATGGATGGTGCCAGTGCAATTACCGTAAGGACCAGAAGAATCTGGACCGTTGAGGATAATGTTCCGGTATCTCCGTTGAAGGTTAAAGTAAAGCCTCTACCCTTGGTCGGAGTCTCATCGGAAGCATTGGGCGCATTCTCCGTAGCTCCGTAATCCGTCTCACTCCGCTCGTTGGTGTCCGGTCGAATCTGTTCCTCGGCCCCATAAGCAGGAATATCGGAATCCGCAGCAAAAACTGTCTCTGGTACGAATACCAGAGCCAGTGAAATCGCCAGCGTTATACACGCAAATATAATACTAATTTTACAATATAATTTCTGAAATCCCTTCATTGCAAAAGCCTACTTCTGTGAATTCGAATTCTCATTGCGGAAGGATTCCAAGAAACCCTTAAAATTCTTAGAAAACTTGGTGACATCCGGAACCGTAACGTCTTCCGTCGAAAGTTCAAGATTCTCGCCTTTGACCTGACCGATGGACGTAACCTCATCTTTGCCAACACCGATGACAAAATAGTCATCCTTGCCGACACGAACCACCTGGATATACTTATTATTCGCTACCCTGGCTGTCTCTATAATCTCAATGTTCTTGTTATAGAAATGTGTCTTCTGATAGTTGGCGATAAAGCGCGTCACATAATAAGTCAGAATCAGAACTCCCACAAAGATAATAAGAACGACGATGAATTCGACTACGTTCTCTCCTGTTGAAGTTAAAAACATGGACTTATCCTATAACTTTCTTAACCGCTTCTAATACACGCTCTGCCTGGAAAGGCTTAACAATAAAGTCCTTCGCACCGGACTGAATTGCTTCAATAACCATTGCCTGCTGTCCCATTGCAGAACACATAATAACGCTTGCATTCGGATCCTTCTCACGAATACCCTTCAAAGCACCAATGCCGTCCATCTCAGGCATTGTGATATCCATCAAAACAAGATCTGGATTGCATTCAGAATACGCTTCAATAGCCTTGACTCCATTCTCGGCTTCGCCTACAACATTGTAGCCATTCTTTGTGAGGATATCCTTAATCATCATTCTCATAAAAGCTGCATCATCACAAATTAAAATATTCTTTGCCATCTTTTCATCTCCTCTTTGCCTAGTTATTTCATGATTTCCGTGATACGGATACCAAATGCTTCCTCAATGACGACAACCTCGCCCTTGGCAACGAACTTGCCATTCACGAGTACGTCAATCGGTTCACCGGCTATCTTATTTAATTCTATAATGGTTCCCGGTGCAAAATCAAGTATATCATGAATTGATTTATGAGTTCTACCCAATTCAACCGTTACTTCCAGTGGTACATCCATAATTAAATCGATATTCTCTGCAGAGAATGTCGGTACATACCCCGGAGTAAAAGAGGTGAATTGTGCTTGTTGTACGTTGTATTGCTGCTGTGGTGGCGGTGCCATCATCGGCTGGCCCATCATCGGCTGACCCATCATTGGAGCCCCCTGTGGTGGCGGTGCTGCTTGTGCAGGCGCCGGGGATGCTTCCGGGGCAGGCGCTGCTGCCGGAGCAGGTGCCGGAGCCGGAGCTTCGTCCAGAGTAGATGCGGTATCGTTCTCCATGGTGGAAGTAATATCTCCGCACATCTCTTTTGCCAATTCGATTGGATACAACTGCATGATCTTACTGTCAATCAGGTCACCAATCAAGAGTTTAAATTCGATTTTGATAAAATTGCCACGTAAGAAGTCGTCAATCTCAGCCCCATCTAAGGACTCGGACATATCAATGAGATCAGCGGATGGTGGACTGATGTCGACCATCTTGTTCAACATGGAAGAAAGGGATGTAGCCGAAGAGCCCATCATCTGGTTCATGGCTTCGCAGATTGCGGATAAGTGAAGTTCACCGATCTCACCGTCTGTATTGGAGCCATCACCGCCCATCATTAAGTCCGTAATAATCTTGACATCATTCTCCTTCAGTACCAAAACATTGGTACCGTTCAGGCCCTTGGTATAACCAATCTTGACCATAACGCAAGGACGCTCGTACTGTTCGGAAATATCCGACCAGGTAGAGACGGAAACCACCGGTGTGGAAATCTCAACCTTCTTGTTCACCAAGGAAAATAAGGTTGTTGCCGCGGTACCCATGCTAATGTTGGCTACCTCGCCAATGGTATCTTTTTCGTTGTCCGTTAAGTCAATGCCTGATGGAGCTGTAGAGCCTTGGGAAGCTGCTGCATCGTTAAACAGTGCATTAATTTCTTCCTGTGACAGTGTGGTGTCACCCATCTTCTTGCTCCTCCCTCAAAATTGTTGTTACGCGTACCGCGTAATTCTTGCCGGATGCACCGGGCAATGCGGTAAATTTCTTGATATCTCCTACGTAGACCTCCAGCTCATCATCCACCTTACGATCCAGTCGGATAATATCACCTATCTGTAATGCCGCGAAATCACTGACATTAATAGAACTGTTTCCTAGAACTGCCGTCACAGGAACCGCAGCCTTAGAAATCAATTTCTCAATGTCCTCGCTGAAGGATTCCTCTGCAACATCCTGCTGGGACGAATACCAGAACTTGGTGTTCAGCTTGTCCATGACAGGTTCCAAAGTAAGATATGGGAGACAGACATTAATCAATCCCTCTACATCTCCTATTTTAATATTTATTGTCACAATTGCAATCATTTCCGAAGGAGAAATAATCTGTGCGAACTGAGAGTTGGTCTCAATACGCTCCAATCGTGGCATTACATCCAAAACGTTAAGCCATGGTTCCCGCAGCAGTTCTACACAGGAATTCATGACACGTTCGATAATAATCATCTCAATCTCGGAGAAATCACGAACCTTCTCAAGAGGTTCGCCCTCGCCACCAAGCATACGGTCCACAATGGTGTATCCGATCTTGGTTGCCATCTCCATAATGATATTGCCCTTCAATGGAGCAAAATCAATAATTCCAAGCAATACCGGATTCGATAATGCATTAGAGAACTCCATATAGGTAACCGCCTCGGAGTTCATAACCTCTACCTGGATGTTCTTCCGTAAAAATACCGGAAGGTTCGTCGATAAAAGTCGGCCATAGTGCTCAAAGATGATCTCTAAGGTACGCAAATGCTCCTTGGAAAACTTGGATGGTCTGGCGAAATCATAATCCTTGACGGACTGTTTCTCGCCTTCTTTTTTCATTTCTTCGGCGTCTACCTCACCGCTACTAAGAGCCGCAAGTAGATTATCTATCTCACTTTGAGACAGTACATCACTCATGAGATCTCACCACCTTTGTTACTAAAATCATTGAGAGCACGCCTAACTAAATGTAACCTTGGAGAATCCAACATTCACAATCAAATTGGATCCGAACTTGGCATTCAGCTCATTCTTAATCTCTCGCTGTACCGCACTCTGGTCTGCGGTAATCTCTTCGTAAGTGTACTTAGCGATTGTGGAGTTCACGGTATCACTGATAATACCATCATACATACCGCCGGTAATATTCGCTCCGTAGGTCTCATAACTCTCACTCTTCTTGTTGATAGAAAGAGTAATGCTCACCACGCCATAATGGGTTGCCCCATCTGCACCCGGTTTCAGATTGATGGTCAAGGAATCCGGCAAATTGTAAGACTCGACATTCTCTAAGGATACGTTCTCTGTGGATTCCGCGCCGGTTGCCGCCTGCAAGTCCAAATCAATGGCATCACAGATTCTGGTAACCAGTTCATTCACTTTCTTCACTTCCGGCATAATGGTAATTGTAAGAATCGAAGTTAATACGATGTTTACAAGTACCAATGCAAAGGTAATGATTGTCAGCAAATTCTTTTTCATGATGATCTCCTTACGTACTAATCAATACTGGATGAGTTGTACGAATTATAAATCTTAATTTCAACACGACGGTTCCTTGCACGGCCTTCCGCTGTGGAGTTGTCCGCAATCGGTTCGTAATCGCCGCGACCGGAGGAATAAATATGAGCGCTGGATACATCAGACACCTCACGAATCTGATTCGCCACATTCAATGCACGATACATAGACAGTACATCGTTGCTCTCATACTTGGAAGAAGAAATCGGAACATTATCCGCATGTCCTTCTACCTCAATCATATTGTCCGGATAGTTATTAATAATCTTGGCAATCCGTTCTACCAGAGGTACTGCCTCACTGCGAAGCGTAGCCTCCGCGGAATCAAACAATAACGCGCCGCTTAAGGTAATACGAACATACTGACCGTTGAAATCCACTTCAATCTGGTCCTGAATGCCGTAGGCACTGGCTTGTTCTTCAATCTTCTGGGCCATACGTTCACTCTCTGCCATGGCCTTCTGTTCCAGAAGTTCCTTTGCTTCTGCTTCGGACTTCACGCCGGACTGACTGCCATCGTCGGCCTCGGCGCCTTGGTTGGCTCCGTTAGTAGATTCACCACCCATGTTGGTCAGCTGCGTCTCTCCGGTATTCTGGGTCTCGGTACTGGTGGTCTCACCACCGTTGGCATTCTCGGAAGTCTCACCGCTTGGAGTACTCTCACCGCCATCGGCGCCTTCGCCCTCACTTAAGGAATCGCCAAAGTAATTGGCAATATCCGGCAACTGACTGACACCGGATCCTACCAGCTGGCCGTCCACAATGGTGGCACCGCTTGGTGTAAAAATACTAAACGCAGCAGATAAGGATGCTGCTACCATCTCGTACTTCGCCGCATCTACAGAAGACATGGAGAACAACAATACGAAGAAGCATAACAGCAAATTCATCAAATCGGAGAAAGTCGCCATCCACGCCGGGGAGCCGGCAGGTGCGTCTTCTTGCTTCGGTTTCTTAGCCATCAGCCTTCACCTCCACCTTCATCACCGCCAACGGACTCACGAGCCTTCGGAGGCAAGAATGTCTTCAGCTTCTCTTCGATGACGTGTGGGTTCTCGCCGGCCTGGATAGACAGAAGGCCTTCCACAGCAATCGTCTTATAGGTCACTTCCAGATCATTATCTACGCCAAGCTTTTCAGCTGTCGGAGAGCACAACCAGTTTGCAATCAAAGAGCCATATAACGTAGTCAAAAGAGCAACCGCCATGTTCGGTCCGATGGTGGAGAAATCGGAAAGGTTCTTTAACATGTTAACCAGACCGATCAGGGTACCAATCATACCCCATGCAGGTCCCATCTCACCCCATTTCTCAAAGAAATGCTTCTTCACCTTATGGCGGGCTTCCATAGAATCAATATCCGTTTCCAGGATGGCACGAACCAAATCCGCATCCGTACCATCAACAACCAACATAATTCCCTTCTTCAGGAATTCATCTTCAATGGAATTCGCGGATTCTTCCAACGCAAGAAGTCCCTCTTTACGAGCGACATTTGCCATATCAATAACACTCTTAATAACAGCTGTAGGGTCGGTACCTGCAGGCTCTTTCATAGCAAGGCCCAAGCCACCGAAACCACCGGTAAAGTCTGCCATTTTATTACTGGCCATAACGGAAGTAAGGGATCCACCGATTGTGATAATAACAGACGGAACATCTACGAAGTTTCCTAACGCGGCAACACCACCTGAGGAAACAATTCCGAAAATAACCATGATTACGCCGGCTACAATACCGCCTAAATATGCTATATCCAAAGCATTCACCGTCCTATCTGAAACAAGTTTTTTTGTTCACCTGTAAAATAGTCTGTCGATTGACGCAAATTCACCTACTATTTTTAGTATAATTCTACTAGATTTTGTGTATCTTGTCTACCGACTTTTAAAATCTTTTCCCATGGGAAACCCAAATAAATAAAAGATTTTTTGGAGTTTTGATGGTTTTCTTAAAACCACAAGAAGTAGGAGTTCGAATTGGAACTCCTACTTCTATAATTGTTCATCTAATTCCGAAAATTATTATCTCTTTAAGTTGGTCAACTCTTCCAATAAGGTATCGGAAACGGTAATAATTCTGGAGTTTGCCTGGAATCCACGCTGGGTGGTAATCATCTCAGTAAACTCTGTGGAGAGATCAACGTTGGACATTTCCAACTGACCACTGCTCA
>ODAI011471662.1_pt1 | contig 11422 bp, 15 predicted proteins | sample 1539321 | NCBI WGS metagenome assembly ODAI01 (sample SAMN02144231, study PRJEB22623) | gut metagenome | biome: sheep rumen | host: Ovis aries | place: New Zealand
AAAAAAAGCATCGCGCTCTTTGCGGACAGTGCCTCAAAGAACGAAATGCTTTTTAACGACTTGTATTCCTTTGTTTACGAAATCAAGGCGGTGTTTGAAGACCTGCAGAAAGCCGAAGACTAATGCAGATGTGATTTTTTTACGAGGCTGTGCTTTCCTGCGCAGCCTTTTTCTTTTTGTCCAGAAGCCAGCAGGTTATCAGTATACCGGTACCGCCTAAAATCATCAGGAAGCAGAGAATCTGACCTGTAGAAATATTCAGAAGCGATGTGTTCATATAGATAGGCGCATTGGTATCTGCCGCAATACGGTAACCGATATCTGCATCCGGCTCGCGGAAATATTCAATGAAGAAGCGGACAATGCCGTAGCCTAAGGTATAGAGTCCGCTGCTAAAACCGTCAAAGGGCTTTTTTCTGTGCAGCAGCCAGATAACTGTAAAGAGAACGATGCCTTCAAAGAAAGCCTCATAGAGCTGGCTGGGATGGCGGGGCAGGTTAATCAGTCCGCCGGCAGCAGCATCCATTCCGCATTTTTCGGCAAAGGTGCGCACCCAGCTGATGGAGAGGGAAAAACGCTCTGCCCCCGGAAAGACCATGCCCCAGGGAAGGGTTGTAATTCTGCCGTAGAGTTCGCCGTTCATAAAATTACCCAGACGGCCAAAAGTATATCCGAGGGGAATGGCCGTACACATGGCGTCAATCCAGCGCATGCAGGGCCGCTTGTTACGCAGACACCAGAAAATCATACCCAGAAGTCCGCCGATAAAACCGCCGTGGTAACTCATGCCCGCAAGCCCGGTAAAGCGGCCTGTTTTGTCAAAGGGCCAGAAAATAAGCCAGGGATGAGTCCAGTAATTGACTGAATGCGGATTTGCCGGGTCGTACTGATTGTAAACAAGAGTCGAAAAAATGCGGGCGCCCAAAAGCAGGCCGATAATGCCGGTGGCGATAAAGCTGAAAATATCATCTTCACTTGCCTTGCGGTCAATACTGTCTAATGCGCCTTCTTTAAGCAGTTTTTTGAGGATGAAAAAAGCCGTGGCAAAAGCACAAATGTACATAAGTCCGTACCAGCGGACAAGTCCAAGCACCGGAACATTTGGAAAAATTTCCGGATGAATCCATGAAGGATAGTTGATGTATAAATTCATGTCTTACACCTTAAAGCCCTGATTTGCAGCCTTAACGATTTTTGATTTTAAAAGAAGATTTTCATTGCGCAGCTGGTTCAGTTCAAACTGCTGGGTTTTGATGATTTCCGCAAGTTCACCGGTAGAAAGGGCTCCTGTGCCAATCAGGTCTTCTACATAGGACATTTTTGCACTGAAATCATCACTTGCCTCTTCCTGGGCAATTTCAAAGGATGTATCCGTTGCGGCGGCAAAATCCGTAAATTCCATCGTCTCACTCTGAAGGATTTTTTCTGCAATGCGGAAAATAGCCTGAGAAAGAACGGAATTGGGTTTGTATGAAATGACGGGCAGACGGGAAGAAAGGGCCCTGTCCTGCAGGGAATCCCGATACATCACGCCCAGATACTCCACATCCAGTCCAAGATACTGCTGGCAGGAACGGCGGATTTTAAGAGCCTTGTCTGCATCCTTTGGGTCATCAATCATATTCATAACCAGACGGGGATGGAACTGAGAAAGCCGCTCCTTAAAGACAGCCGTGTTCTTGGGGTCAATTTCATCCAGAGTTTCTATCAGTCTGGGAATGTAGAGTTTTTTTAGTGAAGCGGCATCTGTCTTGAGTTTTTCAAGATACTGGGCTGCCTTGCTTGCTTTCTTAAAAGATGCGCTCATCAGACGGAAAACTGCATTTTTAAGGAAAAGATATCCGTTCAGTGTAGCCGTTACTGTGGGTGCCGTTACAATAATTCCCTGGGGAGAAAGAAGAAAGAGGTCAAGAATGGTCAGATGAGTACCCGCACCCAGGTCAAGAATCAGGTAATCTGCGTCCAGAGACTGAAACTTTTTTATGAGCGTATTTTTCTGGAAAATCTTGAGCGAACTCAATCCCGGTACTTCAGAATCTCCGGCAATAAAGCGCAGGTTTTCGTATTCCGTGTCAGCGATAATATCTTCAAATTTATTCTCGCCTGTAATGAAAGTTCCGATACCCGCTTTAGGAGATGACTGACCGAGTACAAGATGAAGGTTTGAAGCACCCAGATCCAAATCTGCGAGGATTACTTTTTTTCCTGCCTGACCAAGTGCAATGGAAAGATTTGCGGACAAAAGACTTTTGCCTACCCCACCCTTTCCGCTAGCAATAGGAATTATCTGCATACATATATTATAGCACAGATTTATTTTTCTTTACAACCTCGGATTTATTCAGTATCTTTAAAATGAGGTATTTTGATATGGCAAGTGACGAAAATTGTACACACAACTGTTCTACATGCAGTTCAAACTGTAAGTCAAAAGATATGCGTGCCCAGCTCAGAGATGGAAGCTGTGTAAAAAAAGTAATCGGAATCGTAAGCGGCAAAGGTGGCGTTGGAAAATCCCTGGTAACGTCTCTGCTGGCGGCAAAACTGAGCAAGCTCGGTTACAAAACGGCGATTATGGATGCCGACATTACAGGCCCTTCCATTCCGACAGCATTCGGCGTAGAAACTGAAAAGGCAATGGGCGACAAAAGCGGTGCAATTTATCCGGTGCTTTCAGAAGGTGGCATTCAACTGATGAGCATGAACTTTCTGCTGGAACATGAGACAGACCCCGTCATCTGGAGAGGTCCGGTTATTGCGGGCGCAGTAAAGCAGTTCTGGACAGATGTAGTATGGAAGGATGTTGATTATATGTTTGTTGATATGCCTCCGGGAACAGGAGACGTACCCCTTACGGTATTCCAGTCTCTTCCGGTGGACGGTATCATCGTTGTCTCAAGTCCTCAGCAGCTGGTCCGCGTCATTGTAGAAAAAGCCGTTAAAATGGCAGAAGCAATGAAGATTCCGATTGTCGGGCTCATCGAAAACATGAGCTACATCAAGTGTCCGGACTGCGGAAAAGACATTCATCTCTTTGGTGAAAGCAATATCAACGGCATTGCAAAAGACTATGGTCTTCCTGTTCTTGCCCGCATCCCCATGAGCGAAGGATTTTCCCGCGCTGTAGATGAAGGTGAGATTGAAAAACTGGATGCAGAATATCTGGATGCAGCCGCAGCCCTGATTGAAAAGATTTAAGTCCTCATGAACACACTTACTCCCGAAGAAGCAAGGACCCAGGCAAGACAGAATTTTCTCGACGGATACGCATGCGCGCCGGCAGTAGCGGCAGTTTTTGCCGAGCTCTTTGGCTATGACCGCGACATGGTTTTACGGCTCATGCAGCCTTTTGGCGCGGGCATGTGCAGAATGCGCGAAGTATGCGGCACGGTAAGTGGCATGATGGCGGCCCTGGGCATGTGCATGGGAAGCGCAGACGGCACAAAGGAAAGCAAGGACGCAGTCTATGCCGAAGGACAAAAACTTGCTGACCGCTTCCGGCAAAAGCATGGCTCAATCATCTGTCGCGAACTTTTGGGCCTGGTACCCATGGGGCAGAGTCAGGAAGCATTAAAAGAAGGCAAAGTCCTGAACCACAAGGCTGACTCGCCTGTTTCCGAAGAACGCACGGCAGAATACTACAAAAAGCGGCCCTGTCCCGACCTGTGCGGAGAAGCCGCCGCAATCTTTGCCACTTGGCTTGAAGAATACAAAAACAAGCCGCAGGATAAGGCAAAATGAAACTTATCTTAGCCCCCATGGCAACCCTTTCTCACGAAGCCTTCAGGCGGGCGGTGGCACGCTTTGGCGGCTGTGATGAATACTTTACCGAAATGATAAACGCCTCTTCCCTCCTGAACATGGGTCCCTGGGAGCATTTTTACCTCATGTCAGGGCCCGAGCCGGACAAAATTGTGTGGCAGCTGACAGGAAACAAGGCAGAAGCCATGGCAGAAGCCGCAGCATTTCTTTCCCGGAGGGAAGGCATAGGCATAGACCTGAACATGGGCTGTTCGGCACCACAAATTGCAAACACGGGAGCCGGCATTTCCTGGATGACAAAGCCAATAGCCGAAACAGAAGCGATGGTGAGGGGCGTTAAGTCTGCCATTGCAAATGCGGCAAAAGACGGCCGGCAGGAAAAAAGGCTGTCCGTAAAACTCCGTCTGGGGGCAGAAGACTTTACCGATGAAGGCTTTTTTTCTTTCTGCGACATGCTTATAAAGGAAGGAGTTGAACTTCTTACCCTGCATCCCCGCACAAAAAAAGAAAAATACCGCACAAAACCCCGCTACTCCTATGTAGAAAACCTTGCCCTGCGCTGCAAAGACATTCCCGTCTATTTGAATGGCGCTGTAAGTGACCGGGCAAGTTATGATCTGGCAGTTCAGGCAGCTCCCCACGCAAGTGGTGTGATGATAGCCCGTGCTGCCGCCCAAAAGCCCTGGATTTTTTCTGAGATTCTTGGCAGCAAGAGAGAAATCAACCGAGAAGAACTTGCCCTGCAATTCATTGACGATGTAGAAGAATGCCAGCCGCCTGAATTCTACAAGACCCGGCTCCAGCGTTTCTTTGCCTACTACTGCGACAATTTTTCCTTTGGCCACTGGTTCAAGACACAGATGCTCAACGCCTCAAGTCCGAAAGAGAGCCGGGAACGCATAAAGGAATACTTTGAAAAATGCCCCCAGGATCGAATGGGCTGAGTCAGTAACATCACAGATTGTAGCAATACATCCTAAGATTGTTTTTTTATCATAAGGGTGCTATACTGAAAAAAGGAAAGGGTCAGGAAATTGTACGAAATTGAACTAAAGGCACATGTAGATGACCGCGATGCAACGATTGCAAAAATCAATACATTTGCGTCATTTTGCGGCAAAGTTCAAAAAAGTGACACCTATTACAAGTTGATTCAGGGCGAAAGAAAAATTTCTGCCCGTATCCGTACAGAAAGCAGTGATTCTGCTACAAAAACCCTGCTCACCTACAAACGGAAAGAACTTCGCATCGATGAAAACGGCACAAAAACTGAAGTGAACGACGAAAAAGAATGTGAACTTTCCGATCCGGAGCCTCTCATTGCCCTGTTTACAGACATCGGTTTTGAAATTTCCCTCAAAAAGGAAAAATCAGTGATGGGCTGGACATACAAAGACGCTCACCTGGAACTCTGCAATGTTCCGCCCCTGGGAGACTTTCTGGAAATAGAAATCATCTCCCCGGCAAACGACAGTCAGACCGTAAAAGCCTGCCAGCAGGAACTGCAGGACATTCTGGCTAAATCAGGAATTGCAAAAGAAAAAATAGAAGAACGCTATTACAGCGACATGCTGCGGGAAGCGGCAAAGGAGAAAAACTGATGTTCGACAGACAAAGCTACAAAAAGGCAGCGAGAAATCAGCTCAAAGGAAGATGGGGTCTCCCGATTATGCTCTGTGTAATTTCTTTCATACTGACCACTATGATTGCCCTGCCGGTAAGTGTTTTTGACGATGCGGAATTTTTAACCGGTGCAGAAAACATGGCCTACACCACGCTCTCCCTCGTCTCACTCTGTGTAGAAGGCATTCTGACAATTGCAATTTTATATGTATACCTGCGCATGATGCACACAACAGAGAAACTGACTTTTGATACATTTTTGACAGGAATGGAACGCTGGGCCTCTGGTGCACTGGGAATGCTCTGGTACAGTCTCTGGGTATTTCTCTGGTCTCTGCTCTTTATCATCCCCGGTATCGTCAAAAGCATCGCCTATTCGCAGATGTTTTTCATTCTTGCAGAAAATCCGAGAATCGGCGTACGCAAGGCCATGCAGATTAGTAAGATTATCACCCAGGGACACAAGGGTGACCTCTTTATCATGGGACTGAGTTTCCTGGGCTGGGGTCTTCTCTGCGTTCTCTCTTTTGGAATCGGATTTTTGTGGCTGATGCCTTATGTAAATATGTCATTTACCAATGCCTATGCCGCATTAAAGAACATGGCCTTTATGACAAATAAAATTACACCTGCAGACTTTGCGCCTGCAAACTAAATCATACAACAGAGAGGAATCTATGGCTGAAAAGAAATCTGGACTTATCATTTTTATCGCAATTATCATACTTGCCGTTCTGCTTGCGGCAATCACCCTGCTCCGCCCCAGAACAGACACATCCCGTCCGTCATCTGTAAGCGGATTCAACATCAATCTGCCCGGCTTTAAATTTTCTTCAAAAAAGACATCCGGCAAACGCTTTTTCAAAGGTGACGACTACATTGCAAAGATTTACATTGAGGGCGTAATCACCGATGAAACAAACACCTACAATCAGGACTGGATCATGGAAACGATTGCAGACTTAAAGGACGACAGCAAAAATGCCGGTATCATTCTTTACCTCGATACTCCCGGTGGCGGTGTTTATCAGTCTGACGAAGTATATCTGGCCCTTCTTGACTACAAAGCGACGACTGAACGGCCGGTCTATGCCTATGTCAGCCAGATGGCAGCAAGCGGCGGATACTACATCGCCTGTGCGGCAGATAAAATCTACGGAAACCGCAACGGCCTTACCGGCTCAATCGGCGTCATTTTTGGACAGAGCATAGACGCAACGGAACTGCTCCAGAAAATCGGAATCAAAACCCGCACATTCCATTCAGGCAAAAACAAAACAATGCTGAGCGTCGATGAACCCCTGACGGAAGAGCAGATAAAAATCATGCAGGCAATTTCTGATGAAGCCTACGACCAGTTTACCGGTATTGTAGCAGAGGGACGCAATATGCCGATTGAAAAAGTTCGTTCCCTTGCAGACGGTCGCATTTACACCTGTATACAGGCAAAAGAATTAGGTCTGATTGACGGTATATGCTCATACGACGACGCATACAAAACAATGCTGGAAGATTTTGAACTTGACCCTGACATGGAAAGCGTAGAATACAGCTACGAATACACGGATCATTTTTCATCATTCTTTGGAAATCTGCTGACACATATTACCGGTTCAAATGTGCTTACCAGACAGCTTCAGAAAGCAAGTCTGACCTATCCGGCCTACTACTGCAGCGAATTCTGAATCATGCGGTAAGAAAAACCGCTGTCTAAAAGATACTTTATCAATTTGTCGCCCGTGCGCCCCGCACGGGTTGCTTTTTCTACAGCCTTACGGCAAAATTCTTCTTCATCATGTTCAGTAAAAAATTCATCTACGGCACGGGAAGTAATTGAGCGGCTTATTCCCCGGCTCAGCAGTTCACTGGTAAGGCGGCTTCGTCCCTGGTATTTATTTACAGCATGAATGCGAAGCCAGGAAGAAGCAAAACGCTCATCGCTCAAAAAATTTCTTCCTTCAAGATAGTCCAGGGCAAGGGAAACGGCTTCTTTTGAAAAGCCTTTCTGCTGCATTTTTCTCTCTAATCCCGCCCTGCACTGTTCACAACGGGCCAGAAGCCCCTCGCATTTTTTTTCAACGGCAAAGGCTTCTCCGGCGCGTACAATATCTTCCGCCTGGGACTCATCAAAAAGAGCGCCCTCGGTCAGCGCGTCAGGAGAGACAGACTGTAAATAACTTGTACGGACAAAAAAAACAGGTCCTTCTGAACTGGTGATTTCCACACAGTCCGTACCGACCTGTTTTACTGAAACTACTGACAGTTCCAAAAGATCTCCTTGCCACGGGAAAAACCGCAGCAAAAAAGAACTAACGCTTGCTGAACTGGAAGCGGCGGCGTGCACCACGCTGACCGTACTTCTTGCGTTCAACCATGCGGCTGTCGCGTGTCAGATAACCGTTTGCCTTGAGAGAAGCGCGGCTGTCCGGGTCAATCTGCAGAAGTGCGCGGCTTACGCCATGCAGACATGCAGCAGCCTGTCCGTTCAAACCACCGCCAACAACGTTGATAAGAATGTCAAACTTGTTTTCATTGCTGGTTACCAGCAGCGGGCGATGTACCGTGCGAACCTGCTCTTCTGAAGCAAAGTATTCAGCGATATCCTTGCCGTTCACAACAATTTTTCCACTGCCGTCGCGCAAAAATACACGAGCTGTAGCGGTCTTTCTTCTTCCTGTTCCGATAGCAATATTCTTTATCGTAGCCATTCTATTAACTCCTGCCTATACGCTTACACTTCAAGCGGTTTGGGGTTCTGAGCTCCGTGGGGATGCTCTGCGCCTTCATAAATCTTGAGATTGCCGAGCATTTTGCGTCCGAGGCGTCCGTTCGGCAACATTCCGTTGATAGTAAGTTTGAGCGGGTCTGTAGGATGGCGTTCAATCAATTTCTTGAAAGAATACGTGCGCAGACCGCGTACAAATCCAGTGTAGTGGCGATACAGGTGGTCGTCTTCTTTGTTACCGGAAACAGCAACCTGAGCGGCGTTGATGATAACAACATAGTCACCCATTTCCTGATTCGGTGTGTAAGTAGCCTTGTTCTTTCCACGAAGAACTGAAGCAGCCTTTGCAGCAACGCGTCCGAGCGGTTTTCCTGCTGCGTCAATGATGTACCAGTCACGTTTCTGGTCTACATCGCGTACAAAAATGGTTTTCATTGTATATACCTTTATCTAAAAAGTCTTCTGCAATTCAGTTAGCATCTCTGAATCGCCAGGTCGTCAGCAATGAGCAGTTGCCAACGCATATACGGGGAGTAATACTATACGATTTAAAAGGAATTAGGTCAAGTATGTAGGCCGGGGCAAAGGCACTAGTTCAGAAAATAATTCAGCACCATATAAATAATTGTTCCGCCAAAAATACTCAGCATGGAATTATTTTTCCACAGATGCAGGAAAATCGTAGCACCTATGCCGACAAGTGACGGAAGTCCAAACGGGGCAGCCTGCAACTGCAAATCCTTAAGACAGTAGACAATCAGAATTGCAATTATCATAGAAGGAATATATTTTTCTACAAATCGGATGATTGCAGGCGGTTCTTTTTTGCTGAAAACCAGAAAGGGAAAGGCGCGGAGCAGAAAAAGCAGCAGGGCAGTAAAGACAGATGCAATCAGTGCGGCAGACAGACTCAGTTTCATTCAGTCTTCTCCTTCTCAGCTTCATGAAATTTACGGCTTCTCATGACGGTAAGTACAAAAAGTCCCAGGGCAATCGCAGTAAGCAGAATGTGCTGAGCCGGAAGAATGCCCAGACGGAAAAGGATGATTGCCGCAAGCGCCGTACAAATGCCGGTAAGGGGCGGAAGAATGTCATGACTGGCCTTAATCTGATTTATCAGCAGCACGACAAAGAGAGCCGTAAGGGCAAAATCAACACCCGCAAAATCATAGGGAATAAGCGTACCCATCAGAGCCCCAATTACACTGCCAGTAATCCAGTAGAGCCAGTCAAAAAGCGCAATTGTTCCATAATATTCACCCGCATCCGCATCCTCCGGAACATTCACTCCCGTTAAAAGGGCATAGGTTTCATCTGTAAGGGCAAACATCAGAAAATAACGGATTTTTCCCACATTCTTGAATTTTGAAATCAGGGAAAGTCCGTAAAAAATGTGGCGGATATTCACAAAAAACTGAGCGACAAGAATGGCAAGAAGAGGTGTTCCCGCGGCATAGAGCCCGACCGCCATGTACTGACCAGCCCCGGCATACATCAAAACGCTCATAATGGGTGCAAGCCACCAGGGATATCCCGCATTCACAAGCATGAGTCCAAAAGGGATGCCGATGGCTATGTAACCAAAAAAGACCGGAATAGTCGTCTTTATGGCCCGATGAAAATTAGACTGGTCAAGCATTGTTCAACTGTATACTCTTTCTGTTGAATTTTCAAGCGAAGTGTGCGATGATAGAAAAAGCAGGAAGCGGTTACAATCTTAGCCGTGACTTCCTGCACGACCGCTAACGCGGAATTAAATAGGAGAAAATATATGTTTGCTATTATCATCGGTCTGGCACTTATCGCATTTGCGGTAGCCGCATGTCTTCCCAACTGTCTTAACTGGGGCGCGGACATCATCATGGTCTTAAAGGGAGCCGCTCCCGTCCTGGCTGCATTCGTAGGCCTCATCGCCGTTTTCATCGGATTTGCAGACATCAAAGATAAAAAAGAAGCAAAAAAAGAAGAAGCGGCAAAAGAAGCTGAGGAAAAATAATGGCGTTACCCGCTTACGCGGGTCGCTATGTCCGCCCTTCGCTACGCTCATGCGCGGCTTATTCGCCACGCACTGCGGGGCTCCCAGCGCTAACGTTTTTCGCTGCCTGTCATTGATTCTGACACACTATAGTCCATATTTTTCTACTAAAACACAAAAACTATTTTTTACCGGCTCTGGCAACACATCCAGTTTACGTAATAACAAAGCGTATTTTTTCAACAGCTTGAAATCATCACTTGAAAATCCATTTAAATCCGCCGATCTTACTTTTACAGAGACATTTCCCGTAACAAGATATTCTACACTTACTCCAAGGGCCTGTGCAATTTTTACTGCATTATCGGCAATGGGTTCGGTATTTTTTTCTGCAAGATAGTGGTCTATCGTTCCTTTTGGGACTCCACTCTTCTCCGCCAGCTCTTTTACAATCATCCCCTGATAATTCAGTTCATCCCGCAAGTTATCTTTAAAACTCATAAAAAAAATGATTAAGCAAATGTGATTATTTTTGTAATTAAATATACAAAGTCGTCCATTTGTGATATAAAATAATCAAGTTTGATTATCAGATGTACATAATTACACATATCTGATTTCTCACTTAAGGTTGCCATGTCACATAGCCATAACAAGCCGTTCATAAAATGGGCTGGCGGTAAGGAAAAAGAGCTAGCAATAATAGAAGAACATCTTCCTTCACATTTTAAACGCTACATAGAACCATTTGTAGGTGGCGGTGCCGTATTTCTAAACACTGATGCCCAGGAATTTTTTATAAACGACAAATCCCACGAACTCATTTCGCTTTATAAACTTATTCAAAGTGAAAACAGCGTCTTTTTTAATTGCCTCCATGGAATATGTACAAAATGGGACAGCATTGCCGTCTTTTCAGAGCAACATGCGGCTGAATTTCAGTCACTCTATACAGATTCTTCTGACACCCAGATTGAAGGTTTTATTCAGCTGCACGAAAAAGAATTCAGCAGTCTTCTTCTTGATGCAAGTCACAAACATATCCTTCTTTCAGAAATAAAAAAAAATCTTACATCAAAATTAAAGAGAATTAAAAAGATAGCATTGCAAAAAGGCGGAATAACTACACCTGAGATATACGAGAATTTAGAATGTTCATTACACAGTGCCTTTTATATGTATATCAGGCATTTGTACAATACGGTTTCATTTGCGGGCAATACAGAATTTTACACCGCCCTCTTCTATTTTATTCGTGAATACTGTTATTCCTCTATGTTCCGCTACAATGCTCAGGGAAAGTTTAATGTGCCTTACGGAGGAATAAGTTATGACAA
>ODAI012502202.1_pt1 | contig 11422 bp, 5 predicted proteins | sample 1539321 | NCBI WGS metagenome assembly ODAI01 (sample SAMN02144231, study PRJEB22623) | gut metagenome | biome: sheep rumen | host: Ovis aries | place: New Zealand
CGCACAAAGTTACGAAAAATATTTAAAATACACAAGGATTTGAGTGATAAAAATCAAATTCATTTGAATTTTTAGCCGAAAACCTTGTTATTTGCACAAATGTGAACTGTAACTTCGGAGTGGATACCCTTTAGTAGCGTGCCACAGGTATATAAATATTTTACAAAAAATCCCACATATGCAAGCATATGCGGGAAATTCTGCAAAATATTTTAAAATTTTGTATCTACACACAATTATTTCGGTTCCAAAACTACCCTATTATCTCAATATTAACCGTTCCACCTTTCACAAACTGCGTCACCGATTTTTCGCCATTCTGCATGATGCTGATTGTTGGCGGCAACTCTTGTTCAACAGGCACTCCCTCCTCTATCTCTCGCATAGTTTCATCGTCCACTAATTGCCTTTTCTGAATACGCGCTATCAACTTCCGAAAATGGTCTGTTGACACTTCTTCAAAATCAAGTGTATTAATTTTTCCTATCTCTACCCACGCATCCGGAAAGTGCTTTATAATCAGATTTATTTTCTGTAATTTATCTTGATATGGTTTACTCATATCGCCACTCATGATGATATGTTTGCGCGCTTCTTCGGCTTGCTCTTTCCAATATTGGCATATTTCATCATAGGTCGTTTCCGATCGACTAAAGTCGTCTATACTTACCCACATAGGGCGCTTATTATACATCCCATGCTCAATGATCAATGCCATCTCAAACATACAATTGATCGAATGGAAATATGAATCTGAAAGCACTATCAGTACATTATCTGCCTCACCTATCTCGTGTTCAAAACGCTCTATATCTTCTCCATAACCACAGTCTTTCTCGTCGATTATATATTCTAAGTTCGCTTCGTCCATACTAGGACACATCCAGTTCTTAACGATGGATTTAATCGGCGGTTTCCTACTATATGATATATATACCTTCATCCCTTATTCCTCCAACGTTTTAAGACACTGAGTCAGATAATAATTCACATCCTCTTTTTCCAATAGATTATCCATCAAATCCATTGCATGCTCCAACGATTGATTGTCACTTGTATACGTACGAACATTATTATATGCTTCTATTAGGATCTCTGTTATTTGCTGTAATTCGTAGTGTTCCACTGCATAAGCCGTAGATTTCTTAGCATATAGTGCCGACAATAAATCTAAACAATACTCCGGATTCTCTACCGCTAACGATTTAAGATATTCATATATTCGGTAAGAGCAATGTACACATGCATCCGACTTAATAAACTTATTCAGGAATGCTTGCGTATCAAACAACTCTCTCCATGTTCCCAGTTTCCCAAATATCTCATCATACTCTTTCCCTAAAGCCTCTTCGTTATATGCCATATACCGATTCAGCACCTCCATCATCTGCTCTGCAAAGTCCTTCCTATAATACCGTCCCACAAAATCTATCACTTGTACTCGTGCCACTGCAGATTGATCTGTAAATTGTAACAGCATATCCTTTGCTTTCTTCGTTCCCATCAGCCACGCGCGGAATAGCAGATTAGCTGTTACATCATTGCCTATGTTGGACAGAACTGCCGATTCAAAGTATGGAACCAAATCATCGAAATTAGTTCGTATTAGATACAAAATAGGATTCGCATTATGCACCGGCAAACGATAATAATTCGGATTACCATCACGCGTTACCTCCAAGAAAAGCTGTAATGTCTTCTCCCTATTAACGTTAAGTAAGTATGCCATCCGGAATAATATCCCCACCTTGCTCGTTACGGAAGCATCCGGCACTATCGCAAACAGCGTATTAATGATATCATCCGCATATGCCTTGTCGTAAAAACTCAACTCCAATATATCGATTGCTCTTCCGCGCTCACGATTAATCGGTAAATTAAAATCTATATCGTCCGTATCATCCTCATCGCTAGAGGGATGCAGTGCTACTCCTTTCACAAATCCATATATCTCTTCCGGCATGTGCAAATCATTCTTCTCATAGTACTCAATCAGCGCACAAATAGTCATATTCGTAACCGGTTGCTGTACATTTTTCCTCTTTGGCAGCTCTTTTATCAATCTGCACAGCATATGGTCTATCTTGTCTTGTGTATATCCGCATGACATCAATGCCTCAATACCATCTATAGTATACTTGAGCGATATTGTTTCATCATCAAGTGCCTTTAGATAGACGGCATAATACTTATCCGGATCTTGCTGTGCCTTTTGAGCAAACGATGCCGACACTCCGCTTAACGTTGGTTTGCTGAAGTCTATCATATCGTCATCGTTATTTATTTTGCGCATTGTTTGCAGTATATCCGGTTCTTTCGTTATATTATCTAGTGCCTCTTTCTTCAACGTTGTATAACCCACGTGCATTTCTACCTTGTTAGGCTCATCGTTTTCGAAATCATTCCACTTGTGCTGCATTTCGATATAGAACTTATGCTCTTCCGGATAAGTTTTTAGTATTTCTTCTGGTATGCATGCATAGTATTGGGCTTTGGTAAAACCAATACGAGTCAAAGGATAACGACGATTCGGATACTTTAATGGGTGGTTTTCCCATTCCGGATAGATGTTTTTGATTACACCCATCAATGCATCCAGCGACTCACGTGACGGATTGGTTGAAACCCATGTCTTGAATAATTTAATCTGGTAGTGCAACAATACCGAAGACATAAACGAGCGACCAATATTCTCTTTCAGATAGCGGAACGCATAATCCGCGTAATGGCTCATTCCTTCGCACAAAGATTCTGCCACTATAACATGCATGATGCATTGATCAGTAGCTACCAGTTCATCCAGCATTCCGATATTACGGGGAAGAGAAAATTCTTCCTTAAGACGCGAAGACATATATGTCATCATGTCATCCACCAACTCCTCATGCAATTCTGCAGTATGAGTGTTATGACGGTTATACATCACATAGGCTAAACTACTTTTAATATCACATTCCAATGGTAATACCGACATCTCTGCCACACCATGTACTATCTCGTATCCAAACTGATAGGCCACTAACGGAAAATGTCGCTTTATTTCATCATATATCAACTGCACATTATGGGAGATACTCGGATGGTATTTCAGCATTACATCTTTTCCGCTTGCCAAATATCGCTCCTTCACATACGCGATTGTACGGCTCACCACCCAATCTGTGTGCCCCACCACATTGGCACGCATTAATTGCGGGAAAATGTATTCACCATCCGTATCATCCAAAAAATCTATCACAAACCGCTCATCATCACTCATCTCTATTTTACCCATTCTCTCTATCAGGACAATAAGTTTCTTGCGATATGTTTCCGGCAGCGTCTGTACACACAATGTACGAATATAATGAATTGTTTCTTTAGGCTTGGTATTGAGCATCTTCCCAAGAATGATAAACATGTTCTCTCGCATGCTCTCATCCGCCACAAAGAATCCGCCTTTCTTATCAATCCACTCTTGATATAAACTAAATCCGGCTAATGTAATAATGGTATTTACAAAGTGGAAATGGTAACGATTGTTCGGTAGAATGTTTCTGTCAATCAAGTGCCTCTCCTCTGGAGTGTATGTTTCAAATGATCCCAATAAAGATAGCACTAAATGCTGAATATGGAATCGATATTTATAATTGAATCGGTCTGGTGTTTTCTCGAATAATATCGTCCGAACGTTCTGCAAAAAGCCTTCGTTATCCGTTGCGCGCTGATACTCCAATATTTGCTTAAGATGATTGCGCATAAATAGTCCTTGATGCTCCTTTTCAAACATCTCTTCCAGTGTTTGATGCTGTTCAAAGAACAAACGCGCAAATACATAGTCAAACAGAGTCTGGTGCATAAACTGATATACACCATTGTTCTCTACCAATATTCCCCTTGATAACAAATATTTTTTCTCATCATGCCATTTGGACGGAAACAATGCAGTGCTCATGGACAGTGTCTGACGTTGATATAATTGGGATGCATACGCCCATAAGCATGCCACCAATCTCTCAGGATCCTCTGGACAATCATCTAGCATCTTATCCCATAAGTACCCATATAAATCCGTCAATGTCTTTACGTTTAATGTATTGGCATCGGGCCGAATCGCGCAGAACAACGACAGATTCAGTGGATTGGATAATAATGCCATCAATTCTTCCGAATATGCGCTATCTACTGACACCCCATTCTCCTCCAATACTCGTTTTACTTCCTCCTTTTCTAAATCTTGGACAACTACTTGATAACAATTCTTCAAATCTGCAAACTTCTGGTCGTAATAAAAATCGTATGGTCGACAAGATGTTACCACCCGCACATTGGGAATCTGAGCAGCTTGCTTGATTAACCCCATCATTTCATCCAGCGGTTTACGGCGAGACGATAGAACAGCCGATAATGCATCTATCTGGTCTATCAATAAGATGGTACGTTGCTTTTTTGCAGACTCTCTTATGGCTTCTATCACCGATTGTCCTAGTCGTGCTTTTTCGTTCAAATCCCTATTATCTTCTCCGTCATAAAATATATCTGACTTAAATGCCAACACCCTATATTCCGGATCCTTCTGCAACGAAAGCAGAATATCTTTCATCACAACGGACTTTCCGCTTCCGGCTTTACCTAATAAGATGGATATTCGCCTCTCAAATCGTTCACTTCCATTTGGTTCCTGTGTGTTACGCAACCATTCCAACAACGTCCCAGTCTCTTTTCTCTCTATATGACATGAACCAATCTCACTGGTATAGTTCTCCAGAGCAGCAGACACATCCTCAAAACGCTGCTTATCCAGCAACGTCACTACGCTCCCAGCGTTAGCCACTATTGCCACGCTTTTTTCTCCGTGTTGTGTAATCTCTATTTCATTCTTATCTGCCATTATGTGTATTAACTTGCATCAGCGTCTTTCTTATTATCATGGTTTAAATGCGTTCTATGTTAGCTAGCGAACTTGCGTGGTGAACTTACTTCTTGACTATCCACCAAACACTCAGCAGTACACTTATTTCATCTTGCATAAGCAAGTCGTATTTTTCTCTTGCCATTCTCCCATTCATTCGGTCAATATCTTCTGGTGTTATTGTTTTCGCTGCATGTTTACGTGCTTTTGCCTTAATTACTCGTTCTTTCTGTAAGTTTGCGAGTTCTAACATCTCTTGAAACTCCAGACCTTTTTCTTTTGAAATTCGGTTAACAATTTTGCCTTCTTTCTACGATTCCTTTGAATTGCATTCTTTTCAATTACCCTCATCTGCTGGACAGGTATGATTGCCCCAACAGGATTATATTGATAGGAAGCAGACAGGTCTTTCATTATGAATTCTTTTTCACTTTTTCTCAGTAACTTTTCACCTAATACATAATAAAACATCACATAATCGTTTCTCCTTAGATACTCATCTAACATATCTTTGCGGATAAATAATCCATTTATGCCGACTCCATCTTTATAGTCTGTATTTAATGCGACCTCTCGCCCATATTTGTCTTTTACCACGCCTCTTATTTCCGAGCAATACAATCCCAACTGCTCCATCATTTCAACATTTGGCATATATACCGTGCTTAGGTACTCATCTTTATGCGCGATTCCTTCCCAATCTTCTTGTAATTGTGCCTCATATGATAATTTCATCTCACATGGACAATCATGCATTAATGCTCCATCATCGTGCTCAACTTGTGATTTATACGTATCAGCCCAAGGATAATCACTCCATAAAAATTCTATTGTACCTTGGCGCTCCGGCATCCATCTTCCATAAAAATTTTGTTCCTGCGCCCATTGTGCAAACTTTTTGGCGTATTCTTTTTTTACAAACCCGGCGTTGCTAAATAGAAAAGTATCTTTATTCCCATCTTCCGATTTATCATAACCCATCAGCATAACATATTCCGTCCCATCTTGCTGCCGAGCTAACCATCTAAAGAGGGGTAGATAGGCGTTATCTTCTATCCAATTCTCGAATTCTTTTCCTCCAATTGCTTGAGACTCAACGCCACTTAAACCAGCATTAGCTTCATATCTTTGCTTAATATCAAGCGTAGGGTCAAATCGAGATACATCGCTGCAATTCCACGGATATGGGGTTATCGCAAAATCTTTCTCTTCCGCTTCTTCTTGATAATAGTACTGTTCCTTGGTTGTTCTGCATGTATCCATAAGATGCGCATTCAATCTATACCAGGCCAACCATTGGTATTTCTTACCGATTCGTTCCTGTTCGTTATGCGCTCTATTTATCGAATATTTTCCATTATCCAAATACCCTAATTTATCATTCCAACAAAATACATTTTTAATATAATACGCTAATTCTGTCATTATCTCTTGTAATGGCACTCCTTGATATTTCCCTTTTTCTGTTTTTCGAAAATAATCGCAACTGGCAAGTCTGCTATTAGTTCCTATTATATATCGGTTGAAGTCCTCATCTTTGAACACAGAATCATACAATAACATTGAGCCATGTTGTACGCCGAAATACTCCTCATTAATGTCTTCCATCCGAGGCATTGTTGTTTCGTCTATTGGCTTATGCCTAAATGGCGTTTTGATGCGTTTCCAGCAATCGCATTTCTCATCTATATAATATGCTCGTTCAATAATTTTTAATGTCCATTGACGAACAATTAAATCTAGTGGAACTGCTTTTTCATCTTCATAATAATGGCTATATATATGATTGGCTATTTTTGTTACTATTTGTTTATCGCGTGACGGCAACACGACACCACACACGGCACAATATAGTCCTCCAACCACATAAGGATCGTTTACATCTTCGAACATTTCTATTAACCATATAATGAGGGATTGATGTATTAGCAATATTGACCGGAGTTTACGAATAAGAAGCGCCCTAAACCTCGGATGGGACGAACTTAACATCCATGTCGTTCCTATAAGATAGTCACGTTCCTCATTACTTACAGGTAACGTATGGTCGTGTTCTATAGGTACTTCTCTCAATAACTCATCTCCGTTCCATTCATACATTTGGTTAATATACCGCGTCCATAACATATCTCGGCGCGCTATTGTATAAGATTTCAGTTTTTCATGTATAAGCAATGTTTCCTCATAAGATAAATCATCAAAATCTTTAATCAATTGGGTTGGGTCAATTGCATCTTTGTCTAACTTTAGTAATCTTGTCCTTAATTCGTCAAAACTCAATTCCGATTCGACCAAATACTCATAGTAAAGATCGTTTAAAGAACCTCCTGCTTGAATAGCATTTTCGTTGTCTATATCTACTCCTTGTTGATACCAACTGTCGAATAACGCCTTTGCTGCATTCTTAAACTTTTGAGATGGAATTAATGGATGCCGCTCCAAATATGCCTTTTCTGCTTCCAAAAATCGAATTATACTTTGCTTATCTCGTTTTGATTGCAATATAGCATTTGCTTTGTAGTAATCGCCCAAGTTCTCATATTCAAACATCACTGCCGGTTCTTCAGATTGTGAATGATCCGCCAATAGAAGATTCGTTGTTAGGCAAGCATTTAGAAGATCATTATGCCACATTCTATATGGTGCCATTCGTCGCGCATACAGGCGAGCCTTGCTACGACTAATAGGATTAAAATGACCCGTAAATACACTATAATGCGCTAATTGCAATAGATACTGGTTTGCTATATTTAGTTCAGGATCTTCATCCACTTTTTCACTAACTTCCTCGTTCTTACTATACACATACTGCCTATACAGCGTCTGTTTGGAGATATGCATCCTTTCCTCTTCCGTTAGTGTCATGTATGTCTCACAGAACAATTTCAAAAATAATGGGTTCTTAAATGCAGTTATTCTTTGCTCTTTATATTTACGATCTACTCCCCACTCATTGAAGTATGTATCCACTGCACTATTAACGTCCTTAAATCCTTCTATTTTGTATCGACACCACTGGCTACTCGAAAGTTCCTTTATATCTTGGTCAAAAGGAGAACGTATAGATATTATTAGACGAATATGACTATATTTTTCCAATTCCACACGCAATGCTTGTAAATGGTTATTCCAATAACTGCATCCTACTCCCTCATTTATTGCATCTATTATAATAATTGCATTGCGTTCCAGTCTTACCAATTCGTTATTAAAGTCTTCAAAACTCATCGCCTCGCATACCTTCTCGCGAATTGTTTTAAATACTGGCTTGTTTAGTTGAAAATCTGTTCCAAAGAATAGATAGATATTTGCCTTATCTTGATTAGTCTCTGCAAATCGACATAGGTTATGAGTCTTACCTGAACCTGCTTTGCCGATAAGATATAAGTTCTTTTTTTCTACATACCGAAGCCTTTCAAAATCCACATCATCAACTTGTTGGGCGATTTTATATAACTTCTCTACTTCCATATTTCTGCCCATTGATTGGAATGGGTTTTCATTCAAATAATCGAGGCTTACTTTCAACAAAAAGCCATCGTTTTGCATCAATTTTTCTTCGTTTAATTTTTGACCAACTTTTAGGCGTCTGAGAACCATACCTAACATTTGTACTGGTAAAGTTAATATGCACTGTGCTAAGGCATTTACTTTTTCAAAACTTTCCTTTACAGGCTTGTTATTCACAAAATATCCAAGTATTGTTTCTAATTCTGCATCGGATTGATGCAAATTGGGCGTGTATCTTCCTGGAACCATTGCTATAGCTTCCTCGACTAATTGCATACAACGACCTTGCCCCATGGTTGTTATATCATCTTTCTTCCAGTCTGTTTCATACTTGATGCCTTTTCCTTCCAAGTGCGCTTTCGCTTTTAATATTGATAGATATTTTAGGGTTTCATTAATTTGGACTACTATTATGCCAATCACCCTACCTGATTGTGTAACTATAGGAGCACCTGACAAACCATCATAATTACATATAGTTAATTTATCCTCTCGGATTAAAGCACGATCCCCCCATTCACTATTCTCAATCTCCAAGCCATTCTTTACGTTTATCTGCACAAGATTGCATCCCATAGCTACTTCCTGCGGATACCCATACAAGTGTAAATTTAACTCATGTATATATTCGTCGCACAATAGTGGTAAAAATTCATCAGAACAATAACTTTCTTCCTCATCTATCGTCAACAATGCCAAATCGATATTATTGTTTGGTAAAGACAATTCTTCCCCGCGGCATAATATCTTCTTTCCTGCAACATAAATATATATCGGCTCTTTCGATACCGCACTTTGGAAATGTGCTTTCACTACATGGCGAGCTGTTAACAATTGCTTTCTGCTAATAAAAAATGCAGTGCCTTGTTCCGATTCACAATGCACAGGTACCACTATCTTCTCTACTTGTTTACCACTCAAATAGCTCATACTCTTGTTCTGTAATGATAGTTTCTATTCCTAATTCACGCTTGGTCTCGACTTCCATCTCATCAATTTTCCTCACATTGTCGTTCCCAAGACTGAAGACAATTCGTTTTGGGGTGTCATTCTTATTAATCTCCGCAATTCTTCCTATTGTGCCAATCGCAGGATATTGATTACTTTTACCACCTGGAATGAAATATAAATGAGAATTTATCTGCTCATATAATGCTCTACTATTATTACCATTGCTTCCGTGGTGTGATACCTTTATCGCATCGCATTCGATGGGTCGCGGATTATCTTTATATTTATTTTCTATGCTACAAACGATAGTACTAGCAAATGCATCACCTAACATTGCGATTTTATGTTCTCCGCATTCTAACATAAATGCTATAGACGAGTAATTAGTATCTGAACTATCCTTTGCCTCCTCTATTGCTTGTTCTCGTACATAAGCCGAATCATATCTTAGTTCATTTTTCACAATTGCTGCTACTTGTTTTATGTTGAATTTTCTGGTATAGGCATCCGCTAAACGAACTAGCAATTCGTACAATTCTTCACCATTAGCAAGACTTTCTTCCCAGGCTTGCATAAAATACTTATCAAACGTAGCTTTAAATTTCTTTTCTACTGCCCTTAGTGCCGAGGGATTGGGCGAGAGGAAAATAATCTTTCCTATTCCTTGTATTATATAGTCATTTGATTCAGTAGTTATATCTTCTGTTCTCCAGACACTCTTATACGTGTCATTAGTTAGTATTGTCTTTGCTAATGTACTTCCTTGCTCTGCGCTGATTTCTCGATACTGGATAGCATCAAATTCTAATGGTAACTCTTTTTGTATTTGTCCTATAATTGCCTTCTGCTGTTCTGTTAAAGGCATAGTCTCTTGATGCTTGGTTCGACCATAGCTATTGTACCATATTTCACCAATGGTGAGGCCTTTATGCTCTTTCAGCATCCTCGTTAGTCCTTGTATGTGATCTCCGTCTATATGGGTTACTACTAGAAGGTCTATTTGATTATGAAGCACATCTCGCACATATTCTTTTACGGAAATAGTATATTTCCCACAGTCCACCATAATAGCATACTGCGTATCATCATTTCTCTCTATCCGAATCACATTGCAATCCCCTGATCCCACATCAAATGAACGAAAATAACATTTCATAAATACCTGCATATTTCTATTTAGTTAATTCCACAATGGCACGATTGCACTCCCTCCATCCTTCGTAGTTCTTATCCTCACATCCGTACAGAACGATTATTGTTTCACTATTTTACTTTGTAGTTGTTTATTGCTCGGTCTTCTCTCGCTCATTGGTCGGTGGAGATTATTTTCCATCCAGCATTTTAAGGTCTGATTCCAGTTCTTTTAGGCTTTGTAAATGCTCCTCTTCCTTCAACTGATGTTGGTATTTCTGATATTCTTCATTTGCTTTTTGCACTGCCAGCTCATGAGATATTCGTCCGGCGTCTTCAAGAATCGAACGCTTGTTCATTGTCAGCACCATTCGTAACCTATCTACCCAGTCGCGCATATACATAGGGACATGCGCCATGGCTTGCGCTTCCGCAAATGCCAAATATTGCTCGACAATCAATTTCAACAAACCCACTTCCTCTTCCGTCAAATAGTTCTTTCCCACATCAATATCCGACTTCAAAACCTTGCCTTGCTTCTCAGTCGAAGTTAAGCCCATTTGCGGCAATGCAGCATTGGCTCGATAATACACCAACTCTGCTGCTGTCTTTCCACTCACAGCCCATAGCAACTTATTCTGTACTTCTTTGAAGAACTTGAGCGTTATCTCATCAGACGGATCATAATCAATGCTCGTCTTGTAGATGTCTTTTATCTGCTGGTAGAACACTCGTTCCGACAAACGAATCTCCCGAATACGCTCCAACAAATCCTTGAAGTAGTTCATCGAGTTACCACGTTTGAACCGCTCGTCATTAAGAGCTACACCTTTGATGATATAATCACGTAGCCGCTGCGTAGCCCAAATACGGAACTGTGTGCCCTGATGAGACTTCACACGATAGCCGACGGAAATGATGACATCTAAGTTATAAAAA
>ODAI014339365.1_pt1 | contig 11422 bp, 10 predicted proteins | sample 1539321 | NCBI WGS metagenome assembly ODAI01 (sample SAMN02144231, study PRJEB22623) | gut metagenome | biome: sheep rumen | host: Ovis aries | place: New Zealand
CATTGCCGCAAAACTGACAAAATGCCCGTCAAGCGCAATAACTTTTGTAAATTTCAGTTATTCTTTGTATTTTTACACGATATTTTGGATAGAAACCGTAGAGAAAAATGGATTTTGAAGAGAACGTCGGTAGGATCATTCCTATCAACATAGAAAACGAGATGAAGTCGGCCTACATAGACTACTCGATGTCTGTGATCGTGGCCCGAGCATTACCTGATGTAAGAGACGGACTTAAGCCTGTGCACAGGCGGGTCCTCTTCGGTATGAGCAACCTGGGTGTCACCTACAGCGGCGGCGTGAAGAAGTCCGCCCGTATCGTGGGCGACGTCCTCGGTAAATATCACCCGCACGGCGACTCCAGCGTTTACGACGCCATGGCGCGCCTCGCCCAGCCCTGGAACCTGCGCTACCTGCTGGTCCACGGACAGGGCAACTTCGGTTCCATCGACGGCGACCCTGTGGCGGCCATGCGATACACCGAGGCCAAGCTCCAGAAGCTGGCCGAAGAGGTGCTGGCCGACCTGGACAAGGACACGGTCGATTTCAAGCCCAATTTCGACGAATCGCTCCAGGAGCCGACGGTCCTGCCGGCCAAGGCGCCGCTGCTGCTGATGAACGGCTCCAACGGCATCGCCGTGGGTATGGCCACCAACATGGCCCCGCACAACCTGTCGGAATGCTGCGACGCCATCTGCGCCTACATCGACAACCCCGACATCGACACGGACGGCCTGATGCAGTACATCAAGGGTCCGGACTTCCCCACCGGCGGCATCATCCAGGGCCTGCGCGGCATCCGCGACGCCTTCGAGACGGGCCGCGGCCGCATCGTCATCCGCTCCAAGACCAATATAGAGGTATCCTCGTCGGGCCGCGAGACCATCGTGGTGACCGAGATCCCCTACACCATCAACAAGCGCGAACTCATCGAGCGCATCGCCGAACTGGTGGAGACCAAGAAACTGGAAGGCATCTCCTACATCAACGACGAGAGCGACCGCGACGGCATGCGCATCGTCATCAAGCTCAAGCAGGGTGCCCCGTCGAGCGTGGTGCTCAACAACCTGTTCAAGCTCACCCCGCTCCAGTCGAGTTTCTCGGTCAACAACATCGCCCTGGTGGATGGCCGGCCGAAGCAGCTCAACCTCAAGCAGCTGATCAAGTATTTCGTGCGTCACCGCCACGAGGTCGTGGTGCGCCGCACCCGCTTCGAGCTCAACAAGGCCCTCAAGCGCGCCCATATCCTCGAAGGCCTGCTCAAGGCCCTCGACATCATCGACGAGATCATCGCCCTGATCCGCGCCTCCCGCAGCGTGGTCGACGCCCGCGACGGGCTGGTCGCCCAGTTCGGCTTCACCGTCGAACAGGCCGACGCCATCGTGGAAATGCGCCTGCGCCAGCTTACCGGACTGGAGCGTGACAAGCTGCAGGCCGAATACGACGAGCTCGAGAAACTGATCGCCTACTACCAGCAGGTTCTCGGCAGCGAGGAAATGCAGCTGGGCATCATCAAGGACGAGCTCCGCGAACTGAAAGAGAAATACGGCGACCCGCGCCGCACCGAAATCGCCGCCTCGGCGGAAGATTTCAATCCGGAAGACTTCTATCCGAACGAGGACGTGGTGATCACCATCTCCCACTACGGATACATCAAGCGCACCAGCCTGACCGAGTACCGCTCGCAAAGCCGCGGCGGCATCGGCGCCAAGGGCAGCACGACCCGCGACGAAGACTTCATCGAACACATCTACGTCGCCAACATGCACAGCACGCTGATGCTCTTCACCCAGAGCGGCAAATGCTTCTGGCTCAAGGTCTATGACATTCCGGAAGGCGCCAAGGCCTCGAAGGGACGCGCCATCCAGAACGTCCTCCCGCTCACGGTGGAAGACCGGATCCAGGCCTACCTCAACGTACAGGACCTCGACGACAAGGAATTCACGAACAGCCATTACGTGGTCCTGGCCACGGCGAACGGCACCATCAAGAAGACCCTGCTCGAAGCCTACTCCCGTCCGCGCGCCGGCGGCATCATCGCCGTCAACCTGCGCGAAGGCGACGCCCTGATCGGCGCCGCCCTGACCAGCGGCAAATGCGAAATCCTGCTGGCCGGCAACCAGGGCAAGTGCTGCCGCTTCGACGAGGAAGACGCCCGTGCCATCGGGCGCAACTCCACCGGCGTGCGCGGCATCAACCTGGAAGAAGGCGACTTCGTGGTCGGCATGGTCTGCATCGACCCCGACGAACAGGCTGCCAAACCGCTTGATATTCTGGTCGTCAGCGAAAACGGTTTCGGCAAGCGTTCGGAACTGGACGAGTACCGCAAGACCAACCGCGGCGGCAAAGGCGTGAAGACGATCAACATCACCGAAAAGACTGGCAAACTTATTGCATTGAAGGCTGTCAGCGACGACAACGACCTGATGATCATCAACAAGTCGGGCATTACGATCCGCATGCCGGCCGAAGAGATTCGCGTGGCGGGACGGGCAACCCAGGGTGTGAAGCTCATCAGCATCCGCGAAGGTGACAGCATCGCAGCCGTCTGCGTCGTAGGCAAGAATGAAGAAGAACCCGCCGCCGCCCAGGAAACGGCACAGACGGGCGAAACGGAAGAAACAAACAACGAAAACAATCAATAATCTAAACGCACAAGTTATGAAGAAAATTCTCATCGCACTGTCGCTCATCCTCTCGCTGACGATGGTCAGTGCACAGCCCAGAAACGCCGAAGCAGCGCAGAAGGCCGTCTCCAAGGCTGAAGCCGCTGCCGCCGATGCCAAGAAGGCCGCCAAACCGGCGACCTGGATCGCCCTGGCAAAAGCCTACACTGAAGCGTATGACCTGCCTTCCAAGAATATCCTGACGGGCACGCCCCAGCAGGAAGTCAAACTCTTCCTCAAGGAACAGCAGATTCTCAGCACCAGCGAAAAGAAAGGTGCAGAGGCTACCTACTCCGTGGATTCCTATGCCGACAAGGACCTTTACTACAATGACGGCGGCATCCTCGAGTTCTTCCTGGTCACCAAACCGGCCGTAGAAGGCGACCTCCTCGGCAAGGCCATCGAAGCCCTCGAAAAAGCGAAAGCTGTCGATCCGAAAGATTCCAAGGCCAAGGAAATCACTGAAATGATGGACGCCATCCACGGCAAGCTCTCCAACGAGGCCCTTTCCGAATACCTCGCCGGCAACTTCGACAAAGCTGCCGACCTGTTCAAGAAGACCAGCGAATGCGCCCAGAACCCGCTGCTCGGCAAGACCGACTCCACCAATACCTACTACACCGCCCTCGTATCGAACATGGCCGACAAGAAAGAGCAGGCGCTCGACTTCTACAAGAAATGCATCGATATGGGTTTCTACCAGGGCGGCTTCGTCTTCTCCAACATGGCAGAAGTCTATAAGAGCATGGGCGACAAGGATGCCTGCAAGGCAATCCTCGAAGAAGGGTTCGTGAAGTTCCCTGAGAACAGCAACATCCTCATCGGCCTGATCAACCACTACATCGACAACCAGGAAGACACCGGCAAACTCTTCGAACTGCTGCACTCCGCCCAGGAACTCGACCCGAAGAACGCCAGCCTCTTCTATGTGGAAGGCAACGTGTACAAACAGCTCGGTGACGTCGAAAACGCTGCCAAGATGTACACCAAATCCAGCGAAGTCGATCCGAACTACGTGTTCGGCCCGCTCGGACTCGGCATCCTCTACTACGACAAGGCCATCGACATCCAGACCAAGGCCAGCGAAGAGCTTGACGACAACAAGTACTACGCCCTCGTGAAGGAACTCGACGAGACCCTCGAGAAAGCGATCGACCCGTTCGAGGCCGCTTTCGCCAAGACGCAGGACAAAGAACTCCAGGGTGCTGTCGCTGAATACCTGAAGAACATCTACTTCCGTCTCCGCGACAAGAACCCGGAATACGAGGCCCTGTCGAAGAAGTACGAAGCTTTCTTAAAAGGTGAATAATTCGGACGCGCAAGCGCGCGGAAGAACCTGAAGCGACGCTCGGGAGCCGATGCTCTCGAGCGTCTTTTTTGCGCTCTCGAAGGCCACCGAAGGAGTGTTGTTGTTGGCGCTCAGATGGCAGAGATAGACATCGCGCAACCCTTCGTGGCGGCTGCGGCGAAGCAGCGAAGCCGTCTGTTCGTTGGAAAGGTGGCCGTGCTGGGTCAGGATACGGTGCTTGAGTTCGGGAGGATAGGTGCCGGTCATCAGCATATCCACGTCGTAATTTGACTCGACGACCAGATGGTCGGCCAGCGAGGCGTAATGCACGGCATCGTCGGTCACTTCACCCAGATCGGTCATCACGGTGAAGCGCTCGCCGTCCAGGACGAAATGATAGCCCACCGTCTGGGTGGCATCGTGCGGGACGACGAAGGGCGTGACGGAGAGGTTCTCCCCCACTTCGTTCGCCTCCCCCTCGGACAAGTAGCGGACGCAGCCTTTCAGCCGGCCGGCCGTACAGAAATTGTGGCGGAGCGCGCGATCCAGCGTCCGGGTCAGATAGACCGGCTTCTGGTAGCGTTCGGTAAAGGTTCCCAGGCTCTTGATATGGTCGAAATGGTCGTGCGTCACGAAGATGGCATCGACCGAATCGATGGAGATGTCGTGCTCCGCGAGCCGCTTCTTGATGGTCCGTGCCCCGATGCCGATGTCGATGAGGAAGGCTGTCTTATCGTCTCCGAAATAATAGCAGTTGCCATTGCTTCCGCTCGACAGGCTGAGGAACCGTACCATCGTAAACGCTATCTGTTTTTCTTGATGTTCTTGATCTCCCGGGGCTTGATGATTCCCTTCTCCGTGACGATGCCGGCTATCAGGGAGGCTGGCGTAATGTCGAAGGCCGGGTTGTAAACCTTGATGCCCTTGGGCGCCATCGGCTTGCTGTAGTACATGTCGGTCACTTCGAAAGCGGGGCGCTCTTCGATGACGATCTCGTCCCCGCTCGCGCAGTCCAGGTCCACGGTGCTGGTCGGGGCGAAGACATAGAGCGGCACTTTGTAGTACTTGGCCAGGATCGCCACCCCGCAGGTGCCGATCTTGTTGGCCACGTCGCCGTTGGCGGCCACGCGGTCGCAGCCCACGAAGACGAAGTCGATCTTCCGCTGCGCCATCAGGGTGGCGGCCATGTTGTCGCACACCAGCGTCACGTCGATGCCGGCCTTGGTCAGTTCATAGGCCGTCAGGCGCGCTCCCTGCAGCAGCGGACGGGTCTCGTCGCAGAACACGCGGGGCGAATAGCCCTGCTGCTGTGCCTGATAGATCGGCCCGAGCGCCGTGCCGAAACGCGAGACGGCCAGGTGTCCGGCGTTGCAGTGGGTCAGGATCCCGCAACCGGGATGCAGGAGCGAAAAGCCATATTCGCTGATGACTTCACACATCCGCACGTCTTCGGCTTTGATGGCGCGTGCTTCGGCGGTCAGGGAATTGCGGATAACTTCGATGGCGTGCTTCTCGTCGGCATTCTCAAGGCCCAGTTTCGTCGCGTAGAAACAGCGCTCCATCCGGTCCAGTGCCCACATGAGGTTCACGGCAGTCGGCCGGGAGATGTAGAGATAGTGCTTTACCCGCAGAAATTCCTTCTCCAGGGCCTGCAGCGACCGGGTCCGGTAGCGGTTTACGCACATGGCCAGGCCGAAGGCCGCCGCGATGCCGATGGCCGGCGCGCCGCGCACTTTCAGGCGCGTGATGGCGTAGAAGATCTGCTCGGCCGTGATCAGATGCAGGAATCGCTCCTGATTGGGAAGCTGCGTCTGGTCGAGAATCACCACTTCCCGCCCGTTCGCGCTCAATTCGACGGAGTCGTATGGGAAGAAGCTCTTCACGGTCAGAGGTTCTCGATCAGTTTGGTAAAGAGCTTGCACATGCGGTCGGCCGCCGCATCCGCCGCGCGGACCACGTCGTCGCCGTCGTTGAGCACCGTGCTCGTGTTGTCGATATTGGACACATTGGTGATGACCGACATGCCGAATACCGGAATGCCGCAGTGACGGGCCACCAGTACTTCCGGCACGGTGGACATGCCCACGGCATCCGCACCGATCATCCGGTAGAAACGCACCTCAGCCGGCGTTTCATAGGAAGGACCGGTATTGCCCAGATAAACGCCTTTCCGCACGGCAATCCGCGCTCTTTTCGCGATCTTCTCGGCTTTCTCAATGAGGCCCAGGTCGTAGGCCGCGGTCATATCGGGGAAGCGCTCGCCGAATTCGGCGAAATTGGGGCCGATCAGCGGATTGGGCAGCAGGTTGATGTGGTCGCGGATGATCATCAGGTCGCCCACGTGGAAATCCTGGTTCAGGCCGCCGGCGGCGTTGGATACGAAAAGTGCCTTGATGCCCAGAGCGGCCATCACGCGGATCGGCAGGGTCACCTGTTCCATCGGGTAACCTTCGTAGTAATGGAACCGTCCCTGCATCGCGCAGACATAGCGTCCGGCGAGTTTTCCGAAGATGAAATTGCCCTTGTGGCCGATGGCGGTCGATTTGGCGAAATTCGGAATCTTGCTGTAAGGGATCACGGCTTCGGCATCGATGGCGTCGCCCAGTTTGCCCAGGCCGCTGCCCAGCACGATGCCCACTTCGGGGGTCTTGCCGCCGATATTCTCCTTGATGAATTCGGTCGCTTCGCGGATCTTCTTGACTCTTCTGTCCATGGTATCTTACAATTGATTGATTTTTCTTGCAATGGCATCAGCCCGCGAGAGGATCTCCTCCTCGCCGGGGACTTTGCGCCCCTCCATCACGACGCGGCCGTCCACAATCGCCGTATCGAAACAGGAACTGTTGGCCGACAGGATGAGATTGCCGATGAAATTGGTGCTCGGGATGAAGGCTTCATTGCGCGTATCGACCAGCACCAGGTCGGCCAGCGCGCCTTCGGCCACGCGGCCGGCGTCGATGCCCAGCGCGCGGGCGGCATTGACCGTGGCTACGTCCATCAACTCTCCCAACGGCATGGCGGAAGGATCCTCGCGCCAGGCTTTCTGGACCATCGCCATGGTCTTCATGCTCTCGCGGATGTCCAGGTTGTTGGAGGAAGCCGCGCCGTCGGTTCCGATGCAGACATTGGCGCCGGCATCGCGCAGCTCATTGTATTTGAAACGGTAGCCGGAGGCCAGCTTCAGGTTCGAATTGATGTTGTGCACCACGTTCGTATGGGTTCTTCCCAGCAGTTCGATGTCGTGGTCGTCCACCCAGAGGCTGTGGGCCAGGACGGTCTGCGGTCCCAGCAGGCCCAGGCGGTTGAAGTGCTGCGTGGGGGTCAGGCTCATCTTGACGATATCCTCCTGCGTCTCGGAAAGGGTTTCCGCGAGGTGGGCCGTGAAAACCAGTCCGTGCTCGTGCGCGAACATGCCGGCGCGGAGCATCGTCGCCTCGGAGGTCGTGTAGTCGGCATGCACCGCGACGCAGAACTGCAGGCGCTCCGGCCAGTTGCGGGAAGCCGCATACATCTGCTGGCATTCCCGATACTGCTGCTCGGCCTTGTCATGGTCGAAACTGTCGAGGAAATGATACGGGATGAAGGCACGGATGCCCATCTCCTCCGCCGCCCGTGCAATGGCCGGCGTATGCCAGTACATATCGAGGAAACAGGTCGTTCCGGTCTTGAGCATTTCCAGGATTGCCAGGCGCGTTCCCCAGTACCCCGCCTCTTCGTCGAGACGCGCTTCGGCCTGCCAGACCCGTTCCAGCCAGTCCTGCAGGGGCTGGTCCTCGTAGCAGCTGCGCATGAGCGTCATCGCCGCGTGGGTGTGCATGTTGATCAGGCCGGGAATCACCGCCTTCCCGCGGCCGTCGAGGACGCGGTCGGCCGGCGTTTCGATGGACGCGGCAATCCGCGCGATGCGGTTGCCCTCGATCAGGATATCGGTCTGCCGGCCATCCAGCTGTACGCTTTTAAGAAGAAGTGTGCCCATACTGAATCTGAGATAAATTGAGCAATTTTAATAAAAAAAAGCCATTTTTCCAAGAAACAAGGCTATCTTTGCAGAAAAGCAAACAAAAAACAGCGCCTGATGTTCGAAAAAATCAAAACCTGGTACAAGGCCCAAAGCGACACCACCAAGGCTTTCATCTGGATCGGCCTGGTGGCCCTCGTCGGCATCCTCCTCCGCTGGGACGCCGTGGTCGAAGGCGTCAAGCACGGCTTCGGGTTCTATAGCGGGAAATAGCTTGGAGAAAAAGCCGTTTTTTTCTATCTTTGCAAGGATGAAGCCCTTCAGACAGATAGTTTTTTTCACCGCCGTCGTGTTTGCCGGGGCGTTTTCCGCCGTTTCTGCGCAGGCGCAGGGCCCGCAGGATGCCAAGGCCGACACCGCTACGGTAGAGATTTCGGCACGGGAGCTCGCCGACCGGATGGTCGAGTATGCGGAGACATTCCTGGGGACGCCCTACCGTTACGGGGCCAACGGGCCGAAACGTTTCGACTGCACGGGTTATACCCGCTACGTGTACGGGCATTTCGGCTACCACAACCTGAGCCGTTCGGCGAAAGACCAGGCGAAAGACGGACGCGAGGTGGACATTTCCGACCTGCGCAACCTGCAGAAGGGCGACATCCTGATCATCGGCAGCCGGCGCAACCCGAAGGTACCGGGCCATGCGGCCATCTTCATCGAACTCGACAGTACGGGGCGGGATCCGAAGTTCATCCATGCCTCCAACAGCGGGGTGCGCTACAGCACCGTCCTGACCGAACGCTATTATTCCAATCGCCTGCTGGGCGCCCGGCGCATCCTGCCGGACTTTGAAGACTACGAGGTCGAATTCGACAGCACCGCCGTTTACGGTTTTGACCCGGAAATCGGCGTCCACATCGCCCCGGACAGCCTGGTCCTGGCCGAAGGGGACCGCCGGATCGTGCTCTTTGAGAACGGGAAATGGGCCTATGTCACCCACGAAGGCACCCTGGTCCTGCCCGAGCAGGAAGGACGCATCCTGCTGGCCGGCAACGGGAACTGGGCTCCGGTCCGCGAAGCGACGGTGACGGTCCCCGGCTCCTCCCTGAAGCCCGAGGCACAAACTTCTGAAGCAGCCGATGCGAAGGCTGCGGCGGGTACTTCGACGAAACCGGCCACCGTACAGAAAACGGCAGCCGCCGGCGACACCGCGGCCACCGCTGCGCCTCCGACGCAGCCGGAAAAAGTCTATTACACCATCAAAAAAGGCGATACCCTCTCGAAGATCGCCAAACAGCACCACACGACGGTAAACAAACTCTGCCAGCTCAACGGCATCACCGCCAAGACAATCCTCCGCGTCGGCCGCAAACTCCGCGTGAAATAGCCGATTGCGCTTGCCGGAACGGCCGGTGTTCACGGAAGACGGCCGGTGCCCGTTGGAGACGGTTGCTGCCTTTTGGAGGCAGCCGGCGCTTCCGGAAGGCGATACGCGTGAAAAAACCATGGCCGCCCGTGGCCATGTGAACGGGAGGGGCCCAAAGCCCTGGCTTTGGGAGGGATGGAGCGTAGCGGAAGGTTTTTTACGCGTATCGCATTCCGAAAGCGCGTCCATTGCCCGCCGGGCGACGCCGCTGCGAGCCTGCCATCCTCACTGGGAGCCTGATTTGAGGATGGGGAGCGATTTTTCGGTCGGCCATCCTCATAATGGGCTGTTTTTGAGGATGGGAGGCCACCTGCAGGGCTCCGCCGCCGGCCCTGTGAAGTTTTTATTTTTTTGTATAAAAAATTGCTTTTTTGTAAGCCCTGTCCGGTAGATTATCGATTACTTTGCAACAAAAAGAAAAGTATCATTTGATAGAAAATTTACTATCTTTGCAAAGTGATTTTAAGATGAAGTATGCTGAAATTCACCGCAAACTCAAAAAGGCAGGATGCCTTATTGTGAGGAATGAGAAAAGGCACCCAATATGGAAAAGCCCTGTCACCGGACAACTGTTCGAGACAAGTTATCACGAATCCGAAGAAGCAAAACCCGGCACAAAGAAGGACATCGAAGAACGGTCCGGTGTAACACTTTGAACTAATAATCAAATACAATGGATATTACGGCATTAATCGAGCGAGGTGAAGATGGAAAGTACTCTATCTTCATAGAAAACAAAGACTTTCCTTATGGAATCATCGGCACGGGCGCGACGGTTCAGACAGCCATGGAAGATTTTGAAGAAGGACTTCAGGAAATGAAAGAATATGTTGAATCAACGGGAAGTTCTTTTCCGGAAATAAGCATTTCTTTCAAATATGACATTCCTTCGTTTTTGCAGGAATACGCCTATGCTTTCAGTTTGGCCGGATTGGAGAGAATCACTGGCGTCAACCAAAAACAACTGGGGCATTATATCAGTGGTTATCGGAAACCCTCCCCGCGGACCGCAAAAAAGATCGAATCAAAAATCCACGCCTTCGCCAGGGAACTCACGGCTGTGCGGTTTGCGTAAGGGCGCGGACCCGTTCGGCGAGGGTCGGATGGGAGTATTCGGTGAAGACCACCAGCGGGTGCGGGGTCAGGTTGGCCAGGCTCTTGGCGCTCATCTTCTTGAGGGCGGAGGCTTCGGCGTGGCCCAGGCCATGGGCGGCGGCGAAGGCGTCGGCCTGTCGCTCGTGGCGGCGGGAGATGACATTGGTGGCGATGTCCAGCAGCAGGCTCAGCGGGGTATAGATGAGCGAAAAGACGGCCAGGTTCACGTGGAAGGAGGCCGCCTGGCAGCCCGCAGCCGCAGCTAATTCTTCACTTCCGATAAACAGACTGAACAGCCAGAACATCAAAAGATTGGTTGCGAATCCTTCCAAGGAGGAAAGGATGATATGGCGATGTTTGTAATGCCCGATCTCGTGGGCCAGCACGCCGACGATCTCCTCGGTAGAAAGTTGCTCCATCAGCGTGTCATAGAGCACGACACGCTTCTTGCGCCCGAAACCGGTGAAGTAGGCGTTCGACTTGCTGCTGCGCTTCGACGAGTCGATGACATAGATATTGTCGAGCCGGAAGTCCACCCGGGCGGCGAAGGCCTCGATGGCATCGCGGAGCTCGCCTTCCGGCAGCGGCGTCTGCTTGTTGAAGAGCGGGACGATGAGCTGCGAGTAGAAATACTGCATGAAGAGCGAGAAGAGCGTGACCGCGCCCCAGGCGATGAGCCAGAACCAGCGGGGCGCCAGGGTATAGATCCAGGCACAGAGCGCCAGGACGGCCCCCATGATGAGCATATTCATCAGCAGGCTCTTGACCGCATCGGCAGCGAAGAGCCCCGGCGTGGTCCGGTTGAAACCGAAGCGCTGCTCGACGACAAAGGTCCGGTACAGGTCGAAGGGAATAGAAATCACCCAGGAAAGCAGATAGAAGATTCCCCAGAATACGAGTGCCTGCACGACGGGATGGCCGCTGACGGTGCGGGCGGCCGCGTCGAAGAGGCCGAAACCGCCGAACGCGAAGATGGACAGGGTGACCAG
>ODAI012871481.1_pt1 | contig 11421 bp, 11 predicted proteins | sample 1539321 | NCBI WGS metagenome assembly ODAI01 (sample SAMN02144231, study PRJEB22623) | gut metagenome | biome: sheep rumen | host: Ovis aries | place: New Zealand
ATCTGTTTGGTAGTCATGATTGCCTCCACTCTATTTAATAATCCGATCAATTATAGCACATTTGAATTGGACTTTTCAATACTTCCGCGGTACAATATGTGTGAAATCAAGAGCAGGAGGTACCACAGCATGGCCAAAACACTGATTGCGTTCTTTTCCAGAGCCGATGAAAACTATTTTGCAGGCGCAATGCGCTATGTAAAAGTCGGAAATACCGAGATCGTAGCAGGTATCATAAAGGACCTGATCCCGGCAGATTCATTTAAAATCGAGATGAAGAATCCCTACTCACCCGTATACATGACATGCATCGAAGAAGCCAAGAAGGATCTTCGGGCAAAAGCCCGCCCGGAGCTCGTGAGCGTGCCGGAGAGCATCGACGATTACGATACCGTGATCCTGGCTTATCCGAACTACTGGGGAACAATGCCGATGGCAGTGTACTCTTTCCTTGAGAAGTTCGATTTCTCCGGAAAGACAATCCTTCCGCTCTGCACCAACGAGGGAAGCGGTATGGGTTCGAGCGAGCGTGAGATCAAAAAGACTTGCCCGGGTGCAACGGTCAAGAAAGGCCTGCCGATCACGGGAAGTGCGGCTGCAAATTCAAAGAGCAGCGTGGAGCGCTGGCTGAAAGCAAACGGAATGATCTGAGGCGGCGACGAAGACGGAAAGCGACCTCTGGGGTAGTTTGTGGACAGCTGTCCACAAACTACCCCAGAGGTAGACAACACAACCCACGAAAGGAGTTCATAATGGAATACATCACACTGAATAACGGAACAAAATGCCCTGTCGTCGGAATCGGAACCTTTATGCTCTCTCCCGCAGAGGCGCAGAACAGCGTAAGAGAAGCACTGAATATGGGCTATCGCCTGATCGACACCGCAAACGCCTATGTCAACGAGCGCGCCGTGGGACGCGGAATGAAAGAAAGCGGTGTAAAGCGAGAGGATATCTTTCTCTCTACAAAACTCTGGCCCAGCGAATATGAGAATGAAAATGCTGTTGATGAGACTTTGGAGCGCCTGGGCGTGGACTATGTGGATCTTCTTTATATCCATCAGCCTGCCGGCAATTGGATGGCCGGATATCGTCAGTTGGAGAAAGCTTACAGGGACGGCAAAGCAAAGAGCATCGGTATTTCTAATTTCGAGGGCGAGTTCATTGAAGAGCTGCAGACCAAATGGGAGATCGTCCCGCAGTTTATTCAGGTGGCGGCTCTTCCCTATTTTGACCAGGACGAGCTCAGAAAGAAATTGCACAAGTATGGGATCAAGCTCATGAGCTGGTATCCGCTGGGGCGCGGTGACAAAACATTGATCAATGAACCTGTTTTTGCGAAGCTTGCACAGAAATACGGCAAGACACCGGCCCAGGTCATCCTCCGCTGGCACACACAGATGGGATTTGTCGTGATCCCGGGCAGCAAGAACGTCGACCATATCCGCGACAACATGGATATCCTTGATTTCACACTCACTAAAGAGGAGATGGCGGAAATCGCGAAGCTCAACAAAGGTGTTCGCTATTACATAAGGACCGATGAGGCGCTTGCGGGATTTGCTTCCTGGAGACCGGCTTTTGAGCAGAAATAGGACTGGGCAAGAGGCACTTTCCGCATGAAATGTAAAAACGACCTCTGGGGTAGTTTGCACATCAAGAGGAGGATTCAAGATGATCTTTGACAGAAATGAGAAAAAAGAAGTGATCGCGCTGCTCGGCGCGGGCAGTATGGGAACAGCCATCGTGAGGCGGATCGCGGTGGGAAGAAAGATCCTTCTGGGTGATATCAGCGAAAAGAACCTGGAAAAAGTCTCTCATGACTTTACGTACAGTGGTTATGATGTAGAAACGATGGTCGTCAACGCATTGGAGAGGGAGAGCGTCGAGGCTTTCGCGCAGAAAGCAGATTTCCTCGGTGATGTGATGTACTTTATCGACACAGCAGGTGCATCACCGAACCAGGCTAAACCGGAGCATATTCTGGCTCTGGATATGGTTGGCACCGGATATGCCGTGGATGCGTTCGGAAAAGTGATGGCAAAGGGCGGCGCCGGCCTCATCGTGGCGAGCCAGACTGGCTATATGTATCCGATTCCTTATGAGATGGAACTTGAGATACTCAGAACGCCCACAGAGAAGCTCATGAATCTGCCGATCATCAAAGAGACGGCTATGCAAAGTCCGGGTCTCGCGTACATGATCGCAAAGCGAGTGAACCAGCTGCAGGCACAGAAGGCAGCTGCGACCACATGGAAAGCACGCAGGGCACGGATCAATACGATCAGCCCGGGCGTGATCGTCACTCCGCTGGCTTATGATGAGTTTGCTGCGGCAGGCGAGGGATACCAGAAGATGGTGGACGCTTCTGCAGCAGAGCGCTGCGGAACTTCGGATGAGATCGCGGAAGCGGGCGCTTTTCTTCTTGGAGAGCATGCGGGCTTTATTACCGGTACTGATTTGTTGATTGACGGCGGCGTGATCGCGTCGATCCGGACAGGTATGTATAAGCTGCATTAATAAGAAGGGGAAATAGCATGAAGACAAGATTTCTCAGAGATATAGAAGTATCCGAAGTGGGAATGGGCTGTATGGCTTTCTCGCACGGATACGGAAAGATTCCCTCCGAAACATACAGTATAGAAGCAATTCGGAACGCTTATGATCATGGATGCACCTTTTTTGATACGGCGGAAGTGTACAGCCCGAATCTCGCGGGAATCGGACACAATGAGCTGATCGTGGGAAAAGCGCTCAAGGATATCAGGGAGAATGTGGTGATCGCCACAAAACTGATGCTTCGCGGATTCAGCTTTGGCAGCACATATAAGACGATCCGCAATCACCTTGAAGGATCGCTTGAGCGTCTGCAGACTGACTATGTGGACGTTTACTATCTTCACCGTATGAGCGGCGTTCCGGTTGAGAAGGTCGCGGAGGCCATGGGCAGGCTCATCGACGACGGCATGATCCGCGGCTGGGGTCTCTCTCAGGTGGATGTGGATGTGATCGACCGTGCGCAGCAGGTCACACCTCTTGCCGCTATCCAGAATATCTATTCCATGGTGGAGCGGGATTCCGAAGCCAGAATCATCCCCTATTGCATAGAACATAACATCGGTTTTGTGCCGTTTTCCCCGATTGCCAGCGGTCTGCTTTCCGGGAAGATCACGCCTCAGACGCAGTTCGAAAGGAACGACGATGTGCGCAACTGGGTACCGCAGCTCTCGCGGACCAACATCGCAGGCAACCAGCCCATCGTGGAGATGCTCAAAGATTTCGCTCAGAAGAAGAATGCGACTCCGGCCCAGATCTCTCTGGCCTGGATGCTGCACAAATATCCTAATGTAGTCCCGATTCCCGGTTCCAAAAACAGAGAGCGAATCGTAGAAAATCTGGATTCCGCCAAAGTAGAGTTGACAGATGAAGAATTCACAGCGCTTGAGGAATCCCTGAATGGGCTGAAAGTCTATGGCCATCGCGGACTTGGCGGCTTTTGAGGACGACAAACGACCCGACAAACCACCCCAGAGGTCACTCACCAACTATACAGGAGGCAACTATGAAAAAAGGGATAGCACTTATCTTGACAGCAGCTCTGCTGCTGACCGGCTGCAGCGGCTCATCCGCATCGGCGGGAACGCAGGAAAATACTGATGCAGCACAGGGAGAGGCTGCTGTAACTGAAACAGAAACAGCATCGGCTGATGCGGCAGAGAAAACGGATTCCCAGGAACCGGCTACTGCAGAAGCAAATGAAGCAGAAGCGGAAGCTCCGCAGGAAGAGCCCGCCGCAGCTTCCGACACACTGGTCCTCTATTTCTCCCGTACCGGTGAACAGTATGTGGTCGGTGTCATCGATAAAGGCAACACCGCCATCGTTGCGGAGATGATCGCAGAACAGACAGGAGCGGACATGTTCGAGATCCTGCCCGCAGACGATCACTACCCCATGACCTATGAGGCTCTGACAGAAGTTGCAAAACAGGAGCAGAACGAAAATGCCCGCCCCGAATACAGCGGTACGCTGCCGGATCTGTCAAAATACAGCACTATTTTTATCGGTGCACCGGTATGGTGGGGCGACTGGCCGATGATCATGTATACAGTGTTTGAGAACAATGATTTCTCCGGCAAGACACTTATTCCTTTCTCCACTCACGAGGGAAGCGGCCTCTCCGGATTCGACAAGAAACTCGAGGGCGCATGCCCCAACTCGACCATTGGGAATGGCTTGGCGATACAGGGTAATGATGCCCAGAATAATCAGGAGAAAGCGAGGGAATCCGTCAGCAGCTGGCTTGCGGAACTTGGGTTTTGATATGACAAAGCGAAATGATGAGCAGTTGATCCGCGACGCCTATATCCGGATGTATGAAGGCATGATCGCCAAGGATGCGGCGATCCTCAGAGATGTGCTGGATGACAGTTTCGTGCTGGTGCATATGACCGGTATGCGGCAGTCCAGAGAAGAGTTTATCGACGCTGTTTTGGCCGGAACTCTGAACTACTATTCCGCCGTACATGAGAATATGCCTGTGGAGATTTCCTCGGGCGACACGGCAGTCCTCACCGGTCAGTCCTATGTTGCAGCGGCTGTGTTCGGCGGTGGGAGGTCCAACTGGCGGCTGCAGCAGAAATGCAGTTTTAAAAAGGTTGACGGCGCTTGGAAAATCATCCGCAGCGTCGCAAGTGCGTATTAAATCGTGAAAGTACGCGACCTCGACCTCTGGGGAAATACGACCTCGGGAAATACGACCTCTGGGGTAGTTTGTGGACAACTGTCCACAAACTACCCCAGAGGTCGTATTTTTTGTTGACACAGTGTCAAAACGGATATATAATTCAGATACTGACACAATGTCAGAATCGATAGAAGGACACACGGAGGAGTCGTAGATGAGAAAAGGAACCCCGGAAGAGATCGCCCGTAAACGAGAAGAGATCGTGGATGCCTGTGCGCAGCTTTACCAGACAATGAGCTTTAGGGAGATCACGCTCAAGGAGATCGGCAAGCGCACTTCTTTCTCCCGCCCCACGATCTACAACTACTTTGAAACGAAGGAAGAGATCTTTCTCGCGCTATTTAAGCGTGAGTATGATTGCTGGAATGAGGACTTGACCGCAATATATGAAAATAACGAGCGCCTGACGAAACCGCAGCTGGCTGAGCAGATCGCGCAGTCCCTGGCAGGAAGGCAGCAGCTGTTGAAGCTCCTCTCTATGAATAACTTCGATATGGAGGCCAACAGCCGGAAGGAACTTCTGTCTTCGTTCAAGGAATCCTACGGCGGGTCTCTCCGTCGGATGAGCATGCTGCTCACGAAGTTCTGCCCCGACATGAGTGTGGCGGACATTCAGAACTTCATCTATATTTTCTTCCCCTTCATGTTCGGCATTTATCCCTATACGGCCGTAACGGAGAAGCAGAAGGCCGCCATGGAGGAAGCAGGAGTCAATTATGTGTATCAGACCGTTTACGAACTGACTTACAGCTGCCTGATCCGGCTGCTGGGGGAATAAACAAACGGATAATGTCGAATGATCAAAAAACCAAGCACCAAAAAGGAGAGCACAAAAATGGCAAAGAATGTATTAGTGGCGGTATTCTCCGCCAGCGGCGTGACGAGTAAAGTCGGCGAGGAGATCGCCCGGATCGCAGGCGCGGATTACTATGAGATCGTTCCGAAGGAGATGTATACGGCTGCTGATCTGGACTGGATGAACAAGAAGAGCCGCAGCAGCGTGGAAATGAATGATCCGTCCGCAAGACCTGAGATTGCGGGCAGCGCCATAAATATGGCATCTTACGACACCGTGATCGTGGGATTTCCGATCTGGTGGGGCATCGCTCCCAGGATCATCGAGACCTTCCTTGAGAGTTATGATTTCAGCGGCAAAAAGATCATTCCCTTCTGCACCTCCGGCGGCAGCGGCGTAGGGAGAAGCGATACCGCGCTTCATAAGAATGTAAGCGGCAATGTGAAATGGGAAAAGGGCATACAGATCAACCGCCCGAACGAGTCGCAGATCCGCCGCTGGCTGAAGGATGTACTGTGACCATGTCAGAGGTTTCGCCGGTCTGGCTTTTGACAAAGGTGACATCTCCCGTTGTCGGCGCCATGGCACAGAACAAGACGGCAGCAACATAAGAGAAACACGTCCGGTCCACAGGCGGCCGGAAAATCTGAAAGTAAAATAACCAAAATAGGAGAAAACGGATAAGTGATGTGCTCTTCGGATAAATAAAGAGCTAGATATTTTAAAGGAGTAACAAGAAAGATATGAAAAGAATAATTTCTATTATTGCAGTCTCTGTTTTGACAATCGCACTCACTGCCTGCGGAAGCAATTCACAGGCGGCCGCAGACGCACAGGCGGCGGAGAACGATACGCAAACTGTGACGGAGTCGCAGGAAGAAAAGGCTGCGGATCAGGCTGCTGCAGAGCCGGAAGCAAAGCAGGAGGAAGCAGCACAGGAGACAGAAGCCGTCACAGAAGATGCTTCTGCCGAAACAGAAAGTCAGGAACAGGCTCCGGCGGCGCATTCGGATGTCCTGGTCGCATACTTCTCTGCGACCGGCACTACGAAAGGTGTGGCGGAAAAGATTGCTTCCGTTACCGGCGGAGATCTGTACGAGATTCAGGCAGCTGAGCCCTATACAGAGGACGACCTGAACTACAACGACGACAACAGCCGCTCTACAAAAGAGCAGAATGACAAGAGCGTTCGCCCGGAGATCGGCAGTGAGGAGATTTCCCTCGAGGGCTACACAACCGTTTATCTCGGATTCCCGATCTGGTGGGGTGAAGAGCCGCGCATCCTGGATACTTTTGTAGAAAAATACAGTTTTGAAGGAATCACAGTGATCCCGTTCTGCACATCCGGCGGCAGCGGCATCGGCAAAAGCGGTCCCAATATGGAGGCTCTTGCGGGCAGCGGCACCTGGCTGCAGGGAGAGCGTTTCAGCGGTAATGTTTCTGAAGAGGAACTGCAGTCCTGGATCGAGGGCTTGAAATAAGTCATTAAAGATTTAAGAAGTAAGGGGCGAAAAGCATGTCCAAATCCAAAACAAACAATATGATCAGAAGAATCGTGGATGCGGTTATGACAGTCCTTCTGCTGTTCCTCATGGCCTATCAGGTAACAGGGGAATCGGCACATGAATGGATCGGCATGGGTATGACAGTACTAGTGATCGTCCATCAGATCCTGAACCGGAAGTGGTACAGTGCGCTGTTTAAGGGAAAATACAATCCTTACCGGGCGCTGTCTACAGTCGTGAACATTCTGCTCCTGTTTTGCATTGCGCTGACAGCATTCTGCGGTATGTCTATGAGCGGCCATGCGGTACCTTTTATGTACGGCATGGCTCCGGTCTCTTTTGCCCGCAGGATGCATCTGTCCATGTCCCACTGGGCTTTTGTCCTGATGGGGCTGCATTTGGGAATGCATATTCCTGCGATGACAGCAGGATTCAAGTGGACGGATCGGACAAAAGTCATCCTTACCTGTCTCTTTACTATAGCCGGGGGGATCGGCCTGTACCTGTTCCTCCGGAATGGGATACCGGACTATCTGTTCTTCCGGGTTCCTTTTGCTTTTTTGGATTATGATAAGGCCGGCTGGCTGGTCATTTTTGAGAATGTACTCATGTTGTCCTTTTGGGCATTCGTCGGAACACAGGCGGCACACGCTCTCAAATATGCGGCACAAAAAACGGCGGCAAAAAAGAATCCTCTTTTGCCGATTGTTTTCATCATGACTTCAGTCATCATCGGTTTTTTGCTTCAGCTTGCAGTTCCCTCCAAAGACAGCGCCGCTTCTTTTGGGAATGCGGACTGGAGTTCATCTTCAGAGGAGGAGGCAGCGCAGGACACGGAATCCGAGAGTGTTCAGGAGTCCCGGCCGGAAAGCGAAGATACCGCCGGAGAGGATAGCAAAGCAGCGGATGACGGGTATGCGCTTATTCAGGGAGGATCTTTCCTGATGGGAAGCCCTGAGACGGAAAACTGGCGGATCGATGATGAGACGCAGCATGAAGTTACCGTCTCATCAATTTATATGGATCCCTATGAAACTACGCAGAAAGAATATGTGCGGCTGATGGGAGAGAATTCTTCGAAATTTGAGGGGGAGGACCTTCCGGTCGAGAATATATCCTGGCTGGAGGCAGTTCGTTATGCCAATGCCAAAAGTGAAGAGGCAGGTCTTACACCGGCTTACACAATTACGGATGAAGGCGTGACATGGGACCGGTCGGCAGACGGCTATCGACTTCCCACAGAAGCTGAGTGGGAATACGCCTGCAGAGCCGGCACAATAACTCCCTTCAATACAGAAAAATCCTTAAGCGCCGAAGAGGCCAACTTCTACGGGCACTATCCATATGAGATCGAAGAGAACTATTTTGACAATTCCGTACTTGAAGCGAAACCCGGAGAATACAGGCAGACTACTGTATCGGTTGGCAGTTTTGAGCCGAATGCCTGGGGCCTTTATGATATGCACGGCAACGTAAATGAGTGGTGCTGGGATTACTATGGCGCCTATGACATATCTGATTCCGATAATCCCGTGGGACCGGCATCCGGGACAAGACATGTCTATCGCGGCGGAGGCTGGAATGATTTTGCCAAAAACATGCGCAGTGCCTACCGCGCAGCAGGGCAGGGAGATCTGCAAAGCTTCAATCTCGGTGTGCGTCTTGTCAGGAATGCAGACGACAGCCATTCCGGACTGGTGACGGCAGGGGAAAAATCTTTAGAACAGGAGACAGGCGGGAAAATCCTGATCGCCTATTTCTCCTGGGGCGGAAATACACGGGGAATCGCACAGGAGATCCAGGCACAGACAGGGGCGGACGTGTTTGAGATCACACCGGCAGATCTTTATTCGACGGATTATAATACTGTTCTGATGGAAGCGCAGGAAGACCAGCACAAACAGGCAAGGCCGGAGCTGTCCGCACATGTTCAGAACATGGAAGAGTATGACATCGTCCTGCTCGGATATCCGAACTGGTGGGCATCTATTCCAATGCCGATCGCATCCTTTTTGGAGGAATATGACTTCTCTGAAAAGACGATCATTCCGTTTTGCTCCCACGGCGGCGGAAGATTCGGACAGAGCCTGACGGCGATCGCAAAGCTGGCACCGAATTCCGTTATTGGTGAAGGGCTGTCGGTCCATTACTCCGGAGGCGCTTCTCTTCCTGATGATGTGGATGCATGGCTCAAAGCAAACGGCATAAGCAAATGACACACCGCCGGCAGTTATATTCGCGATAAAGGTTTAGATTTGGAGCTGTGTGATGGATCGGAAGACGGTTTTGGACTATATAGAAAAGAAATATAAGGTACAGCCGGAATATCCTTGGCGAAAATACAATGGCAGTGCTGTTTTTCGGCATGAGGATAACAGCAAGTGGTTTGCTCTGGTGATGGACGTACAGGGTGACAAGGTTGGAATCTCCGGCACGGATTATGTAGATGTGATCAATCTGAAGATTGATGATCTGTTCTTCCGGGATATGATCATTCAGGAAAAAGGGATCTTGCCGGCTTATCATATGAATAAGATGCACTGGATCTCCGTCCTGCTGGACGGCAGCGTGCCAAAAGAACGGGTTTTTGACCTGATCGACATGAGTTTTTTGGCGACGGCATCGGCAAAGAAGAAAGAGAAAATCCGGCCGCCGAAGGAATGGATCATTCCGGCGAACCCGAAGTACTATGATATCATACATGCTTTTGACGATACAGATCTCATAAACTGGAAGCAGGGGGCCGGGATCAAAAGGGGCGATACTGTGTATTTGTACGTCGCCGCGCCGGTCTCGGCTGTGCTGTACAAATGTAAGGTGCTGGAAACCGACATTCCTTATGAGCACAAGAACGAATATATTACGATCAAAGCACTTATGAAGATCAAGCTTCAGAAGCGCTATGCGCCGGACAGATTTACGTTTGAGGTCCTTAAATCGGAGTATGGAATCTACGCTGTCCGGGGACCGCGCGGCATTCCGAATTCTCTGAGCGCTGCACTGAAGAAAGATAAGGGATCACGCAATCCCGTTTATGAACAAGAGGGATAAACCGAGGAACTGTGTCTATGAAGATCATGGTCAGCGCCTGCCTGGCAGGTGAAAAGTGTAAATATAACGGCGGGGACAACCGGAATGAGAAGGTTCTGCAGCTGTTTGCCGGCAACGACGTGATCACCGTCTGCCCGGAGCAGATGGGAGGTCTGCCTGCGCCGCGCGTTCCTTCGGAGATCAGAGAGGGCGTGGTTACAGCCAAAGACGGCAGGATCGTGGATGCGCAGTTCCGCACGGGGGCAAAAAAGTGCCTGGAGATCGCCCGACGTGAGCAGCCGGATCTGGTCGTGCTGCAGCCGCGCAGTCCCAGCTGCGGTGTGAAACAGCGCTACGACGGTACTTTTACCGGAACGCTGATCAATGAAGCCGGCATGACCGCGCAGCTTCTCATGGAAAATGGTTTCCGATGCATTGATGCGGAGGATCTGATCGAGATTTATGACGGTATTTTGATACGAAAGCTGTACTCCTGTGAGAATGCGCTGTTGAAAGATTTCCTGTATGAGGCGATCTTCATCCCGGAAGGCGTGGAGCCGCCGGCCAGAGATATCGTGGAGCGACCGGAACTGCGGCTCTATTATGAGGATTTTGGCAGCGGTTCAGCGGACCATTGCCTTGTGGCGGAAGCAGACGGTGATGTAGTGGGCGTCGTATGGACGAGGATCATGGATGACTACGGACATGTGAATGATGAGACGCCGTCATTTGCCATATCGCTGGTGCCTAAATATCGAGGGCAGGGAATCGGGACGCGACTGATGAGAGACATGCTCGCCCTGTTGAAAGAGCGGGGGTTCAAACAGGCATCTCTTGCCGTGCAGAAAGCGAACTATGCGGTGCGGATGTACAAAAATGTTGGGTTTGAGATTGTTGATGAGAATGACGAAGAATTTATAATGATGTGCTCGCTGTAAATTAATCGACCTCTGGGGTAGTTTGTAGACACATGTAGAATAATCATCACCTGTCAACAAACTACCCCAGAGGTCGTTTACCAGAAAGGAGCTGAGATGACCAGCACTCAACCGACCATCAGATACGAGAATACAGTCCCCGGCACATTCGTGCGCAGGCTAAACCGCTTTGTCGCCGAGGTGCTGATTGACGGAAAGACCGAAAAGGTCCACGTCAAGAATACCGGCCGCCTGCGGGAGCTGCTGGTTCCCGGCGCGAAGATCACGCTGCAGAAAGCGTCTGATCCGGGCAGGAAGACGGCCTATGATCTCATCTCCGTCTATAAGGCGGGGCTGGAATGGGTCAATATCGACAGCCTTGTGCCCAACAAGCTTATGAAGCAGTATCTCATGAGCTTAGACTATGA
>ODAI011645862.1_pt1 | contig 11420 bp, 9 predicted proteins | sample 1539321 | NCBI WGS metagenome assembly ODAI01 (sample SAMN02144231, study PRJEB22623) | gut metagenome | biome: sheep rumen | host: Ovis aries | place: New Zealand
CATACCCGAAGGGCGCTATCCGCTGGTGGTGACGTGGAGCCCGAAGTTCAAGGAATGGCTGCCGCTGCTGCTGCACGTGCGGGGCTTCGAGGGCATACGCATTCACGCCGGCAACACGGCGGCGGACACGCCGGGCTGCCTCCTCGCGGGCGAGAACCGCCGGAAAGGTCAGGTGCTGGACTCGCGCCGCACGCTGAGCCTGCTCAAACGCATGCTGGCGCACAGGCCTCTGGGCGAGGCGGTGTATATCACGGTGGAATAGGCAGCTGACAATGAAAAAAGAGAGCGGGCCCTCGCGTTGTGCGAGAGCCCACTCTTTGTTGTGCGCAGTTATACGATGTGTATTACTTTGCGATAGCGATGGTGACGCGGTTCTTGTCGTTCTCAGCGAAGGGCTGAACGGTGTCGCCCTTAGCGTCGACGGTGATGCGGGCAGCGTCGATGCCAGCCTCGGTGAGAGCCTTGGCAACGTTCTCAGCACGACCCTCGGAGTACTTCATATTGATGCGGGGGTTACCGGTGCCGGCGTCGGCATAACCTGTTACGTTCACGCGAGTCTCGGGGTTAGCCTTGAGGAAGGCAACGAGCTCGGCAATCTTGTTCTTCTGGTCGGCGGGGATGACGGTCTCACGGATCTGATAGAAGATCTCGCGACGCATCTCAGCAACTTTCTTCACGACGGGCTTCTCAACGACCTTAGCGGGAGCTACGGGCTCGGGAGCGGGGCCTTCTACAACAACGGGAACGGCCACGGGGATAACGTTCTCTACCTTGCCGAGGTTGATCTTCAGGCCAGCGAGAGCGGTGAAGTACCAGTCGAGGTTGGCGTCTACGTTCTTGTGCTTGCTGTTGTACTCGTCGGAGAGCATGTTGGCCATACCCTCGATGTTGAGGCTTACGCGCTTGCTAAGACGGAAGTCGAGGTCGAGACCAAAGCGGCCAACGGGGCGCACCTTGGTGCCATCCCAAAGTTCGCGCATTACCCAGTAGCGAGCCATCTCGGCAGCTTCGTCGTTGTTCCAGCCGATGTTGGCGCCTACGCCGGCGATGAGGTTCATGCCGAATACGCGCTTGGGATTCCAGCCTGCGATGGCGTTCACGAGGTTGAACTTAACGTCGAGGGCGGGAGTAACGTAGTTCCACTTGTAGGTCTCGTTAGTCTCGAAGCCACCCTTGCTCTCCCAACCGTTGACGGCCAGGCGCAGTGCCCATACGGGAGTGAACTGATAGCCTACGGCTACCTGAGCAGCAGGCGAGATGAGCTTGTTGAAGTCGGCCTCACCGAGGGTATAGGTGGCGCCGCCCTGCAGCTGCAGGAACCAGTGGTGATTAAACTCTACGCGCTCTGTCTCCTGAGCGTTGGCTGACAGTCCTACCATTGCGAGGGCTGCCACGAGCAGAATTTTAGTAAGTTTCATAATCATTTAAAATTTGTTTTTTGAATTTGGTGATACATATTTCAGTGCAAAAGTAGTTAAAAGATAGTACGTGAACAAAGTTTTTGCAAAAAAAATGTTATTGTAGCTTCATTTTATTTAAACGAAGCGCATTTTAAGGCTGTTTTCGGGGCTTATTGTGATTCTTATACTATACCGGGCGATCTTCTCCCCCACCCTTTGCATCAGCGCGAGGTAGCGATGGAGTTATTCTTTCAAGGGGCTGTAGTAGACGGGCTCGAGGCCAGACATAAGGTCGGGGTGACAGATGCTGACGAGGTCGCGCAGCAGGCGGTCGGGGTGAAAGGGCGTCTGCTCGTAGAAATGGTTGTGGGCGAGGTCGCAGCCCCAGATGTGGCGCTGGGCGAAAGCGCGGAAGTGGGTGTAGGGCTGGTAATCGGCAGAGAGCTGGGCATAGGTCAGCGGGCGTGCGGAATTGAACTTCACGAGCCAGAGGTCGGCCTCGCCGGCCTGATCGAGCACCTGCTCGAAGGTCAGCGCCGTGCTGCCCTGACCGGGCAGGTCGCTGAAGAGGTAGTCGGCGCCGGCGTCGGCGAACATAATGCCCATGGTGCTCTGCCCTGAAGGCACGAACCACTGGCCGCCATACATCATCTCGGTGAGCAGTCGCGGGCGCTCTGTAGTTTTTGCGGCCAGCGTTTTCAGTTCGAGGTAGTTGGCCTCTACGGCCTTGAAGATGCTGTCGGCACGCTCCTCGGCACCAAAGATTTCAGCGTAGAAGCGAATCCATTCGGCACGTGCCAGGGGCGACACCTCCATGTATTCGGCACACTCCACGATAGGTATGCCCAGGCGCTCCACGCGCCCATAGCCGCCGCTGTGCTCGAAGGGCGTGAGCAGCAGCACGTCGGGCGCCACGTCGATGATGCGCTCGATGGTAGGATTCATGCCGTTGCCGAAGTCGGCAATTCGCCCTGCGGCAAGTCCTTCGCTGACGACTGGCAGGTCGATATATTGTTTCTCGCACACGCCCGCGATGGCCGAGGCCACGCCCAGCTCGTCGAGCAGGCCGCAGTGGACGGCAGTGGCTACGCCTGCTGAGCGGGCGGGAACGTTGATAATTGAAAAGTGAAAAGTGAAATGTGAAATCTTTTCCCGTGCGGCGCTGTCGTGGACAAGGACGTAGCGATGGAGCACGGCGGTCGAGTCCCACGGGTCGCGCAGAGTCCACAGGCTGTAGCCCTCGCCCCGCTCGCAGGTGAGGTTGGTCGCGTAGCGCATCGGCACGGCCGTCAGTCCCGGCTCCGCAACCCGGTTGCCCGCGCAGGCGGAAAAGAGAATGAGGAGGAGCGAAAACCAGGAAACGAGGAATGACCGCTTCACTGCCACTGAGGGCGCGGAGAAGACAGAGGGCGCGGAGGCCAGAAATGTGAAAGGCGAAAAGGGGGAAGTGAAGAACGAGGAGGGTCTTTTGCCCATAGGATTACTGCTTGAGTGAAAGTAAAGAGGTTTATTAGTCCTCTCCACGAATAGACCGGGAGAGGGAAGGAACTGGCCTGGCATTCTACAGCTTTATCTCCACAAAGACCTCGAAATGCCGGCCTGCCATCGGGCGCGAGAGCACAGTGACGTACTCCGAGCCCAGGAGATTATAGACTACGCCTTTGACTGATGCTTGGAGGCGGCGCAGGCGCAGGCGGTGCTCGAGCGTGACGTCGCTCATATAGTAAGGCTTGAGGCGCCCTGTGATGCGGCTGACGTCGTTGCTCGTGGTGGTGAACCGCTCGCTGTAGGCATACCACTGATAGGCCAGGGCCCAGCGGCGCCACCCTAGTCGCAGCGAGAGGTTTGCTGAGTGCAGGGGTACGTAGACGAGCTGCTTGCCGAAGGATGTGTCGGCGGCGTCGAGGTCTTCGCTCTGGTTGATCGACGGCGTGTAGGCGTAGTTGGCAGAGAGCGCCGCCGTCCACTGCCGAGGCAGGCGGCTGTCGGCCGAGAGGGAGAGTTCAGTGCCGTAGTTGTGAACTTTCTTCAGGTTTGACGGTTGCCAATAGCCTTTGGCATTGGGCGTCCAAAGAATCCAGTCGCTGATGTAAGAATCGAAGGCCGAGAGGTTAGCCTTCAGGCTCAGGCTCGAGCCGTCGCGCCCGCCGAAGAGAGTGCGGCGCATGCTGCCTTCGAGGCCCCCGTCGTAGGTGAAGCCACGCTCCGGGCGCAGGTCGGGGTTGCCTCCGGGACGGAAGTAGAGGTCGTCCATCGTGGGATAACGATAGTTGCGCGCTACCGAGACCTTGAAGACCAAGCCCTTCAGAAGCGTGTACTCCCCGAAGAAGGCGGGTATGACCGGCACGAGGTCGCGGGCATAGAGCTCTTCGCGCGCCACGGCAGCCAGCGAAAGTCGCCTCGTGGGACGATAACGTGCGGCCAGACTCAGCGCCGACTCCATGCGCCCGCGGTTGTAGTTGTCGCCTATGTGGAAGGGGCTGCGGTCGTGGCTGCGGACGTGGTCGTAGGCCAGGTCGAGGGAGGCCGAGAGGAGCCAGTCGGCCGCAGGCATATAGTCGGCCTTCAGGTGCAGGTTGGCCTGTTGGCTGTAGCTGTGCGAGGCTGTGATGATGTTGGCCGTCGATTGCGTGCCGTCGGTCGTCGTGCGTGTCGTGGAATAATCGTAGGCTATGGACTGATAGGCATAGCCGGCACGCGCGTCGAGAGCCCAGTTGCTGCCCAGGGCCCGCTGCCAATCGACTACGCTGCGCACGGCATCCTGCCCTTGCTCGTTGGTGAAGTCGCGGTCGTCGCGATAATCGACGCTCAGGAAGGGCAGGCCCCGCAGGCTGTGGGTGTACCACGCTGAGGCGTCGAGGGTGCCTCCGAGCACTTGCTTGAACGTCAGCTGCTGCAGTACGTGTAGGTCGTGGAAGTAGCCGCTGCGGTTGCGCTCGGTAGGATGATAGGAGCGGATGATGCGGCCGTCGGCGTCGCGCTCGTCGACTTTCTTATCGTAGTTGGTGTAGCGGAAATCGTTGCGGCTCGTGGCGTAGCTGACGCGCGTGCTGCTGGCCACACGCTCGTTGGCATAGGTGAAGCGCGCAAACTGGTCGAACGTCTTATACGACCCTATGCCTTGGATGTACTGAAAGCCCAGTCCGGGCTGGCTCACCGCCTTCGTGGCCAGGTCCACGGCGCCGCCCAGGCCTCCGCCGGTGAGCGTCAGCGACGATGCTCCGTGCAGCAGATTGGCCTCGTCGACGAAATATGCCGGAATGGTGCTGAAATCCACCGTGCCGAGCATTGGCGAGTTGATCTTCATGCCATTCCACAGCACTTGGGTGTGGCTTGGCGACGTGCCGCGGAACTCCACTGTCGACTCCGTGGCACGGCCGTAGCTCTTGATGAAGAGCGAGGAGTGCTGCGTAAGTATGTCGGACATCGAGAGGGCCACGTTCTGGTGAAGCACGAGGGTGTCGAGAGTCGTTCGCTGCAAACCCGTGTCGCCGATACGGCGGAAAGCCGCGACGGAGACCTCGCGCATCGTGCTCTCGTCCTGCGCGGCAAGGGCGCAGGAGAGCGCAAGACTTATGAAGAACAATGCCTGCCTCATTAAAGGTGGGTTGGGATAAGGGTCACTCACAATGGTAGTCGCCGATGTAATAGACCTCGGTGCTGATGTCGCCGAGGTTGGGCGTACTGCCTATCTGCGCCGTCTGAATCTTTACGAAGTCGATGTACTCGAGGTCGACGAAGGCGCCATCATGGTCGATAGCGGCGGAAATCTTGACGTGATTCATCAAGCCGGCAGGGCCTTCGACGTAGTCGCTGCCGAGGTTGTCGGCGTAACCCCAGCCGTAAGGGGGTATGTCGGAATAGCCGCCTGAGTAGGTGCTGTGGTCAGCCAGCTGCGAACCAAAATACGTCCGCGCGGTGCCCTCGACCCACGGCTGCCAGTAGCTGTCGTTGGGATTCCAATAGCTCATGTAGGGCACATAGCCCGTGCGGCCGTCGATGTCGCGCCACGCCGTTGCAGAGCGGCGGGCGGCCGGACGGTAGTAGGTGATGGCGTAGTTGGTGCGATGATTGGCGGTGCGGAGTTCGGAGCCGGCGAGCTCAAACCACTGGTCGTTGGGCAGGCCGTCGCCGTTGTCGTCCTGGCTGACCCAGACGATTCCGGGCTCCGACTGGTAGCTGAAGGGATTGCCCTTGATGCTGAGGTCGTAGTCGCCGCCCGAGTTGCGCACGCTATGGTCGAAGCCTGCGATGAGATAGCCGCCCTGCGAGCCCAGGCTCACCGACCATCGGCGCTGCATGTGAGCCAGCACACTGTCGCACGCTTGCTCGTGAGTGCAGCCTGGAGGATAGGAATCGCCCACGATGATGTAGCCGTTGACCTGATGTCCCGGGGCCGGCATGTACTCATAAATCTTATTGACAAGTGCATCGCCTGCGAAGCCGCGACGGAAGGTGCCGGCAGGCGCACACACGTTGACCACGAACTCTTGCGTGGCTGTGGTGTCGGGCGTCTCGAGCGTGAGGCGCAGCGTGTGACGGCCCTGCGCCGAGCCGATGAAGACGTACTCGGGAGCAGTGGCCTGAGGCTGGGGAGTGCCGTCGACATCCCAGCTGAAGCGGGCCTCGGACGGAAGCTGCCGCAGCACGTAAGCCTGCACCTTTACGGTGCGCCCCTGAGCTATGTTGACCTCTGTCCACGGGCACAGCCAGAGGCGCGTCTCCTCGGGCACGTCGGGCAGCGGAGCGCTCTGGCTCTCGAGCACGGTGACTTTCACCTCGTCCTCGCTCTTGCCATAGCGGTTCGTGACGAGCAGATGCACGAAGTATTCGCCCGTGGCGTGCGCAACGAACGTATAGGAATCGGAGGTGCTGACGACGCGCCCGTCGATAGTCCACACGAAGGTCGACGTCTCGTCGAGGCCTTCGATATCGGGCACGAGCATGAGCGACTCGTCGAGATATATGCGGAAGCGCGCCGAAGCCTCAGCCCAGGTGATCACGGGCGGCTGTCCGGCGGGGACGTCGTCGCCCTTGTCGGTGCAGGCGACAGGTATGAAGGCCGCCAATAGCAGCAGGGAAAGGAGTTTTCTCATTTGAAAGCGAAGCCGTTTGGATTTATGCCGACGCGGAACTCGTCGACGAGTTCGCCCTCGGACGTATAGCGGCGTACGACGCCAGCCTGGCTGTAGTCTACGGCATCAGCGACGTAGATCTCGCCCGAGCGAGGGTCCACGCCTATGCCATAGAGCTTGTGGCGCAGGCCGCGGCTGTTGCGCTCGGCCTGTATGAAGGGGCGCACGGGCACGTGCGTTGCCGTGATGTCCATACGATAGACATCGTTGTTGATGAGATAGAGAACGGTGGCATCGGGGTTTGTGGCGAGCTGCACACCGCCCTCGTCAGTGTCGAGCGCCTGGTCGAGTTCTATGGTATGCGTGGCGGCATCTATACGATAGAGGTGCGGGATGTTGTCGCCAAAACTGTCTTCCTCGGTATCGTAGCCGCCGTCGGTGACCACCCACAGCTTGCCCCTCGCGTCGAGCACCATACTCTTGGGCTGCCAGCTCGAGAGCGTGATGCTGTCGGTCAAGGCATCGGTGCGCGTGTCCACGACGAGGAGCTTGTTGCTATAGCTCCAGCAGTTGGTGAAGACTTCATGGCCGCACTGCACCATCTGCTCTGTAGAACTGTAGCCGAAGGCCGAGGGTTGCTCGGTGGAGATGCTTGCCACGTAAGCCATCGTCTGAGGATTGAAGACGGTGATGTAAGGGGCATAGAGGTCGGTGGCGTAAGCCTTGGTGTCGCTAAGGAAATGGATGTAGCGCGGGTTGGTCATGTGCGCTGTCTGCCCTGCCACGAGCTGCCCGCGCACTCGGAACGTCTGGGCGTCTATGGCCCAGATGATGCCGCTGTTCTCTACGGCGATGTAAGCCGTGGAGCCTCGCAGGCTTATGCTCTGCCCCGTGTCGCCCAGCCGGCGGTCGTTGGCACGCTGGAACACAGCGTTCTCCACGCGACGAGTGTCGGGCGCATAGAAGGACAGCGACGCGTTGCCTGCATTGAAGTTGCCCTCGCACAAGATAAAGACGCCACGCCCCTGGGCATCGAAAGGCTCTTCATCGGTGCCTGGGTCAGAATTGCTGCAAGCTGTCAGCAGCGCCAAGGCCGCCAGCAGCTTGCAGAATGTAGCGATATGATTGAACGGGAGTTTCATCTATCGTCGAACGACATCAAGAGATCTTAGAGCTGAACGACGACGTTGTCGAAAGCGAAGTATTTAGGATGCTTGACGCCATAGTCGCTGCGGTCGCTGCCGTCCATCGTGAACGTGAGGCTGTTGACCGGGCCGAGGTTCGTGAGGTCTACAGTGACCCACTTGTCCAGGATTGAGCCGTCGCGAGCCATGTCGACGTTGAGGCTGTTGCCATTATCGGCCGTGATGGTCAGAGTGAGGTTGCCGCTCTCTGCCAACGATGCGGCATAGCCGTCGCCGTTGGTGACCACGCCGAGCTCATAGGTCGTAGGTCCGATCTCCATCGAGCGGATTAAGCGGCTGACACCTGTGGGGAACTTGATAGTAGCGTCGCAATAGACGATGGCGAAGTTGGAGCTGCCATTCGTGGCCGGCACAGAGAGCTGATAGTTGTAGGTGGCGTGATTGGCGATATCGGAATCCACGTAGTTGGAGATTGCCGTGCCGCCCTCAGAGAAACCATAGTCGCCGCCCCAGGCATTCGTCATACCGCCCGAGAGGCCGGTGGCTGCGTCGCTCCAGGCATAGCTCTTGCAGTTCTCGCCATAGAGGAGCTTACCGCCATATTGGGCATCGTCGATCAGGGCGTTCCATTCAGAGCCCTCGAAGGTCAACGTGGCTGTGCGTATGACCACTTCATCCTCGTCGTTACAACCTGTGAAAACTGTCAGGCTCAGTGTGAGCGCTGCGAGTGCGAAAAGATTCTTTTTCATTCCTTGTGTAAGTTTTAGAATTATGTATTAAGACGTTACGTTGCAACAGTGCTGTGCCTGACACCGCCACAAGGAATGAGAGTAAGGGAAACATCAGGCGGCGACAGCACAACGCGCTACACGCAGCACGCCTATGACCCTGCACCTTTCCTCGAGGCGACAGAGGTACGGACTCATGTGGCAGGTCTTCTGACTCGCTCCCGGGACGGCGCCTTCCCAACGGCAGCAACGGCAATGCAGGCACGATGAGCGTGCGCTTACAATGCTCGTGGCAGCACGTGCAGTGGCTTACGTCTGCCGGCCCGACGACGGAGCTTACAGCAGCGGGACTGTGCAGGACTCACACCTGCTTCCCTCTTCGCGCCCTTCCCGTGCGAAAGGGCGAACCGCATAAGTTTTGCTCGTTTGCGGCTGCAAAGGTAGCCCAAGTTAACGTAACAGGCAAACTTTTAGCCGAAAATCTTCTCTCACGTGCGTACATTAATTATAATAACCGCCTCCGAGAGCTTTGTTGCGTGCAACAAAAAAAGACCGTGTCCGGTAATCCAGACACGGTCTCTCGAGCTTTGAGTTGCGGAGGCTCGACTCGAACGAGCGACCTCCAGGTTATGAGCCTGGCGAGCTACCAACTGCTCCACTCCGCGATGTTAATTTAGCGCCTCAGACAAGCTATCTTGTCGTTTGCGGGTGCAAAGGTACGCTATTTTTATCGAACCACCAAGCTTTTTCAATAAAAATTGCTAAATAAACCCCGTTTTTGCACACGTGCGCAAAAAGTGTGTCGCCATTTCTTGCTCAATAAGCATAAAAGACGTACTTTTGTGCGGTCGAAAAAGAAGATTACTCGTCAACCGAGAGCCAAATATTCCTAACCCGAACAAAGTCAAGACACAGATGGCACAACTTAAAACGAGACAGCTGCTCATCGACATAGCCCGCCTGCAGTTTGCCAAGCGAGGCTTCGACGGCACTACGATGAACGACATCGCAGAAGCCTCAGGCAAGGGACGACGCACGCTCTACACTTACTTCAAAAGCAAGGACGACATCTACGAAGCCGTCATCAACGGAGAACTGCAGCGCATCTCATCGACGTTCCTCGCCGTGGCACGCAAGCAACTCTCGCCGCTCGACAAACTCGTAGAGCTCATCTTCGCGCACCTTAGCCTCATGAAAGAAGCCGTCGAGCGCAACGGATACCTCCGGGCCGAATTCTTCCGCAACATCTGGCAGGTAGAGAGCGTGCGCAAGAAGTACGACAAGAAAGAGCACGACATCATACAGAAGACGCTCGAAGAAGGCTTGGAAATGAAAATGTTCGACATCGACAACATCACACTCTACACCGACATCATCCAGGCCACAGCCAAAGGACTCGAGGTACCATATATCTACGGGCGCCTAGGCGCTGGAATGGACATAAAGGCCACCCGCCCAATAGTGACGAAAATCATCCGTCGAGTGCTATGGCGCGAACGCTACTGACTATAAAACCAACAAAACAATCAAAACATAAAAATGGGACTATTACAAGGAAAGACAGCGCTCATCACCGGCGCTGCACGGGGCATTGGCAAGGCCATTGCCCTGAAATTCGCCGCTGAAGGCGCCAACATCGCATTCACAGACCTCGCCGTCAACGAGGAGACCCAAGCCGAAATAGCAGCGCTCGGCGTCAAGTGCAAGAGCTATGCCAGCAACGCCGCAGACTTCGTCGAAACGGAAGCGCTCGTGAAGCAGGTCAAAGAAGACTTCGGCACAATCGACGTCCTCGTCAACAACGCAGGCATCACCAAAGACGGACTCATGCTGCGCATGACCGAGCAGCAGTGGGATGCCGTCATCGGCGTGAACCTCAAGTCGGCGTTCAACTTCATTCACGCCTGTGTGCCCGTGATGATGCGACAGCGCGGCGGCTCAATCATCAATATGGCCAGCGTAGTAGGCGTACACGGCAACGCCGGACAGGCCAACTACGCAGCCTCAAAAGCCGGAATGATAGCACTGGCCAAGAGCATTGCACAGGAGATGGGCCCCAAGGGCATCCGCGCCAACGCCATAGCACCCGGCTTCATCGAGACAGCCATGACCGCTGCCCTCCCCGATGCCGTGCGCGAAGACTGGATGAAGAAAATACCACTGCGCCGCGGCGGCAAGCCCGAGGACGTGGCCGACGTAGCCCTCTTCCTCGCATCTGACCTCAGCTCGTATGTCAGCGGACAGGTCATTCAGATCGACGGCGGAATGAATATGTAGGACACGGCCATAGTTCAAAGTTCAAAGTTGAAAGTTCAAAGTTCAAAGTCAGCTTCGCTGACTTTTGTCACGACTCGGCAATTCAAGCAAGCTTGATTGCTCTCACCGCTCCAAAAGTTGAAAGTTCTCTACGAAGACAACCACATTATCATCGTTGCGAAGCAGGCCGGCGAGATTGTCCAGGGCGACAAGACTGGCGACGCGCCGCTCTCCGACATGGTGAAAGCATACATCAAGGAACGCTACGCCAAACCCGGCGAAGTGTTCCTTGGTGTGGTGCACCGTCTGGACCGCCCCGTCAGCGGCGTGGTCGTCTTCGCGCGCACAAGCAAAGCGCTGACACGCCTCAACGAGCTCTTCCGCACCCAAGGCGTCCACAAGACTTACTGGGCGCTCGTGCAAAATGCGCCTCGAGAACCTAAAGCCACGCTCACGCACTACATCGTGCGCAACGAACAGAAGAACAAATCGTTCGCCTACGACCACGAGCGCCCGGGAGCCAAGAAAGCCGTGCTCGACTACGAGGTCATCGGACATTCCGACCGCTACCACCTCATCGAGGTGCACCTCCACACTGGGCGCCACCATCAGATCAGATGCCAGCTCGCAGCCATAGGCTGCCCCATTCGCGGCGACCTCAAATATGGAGCGCCGCGCAGCAACCCCGATGGCAGCATCAGCCTGCATGCCCGCAGCATCAGCTTCGAGCACCCCGTTTCGCACAAGCAGATCCACGTAGAGGCTCCGCTGCCCACCGAAGGCCCATGGCAGGGGATAAGGGGAGAGGGGTAATGA
>ODAI011797729.1_pt1 | contig 11420 bp, 18 predicted proteins | sample 1539321 | NCBI WGS metagenome assembly ODAI01 (sample SAMN02144231, study PRJEB22623) | gut metagenome | biome: sheep rumen | host: Ovis aries | place: New Zealand
GTCCATTATCAAGCATTGTAAAATTGATTGAGTAATGAGACTGAAGTGAAGTATTCTTATATAGATACTTTAAAACCTTGCTTGGATTTGCTTTTTTGGCTAAATAAATCTTGATGAGAGGTGTCTTTCCAGTAAGGTCATTAAATCTGTCAACTCCTGGATTTTCTTCTCCATTGATAATGTCTTCAAGCTCACCGCAAATTGTATTTGTATAAACTCCATATGGTATCTCCGTTACTACGAAACAATTTTCTTTTTTATCATAATCTACTACACTGCGTAACTTACAAGCAAAACCAGTACCTTTCTTCATTGATGCTTTAACATCAGATTCATTCAATAAGATGGCGCCGGTGGCAAAGTCGGGCGCGATGTAAATCTCTTCAAAGTCGCAATCGGGGTGGAGCAGAAGATATTCGAGCGCCTTGTTCATTTCACACAGGTTATACTGAGGGATTGATGAGGCCATACCAATACCGATTCCCATCGTTCCATTACAAATATTATAATATCCTTTACTTGGAAGTACAGCAGGATATTGTTTCGTATTATCGTAGCTATCACGCCACTCTTCAATTGTGTCTTTATCTATATCAGTAAACAATATGTTTGAAAATTTTGATAGTCTACTTTCTGTATAACGCATTGCGGCCCAATTACCAGATTCAATAAGTGAACCTGCATTACCTTTTACGTCTACAAGCGGGTAGCGCATCGCAAAAGGTTGACCAGCGCGCATTATAACTCCTTCGCATGAACTGTCACCATGGATATAGAAATCAGCCATTGCCATACCAACAGCATTGGCAGTTTTCTTATATGGTTTATCATGGGTAAGTTTACGAAGAAGCATTGAGTAGAATATCTGACGTGCGGATGATTTGAGGCCATCGCGCACATCAACAAGGGCTCGGTTTTGTAGAACCGCACCACTATATTGTATCATCGATTCTTCTATTATTGGTTTTAAATTACTCATTTATTTTGTCCTTTTAATGTAAGTATATGATTTATATTTTCACTGCTGGTACACCATTCTAAATTATCTAATTGATTATTGTGTTTATTGCCATCTATATGATTAACTTGCATTGTATCAGCATTACTTATAGGATTAAAGCTTTTCATCATTAAACGATGAATAGATACCTTATGACCATTTAAACGTACATATAAATAATGATTAACATTATCGGGTTTAAGTATTCGTTGTGTTTTAGATACCCGTACTCGACCTAAATTAGAAATTTCATAATTTTCATAATTATGGACTGGAACCCATATTTCTAACTTAGAATTATCAATTATATAATAATCTATTTTTTCATTAATATGTTTTCGGCCTCTTTCCCAAGTGCGCTTAGTGTTTTCACTTTGAGTCATCCATTCTAAATTTTCTAATTTATTATTAAAATGATTTCCATCCTTATGATTTACTACTAGTTTATTCATATTTGGTATAGGATTAAAAGCTTCTAATACTAAACGATGTACTCTTTTTGTATGTTGCTTTCCATCTATACATTTTAGACTTATTCTTTCATAAGCTTCTGATGTTTGAGTTTTTAAAATATAATTTGTTTTATTATTTTTAACTCTTCCTAAATTAGAAACCGAATAATTTGGAGCTTCTTTAATCACTTTCCAAACTTCTTCCATTATTCTCTCACCTTACTAAAATCTACTTTCTTCATTATAAAGTTTCTTCTAGGTTCCACATCTTCACCCATCAAACTATAAAGTAAATCAACTGCACTATCGTCATATTCCATTACTTCCATTCTCTGATATTCTTCAGTAAACATGGATGCTTGTGCGGTTTCAGCTGGTAATTCACCAAGACCTTTAGCTCTTGTAACTTCGCCTTTTATTTTGTTTCTTACCTTATTAAATTCATCATCAGTAAAGTAATATGATTCTTTACCTTTGTTGTCAACAATGTAGAGTGGTGAGCGAAGCCAACAAAGTCTACCTTCACGGATAAACTCAGGTGCCAAATACTGCAAGGCTGCCATTATAAGTAGACCGATGTGAGCGCCGTCGCTATCAGCATCGGTACAGATGGCAATACGTCCATAGCGCAACTTTGATGGGTTGTATTTACCGGGAATTATGTTCATTGCACTTAGAAGAAGCTTAATTTCTTCATTATTATAAATCTTTTCTTCTGGATTAGAAAGACAGTTAATAATCTTTCCTCTTATAGCTAAAATCCCATACTTTGTATAGTCACGCGCCTGTGCCATACCACCCATAGCAGAATTACCTTCTACAATTAGAAGTGTTGAATTCTGCCCGAGAAATTCTGCATCTTTCAGCTTATCCGAAGCAAAAACTTTTTTCTTCTGATTTTTTTCAATTTCTTTTGATGCTTCAAGAACTTGCTTACGTGCCTTCTCTGCAGCACGTTCAGCTTTAAGTTCTTTTGTGAGTAGTTCTAAAACTGAATCAAACTCACTTACATATCTGCGACTGAAGTCATCTAACATTTGTCCCGTTGCACGTTGCGCGAGTCCACGCAACTCCGGATTGTTTACCTTTGTCTTTGTCTGATTTGCAAATGAAGGATTCGGAACCTTACAATTTACAACATAAAACAACCCGCTACGTGCAACCTCTGGACTAAATTCACCTTTGAATTTCTTTTTGAAAAAATTTGTAAGTGCAGTTTTAACACCAGTCAATGAAGTGCCACCCTCTGCGTTTGCAAGACCATTTGTAAATACATACCAATGCTCTTTACGGTCGGCCGCCCACTGCATAGCAACTTCACACTCAATTCCATCCTCCTTTACAGATATATAAAGTGGAGTTTTATGAATCGGTTTTGAGATAGAATCTTTCAAGAAATCAAGTATTCCATTTTCAGAACGATAAGTTACTTTTTCTCCAGTTGTTAAATTGTCTAATTTAAAAGTTACTCCCTTAGTCAAATAAGACCAGTTCCGACACATTTCTTTTAAATCTTCAAAATCAATATGTATTAGCTCTAAATTATATACTTCCTGTGAAGGTCTAAACTGTACCATTGTACCGGTACGATTAGAAAAGTCTTCATGAATTTCAAAATGAGTTTTTATTCCATCTTTTAAAACCAATTCTGCGGCTTTTCCTTCACGAAAAGAAACCGCTATAAACCAAGAGCTTGATAATGCTACTCCTTTTGCTCCAATACCATTCATACCCGCAACATTTTGATAAACTTTTTCATCGAATTTACCACCAGTATGAGGCATGGTATAAATAGCTTCCATAGCTTCCGTGCCATCTTCTCGTTTCCCGAAAGGTACCCCTCGCGCATTATCTATAACTGTAACGGTATTGTTTTCTCCCAGTTGAACTATAATTTCATCTCCAAATCCCATCGTCATTTCGTCGATAGAATTAGTTATAAGTTCTCGCACGCATTGAAGTACGCCTTGATTATCCGCGCTACCCATATACATGGCTACACGTTCACGTACTGCGTCTCTAAAACTTAAGGTTTCTATATCATTAGCTGTATAAGTCACACTATAGTGCCTCCTGTATTATATTTATATTTTCAATTTTAGCTTTACAATGAATTGAAACTTCACAATTAACCTCATTCTCATCTTCGTTAAGTTCAATTCCCTCAAAAGCCACTTCCACATTTTGCGGAATCCAAATCGACAAGGCTTCTCCATCCTTGCCTAAAATTTCTATTGATTCAATTGGTTTATTTGATTCAATTATTTTCATTAGCTATATTAGTCCTCACATTAATTGGTGCAACATCCTCTGGGTTAACATTTGGTGGCACATATTTATGTGCAGGGCACCAGCGCCATCCATCTCTCCATACAAGGAAATAGGTTTGCTGAAGTGCATCGTAGTAGTCAACCGCAAGAATTGTTTCGACTTCACCCGTATCAATTCTCTTTGCTTTGAACATTATTAAACCACCTTTCAAGTTCAGTTTGACACTGAGGACATAAATCATATTTATGATAATTGAAGCGGGCCAAGTCAAATCTTGTTAATATACAGTTTAAAGGAAGTTGCCTAACAGGAAATAATTTTTCACATCTATCACATTTATATGCACTACTCATATTGTAACTCCTTAAATTCAACCTTATCGGAAATTTTTGCCGCACAATCATCACAAAATGGACTTACCCAACCTCGTGAAATTTTGGTGGCTGGGCGCCCACAATTTATACATGTGCGATAAGAAAGCATTTCATATTTAGCAATAGTATCCACAAGCTCTCTATAAATTGACGCCGGCGCGCCTTCATCGTACCAACGAAGACCGCCAAATTTTTCCTTTACTTGTGCAACACGATAAGTGTAGAGATAGTTTGCTTTAACAAGAACTCGTCTTATATCTTCACACATTTCTAAACCAAATGCTCGTCTCCATCCATCTGGCATATCATCAAGATAAGTATATGGATATTCTATTGGCTTATTAGTTTTCCAATCTCGTATTATAAGAAAAGGATAACGTTTACAAAGACGTTTATATTTCATTTTAATTTGTTTCTTTTTTATTCGCTTGTTCATCTAGTTTTACTCCTAAATATTCGGCTGTTGCTTTCCATTGATATCTCTGATATTCTTCGCAAAGCGACCAGCAATATAGTTTATTTCTAGGCTTGTTTTTAATTTTATTGTACCGTTCACAACAATTACATTTATCTGATATGTAACTCATAGAAACCACCATTGACGTGTTTTAGATAGATAAATAGACGTCCTTCAAATAATCATTCTGTTCTTTAAGTTCTTCTAACAGTATATCAAATTGTTTTCCTGTTAATGGAATTTGAATTATTTCTCCCGTTGCTTTTGAAGTTACATCTAAATAGTATAGATTACATCTTTTAGAATAATGTACATCCTCAAACCAAAAGTAATTGTTCATATTTAACATTATATGAAATTCTTCAAATGTAGGCATTTTTAATTCTCCTTTCTATTTCTATATTATAATTATATCAGATTTTAATGAAAATTGCAAATTTGTAGGTCACTAATTCCACTTATATAAAGGAATATGTGGAAAAGGAGGTCATTGGTATGACAGTACAAGATATAATAGACTATATAGACAGGTCACCCTACAGTATCAACCAAGTAATTTTAAAACAAATGCTACGTGAACTTGACAACGTTGAAGGCGCCGGCGCGGAAAACGTACAACCTGAGCTTGAGGTTGATGAGTTGGTGGTGAAGAAGAATGGGGTGTTTAAGGCTCCGGAAGGAAAAGTTTATAATAAGATTATTGTAAATGTAAAGGAGAAATAGATATGGCATATGAAAAACATACCTGGGAAACAGGAGAGGTAATTACAGCAGAGAAACTGAATAATATAGAAGACGGAATTGTTGAAGGTGTGGAGGGATACGATGTTTCGACTCAGATAACAGACTTATTCAATTACACAACTACTGAATCTGACGGAACGAGTATCACATTGAGTGATATTTTTATTAATGTTCCAACATTGATCGTTACATTTGATGGCATTGAATATACCTTGCCTGGTAAAGATGCGTCGGGAGGGTCAGGAACGGCATTTTTTTATGGTGATCAATTGTTTAATGATTGTCCTGTTTCTATATATTCGACCACAACAGGGGGAAGTTTAGATTTTAAATCTGCCGGTAATCACACTATTGTCGGGAAAGGAAGCAAAGAAATCGTTACTGTAACGGAAAATTTCGTAAAAGGCGTTGAAAAGGCCAAGTCATCATTACCACCTGATGTATGTATAATCGACTTAAATAATGTAAGCGCTGGTTTTAGTACGGATAAATCTGAGGAAATAGAAAAAATAAATGCCTTTCAAAGTAAAAAGCCAATTATAGGATATGCTTCTACTGCCAATCAAGTTTTTTCGTTTGCGGGACGGAGAAGAGTTAATAGTAAAGATGCGTATGTATTTCAAAGAATTGAAATGTGGCCCGATAACAATCAGATGTCGGCGGTAATGGTGTGCCTATATATGGATGGTACTACATCTTCTGATTATATTTCATACTCTATCACTAAAGCTAATTAGTATTAATATTTATATCATGATTTTGGAGGGTAAATAATGAATACGATATCCAACCCAGTAATAACCTATTTAATGACCTCTCCATCTAATACGAATTGGAATGTTCTTTCCTCAATGCTTGGTGATGGAGATTGGGCAGAACTTAAAAAATACGTGGAAACAACACCACATAATATGAATAGAATGGTTTTAGAAGTGCTTTTAAGTAGTGGAAATAAAGAGGCTGTAGTAGGTGCTGCAATTGTTGGTACTTCTATAGTTGGATAGGAGGAGTAAATGGATAAACAACAAATAATTGACTATGTAATGCATACTCCTGAGAACACTAATCCAAATGTATTAGGAAGTATGGTTGAATCTTTATTGGATGAAAATTCTGGTTATAAAGTTGAGACAGGTAATTTAATGAAAACTACTGGTCAAGGTGGAACATCTATAGCGACTTTAACCAAAATTGGACCGCTGGTTATTTGTGAATTCAACGGTTCCAATTTTGAGTCTGATTTAAAGGTTAGATTCCCAAATGATAGTTTTAAACCGTTTTATAAGAGCGGCAAACCCAATAGCTATAATAGTACTAATTTATATATAAAACTAGGTTATGACACTTTAGGTTTTGGTTTTAGTCAATATCAAAATACAGAAGAATATTTTTTATCTATTAAGGGTAATTCTTCAAGTTATGTAGGAAAGGCTATGACTGGGATAACGGTTTATTTTGCCAATACGGAAGAATCTATTATTTAAATTAGTATAAGGAGGAGCAAATGGATAAAGAAACAATTTTAAATTATGTAACTGAAACACCTGGAAATACAAACAGGGCGGTTTTAGGAAGTATGTTAGACTCAATGGGTGGAGGCGAAAGCTCTTCTAATGTATTTGTTGCTGATGTGGTTGCGGTTGCTACCAAGATGGAAGGCTCAGATTTTACAGTCTATAACTGTACATCAGATGTAAGTTATAGCGATGTCGTAGACGCATACAATGCAGGAAAAGCCATAATTGTACGTGGTACTATTAATCCAAATGACGGAAGACCAGAGGCTTTTTATGATAGGAAAGAATACATTTTAGCAAGGTATACTTCAATGTCACCACAAGATATGATGACTTTTCAGTCGATATATAGTGCCACCCAAACTGGCGTTCACGATGTATTTGTCGTTAGCGAAGACGGCTGGACATACACGTATTAAACAATTTTGACAACTACGGGCAGTAACCATATAATAAAAGGAGGAGTAAATGAAAGCAATAGATTATATATACAATAACTTAAATTGTCTCAATCGTCCAATTCTTGCTCAATTTCTTGAGAAAGAAAACGTTGAATTGACTGATGAAATTTGGGACTATTTAAGAGAGACAAGCTGGAATACTAATCCAGTTTTTTTGAGACAGTTCGGGATTGATATAGAGAGGTCGAGTGAAGAAGGTGAAGAGGAGTGGCCAAAACTTATTCATATTGTTCGTGATGAACAAGCTAGCGAATGGATAATGGCTAATGATTCTGACTTTGCTACCTTTTCAGAAGCATATCATTTTATAAAAGATAGGTGGTCTCCACATGATGGAACGTGTACCTCAGAATATATTATGTTACAATTCAATAATACTGATATTTATGATGATGATGGATATCTTCATATAACAGAAAATGACATTAATTGGTACAATGGAGGGATGATTTATCGTTTAACTGAAAACAATTTTACTTCTTTAGATGATAATTAATAACTTAAGAAGAACCGCCAACAAGTATTAAATTAATTTGCATATAGGGGAAACAAAATATTATTTACTTACTCTGTTTTCTATAATTGTCCAATTCTTTCCCCACTTATATTTAGAGAATAAAATTGGAGGCAAATGATATGGGTAAGCAGCAAATAATTGATTACGTAATGAATACGCCACAAAACACCAATCCCGCAATTCTTTCACAACTTATTGATGAAGGCGCGAGCGGTGGTGGTTTTACAGAATTAACTGCCATTCAAATTCCTACTACTCATGTTGTACCACAGAGCTTAGCAGACAAAGTTGATACAATGAGTGAGATTCATTATGATATATATTTAGGTAAGAATGATGGTTCGGAAACTTATATTCAATTTTTTAATAGACCGCAAACTATCGAAGAAGCAAACTTACCTTTTTCAGAAGAATTTACTTGTAATATTATTGGTGGTAGTTGCTATATTAATAATAATTTATTAACAATTGATTCAGATTCTTCAACAGGTTTAGATGGTTTTACGCCTGAGAGTCAATTGGAAATTCATTGGGATTTTTCAGATTAATGTAAGTAAAAAGACGGGTTTATTAAACCCGTCTTTTTTTATTTAAGCTTCACCAGTTTCGTGTTCACTACTTTCTTTTTCTTTTTGCTGACGTATAAAATCAAATTCTGCTCTTGTTATTAATCCAGCAGCAATAGCTAGCTCTGGTCTGAGATTCATGATTTCAGATGTTGCAAGTATCTCTTTAATAAAAGCTGGATTTTTTATATTCGACATTACTGCAGTAGTATAGTCCCAGGCGCTAGGGTAACTTGTGATTTCTTTTATTCTATATTCACTACTTTTGCTAATATCCATAATATCCCTCCTTATAAATATTCTCTATTTATAAGTAGAAATACTCTATTCCCAATTCACAACTTTACTTTTCTTTCTTTTCTTCGGCGGCATTTTTGCCCAAATCAAGAAATCCCTCGCTCTAGTTGCAGCTACATAACACAATCTCGCTTCCTCATCGTTATATGCTCTTATATTATAAGAAAGAATACAAGGAGCTTGCATACCCTTCGCGCTGTGTACGGTTAAAACCTTAACCGAATCCTCTCTCAACTTCTGTTCAATTTCCGCATTCGTTAAATCTGCCTGCTTAAAAGTATCAGTTAACACATCCTGTTTTGCAAACAGTTGCTGAAATAACTCCACATCTGCATTAGTTCTACATAATACAAACCAATCTCCCCATCTAGTTCCTAATCTCTCTTTGTTACTAATCAAACTATATACAGCTTGTTCTGGAGTATAATCTGCTTCCACCACATGGTAACGATGTTTGTTGTCCGACTGTCTCATTGCAATTGAGTTATCCGCATAATCTGGACCTAACCTATAGAGAAACTTTTTCGCAAAAGAAAGTATATCAGGCAAATTTCTCCAATTTTGATTTAAATTATAAACAGTTACATCATTATTATAATAAAGGTCGATTAAGTAGTCTGGACACGAACCATTAAAACTAAAAATTGTCTGCTTTATATCTCCCACATACATATAATTTTTCGGATTTATAAGTTCAAAAAATTCAAACTGCTGTTGAGTTGAATCTTGAGCCTCATCTAATAGTAAATAATCTACAGCCTGTATACATTGGGGATTCAATTTAATCTCTTCAAACAAATCATCAAATCTAGCTTCATCAAGTATTTTCTGCGTGTCCATGGCGCCAGCGCGAAGTAAATAATTGGCATACGAATGTACAGTCCCAATGAAGAGTCCTTCTGGATTGCCTACCCTTTCATACATTACTGAAGCAGCGTTGTTTGTAAAGGTAATCGCTACAATTTTTGATGGTTTGACACCATTATCTAACAAATATTTAATTCTTTCTGTAAGAACTCTACTCTTTCCACTTGCCGCGCTACTTAACACAAGTACCTTTGGTTTATCAGTAGTTACAATTTGTTGCTGTGCTTTTGTTAATTCCATAATACCTCCTACCCTGTCGGGCCTTACTGTCGTAAGATTTAATTTATTTATTTTTGTCGCCAGTAACACTATTCAATCCGTAAGTCTTACTGTCGTAAAAATCTATATAATACGATTCGCGTTCTCTTAATTTATCTTTAGGTACAGCTTCTAAAAGTTCAAAGGTGAAATTTTCACAACCGTCAGAAGCCATAACTCGATGAAGTTGTGAAGAAGCTAAATTTCCAACTCCTAAAGCAGTTTTAACGTGTTCTTGCCAACGCTTATTAACTGAAGTTGTTTGGCCTATATATATTTCATTAGTTTTAAGTCTTGTTATTTTGTAAACTCCACTTACATCACCATTTGGAAGTAAACGCTTACGTAGTTCTGCTAAAGGCTTTTGATAATAACCAGACCAAATAACTTTATTAATCGCTTCTGGATGTCGAAGGCGCGGAGCCACACTTCGTAAGATTTCTACATCGTCTTTGTCGTTTGGGTCAAGTTGAATTCGATAGAAGTCCTGTTGTTCTTCGAGGGCGCGTCGTCTGCGTATTTCTTCATTTATAGCTGCGCGCTTTGTACGTTCTTCTTCTAATTCAGATTTAATTTGACGAATCTGCTCAAGCATTTCATTTTTATGTGCTTCCATAGAAGATAGCTCTTCATTATAAAGCTTACCTCTAACCTCTCTATATTGTACAACACTTGCGTCTATAAGTAAACGCTTACGTTTTTCGTATTCGGCGCCCGCGCTATCAATTTCATTAATTTTTCCTTTTCTATAAGTTTCCAAATCTTGATTGACTTCTTCATAACGCTTTTCTTTTTCTTTTAAGGTTGACTCTAAATTTTGAAGTTTAAGCTCAACCTCGCGCCCTTTATGTTCATATTCTTTTTCTAAAGCGTTTCTTTTAAGTTGAATTTCCTTTTCGTGATGGATAAGTTCATCTTGTAAATGTTTTTCTTGTTTGTTCCATTCTTCTTTGAAGTAATCTTTTAATTCCTCCTTTCGAGCTACTTCAATATTGTGTTTTTCAAATACAGTTTTTTCTAATGTTTTATTTCGTTTGTTTAATGCGATTAATAGTATGATAATTAAAATAATACAACAAAGAAGAGGGATTAATAAGTATTTTTCCATATCAATTCCTCCTTGTATATTATAATTATATCATATTATAAACTAATAAGTCAAAATATATAATATATAATAAAAAGTTTTTTTGTTTTTTGTTTTTCGCTTCGCCCAATTATAGTATCTCAAAAATTCGCCCTCATGTCAAATTTTCTCTTGTCTTGGTCGTTTTTCCAACGGTTGCGCGCTCGAAACTTTTCGGTGAAAATTTCATCAGCAGAGGTTAAATTGTCGAGTTCCCAATATGGGATAACGTAAATGGGAATTCCGTTGGCAAGGCAATAGCTTATCTTTCTGCGGTCGCGCTCTTGTGCTGCCATGAACTCAGCGCGGGTGCGATGGAATTTGCGAACTTGGGTATAATGTTGCATCCCCTGAACTTCTATCGCGCATGGGGTCGGGCGGCCGCCTACAACGTAGAAATCAAAACGATAAAGCCCATGCTTCAAATCCTTAAATCTTTTTTCTCTTTCAAATTTATATCCGCCTTTTTTTAAAAGCTGAATAATCTTTTCTTCACCTTTACTCATAATTCTA
>ODAI011634010.1_pt1 | contig 11419 bp, 9 predicted proteins | sample 1539321 | NCBI WGS metagenome assembly ODAI01 (sample SAMN02144231, study PRJEB22623) | gut metagenome | biome: sheep rumen | host: Ovis aries | place: New Zealand
AAAACGTTTTTTTGGTTATCTTTTTTGCCCCTTCCCTCCATTTTTTCACACAATCAATTATCAAACGGAGCCTTCGTCATCTGAAAACAAACCACAGATGAACGGTGATTAACACGGATGAGACACAGATATAATATAAGAATATCCGTGTCCCATCTGAGTCCATCCGTGTTCATCTGTGTCAAAACCACCCCATCTGAGTCCATCCGTGTGCATCTGTGTCAAAAACGCGGAATGGAATCAGTAAAAATAAATTTTGCCTTTTATGGCAAAGCGGTGTATACTTAAAGAGGTGGTGCGGAGACGTGCTGCTGGATTCCGTATGGTATCCTCAGTTTAAAATCCAGCGTTGACTGGTAAGGAGTACTTTTATGAACAAGACTTATTCTGCTGTAGGATTTGATTTAGAGAAAAAACAGTCTGACATGATTGAAAAAAAATTTGACCGTATTAAATATGCCGAGGACCTGATTGTTGATTTAATCGTCCGCGTAAAACATGAGCAGGAATACGTTTTTGATGCAAACGCAAATTTCCGCTGGGGTGCTCAGGCACATGTTTCAGCAAGCGACTTTGACTTCGGCGCAGCACTGAACAAAATGATGGACGTGCTTGACGTAAAGGTTAAGAAGGAAAAGGACAAAGTGCAGGAAAAGAAGTAATCTGCATATAATTGAAACAAAACTCATATTGTGTTATACTGCCCTCAAATTTGTTTTGGGGGCTTTTTTTATGAAGGTCGTTGTTATCGGTGCTCAGTGGGGCGATGAAGGTAAAGGCAAAATCGTAGATTATCTTGCCGAAGATGCAAAATATGTAGTGCGCTATGCAGGCGGTCCAAACGCCGGTCACACCATTGTTGTAGACGGCAAGCAGTATGCGCTTCATCAGGTGCCGTCTGGTATTCTCTATCCTGAAAAGTCTGTCTTTTTGGGTGCCGGCATGGTAATTGACCCCGAAGCATTGTTCAATGAACTTCAGATGCTCAAAGATAACGGCATCAACTGGGAAGGTCGTGTTTTCATTTCTGACCGTGCCCACATCATTCTGCCCCGTTACCGCCAGATGGATAAAGACCGGGATGCAGCACGCAAGCGTCCTATCGGTACGACTGGCCGCGGAATCGGTATTGCATACAGTGAAAAGGCTGAACGTGACGGTCTGCGCCTTGCAGATCTGGATTGGGCAGCAAAAATGGCTGAATACGACGGCGAAGATAAAGCCTATCTGGACAAATACAAGGACAAACTGATTGAAATGCGCGTGGACTTGACTGCAAAAATGTACGAGTTCCGCAATGACAATATTCTTTTTGAAGGCGCTCAGGGTGCCATGCTGGATATTGACAGCGGTACCTATCCCTATGTTTCTTCAGGCGCTTCCTGTGCGGCTGGAGCGGCAACAGGCTGTGGAATTGGTCCCCACGATCTGGACAACATTATGGGCGTCTTTAAGGCATACCAGACCCGCGTTGGCAATGGTCCTATGCCCACAGAATTCAATAACGAAAGCGAAGGCGAACTCTGCGAATACGTGCGCAAAACAGGCCGTGAATATGGCGTTACAACCGGTCGTGCCCGCCGCTGCGGTTATCTTGACCTGGTTGCCCTGCGCTATGCCTGCCGCGTAAACTCACTGGACAGCCTCGTTCTGACCCACCTGGATATTTACGATACCTTTGACGAAATTGAAGCATGTACTGCATACGAAATTGACGGCAAACTGGTTACGGATTTCCCTGCCAGCGTTGAGGCAATGGAAAAGGCAAAGCCTGTACTGCAGAAGTTCAAGGGCTGGAAGGCAAGTCTGAAGGAATGCCGCAGTTACGACAAACTGCCCAAGCCTGCCCGTGATTATGTAGAGTTTATTGAAGACTACTGCAAAACTCCGGTAAGCATCATTTCTGTAGGTTACGAACGCGATGAAACCTTTATCAGAAAGAATCCGTGGGCTTCGCGCTAAGCTCCTGTTATTGCAAAAAAAAGACGGCAGATGAGCTGCCGTCCTGCTTTTCAGCCGTCATTCTGGCGGCTGTAATTTTTTTAAAACAGTTCCCGTACTTTTTCTTTGAACTGGCGGCCCCGGTCAAATTCGTTCTGGAACATTCCGAAACTGGTAGAGCCGGGGCTGAATACTACAACCTTATGGCCGAGCGCGCCTTTGTGGGCGATGATGTCGGCCTTTAATTTTTTCAGCATTTCATCCAGAGAATTATAGACGCCGTTGTGGCGGATACCGCGCGCGGCAAAGTCGGCCAGCATTTTGTCCGTGGCTGTACCGGCGAGCAGATAGGTTGCCGAAGGCTGAATGGCAAGGGGATTAGCCAGTGTGGCCGCGATGGGAGACAGATCCAGCCCCTTGTCTGTACCGCCGGGAAGGAAGATGACCGGTTCTCCAAAGGCCTGTGTGGATTCAGCCGCCGCTTCGGGGACGGTTGCCGCACTGTCGTTGTAAAAGCGCACGCTGAGCCCGCCGTTTTTCCATTCGTGGAAGTATTCAAGGCGGTGTTCAATGCCGTTCCAGTGACCGAGAATGTCTATCGTTTTTTCCGCTTCTACGCCCATGAGTTGCAGGACCAGGGCGGCATTGAGTACGTTCAGGCGCATGTGCTTTCCGGGAACAATGATGTCTTTAAGAATTGTTTCCGTGTCCTTGCCTTTTGCCTGTGCGGCTTTGCTCATGAGTTTTGCAGGAAGGCGGGCGATACCATTTCCCTTTGCATCCTGCCAGATACCGTAGACATTTGACGGCAGTTTTTTCTTGCTGTAGCGGAGAATAGTGCCCTTTGTTTCTGCGGCAAAAATATTGCCCCAGTTTTCTATCAGAGTGCCGCCGTCAGCTGCGGGGTCATCATCAAAATCAAGAATGGTAAAGTCATCTTTTGTCTGGTCAGCGTAGATGAGTTTTTTATCCGCAACATAAGCCAGCATGCTGTGGTAAAAATTCTGGTGGTCGGGAATGATTTTGGTGATGAGGGCGATTTTTGGTTTGAGTGCCTTGCGTCCCCGTAAATCTGCAAGCTGCCAGCTGGAAAGTTCCAGAACGACGGGGGTAGTGCTGTCTGTCTGGTCAAGGAAGGTGAGGGGGCTTACGGTGATGTTGCCGCCCAAAAAAGCCTTAAAGCCTGCTTCCCTAAGGCCGTAGTAAATTGCGCTTACGGTGGAAGATTTTCCCTTGCTGCCTGTGATGGCGATAATCGGCGCCTTTGTAAAATGCAGGAAGAGACTGATGTCAGTTTCGATTGCCTTTGCGGCGGCCAGATATTTGTTTCCGTCGTATTTTATACCCGGATTTTTGATTACGCAGTCAGCCTGCTCAAAATCTTCTATTTTGTGTTCTCCAAGAACGTAGCGCAGGCGGCTGTGGTCAAGGGATGTATCTTCGTCCAGAGATTTTACGGTGGCGGCCAGGTCTTCTGCCTTTTTCATGTCCGTAACCGTAACAAAGGCTCCATGCTGAAGGAGAAAGCGCACTGTTGCTTCTCCACCGCCGTTTAAGCCTAACCCCATAACGGTTACTTTTTTGCCGGCGATGGCCTCAGGGCTTTCAAAATAGCATCCCTGGGGATAGGTGTGGGGAACAGGTGGCAGCGGTTCGTTTTGCATGGAGGACCTCCTTTTTCTAGTCGCGGGAAGTTTTAAGGCTTCTGGTTGCCTTAAAGCGGTACTGAGCCTCTTTCAGCAGGACTTCAATCTGTTCTCCAAAGGAAAGCCCTTCACTTTCGCAGAGCTTTGGAAACATGGAGATGGATGTAAAGCCCGGAAGAGTATTGATTTCGTTCAGGAAAATATCACCGGAGTCTTTGTCAATAAAGAAATCGACCCGGGAAAGCCCGCTTGCATCAATTGCCTTATATGCCTGAATGGCAAGGTTGCGGATTGTTTCCCTTGTTACATCATCAATCTTTGCGGGAATGATAAGTTTTGCACCCTTGGGATCGTTGTATTTTGCGTCGTAATCGTAGAATTCATGTGAGGGGGCAATTTCACCCGGGCCGTAAACGACAGTTTCTTCAACTTTATGGCTGCCACTTGCTGTTGTCGGATTACCCATTACAGAACATTCAAGTTCGCGGGCATTGACAGCCTTTTCAATGAGGATTTTGTCGTCCCATTCAAAGGCTTCCACAATGGCACCGTTTAAGTGGCGCAAATCATCTGCCCGGCTGGCTCCGTCACTTGAACCTGCTGAACAGGGTTTTACAAAAAGCGGGAAGCCCAGCTTTGTCTGTGCCTCTTCCAGAAGTTCATCATAACGGGAACTGGAGGAAAGATCACTGCGCCTGATGCAGATATAGGGTACGATAGGAATGCCTGCGTGCTCCAGAATGACTTTAGTCTTTTCCTTGTCCATGGCAACGGCACTTGCAAGAACGCCACAGCCTGCATAGGGAAGGTCTGCCATTTCAAGCAGGCCCTGTACCGTGCCGTCTTCGCTGAAAGTTCCGTGCATAGCAGGAATGACTACATCAACAGGAATAGCGTTTGAGCCAACTCTGACCGCACCTTTTTTACCGCCGGCCGGAACGATGCTTACTTCCATGGCGGCATCTTCGCGAATCTGAAGGACTGCTTTCGGGTCGCGTTTAATGCGGGCCAGTTCGCCATAATCCTGCAGATACCAGCGTCCGTTCTTTGTAATTCCAATCAGTTTAAGCTGATGTTCCGTAGTATCGATATTGCGTGCAATCGCTGTTGCAGAAATAAGAGAGATTTCGTGTTCGCCGGATTTTCCGCCGTATAAAAGTGCAATAGTCATATTCCCCACCTTTTCTTTTTTCTATAGTATAGAACGACTTCGCCCTTTGTGCAATCATCCCGCACTGTAATCGCCCCGGCAATCAATAGCAATCGTCCCATACTTGACCCATACTTGACCGGCAATTCTTTCGTCTGTAAAATAATTGAATGGAGTTGCTATGCCGGTAAAATTGATTGGAACTGTCATTCTGCTTATCATCGTTACAATTTTCTGCGGATTAAATCTTGGTGAATCAAGTCGCTGTGATATCAATCTTTTGTTTTATACGTTTAAAAATATTCCGGTCTTTTTTACGGTACTGCTGTCATTCTTTTTCGGCATGCTGGTCATGTTCCCCTTTACCATCGGAAACGCAAAACGCAAGGCTGCTTTGAAAGAAATTGAAGACAAGGCCAGGGAAGAAAAACGCGAAGCTAAGGAAGAGGCAAAGGCAGAAGCACTGGCCAAGCGCAAGGCAGCACAGGCTGAGCGTGAAGAAAAGAAACAGGCAGCTCAGGCAGAAAAGGAAAGAAAAGAGGCTGAAAAGCGGGCTCTTAAAAATGCAAAAGAAGCTGAAAACGGCGTAAAAATAGTTAATCCCGCCAACGAGGTTCCTGTCATAAAATGAAAAGACTCACACTTTTATTGCTTTGCCTGACATTTTTATCTTCACTTGTGGCACAGACTTCGGTAAATACAGCCCAGCTGACTGCAAAAGAGGCGGCAAAAAAAGACTCCCTCAAAGATGCACTTGCTTACTTAAAAAAACAGGTTCCTTCGCTTACAGTGGCGGCGGAAAAAAGGGCAGGATATGCCTTTATGGGAAGTGTTCAGGAACAGATGGGGCTCTATGCTGATGCACAGAAATCCTATGTTGCCGCCGCGGGTATTGCTGCCGGTGATGCCGCCGGAATGCCCAAAAAATCAAATGAACAGCTGGTACTGGATGCAGTCCGCTGCGCGCTCTCTTCAGGGGACAGCGCCACGGCAGACAGCTATCTGAACAGTGCCGTACGCAATTCAAAAAGCGAGACAATTCAGGCGTATGTAAAACTTTACGAACAGTGGAGTGCCTTGTGCAAGGTTCAGAAGGAAAGCGAACTGACAGAACCCCTTGCCATGCTGAAAACATACGCAGACTTACCTTCAATGAAGGCTGCCGCTCCTGCCATTCTTCTTACCCTCTGGCATGTTTCTGGTCAGCAGTCCTATGCCGACAAACTCAAAAAATCTTATCCCAAAAGCCCGGAAGCGGCAGTGGTAAAAGGTGAAATCCAGCAGTTACCCCAGCCCTTCTGGTATTTTGTTCCCCGCATCGGAAGTGCAATCCCCGAAGTTGAACAGGAGCCTGTTACCTATCAGCAGTCACCGGATGAAAAATCATCTGCGTCCGGCTCATCTTCTGCAAGTGCCGCTTCTGAAGGCAGACCGCCGATTCCTGCTGAGACTGCAAAAGCCGAAGATAAAAATTCCGAAAGTGAAAAACAGGAAAAACCCCTGCACCAGCAGCTGGGACTCTTCCGGGATGAAGGAAACGCAAAGGGTCTGGTGGATCAGCTTAAAAAGAAAGGCTTTACCGCCCGCATTACCACAGAAAAACGCCCCAGCGGAACAACTTATTACCTCGTCATTGTAGATGAAAACAAGGACGGCACTATGGGAAAAGAACTGCGCAATGCAGGATTTGAGTGCTACGGCGTGTATTAGAATGAAAAGAAGGTAATTCTTTCCCCTTTATTGTATCTTTTTGTAATATCTTCTATACTGTCTCCATTATGAGTAACGAAAAAACAAATGATACTGAGAATACAAGGGATTCCCGCGAACTCTGCCATTGGGCTGACCAGGTGGCTGCGAGAATTATAAAAGAACGCGGAGATTTACCCCTCTATACCTGTGCAAGCGGAATTACGCCGTCTGGTACGGTTCATATCGGAAACTTCCGCGAGATAATTACTGTAGACCTAGTGGTTCGTGCCCTGCGTGCCCGCGGAAAAAAAGTCCGTTTTATTTATTCATGGGATGACTATGATGTATTCCGCAAGGTTCCGGGCAATATGCCTAAGCCTGAGGAACTTCAAAAATATCTGCGCTACCCGATTACCATGGTACCGGATACATTTGGCCGGGATGAAAATTATGCCCGCCACCACGAAGTTGATATTGAAACCCAGCTGCCTCGCGTTGGCATTCAGCCGGAATTCCTCTATCAGGCAAGCCGCTACCGTTCAAACCGCTATGCAGAAGGCATGAAAATCGCCATGCAGAAGCGCGATGTAATCAAGGCTTGTCTTAACGAATACCGTGACGATGAGCACAAGATGAAAGACAGCGATGTCTACTGGCCGGTGGCCGCTTTCTGCTGCAAGTGTAACAAAGACGAAACAGAAATTATTGATTACGACGGCGAATACGGCATCACCTACAAGTGTAATTCCTGCGGCCACATCGAAAAGGGTGATTTACGCACATCAAAAGAATTCAAACTGGGCTGGCGCGTTGACTGGCCCATGCGCTGGAATGAAGAAAAAGTCTGCTTTGAGCCGGGCGGAAAGGATCATATTTCTCCGGGCGGAAGCTATGATACTGCAAAACTTGTTTCAAAGCGCCTCTACGGATGGGATGCACCTGTCACAATGAAATATGACTTTGTTAAGCTCAAGGGTGTTCCCGGCAAAATGTCTTCTTCAAAGGGAAAAGTTATTTCTCTCGTTGATGCTCTGGAAGTCTATCAGCCGGAAGTATTGCGCTATATTTTTGCATCAAACAAGGTTGACCACGAATTCTCCATTTCTTTTGACCTTGATGTAATCACCATTTACGAAGCTTATGACCGCACTGAGCGTCTGGTCTGGGGTCTTGATGAACCCAAGGAAAAGGATGAGGCAAAGAAAGAACAGCTTTTGCTTCGTGAAAAACGCCTTTATGAACTGAGCCAGATTGACGGTATGCCCAAGGCAATGCCCTATCAGGTCCCCTTCCGCCTGCTGACAACGCTTTTGCAGACATATTCAGGCGATGTGGATGCCGTAATCAAGTCTCTGGGCGATGTAAAGCCGGAACAGGAAGAAACTCTGCGCCGTCGCTGTGCATGTGCCTGGTATTGGATTCGCGAATGTGCTCCTGAACACGCTCCCGACATGTGCTTTTCTCTCCGCAAGGAAGGAAAACGCGCTCAGCTTGCAGAAGATATGGCTGCGGCTGTGAAAAAAGTCCTTTCTGATGTTGTTCCCCAGATAGACAGCTTCCAGACCGATAAGGACTGCCAGCAGGCAATCTACACTGTGGCAACAGAAATGGGACTGGACGCAAAACAGCTCTTCCTTGCACTTTATACCGCTTTGATTGGAAAGGAGCAGGGACCCCGTCTGGGAAGTTTTATGCGTATTATTGGAAAGGAGCGGCTTGAAAAACTGCTTTCTACCGTTGATGGCGTTTCAGCAGAAAAACTTGCCCAGAAATCTGCCGCAAAAAAACTTACTCCCGCAGAAATCGACCAGCTGCCGCTTGCAGAACGCTTTAGCCGCCGTGTCATCCTTAAAGTAAGCAAAATCGAAAAGGTGGAGCAGCATCCGGGCGGTTCATTCCTCTATATCCTCACGCTGAATACGGGAGATGAAGAACCCCGCCAGATTGTAAGTTCAATTGTTCAGTTCTATAAGCCGGAAGAACTTCTGGGAAAGAATATTGTTCTGGTCTACAACTTAAAGCCTGCAAATTTCCGTGGCGTGAGAAGTAACGGTATGCTTCTTGCCGCAAGCGATCCCACCACAGAGGAAGATACCTGCGAAGTGATTTTTGCACCCCAGTTTGAGCCGGGTACCATTCTGGAGCCGGAAGGCTTTAGCGTGCCGGATGATGTGGCTGACATGTGCTTTGTTAAGGCAGACAAATTTGCTGAAATGGGGCTCTGTACCAAAGGCGGATTTGTTGAGCTTGACGGAAAGAAAATCGGTGCTGACGGTAAATTCCTCAGCGTTGAAAAATACAAAGACGGAAAAGTTAAATAATCCTGTCTGTTTTTACATGGGCTGTCCGAGGGACAGCCCTTTTTTGTGTATTGGGATAGACTCTTTTTACCGACAATATAAAGAGATTTTTTTTAGGCGAGGATGTATGAAAAAGTTTTTATGTCTACTGACTGCATGTTTTTCTCTGGGCGTGTATGCTTCGACAATAGAAGTAAATGAGACGGAACTGCAGGCTTCTGCTTCTGATGCGATCGAATTTGAAAACTATGGCGGCCCTTATGCCGTGATAGAAAGTGCAGATGCAATTCTCGGTATTGGCCGCAGGCTGGGAGAAGAGGTAGCCGCCGACCTGGAAACACCCGCAACGATTCAGCCGGGAGCAAAATATACGTTTGTACATGCCATTGACATGCAGACTGACACTGCCCTGGATGCAGATATTCTGATTTTGAACGAAAATGCCGGAGTAGATCACATTAAAAATCTTCGTCGTATCATCACCGGTTATCTGGAGGCGGCCTATGGTTACAGTCGCCCGGACGCAGAAACGGTCGCAACTTTTGTTACCATTTACAATGCTGTCTACCGGGAAAATATGGACAATTTTAAGGCAAAGTATAAGGACATAGTGCTTCAGTATCTGAGCCCGGAAAAAGTTGGCCTGAGCACAAAGTGGCAGGACTGGCCGGGTAAAAGTCAGATTGTCATTCCCCTTAACAATGTGAACGGAGGCCTTTCTTCTATTGATACTACGACAATCAGCGATGAAAATGTTGTAGATGCCCTGCAGGATGAGCCGGACAAGGGAATCCCTGAGCGCGAGGCACTGGCTTCCCTGAAAGAACGTGAGTCTGCCGATGCGGCGGAAAAGGCTCAGACAGCCCAAAAAGAAGCCGCTCAGGAACGCAAGGATGGAGACAAGGACGCCGCCGCAAAAGCCGCACAGGAATCAAAAGACCAGCAGCAGTTAGCCGACCGCAAGGCAAGCGAAGCCCGGAACGAACGCCAGGAAATCGCAAAAGATAAGGAAATTCTTGCTTCAGGTCAGGCAGAAGGACAGGTACAGCCGGTTTACCTGACAGGCCTTTTTGTGGAAGATGACGCAAAGGGAATGTACCGGCTTGTAACAGTCGATGCTGAAAGTGGAAAAGTCATCCGTAAGTCGCCTGTCAGCCAGGTGCGCAGCAGAACCGTATACGGAGTTTCAGGCGTGACTGTAACCGGAGATGAAGGCACAAAGACAACTTTTGCCCAGCTTTACATTGCCGTCTGCGGAGAAAATAAAGGAAAATCTGCGGTAAAACTCTGTCTGATTGACGCAGAAAGTCTTGAAATGGTCAAGCAGAGTGAAGAAACACTTGCGGAGGGTTCTGCCCTTGTTCCCTACAATGATGTCTTCTTTGTCGTGATAAAGCAGGGAAAAGAATGTTACGCCGCTTCCTTTGATAAGAATGCCACCCTGCTCAGAAAGAGTGCCCTGGCAATTAAGCCGACCAGTCCCTTTAACATCACGGACAGAGGCCTGCTGGTTACAGACAGCAGCGGAAACCCGCGGCTTCTTGACCCAAAAGATTTAAGTACCCTGTGGACCAGCGCAAAAATTGATGCAAAATAAACAAAAAGCCCGGAATTGTTACCATTTTCCGGGCTTTTTACAGTTTCAGGCTGTAGTTTTATGCTTGTGTGGCGGCAGGCTCAGTGGTCTGCTGTCCGTCTGCATTTGCTTCGTCTTTCTTTTCTTCCTGTGGCGGAGCAATCAGTTCCTCGGCTTTTACATCAAACTGATTGTGAAGGTTTCCGCTTGCAATCAGTATTTCTGAAGAGCCGTCTACGCGGACATAGGTCTGATCTGCATTGTTGGCCACTTTTCCCAGAACCAGAGTACGGAGGACTTTTTCGCCCTTGCTTGCGGTAATGGTGATTTTTGTCATGTCATCAAGACCATAGCGCTGCAGGGTTTCCTCTGAATTTGAGCGGGAAACAATGCCCAGAGTTCTTACGGTTTTCAGGGCATTTGTCAGGTAGCGGATTTCATCCTCTGCGGCAGGCTTTTTATCTTCTCCGACAAACCATGCATCATACTCTTTTGTCAGAAGCAGATTGCCGTTTGATTCTGACTCAATGGTAATCTTGTCAGGTGAATCCTTAAGTGTATAAGCCTTTACCGGTGAGCGGTGTGCGTTGATTGTCTGGAGAACAAAAACGCAGGCAAGAACCGCGATTCCGGCAAGCAAAATAAGTTTTCTGTTTTTCATTTATTTTGTCTCCTTTACGCTGTCTGTTTTTGCATTGCTTATCTCGCGGCTGTCGTTGGGATTGTAGGTCATGCGGATTGCTCTGCGGCGGCTGTTTCTGCGCTGCCAGATAATCAGACCGATGACGGCAACAATTATGACGAGACCGTAGATGTTAAAGTATTTGGCCGTGTTTGCCAAAGCCATGCTCTTTACGCTGAGGGTGTTGAGGGCGAGACCTTTTGTCCTCATCGTACACAAATCTTCTTCACCATTCAGATAATCTACAGCATTGCGTACAAACATTGCTACAGGCTGGTCTTCACTTGCAATCAGCTGGGGACGGGTCAGTTTTGAAGAACCGACAACAAAAATCTTTCCGCTCTGAATGCTTTCCTTCAGGTGGCTGCTCACAGACAGGGTTTCATCTTTCTTCTCTGTTTCCGGCTTTGCATCAAAGGCGCTCTTGAACTT
>ODAI011655622.1_pt1 | contig 11419 bp, 5 predicted proteins | sample 1539321 | NCBI WGS metagenome assembly ODAI01 (sample SAMN02144231, study PRJEB22623) | gut metagenome | biome: sheep rumen | host: Ovis aries | place: New Zealand
AGCAGGTGAGGGACAGCTTGTCGGATTTCTACGCCGTCCTCAAGAGCAATGATGGCGCTCTGAGATTCCTCTTCATCACCGGGATCACCAAGTACAGCAAGGTGAGCATCTTCTCGGAGCTGAACAATCTCAACGACATCACGGTGGACGTGGAGTACGGCACTCTGCTCGGGTACACCGAGGAGGAACTCGGCAGATATTTCGGCCACTACATCGCTCAGGCGGCCGAGGTTCTGGAACTTCCTTCGGAGGAAGTCCTTGCCCGGATGCGTGAGCGCTACGACGGCTACTGCTTTGACGGGCAGGCTTCTGCGCATGTCTACAGCCCCTGGTCAACGCTGATGTTTCTCACCAAGCCAAGAAACGGTCTTGAGAACTACTGGATCGAAAGCGGAGGGCAGACCTCGCTGCTGATGAACTTCATCAAGAGCCACTCTCTCAAGGATCCGGGTCAGTATGGACAACTGCAAAAGGTGGACAAGGATCTGCTGAGCATTTCGGCCGATGTCCGGACAATCAATGACACAGTGCTGCTCATGCAGGCCGGCTATCTCACGATCAAGGCAGTCAGGGGCGACATGGTCTATCTTGGTTACCCGAACGGCGAAGTTGCCCAGACAATGGCAAAGTTCTACGCGGCTCTCATGCTCGAGAAACCGGCTCTTGACATGATCAGCGAAGGGGTGATCCGCAGTCATCTGGAGAACTGCGACGTTCCGGCCTTTGTGACAGATGTGAACAAGGCTTTTCTTGCGATCGACTACAAGGAATATCCAGTCACCAGCGAGACGAATTGCCGGGCCATGGTTTCAATGTTCCTGAACGGCGCAGGACTGACCGCACAGAGCGAGACGCACAACGCGCTCGGGCGGAGCGATCTGGAGTTCACGATCGGGGAGACGCGCTGGGTGCTTGAGTTCAAGTACGCGGCAGGCAAGGACAATCCTGGGGCACTGCTTGAAAAGGCGCTCTCCCAGATGGAGGGCAGGATGTACGGTCGTCAATCGGGAGCCTCTCGTCTCATGCGCGTGGGACTCGTCTTTTCGGAAGACAAGCGCCAGATCGTGGCATTCAGGGCGCTGGAGCCGATGACGCTTTAGCGGGCCGCGGTGCTGCCGAGCTGCTCGGAGGGGCGCCCACGCCGGTATTTCGCATTTGCTCTGGCAGCCGCCCGGATTTAGGAGTGAGTCTGCCGCTCGCTCCTGAAAAAGGGAAAAAAGCGCGGCGCACCAGCCAGTCTGATGCGCCGCGTCTCCTTAGGAGGGAATCAGGAACGGTCAGTCAAGCTGCTTGTTGTTCTTGAAGAACACCTTGTCCTGAATGTCCTTGGTGCGGATCGTGAAGAGTTCGTTTTCCACTTCTTCAGCCAGGCGGAAGGCATCCATCACGAGAGACGTGTTGAATTTCTGCAGGTCGGCGTCCGCTTTCTTGGGATTCTTCTTGAGCGTCTTCAGATAGCCGGCTTCAAATGCAGCCATCTTCTCGCGGCACTGGTCTTCATATCCGTTGAAGGCTTTGCGGACAACGGGAGCGAGTTTTTCAAAGTCGGTCATTGCCAGCGTCTGAAGCTTGCGGAAGCGCCAGTAGGCGGACTTGCTGTCAACCTTGTCCGTGCCCTGACGATATTCAGCCGGAATCTGACGGTAGCCCTGGTAGAAGGGGACGTACAGGCCGAGTGCGGACATGCCCATCGCCAGATACGTCACTTCGCCGATTTCCTTGGGAAGGTTCGGACGGACCTGCATCACGTGGCTTTCGTAGGTACGGAAGACCGAGATCGGACGGTACGGCTCGTCGCCGCGCAGCCCCTGGGTGTACGGGTCATGGCTGGTGCCGGCATAGTAGTCGCCCATCAGGCGCATCATGTCCGTCACGGTGATCTTCTGTTCGGGCTTCATGAACACGGGGAACGAGCGGCCGTTCTTTGCATCCTGCTCCACTGACGGATTCAGAGTCTTCTGGATCTGCCACACGCGCGGATCGTTGTATGCGCGGTCACGCCCGTCGTCGCGCGTATAAACCTTAGAGAAGTTGAATGCGCCGTCGGCCTTGTTATAAAAGCCGTTCTGCTCAGCCCAGGAGACGAGCGTCGGGCTGGAAAGGAAGTTGGGATCGCCGGCAACGAAGTCCTGCAGGCGGCCCTGATTGGCCGAGGCAAAGTACACGTCGCGCGGCAGACGCTGGGCGATCCACTGATGGCCCGTGCCGGTTTCAAGGTACCAGATCTCCTTCTGATCGATGAAGGCAACGCCAAAGCCTTCGCCAGCACCCTGGGTCTCGACGATCTTGCCCAGAATCATGGCGCCTTCACGGGCGCTCTTGGCGCGCGGCAGAACGACTTCGTGCACGTCATCTTCGGTGATGCCCGTGTCTTCAACATACGGGTCAAGCTTCAGAAGCTCGTCCTTGGCATAGATCGATTCCGTGCCGGAAACACCGACGCCGGCGCTGTTCCAGCCGACGGCCCCGTGCACCTGGGTCTTCCAGTTCGGAACGGTGGTGTAGGCCATGGCGTTCTTGGCAAACGGGTACTCAAAGGCGTTTGCGCCATTGTGATCCTTGGTGCGGTACATGCCCTTCTGGTTCTTCTTTGCCGGATGCACGACAAAGTGCTGGGCCTTCATGGCGTTGCTGTCGGCGCTGCGCGCGATCAGCATCGAGCCGTCAGCCGTGGCTTGCGGGCCGACAAGAATCGTGGTGCAGGCAAATGCGGAGGAGGTAAGGGCGAGAGCCACAGCGGCAGCAGCGGCCGTGCGGCGAAGAGATTGGAACATTGCAACTCCTTGTAGCAGTTTTTGTTCGCAGAAAAATGCCGTCCTTTTGGGACGGGTTTCGTTAAGTGCCTAAGGTATTTATCTTAGGGAAGAGTGATTATATGCGCGTTTTCGAATTCGTGATGCGACTTGCTGCTGAGCACAGTTGGGGAGGATGGATGTGGGAGAGCGCCGATGGTTCCGCTGCTGAATGGTGACGGACTGTACCGAGACACAAAACCGCGTGACGACGTGATAGGAACCTGCACCTTCCAGAACAGGTGAAGGAGTCCATAGCCTTGACTCCACTGGCGAGCGACGCATCCGCATCCTGAAGGGTACGCCTGCCTTGCAGGTTTAGTTCTTCTTCTTTGCGTCGCTGATTTTGTGTATTTTGTCGGCAAAAATAAACCTGAGCGGCTTGGCTTGGGAATGCAAGAGGGCGGATCCCGTTTGGAACCCGCCCCCGAGAATATCCTGCAATGGAGCTGGAAGGCTATTCGTCTTCCTCGACTTCTCCACCCCGCAGGGCATCGAGGATGTCGGCCGCGGCCGGAGCGATGTCGCTTGCGGTCATGCCGGCGTAGCAATCTTCGGCAGCCCGGCCGTGCAGCCACACGGCGGAGAGCACGGACGAGACCAGGTCGTATTTCTGGGCGAACATCGCGCCCAGCATGCCGGCGAGCACGTCGCCGGAGCCAGCGGTGGCAAGAGATGCATTCCCCGTCGGATTGATCCAGGTGCGCGAGCTGCGCAGCGCGATCACCGTGCCGCAGCCCTTCAGAATGGAAATCGCCCCCGTGAGGATCGAGAGCTCGCGCGCGGCCTGCACGCGGTCGGCGTTCACGGCCGCGGGGGTCGAGTCCAGAATCTCGGCCGCCTCTCCGGGGTGCGGCGTGATCACGGTGTGCTCCTTGCGCACGACCATCGCCTCGATCATCTTCTGATTCTGGGCGATCATGCGCAGCGCATCGGCGTCAAGCACGAGGGGCACGGGAGCTGCGATTGCCGCCAGCACGCGCTCCTTGGCCTTTTCCGAAAAGCCGATGCCGCAGCCCACGACGTTGCAGTCGGTCTGGGTGAGGTCGATCGGCTCGGCCGCGATCATGAGCTCGGGGCAGACCGGGTCGACGGCGGGGGCGTTTTCGGCAAGAAGCTCCACCGTGACGCTGCCTGCACCGAGCTTCAATGCGGCGCGGGCCGCAAGAAGCGCTGCTCCGACGTGGCCGCGTTCGCCGCCCACGACGGCGACGTGTCCGTAGGTGCCCTTGTGCGAGTTGCGTGCGCGCAGCTCAAGCACGTGGCGGAAGTCGTCCGTGTCGATCACGCCGAGCGTGGAAAGCGGCACGGAGACATCGAGCTCCTCGAGCAGAATGCGCCCGCTCGCATCCGCACCGTCATTCATGAAGCAGCCCGCCTTCGGGCAGAGCATCGCGACCGTGATGTCGGCGATGCAGCCCTTCATGCCGCCCACCCAGCAGCCGGTCTGCGCGTCAAGCCCGGAAGGGACGTCGATCGAGACGTGCGCAGCCTGCCGTTCGTTGAACCACATGGCGGCGTCAAGGAAATCGCCCGAGAGCGCCTTCTTGAGTCCCGTGCCGAAGAGCGCGTCCACCACCACGTCGGCCTTGTCCGCGCTGTAGGGGTCGTCGACGAGGGCGCCGCCCGCGTCGCGCCAGGCGCGGAACATCGCCCGGGCCTGCTCGGTCTTCGGTTCGCGGCAGCCGATGAGGGCGCAGGTCACGCGAAAGCCCATCGACTTGAGCGAGAGGGCGCAGGCAAAGCCGTCGCCCCCGTTGTTGCCCGGGCCGCAGATGATGACGACGTGCGAGGCGGGTTCGGCGAGCGTTCTCACGGTTGCGGCAACGGCCTGGCCCGCGCGGCGCATCAGTTCGCCTTCGCCCAGTTTGTTTGCGCAGCGCTCTTCGAGCTGCTCCAGTTCTTCAAGACTCAGAATTTGCTGACTCATAAGACAGATGTACTCCTGTGTTTTCTTTGTCAGAGGTCAATCGAAAAAGCGGTATTTTAGGCCGGGCCGAAACGCTCCGGCCTGTAGGGTAAGGGATCGATTGCGGCGGCGCGGCCCGTGATGAGGTCGCTGACGATTTCCGCGCTTCCGAATGCGCTCGCCGCCCCCGTCATGCCGTGCGCGCAGTTCAGATAGAGCCCGGGCAGGCTCGGCAGGACTCCAAGCGCGGGCAGCGCATCGGGCAGGGCAAGAGCCGTTCCCCTCCAGTATCTGGCGCGGTTCCAGTCGGCGGCGCTGCCGTAGACCGAGCGGCCGGCGTCATAAAGGCGCCGGTATTCGGCCTCGATCTCCTTGTCTTCAACGGCGCCGAGAAAAGCAAGGCCGCAGGCGCGGATCCGCTGATCCATGGCGGTAAAGAGAATGCCGCAGTCTTCGTCGATCAGGCTGATGCGCGACAGATCGGTGCTCTCGGAGAGTTCGGCTGTGAGCGAGACGGCCGTGAGGGGCGCCATCGGCAGGGGTCGCGCAGCGGACTTCAGGAGCTGCGCCGAGCCAAGCCCCGCGCAAAGGAGCACCGCGTCGCCTTGCACCGATCCGGTGTTCGTGCGCACTCCGATGACGCGTCCGTTTCTGTTCCGGATGAACCCTTCGGCCTGCGTGCGGCAGGAAAACGCTACGCCCAGATCCTTGCACAGCGTCACGACTTGGCGCGCGAGGAAGGCCGCGTTGATGGTGTCGTCAGGCGCGCCGCAGAGCGCTCCGGCAAAGCCGCAGGTCTCCAGAATCGCCGGATCGAGCGCGCGCATCTGCGCAAGGGTGAGGGGGTTCGAGCGCACTTCTCCGAACACGTACGAAGGCGTGGGGCGGTTCTTTTCAATGTCGTCGGCCGCCCGCCAGGCATGGAGCAGCACGCGGCTCCTGTAGTCCGTCAGGCCGTATTCATCGGTGACGGACTGAAGAACGCTGCGGCTGTAGCCGATGAGAGCCGCAAAGCGGCTTTGCACGAGATCGGCGCTGTTCGGTTCGCAAAAGGCAAGGCAGCGGCTCAGAAAGTCGGACTGGCCGCTGCCCATGCGGTAGCGCAGGGATTTGGCGGGGTTCGTGCAAGCGATGCGCCTTCTCATGCGCTCGAAGGCGGAAAGGGGCTGGACGAAGGAGTGCAGGGCCGCCGGCCCCAGGTATCCGCCTGGCGCATAGCTTGCCGCCTGCAGGGGGCCGCGGGCGCTTTCAAGCACGCAGACCTGCACGCCCCGGCGCGCAAGCGAGAGCGCGCTGGCGATGCCGGCCATGCCTGCGCCGACGATGATGACCCGATCCAAAACGATTCCTTTCTGAAAATATCCCGGTGAGGGCGACATTCTAGCGGTTTGGGTTTTGGCTTTGCGCTCGGACGCGGCGCTCTGGCATGGCACTGCCGAGTGCTCATAGGGACTTTGTCTCAGGCGCTTTGCAAACGGCTTTTCAGGGCGCTTTTTACAGTGTCTCTCCGTATAATTTTCCGAGTTTCAGATAGCCTCCACGCGGGGGCTTTTGCCGTTTGTTTTCTTTTTTGAGATCTCACTCATGTCCCAGGATTCCGTGATGTTCAAGCTCGTCGGTTCGAGCGCGCTTTCCAAGTTCCGTGCAGACCGGCTTCTGGCCGCTCTTCAGGCCGTCCATCCGGCCGTGGCGGCGGTCTCCGGCCGCTACGTGCATTTCGTGCTTGCCGGCAGAAAGCTTGGCGAGCGGGACAGCGAGCGTCTTGCCGCACTGCTTGACTACGGGTTTGAGTCGCCCGACGTGCGCTCCGACCTGCAGCTTCTGGTTGTGCCGCGCCTGGGGACCATCAGCCCCTGGGCGTCCAAGGCGACCGACATCGTCCACAACTGCGGCGTGAGCGCCGTCGAGCGCGTCGAGCGCACCGTGCTCTACAGCATTGAATTTTCCGAACAGGTGTCGCTTGACCCGCAGGCCGTTCAGGCGCTCTCGGCCTGCCTGCACGACCGCATGACCGAGACCGTGCTTGCGGCGGACGCTTCGCCCGAAACGCTCTTTGCCGACATCCCCGGCAAGCCCATGGCGGTCGTGGACATTGCGCACGGCGGCCGCATGGCGCTAGCCAAGGCGAACCTCGAGATGGGCCTTGCGCTTTCGGACGACGAGATCGACTACCTCGTTGATGCATTCAAGCGCCAGGGGCGCAACCCGACGGATGTCGAGCTCATGATGTTTGCGCAGGCCAACTCCGAGCACTGCCGCCACAAGATCTTCAACGCCGAATTCACGATCGACGGCGTCAAGCAGGACAAGACGCTCTTTGGCATGATCCGCGAGACGCACCGCAAGGCGCCGCAGGGCACGATCGTTGCCTATTCGGACAACGCGGCCGTGTTTGAGGGGCCGACGGTGACGCGCATGTATCCGCGTCCGAGTTCCGAGGACAAGTTCGGCAGCGTATTCGAGGAACGCCTTGAACCCTGCCACACCGTCTTCAAGGTCGAAACCCACAACCATCCGACGGCGATCAGCCCGTTCCCCGGAGCCGCCACGGGCTCGGGCGGCGAAATTCGCGACGAAGGCGCGACGGGACGCGGAGCTAGGCCCAAGGCCGGCCTTTGCGGCTTCTCCGTTTCGGCCCTGCACCTTGAGGGACACGAGCAGGGCTGGGAAAACGACCGCGATGCCAACGATCCCGAGGCAGCGCCCGCAGGCGTGTACGGAGCTCCGGGCCGCATCGCCACGCCCCGCCAGATCATGACCGAGGGGCCGATCGGCGCCGCGGCCTTCAACAATGAATTCGGCCGCCCGAACATCCTCGGCTACTTCCGTGCATTCGAGGCTCGGATCGGCGCCACGCGCTACGGCTATCACAAGCCCATCATGCTCGCAGGCGGCATCGGCAACATCCGCGAGGACCAGACCATCAAGTCGACTCTGCCACCCGGAACGCTCATGATCGTGCTCGGGGGGCCGGGCATGCGCATCGGCCTTGGAGGCGGAGCCGCTTCCTCCATGACCACGGGATCGAACGCCGAGAGCCTTGACTTTGACTCCGTGCAGCGCGGCAATCCCGAGATGCAGCGCCGCGCTCAGGAAGTGATCGACCGCTGCTGGGAGTGCGGGCACGGCAATCCGATTCTTGCCATTCATGACATCGGAGCGGGCGGGCTGTCGAACGCCATGCCCGAGCTGGCGGACATTTCCGGACACGGCGCTCGGCTTTCGCTTGAGAAGGTGCCGGTTGAGGAAAAGGGCATGAGCCCGCTGGAAGTCTGGTGCAACGAGTCCCAGGAGCGCTATTCGATCGCCATTGATCCGGCCTCTCTCGAGCTCTTTGATGATTTCTGCAAGCGCGAGCGCTGCCCGTACGCGGTTCTGGGCTACATCAGCACTGACGGAGAGCTCATCGTGGAGGGCCGCAAGGGCGAGGAGACGGCGGTCGACATGCCGATGGAGGTGCTCCTTGGCAAGCCGCCCCGCATGCACCGGGACGTGAAGAGCGTGCGGGTTGCCTACGCGCCCTTTGACGCCGGCCACATGACGATGAGCGAAGCGCTCAGGAAGGTTCTGCGCCATCCCACCGTTGGCAACAAGTCCTTCCTCATCACGATCGGCGACCGCTCGGTGGGCGGCCTTGTCAGCCGCGACCAGATGGTCGGCCCCTGGCAGGTTCCGGTTGCCGACTGCGCCGTCACCAATCTCAACTTCCGCGGCTTCCAGGGCGAGGCGATGGCAATCGGCGAGAGAACGCCGCTTGCGGTTCTGAGCCCCGAGGCGGCCGTGCGCATGGCGATCGGCGAGGCGATGACCAACATTGCCGCGGCCGACATCGATCCGGAATTCGTCAAGTTCTCCGCGAACTGGATGGCGGCCTGCGGAACCGAGGGCGAGGACAGCAAACTGTACCGCGCCGTGAAGGCCGCGAGCGAATTCTGCCAGCAGCTTGGCGTCTCGATTCCCGTGGGCAAGGATTCCTGCTCGATGAAGACGACCTGGCAGGACGGCGCCGAGCGGAAGTCCGTTGTGAGCCCGGTTTCGCTCATCGCCTCGGCTGCGGCTCCCGTGCACGACGTTCGTCTTACGCTCACTCCGCAGCTGCGCGACGACCGTCCGAGCCTGCTCTTTGCCTTTGACCTGGGCATGAAGGAGAACCGCCTGGGCGGCTCGATCCTGGCGCAGGTGGCCCAGAGCTTCGGCAGCGAGGCTCCGGACATGGAAGACGCCGCGCTCCTTCGCCGTTTCGTCAAGCTGATCCGCAAGCTCACGCTTGCAGGCTGCGTGATGTCCTACCACGATCGCAGCGACGGCGGCCTTGCGGCAACGCTCTGCGAGATGATGTTTGCCAGCCACAAGGGTCTCACCGTGCGGCTTGACGGCCTCATCGATGGCGCCAAGGACGCGCGCTCTGCGATGGCGGCGTTCTTCGCCGAAGAGCTCGGAGCCGTGATCCAGGTTCCGGCCGATCGGCGCGACGACGTTCTGAGCGCCGTGTCCGCTTACGGATTTGACCGGTGCTTCGTCGAGCTCGGCACCCTGAACGGCAGCGATACGCTCGAGGTCTGGGCGGGAGACAACTGCTTTATCAACGAGCCGCGCACCGAACTCATGGCCTGCTGGAGCGAGGTCTCGCACGAGATCGCCCGCGGGCGCGACAACCCGGACTGCGCCGACAGCGAATTCGCCGTGCAGACCGGCAAGGATTTCGGCGGCCTGTACATGAAGACGAGCTTTGATCTTGAGGAGCATCCGAGCGGCCCGTACATCCACTCGGGCGGATCGCGTCCGAAGATGGCCGTGCTGCGCGAGCAGGGCGTGAACTCCCAGAACGAGATGGCCGCTGCGTTCCTGCGCGCGGGCTTTGAAGTGCATGACGTGCACATGACGGACCTGCTCGCGGGGCGCGTGGATCTTGCTGCCTTCCGCGGCATTGCGGCTGCGGGCGGCTTCTCCTACGGCGACGTGCTCGGCGCGGGCGGCGGCTGGGCCAAGACGATCCTTCACAACGACCGTCTCACCGAAATGTTCGCCCGGTTCTTCGAGCGTCCCGACACGTTCACGCTCGGCGTGTGCAACGGCTGCCAGATGGTGAGCCACCTGAAGGATCTCATCCCCGGCGCGCAGCACTGGCCGCAGTTCGTGCGCAACATCTCCGAGCAGTTCGAGGCGCGCCTCGTGCAGGTGCGCATCGAGAAGTCTCCCTCGATCTTCTTCATGGGCATGGAGGGCAGCTCGATGCCGATCGTGAATTCGCACGGCGAGGGGCGCGTCCTGTGGCGCAGTCCCGAGGATGAGGCCAAGGCCCTGGTTGCCGCGCGCTATGTCGACGGCAGAGGCAATCCGACCGAGGTCTATCCGCTCAACCCGAACGGCTCGAAGGGAGGCGTCACGTCGGTGACGAGCGAAGACGGCCGCGTCACGATCATCATGCCGCACCCGGAGCGCAGCCACCGCTTCACGCAGCTCTCGTGGCATCCGCGCACTGCGCTTGAGCTCTCGCCCTGGATGCGCATGTTCGAGAACGCGCGGGTCTGGGTCGGGTAGTTTCCTCCCGCCGCTTCTTCCTCGCAAAGGCGCCCGGCTTCACCTTCCGGGCGCTTTTTCAGAACAGGGCAAGGACATGACGCTTTCTGTCTATTTCGCTTTCGTGGCGGCGAGCCTCGTGCTTGCGGTGGCGCCGGGCCCGGACAATCTCTTCGTGCTCGTGCAGTCGAGCCTGTTTGGCGCTCGGGCGGGCCTGCTCGTTGTCTGCGGCCTTATCACGGGACTCGTGGTGCAGACGCTTGCCGCGGCGCTCGGCGTTGCGGCCGTGGTGGCCGCCAATCCCGCGCTCTTCTGGGGCATCCGGATTCTGGGCGCGGCGTACCTCATGTACCTCGCGTTCATGAGCTGGACTCACCCGGTCTCCGACGCCGCCCGGCCGGCCGAGCGAATGACGGCTTTCGCGCTCTGGCGGCGCGGGGCGATCATGAACCTCACAAACCCCAAGGTGCAGATCTTCTTTCTCGCGTTCTTTCCGCAGTTTGTCACGCGGGGCGCGGGAGGCTTGCAGACCGCGGTCGAGATGACGATCCTCGGCGTGACGTTCATGGCCGCCACGGCGCTCGTGTTCGGGCTGATCGCGCTTGGCGCGGGTTCGGTTGCCGACCGCTTGCGCACGAGCAGCGTGCAGTTCTGGCTGAACCGAACCGCCGCCGTGATCTTCTGCCTTCTTGCCGCTGGCACGGTGCTTGCCGACTGAACGCGGACGCCTGCGGAGCGCCCTGCAAGGGGACTTGCCTTAGACATATTCGGTATCCGGCAAAAGTTTCGGCTAAAGATTTGGTGCGCGGACTTGTTAGGCGGGGGCCTGTCTTTGCTAAACTCGCCAGCCTCAGTCGGCTGAAAGGAAAGCCGGGTGCCGCGTGGAGCACCTTTTTTTCCAAACACGCTGAAGCGCCCTGGAATGCGGGGGTTCTTCGCTCTGTTCAACAAATTGGACTGCCGGGACCGATTCCCGCAGGACCGAACCTATAAGAGAAGGAATAGGGATATGAAAATGAAGATTGCGGGTGCCGTGCTCGCCGCGGCTGTTGCCGGAGCTCTTTTTGCTGGCCAGGCTGCAGCAGCTACCCAGACCGTGGGCGTGATTCAGCTTGTCGAGCACAGCGCGCTTGACGCCGCCAACCGCGGCATCGTCGATCAGATGAAGGCCCGCGGCATGGACGTGAAGTTCGACCAG
>ODAI010397999.1_pt1 | contig 11418 bp, 8 predicted proteins | sample 1539321 | NCBI WGS metagenome assembly ODAI01 (sample SAMN02144231, study PRJEB22623) | gut metagenome | biome: sheep rumen | host: Ovis aries | place: New Zealand
GCCAAGGGCGTCAAAACGGCTCAGCGAGTTGTCGAGGGTATCGAAATAGGCCATGATTTCGGCGCCCTTGATCTGGTCGAAGCGGATGGAATCCTGCTGGGTAATGACAAAGGCATTGGCCTGCAGGCTGGCCTTCTTGGGTCCGCCGGAGCCTACCAGCACGAAAACGCTGTCGGCTGTGTACTGCCTGTTGCCTTCGTTCCAGATGACCGGGTCGATGTAGAATCGGGCCACGGAATCGAGGTCGCAGTAACACATTGAGTCACAGCGCGCCTGCATGTCGCGGCGGAAAATCCTTACGTTGTTTATGGCGTAGGCGAAGCCGATCTTGGTGGTGTCTTTGGGGATGGCGGACAGACTGTCCGCGGCAGCGAGACTGTCTGCAAGCGCGGTGGTGTCCGCTGCAAGGCTGTCGCTCACCACAAGGCTGTCACTTACGGCAAGGCTGTCACTTACTGCAGTGCTGTCGGCAGCATCCATATCGAACTCGACGTCTTCTTCGAGTCCCTTCGGAGTGCCGGTGAGAGTGGAGTCAGGGACTGCTCCAACGAGGCTGTCGATGGCTGCAACTGCCTTGTTGAGGGGCGCCATGAGCGAATCTTTGCGTGACTCGCTTTCCTCCTTTTTTTGTTCTTCTTTGGTAGGTTTGGATGCGGGGGCTGCGTTGGACTGAACGTCGGTTTTCTTGGCGCCTCCGCGGGCAAGCCCGCCAGTCTTTTTCTCCGATTCAGCCTTGGCGGCGGCAGCTTCTTCGGCCGCTTTGCGCCGGTATTCAGTCACGGCATCCGTGAGGATATCGCTGAGCCGGTTCTTGCTTGCCGTAACGGTCCCTTCTGGGATGTCGCACATGCGTATAGTCCTGTAGATCAGGGTATCGCCACCGAGATAGATGGTGTCTTTCTGGTCTTTTTCGGTGGTCTCCATGGCCACCGCGGCACGCTTGCGGAGCGTTACCTGCGAGATGGAGTCCTGGAAGTGGATGTGGTCGGCAAATGCGGCCACTTTACGCGTCGAATCCTGCACCTGAGCCCTGCCAAGCAGCACAATGTCTCCTATCGCCTGGTGGTAATAGAGCGAGTCGGACCACACCTCCTGTTCCTTGGACAGGCCGTGAACGTTGCGGGTGAAGAAAAACAGTTCGTCCGGCCTGCTGTACCAGCCTTCGCCGGCGGAGAGCATGTTTCCGCCCTTCCAGAAGTCTATCATCATGGGAAAGGTGGCCATCTCGGTTTCGGTGTTGTAGAGCAGCTGGTTGGTCTTTACGAACACCGAGTCGGAGAACATGTTCACGTTGTCGTTGAACTGGAAAATCTTGTTCTGAGAACTGTAGGTTCCTGAATTACTTTCTATGATCTGGCCTTTCTCGTCGCGCATAGCCGCGCCGCTGCGGAACACAGCAAGACTGTCGTGGGTGTTGTAGTCCAGGAAGCGGGTGCGCAGGATGTTGCGTTTTTTGTTCTCGAGCTGAACAAGCGTACCCCTGAACTGGGCAAGGTTGTCGTCGATGAAGTAGTCCAGTTTTTCGGAAGTCAGAATGGTCTCGTCCTGAATGACTTTTACGTGCCCCCAGCAATTGATGATCTTGCTCTCCATGTTCCAGAGAGCGGTGTCGCTTATCAGGTAGGTCCCGTTGTGCAAAAAGGTGGAAGCCACGGCCTTGCGATACTGTACGCCGTTCTTTTCCAGCTGTTGGAGCGACTCCGCCTTCATGATGCGCACGAGGCTGTCGGACCGTTCCTTTTTGTTCCTAGGACCGGCCAGAAGCGGCTGTGCGGCCGACAGCAGAACTGCGGCCAGGGCGATCAGCAGCGTCAGTTTTCTTGTGTGAACTTGGACTTCCATTCCTCAAGTTCGAATTCGCAATCTTGGAACAGCGGGTCTATTTTTATGTACGTTTCCTTGATTTTTCCGGTTATGAATCCGTCTATTGCCTGTATTTGCTTGGCCTGCCGCACTTCTCCGAGCAGCTCGGTGTAGTCGTGCTCCAGAGATGCGGTATGCGCGGGAACAATGCTGTCGAGGCGGAGTATTTTGTACACCAGATTGCCGTCACGTCCCTCATTGTCAAGCGATTCCACCGGCTCTGAGATCTGCCCGGGCTGGAGATCCTTCACGGCGGCGTAGTCCTGCGGCTTGAGCTGGTCTATCTCGAAGTAAGCCGAACCGGTGTGAGGGTCGGCCACCTGGCCTCCGTTGGTGCGGGTTGCAGGGTCCTGGGAATAGAACCTGGCGGCCAGCTCGAAGCTGATGAGCGTGTCGGTAATGGCGGTGCGCAGGGAATCAAGCTTATGGAATGCCTTCTCGCGGTCTTCCGCCGTGTATTGCGGCTTGAGGAGAATGTGCCTTGCGTTGAACATATCTCCTTTCTTCTCAAGGACTTCGATGATGTGGAATCCGTCCGGGGTTTCGACTATCTGGGAAATGGCCCCGGGCTTAAGCGCCATGGCTGCGTCGGAGAATGCGGGCCAGAAGATAGATTTGGACGCCATTCCGAGCTCGCCTCCCTTGCGGGCGCTGCCCGGATCTTCGGAGTACAGTCGCGCCAGGGTGGCGAACTTCTCTCCGTTGAGGATGCGCTCACGTATGCTGAGCAGGCGCTCTTTCACGGCGAGGGCTGCGGCCTCCCTGTCGGGATATATGCATATCTGGCTGATTTTGTACTTGATAGGCACCACGGGCAGACGGTATGCCGCCGAAGTGTCTATGTATTGCTTGACGTCGTAGGGGGTCACCTCCGGGATCTGCTTGGCAATCTCCTGCTGCTCCTGCTGCATGAGGGTGTTGTCTTCGATCTGCTTGCGCCACTCCTGACGCAGCTTGTACACCGGCTTGCCGAAGTAGGATGCCACCCCGTCGTCTCCTCCGAGGGCGGTGCGTACCTGGTCCATCTGCTGGCCCAGCTGCGCCTCCACCATTTCCTGATTTATGCTAAGCGAGTCAAGGCGGGCCTGCATGAGGAAGAGTTTGCCCCTCATCATGTTTTCAAGCACTTCGCAGCGGATGTTACGGTCCGATGCATAGCCTCTGGCGTTCATCATCTGAACTTCCTGCTCTATGTCGGAGAGGGTTATGAGTTCTCCGCCCACCACGGCGACGGATTTGTCTATTATGCCCTGGTACTTCTGGGCCGACACGAACGGGGCGGACAGAAGCAGGCATACAGCTATTGTTGCAATTCTAAATTTCATACGCGCAGAATCGTTTGCAAAGCTTGTTCCACAATTATTGAGCCTTAGAGGCAATGTGTTTTTCCCATGCCCATGCGGCGGCGAGGGTTTCTTCCACCGTGCGAGTGGCCTTCCAGCCCAGCTTTTCCTGTGCCAGCGACGGGTCGGCCCATACGGCGGTCACGTCTCCGGGACGCCTGGGAGCGATGCGGTAGTTGAGTTTGAGTCCGTTCACCTTCTCGAATGCGGTGACGAGCTCCAGCACGGACACGGGGCGTCCAGTGCCTATGTTGAAGATTTCGTATGGCTTTTCCATGCGGCCGTCCAGCATCCTGCTCACGGCGCAGACATGTGCCTTGGCCAAGTCCACGATGTCGATGTAGTCTCGCAGGCAGGTGCCGTCGGGGGTGGGGTAGTCATTGCCGAAGATGCTCAGGCACTCGCGCTTGCCGATGGCGGTCTGGGTTATAAAAGGCACCAGATTGTTGGGTACTCCGCGCGGAAGTTCGCCTATGAGTGCCGACGGATGGGCTCCTATGGGGTTGAAATAACGCAGGGCGATGCCGTGCATGCCGTAGGCGGCTACGCAGTCGCGCAAGAAATCTTCGCAAATCTGCTTGGTGTTGCCGTAGGGCGATGTGGCGGGTTTGCGGGGAGATTTTTCCGTGACCGGGGTCTCGTCCGGCTCTCCGTACACGGTGGCCGAAGACGAGAACAGCACGTTGGTGCCGTGCTCACGGGCTGCCTGGAGGACGTTCATGAACGAGTCCAGGTTGTTTCTGTAATACTTGAGCGGCTCTGCCACTGATTCTCCCACCGCTTTGTACGCGGCAAAGTGGATAAGGGCATCTATATGGTTGTCGTTGAACAGTTTGCTCACAGCGGCGCTGTCGCAGAAGTCCATCTTTACGAACTTGGGTTTGCTGCCGAGTATGGCGCACACGCCTTCGTAGTTGGTGTAGTCGCAGTTGGACATGTTGTCGGCAACTATGACATCATAGCCAGCCTGGACCAGTTCAACTGTTACATGACTTCCTATAAATCCGGCTCCTCCGGACACTAGAACGGTTTTCTTCATAATCTACAAAAATACGCATTTTGCCCGAAGATACAAAACCGATTACCAGCCGAGGACGGCCTCGCGGGTAGAGAATGCCTGAGCTTCGGAAGCGCTGAGGTACTTTCCAAGGGCGTTGTGGCCGGTGAGCGGATTTCCGCCGGCGTCCTTGCTGCCGAACTCTTTCCATCCGGAAGTGGCGGTGGGCGTCGAAGGATTGGGTGCGGGGGAGCTGTGCCAGCCCTGGGCCGCAATGACCTTGGACATGGTGCAGCCGATGAAAGTGACGTTGTCGAACACCTTGCTGTCGCCTCCCGAGCGGGCCAGGTACATGCTGCCGTCTTTGACTCCGTCTTCTGCCGTCAACTTGCAGTTAAGGAACACGAAACCCTTGTCCGAAGCGGCCTGAACGCGGGCCTGAACGATATAACCGGCAGCGCGCGAGCGGATTTCGCAATCTTCGAACAGACAGGCTTTGGGGTAACCCCACACGAAGTCGCAGTGGCCTGCGATGAGGCTGTTATGCACCCACACCTCGCCCTTGCAGAGAAAAGTATCCTGAAACGAAATCAGGCTGCAGCTCTCTATCGTAAGCTTGTGCGCATTGTTGCCCGAATTGAAATATATGCACTCCGCCTGTCCTTTGAGTTCCCCGAAGCTGTTCTCTATGGTCAAACCGTTGAGGCTCAGGGCATCGCAATTCTCGAAAAGGGCCAATCCGCGGCCTCCGCAGTTGCCTATTGCATTGCCTGCGGTGGGCTTGCTGTTCTTTGAAGAGCCGCTGCCGCCGCACCAGTTCTCATTGTTGGGATAAGAAATGACGGATTTCTCCCGGGACACTCCGGAAAGCGTGACTTTGTTCTTGTCGCGCAGGAACAGCATTTCGTGGTAGGTTCCTTCGCCTATCTCGATGGTTACCGCCGTGTCTTTGCCGAGGGTGGAAGCGTGGCTCAGGGCGCCCTGAACGGTGCAGAAGTCGCCGCTGCCGTCCTGGCGGACCTTGAATGAAGTGCCGGAAGGCTTGGGCTTGACGGTGAAGCTCCATTCGTCTTTGGCGATGCCCGGATGGCCTATGATGACGCCGGGATCTATGGTGACGTAGTAGGTTCCGCCCCAGTTGAGAACGGAGTTATGTAGCTTGATTTCCAGGGACTTGCCGTTGATGCGCAGGGGCGTGTAATGCACGATGCGGTAGCGGCTCCCGGACTTCAGGGCGTCGAGGGTGGTGTTGTAAGGCGTGTCGGCCGTGATCTTCTGCTTAGGGATCATGGTTCCGTCGGCCAGCACACTCACCGATGCAAGGTCGGCGAGGTCTATCTTGTCAACCTGCGAACCGCTGCTGGTGAAGACAGTTATGCAGCCTTCCGCGCCAAGTTCCGGTGCGGAGTCGAGTTCCAGCACCAGCGGGGCGTCGATGCACTGCCCCTGCACCACCGGTTCGGGCTCGGGTTCGGTTTGCTCTTGATTTCCTTTGTCTTTGTCGTCGGATCCGGTGTCGGGATCTACCGGCTGGCAGCAGAGCGCAAAAGAAGCGGCCAGGGACGTGAGTAAATATTTAAGTTCTTTCATATCAGGTCCTTTGTTTGCCGTAGCCGGCGTTTAGTACAATCCAGATGAATATCAGTTTCACTGCATGCATGGGCATCCAGTAGCGTATGGCTATGGGGCTTGCCACCACCGTGGAGCCGTAATAGATTAAGCCGAAAAGGAATAGCAGCAGGAGCGTCCTGCGGGCCTCCTTAGTCATGCCGTTAAGTAGGTGCGCAGCAAGTAGATACACAGCTGCTGCAATGAACAGGATCCAGGTAAGCAACTCTATCCACGGGAGCAGCGGAAGCATGTAGTCGTTAAACCCTTCGCGGGTCTTGAGCGGCTCCAGCGGGCCGTAGTATTGAGTGAACTCATCCGGTGCTTTCTGCGTGTTGAAGTGTCTTCCTATGACCTCGGCCGCAGTGGGGAAGAATGCGTTGCGTATGTTGGGCAGCAAGTAGTAGCGCAGGAACTCTCCGGGGTAATGGGCTATGAGCCACTTGCCGTAGCGTCCCAGGTGCTCGCTTCCAAGGCGTGCCCAGGTCTCGTGCCGGGGCAGGTCGTACTTGATCATATAGATCTTGAGCACGTTCTTGAGGGGGTAGGAATCATCCCACATGAACCTGGCATTCACCGACTTACCGTCTCCCAGGTCCCGGCCTATGATCTCCAGGAAAACGGGGTCGCAGCTGTATCTGTGTATGCTGGAAAGGTCTTTGTCTTCCGGCACCGGGGCGTCGGGACCGTGGTCTATATGGGGCAGCACGTGCATGGCGTTGTTGGCAAGCTGCCAGCCGTCAAAACCAGTCGAGAACTGCCTGCGTCCGAGTATTTGCTCCACATTGGAACAGACTTGGACATAAAACAGGGCGAAGGTCGCTAGCGCGAGCACTCCGGTGGCTATGCGCAGCGGAGCCTTTCCGCCCAGCAGCAGCACAGGCAGGAAGGCAAGCGGGAAAAACATAGCCGAGTAGCGGGTGTGCAGGGCGGCAAAAAAAGCCAGCAGATATATCAGCAGCGCGGTCCATGACCCTTCGTGTATCATCACCATGGACATTGTGAGCATCACGAACACCATGCTGCAGAACAGGGTGTCGGACAGAGCCGTGTCGAGCATGGCGATGGATGTGGGGCTCATGATGACCAGCACTTCGAACAGGCGGAAAAGCGCTGTCTTCCGCGGCGGAAAGTACTTTTTGACCGCCACCAGCAGCAGGCCGGCCGACAGGGCGTACAGCACCGCATTGCCGACGATGATGGAATAGATGCTGTGCGACAGCTTGTGCAGCAGTTGCAGGAAAAAAGAGTATCCGAAGGGCCTGTAGGCTATGAACTGGTCGTGTATGGCGGCATAGAGATAGCCCCCGGAATCGCTGGTTATGCTGGGATAGGGGAAGTAGAAAAGCATGACGAGGCAGCCGGCGGCGGTGCAAAGTATTGCCAGCAGCCAGTCGGGAAGTTGCTCCTTGCTGAAACAAAAGCGCCAGAAGCTATTTGCTCTCGTGGTAAGACTGTTCGGTGTTGACATTCCAGACATTGTGTTTAGAGGAACTGCCTTCTTTGATATTCTTTACGGCTTCCATGGCGGTGAGCATGGAATGGTCCATGTTGTTGTAGCGGTGCTGTCCGTTGCGGCCGATGCAGAACAGGTTGGGTATGGTGTCCAGGAATTCCCTCACCGATCCAATCTGTCCGTAGGTGCCGAAATAGGCCGGATAGGCCTTCTTGACCTTGGTGCTGGAGGTTTTGAGCACGTCGGCCGCCGATGCCATCCCTATCTTTTCCAGTTCCGCCACGGCCATGGATTCAAAGGCTTCTGGGGCCATGTTCCAGAGTTCGTCTCCTTCGTTGCAGAAGTACTCCATGCCCACATAGACGGTGTTTTCGGGATCGGCCACCATGTACGGAGACCAGTTGTTGAAAATCTGCAGGCGCCCCACCTTGACGTCCTTTTCCTGCACATAGATCCAGGTGTCGGGAACATGGGGGAGGCTGAGCCGGCGGAGCAGCACTCCTGCGGTCATGAAGTCGCGGTACGGAAGGCCTTGTGCGGCCTGCGCGGCTTCCTGGGGCACATTCAGGCCTCGCAATCCTTCGACAAGTTCTTTCAGGGGCATGCTGGACAGCAGCCAGTCGCAAGCTATTGTGCGCTCTCCGTCCGGAGACATGACCGACACGCCTGTCACCTTGCCGTCCTCCACGTTGACGGCAGTCACTTTTGTCTCTTTGAATATGCTGCCGCCCATCTTTTCCACTTCGGCCGCAACCGTCTCCCAGAGCTGTCCGGGGCCGTATTTCGGATAAATGAACTGCTCTATCAGCGATGTTTCCACCTTGGCGGAAGCTTTGCTGCGGAAGGGGCGCATCATGGCGTCCTTGATGACAGCGAACACCGACAGGCCTTTGACCCTCTGGGCTCCCCAGTCGGCGCCTATCCGGGAAGGGTGTACGCCCCAGACCTTGGTGGTGTAGTCTTCGAAGAACATTTCGTAGAGCGGCCTGCCGAAGCGGTTGATGTAGAAATTTTCCAGCGAGGTCTCGGGCAGCGGCCTGATTTTGGCGCCTATGTAGCCGAATCCGGCTTTGAGCGTATTGGCGAGGCCCATGCCCTTGAATGTGCTCCACTTGAGCGATATGGGGTAGTCGAAGAAGGTACGGCGGAAGCGTATGCGGGAGATTCTGTTGCGCACCAGCATCACGCGGTCTTCTTTGTCGGGGTCGGGCGCGGGCACTCCCTGCAGGGGCAGGATGCCTGTCCACCAGGCCATTATTGAAGGGTCCTTGGAGAAGAAGCGGTGTCCGCCGATATCCATGCGGTTGCCGGAATTGTTGACGGTGCGCGATATTCCGCCCAGGAAGTCTTCCGCTTCGAGCACTATGGGTTTGATGTCGGTCTGCTTGAGCAGTTCGTATGCGGCGGTGAGGCCTGCCGGGCCGGCACCGATGATTACGGCTGTTTTCATTTGCTTGGTTCAGTCCAGTGTATCTGTACTCCGCTGCGCTCCATGCCTCTGAACCAGGTCATCTGGCGCTTTGCGAATTGGTGTATGGCTATTGCGAGGTGCTCGCGCATGGCGGCGTAGTCGAGCTGTCCTAGGAGGTATAGGGTAACGTATTTATATTCAAGGCCGTAGCTAATGAGCGACTGGGCCGGTACGCCCTTGTCGAGAAGGCTCCTGATTTCTTGGATCATGCCTTCCTGCAGGCGTGCGTCAAGGCGTGCGTCTATGCGGCGGTTGCGCTCTTCGCGGCTCACCAGGGTACCGATGAAGTAGGTCTTGAGCGGTGGGAGCGGAGCTTCTTGGGAGAGGGGTTTGCGGTCCCGGAAATTGTAGTCCGAGGTCACTGCGCTTATGTACAGGCCGGTGCCGCCGCACAGGATGGGGAAGGCTCCGCGTGCGCGGATGTCTTCGTAGGCGGAGCGGAAGTCCTGCTGGAAGCGGTACACGTTGTATTGGGTGCCAGGTTCTGCGATGTCTATGAGGTGGTATGGTACGCTGCCGTATTCTTCTATGTCTTTGCCGGTGCCGATGTCCATGCCCCGGGACTCCTGTCTGGAGTCGGCGGAAATGATTTCTGCTCCCAGTTCCTCCGCTAGCCGTACGGCATAGCGGGTCTTTCCTGATGCTGTGGGTCCAAGGACGCATACCATGTCGGTGCACCCCTCTTGAATGTCATTCTTAAGGGCTTCAATGTCAATGATTTCCGGCTCAGGAAGGGCCGCTACTATGTTTTTAACTTTTGGCATTGCGGGCAAAATATACGCAAAATTCTTTAAGTCCGCAATCTTGGCACTTCGGAGAGCGGGCGGTGCAGACATAGCGGCCGTGGAGTATGAGCCAGTGATGGGCTGTGGGGCGGTCGGAGGGAGAGATGTTTTTCTCCAGGTCCAGTTCTACGTCGTAGGGGGTCTTGCCTTTTGAGAGTCCGAGGCGGTGGCTTACGCGGAAAACATGGGTGTCCACGGCTATAACCGGCTCATCGAACACTATCGATGCCACCACATTGGCCGTTTTGCGTCCCACTCCGGGCAGGGTCATGAGTTCTTTGACCGTGCCTGGCACAACGCCTCCGAAGTCGCTTAAAAGTTTGACGGCCATGGCTTTGAGGTGGCGTGCTTTGCTGTTGGGGTAGGATACGCTGTGTATGCAATCCAGGATTTCTTCTTCGGATGCGGCGGCGAGGGCTTTTGGTGTGGGGTAGCGGCGGAACAGTTCCGGGGTCACCATGTTTACTCTTTTGTCGGTGCATTGGGCCGACAGTATCACCGATACTATTAGCTGGAACGGGTCAGAGAACACTAGTTCGCTCTGAACCACCGGCATGTTGGCTTTGAACCAGGCCACTACGGCCTCATATCTTTGTGTTTTTGTCATCTTCTTTTTTATTTCTTCCCTGCTGTCTGTCAGGGTGCGGCAGGGAAACCGTGGCCGCCCGTGGCCACGTGAACGGGAGGGGCCCAGCCCCCGGCTGGGAGGGATGAGCGAAGCGAAGTTTCCACGCCGCACCCTGACACCCAGCAGGGGGACTCAGCGATTCGGAGCGACTGCGGAGCAGTCTGTGGTATTGCTGTCAGAATCTCTGACAGCAATATCCGCAGGCCGTCGCCGAACTCGATAGGGCCGCGGGCGTTATTCCTTTGCACCAACTCGGCATTGCGCTGCTGATTTCCCATAAAAGTGTAGTTGAGCAGCATCCCTCCGCCCAGCAGCCCGGTCACCCAATAGCCTCCGAGCAAGTTGGCAAGGGTGAATGCCGCGGCTCCGGCGTTGAGGCCAAGGGAAAGCAATCCCTCGCCCGGAGCGCCGTTGTACAGATGTCCCAGAGGCGGCACGAAGGCGAGCGCCATGGCGGTCTTGCCCGACCGCACCCTGGGATGCCCCTCGTAGTATTTAAGCAATTCCGGCAGGCGCTCGCAGGGGCCGTCCCAACTGACGCAGCGTGCCGCGTAAATCTCCGATTCGTCGTAACGCCCGGAGTACGCCAGCGCCAGGGCGTGCAGCAGCAGGGCGTCCTGCGAAGAGTCGCCCACTTCCTGCACCATGGAGCAGGCCTGCTCGAATTCGCCGCCGAGGAACCAGCAGAGTTCTTGCTGGAAGAGTACGGCCTGCCGCTGCTCGGGCGTGAGTGCAAACATGCGCACGCGGGCAAGCGTGGCGGAGGCCTCTCCGTAGCGTCCAAGCTGCTTGTAGCACTCGGCCTTGGCCATGAGGGCGGAATTCACTTCCTCCATGGAAGATCCGGAGTAAACCTGCCGCTCGTAAAGCACGGCAAGCGAGTCCAAATCCTGCGCCCTACTTGAAAACAGTGCGAAGAGGGATATGGATATTATACAAAATAGCCGTGTTCTGAGCATCTTTGAGCCTGTTGTTATATATGCTTACGGACATATAGCTGCCGTAAATATTTCCTATGTAAAGAACCGCCGTCAGGAGGCCCGGGAGAATGGTTTTCCAGTCGGACGGACCGTCTTTGATCCAGTGTTCCGCCGTTATGGCGCCGCACGCTCCGACAAGCAGCAGGCTGGAAATGCCCTCCCCCACGTTGCCTGCATAGATGCGCCCGAGTCCCGGCACGACGGCCGATGCCGCAGCAGCCAGCAGGGGGCTTTTGCCTTTCTGCTCAAAGCGGCTGGCGAAAAATTCGTCCAGCTCTTTTTCGGCC
>ODAI012168389.1_pt1 | contig 11418 bp, 6 predicted proteins | sample 1539321 | NCBI WGS metagenome assembly ODAI01 (sample SAMN02144231, study PRJEB22623) | gut metagenome | biome: sheep rumen | host: Ovis aries | place: New Zealand
AGTAAACCCCTCCACCACGCTGCGCGCGGTCCCCCTCCCCTAAACGCTGCGCTAAAGGGGAGGCAAGACTAATGCAACGTCTTTTCTTTTCTAAAGTAACTCAAAGCGTCGCAGACTTTAATCCGCAGGCGGAAACCGCGTTTTCGCCGAGGAGCGAACAAAGTTCGCATACTTTACAGGCTTGCAAGTGACGCCGCAGGCGGCGCGCAGACAAGACTGCAAATTTGGCGAAAAGCCTGCTTTTCGCTAGACAGGCGAGCGCAGCGATGCCGCCATAAACAATAATTTTTCTTTTAAAAAATGTGGAAACTCAAATATAAAAGTTTGTTGACACAAACCAAAAAAAGGAGTAAAATCTTGTTAGATGATACTAACTAACAGAGAGGTCCTAATCATGTCAAAAAAAGCATCGGAATTTCAGGAAAAGATAATGCCCGTTATATACAGCGGCAAAGGAATATTCAAGCCTTTAAACACAGGCAGTATAGACGAAAGAGTCAAGTGTGTGAGAGAGTACATAGCCAATATTTTTTTCTACACAAAAAACGGAGAAACTATAATGATAGATGCAGGGTACAACTACCCTCAGCTGAAAGAAAAAATGGGCTGGCTCGGCATAGTGCCCGAAGATATAAAGCACATTCTTATCACGCATCAGGACACCGACCATGTCGGTGCGGTGGAGACCGACAGCGACCGTTTATTCGACAATGCTCTGCTTTACATTGGCGAAACGGAAAACCTGTATCTTTCGGGTGAAAGAAAGCGTAAAGTTATGTTCGGGCTGTATACCCTGCCGCAGGTGGAAATAAGCAACACCAAGCGGCTTTTAAAAGACGGCGAGGTATTTTATATAAAGGATATAAAAATAGAGTGTTTTCTGACCGCAGGACATACGTGGGGACATATAAACTATCTTATTGACGATAAATACCTTTTCACGGGCGATACGCTGTGGCTCGGCGCAGACGGCGGCTACAGTTTTATAAACGCACTTGCGGAGGATAACAAGCTTGCCATGCTTTCGCTTACCGCACTGAAAAACAAGCTTAAACAGCGAGGTATCTCACCTCTTGTGATAACGGGGCATACAGGTTGGACAGACGATTTTGAGTTTGCGTTCGCACACACCGACAAATGCTGCATATCTTTTTTCAGACAGAAGCCGAAAGACCCGAAAGCGCCCTACAACGGTTATGACGAAAAAGACGACACCAAAGAAAATGTCGGTATGCTTGAAAAAGCGACCGACCTGCGGAAGTTTTACAATAAAGATACCTCGTTCTGGGATAAGACAGCAGGCATTTATGACCTGTTTGCGGAAGTATACAACAAAAAAACGCACGACACACTCGGACAATATATAGGAAATATGCTTAAACCTGCCGATACCGTGCTTGAATGTGCCTGCGGAACAGGTATGTTGAGCAGCCGCATAGCCGCAGACTGCAAAAAGCTTTACGCAGTGGATCTATCTGTGGAAATGCTGAAAAAAGCGGTAAAAAAATGTGCGAAATATCCCAATGTAAGCTTCAAGCGCGGTGATATAACAAAACTGCGTTTCCCCGACGAAACCTTTGACAAGGTCATCGCCGCAAATGTGATACATCTGCTCGAAAAGCCCGAGACCGCACTTGCCGAACTTTTGCGTGTGTGCAAAACAGGCGGCAAAGTGATCATACCGACTTATATCAACAAAAATCCATCGGGAAAAACAGGACTCTACGTAAAGACCATAAATAAAGCAGGTGCGGATTTTAAACAGCAGTTCACCTTTGAGGAATACAAAAACTTCTTTGCCAAAAACGGGATAAAAAATGCCGAATTTGAGCAGATAAATGGAAATGTGCCCTGCTGTGTTGCCGTGATAAAAAAAATAAATTGAATAGCAAATGTGCAAAAACCGAAGGGTGGAGAGCTCCACCCTTCTTTTTATACTCTTATCGGAAGACTAATGTTTTCTGTCAAAGCTGTCGACTTTATCGACAGCCAGACGTGAGTTTTTGCAAACTCACTTTTTTTTAGTCAATGATTTAAAGCGTTCCATAGCCTCTACGGTGTTTTCCCTGCTGTTAAAGGCAGTCAGGCGGAAAAAGTTGTTTCCGTTTTTGCCGAAGCCTGCACCCGGAGTACCTACAACGGCAATTTTATCGAGCATAAAGTCAAAAAAGCTCCAACTGTCCATATTGTAAGGACATTCAAACCATATATACGGCGAATTTATGCCGCCGAAATATCTTGTACCCGTTTCTTCCATAGTTTTCGCAATTATCTGCGCATTTTGTTTGTAATGTGCGACCATGGCACGGGTCTCCTTTATACCGTCTTTACTGAAAACAGCTTCCGCGGCACGCTGCACTATATAAGGCACACCGTTGAACTTTGTTGTCTGACGTCTTAACCACATTTTATTAAGACTCAAACCCTCACTTTCTATTGTTTTGGGCACTATCGTATAACCGCAGCGCAGACCCGTAAAACCTGCCGTCTTTGAAAGCGAACAAAATTCCACAGCACATTTTTTTGCACCTTCCACAGAATAAATGCTGCGCGGAAGCTCTTTATCCGAAACAAAGCTTTCATAAGCCGAGTCAAAAAGGATAACTGCCTTATTTTCAAGTGCGTAATCCACCCACTCTTTAAGCTGTGCTTTTATATAGCAAGCGCCCGTGGGGTTATTGGGCGAGCAAAGATAAATAATATCGGCTCTGACATTTTTATTTGGCATTGGCAGAAAGCCGTTTTGTGCATTGCCGTCCATATAGAGCATATTCCGTCCGTTCATAATATTGGTGTCAACGTAAACGGGATAAACAGGGTCGGGAACAAGCACGGTGTTGTCTTTTGAAAAAAGGTCTGTAATATTGCCAATATCGGACTTTGCGCCGTCCGAAACAAAGATCTCGTCAATGTCGATCTCAACGCCTGCCTGCCTGTAATAATCCTTTATGGCAGTTCTTAAAAAATCATAGCCCTGTTCGGGACCGTAGCCGCGGAAAGTTGCCGCTGTGCCCATCTCGTCAACAGACTTATGCAGCGCGGTTATAACCGTTTGCGCAAGCGGCAGCGTAACATCGCCTATACCCATGCGAATTACCTTTTTATCGGGGTTTGCCGCCTGAAATGCACCGACCTTTCTTGCCACCTCACTAAACAAATAGCTTTCTTTTAATTGTGAATAGTTTTCGTTAAGCTTCATATTTTCACCTCATCCATTCTCCGTCAAAGCTGAACTGCGCAGGACCTGTCATATAGATATGTCCGTCCGTCTCTTTCCATTCGATTATAAGTTTTCCGCCTGAAAGCTCTACCTCAATTTTTTTGTGCGGACAGATCTTATTCAGACAGGCAGCGGCAACAGTCGCGCAGGTCCCCGTACCGCAGGCAAGTGTTTCGCCCGTGCCGCGCTCCCAGACCCGCATTTTAAGATGTGTGCCGTCAACGACTTCAACAAACTCTATATTTGCCTTTTTGGGAAAATGCTCATCCGTTTCAAAAACTTTCCCGAACTTTTCGACATCAAAATCCCTTACGGGAGTATCAATAAAAGTCACCGCATGGGGATTGCCCATTGAAACACAGGTAAAAACAAAGCTTTTGCCGAAAGCCGACAATACAAGATCTGTCACGGGCTCACTTCCGGAAACAACGGGTATTTCCGCAGGTGTAAGCACGGGTGCGCCCATATCCACCGTAAGCATAACGGCTTTATCATTTTCGTCCGTCTGTACGTCTATATATTTTATGCCTGCAAGCGTTTCGACGGAGATACTCTTTTTATGTACTATATCTCTGTCATAGACGTATTTTGCAACACAGCGTACCGCATTGCCGCACATTTCGGACTCGCTGCCGTCTGGATTGAACATACGCATACGGCAGTCGGCTGTTTTGCTCGGACAGATAAGTACAAGACCGTCCGAACCTATGCCGAAATGCCTGTCGCTTATTTTTACCGAAAGTGCCGAAGGGTCGCTTACTTTCTCCTCAAAACAGTTTATATAAACATAATCGTTGCCGCAGCCCTGCATTTTGGTAAATCTCATATACAATACTCCTTTCTTGCGATTTATTAGTCAATCAAATGCTCCACATCGACCGCATATTCTCCCGTAAAGCAGGCGGCACAAAATCCGCAGCTGCTGTTGGGAGCGATCTTTTTCAGATTTTCAAGACTTAAATATTCAAGCGAATCGGCATCTATGTATTTTGCCGTCTCCTCAATGCTCATTCTATTTGCTATAAGCTGATCACCCGACGGTACATCCGTGCCGAAAAAGCAAGGATGCGTAAACGGCGGCGAACTTATGCGCACATGCACTTCTTTTGCACCCGCATCACGCAGCATTTTCACTATTCTTCCGCTTGTCGTGCCGCGGACTATGCTGTCATCGACCATGACCACACGCTTGCCCGCGACTGCGCTTTTAAGCACATTAAGTTTCATCTTGACCGCCGTTTCACGGGAATTCTGTGTCGGCTTTATAAAAGTTCTTGCAATATACTTGTTTTTTATAAAGCCCGTATCCTCGGGTATGCCGCTGTATTCGGCATATCCCTGTGCCGCGGAAAGACCGCTGTCGGGTACACCTATCACTATATCCGCATCTACGGGTGCCTGCTGTGCAAGAAAAGCCCCCGCACGCTTTCGGCATTCATGCACGACCTCGTTTTCAATAATACTGTCGGGGCGTGCAAAATATATATGCTCAAATATACAAAGATGTGACGAATTGCCGCAAAGCTCGGTATCTGTGCGGATATTTCCGTCTTCAACGGTAACGACCTCGCCCGGCAGGATATTTCTTACAAAATGCGCATCTATTGCATCAAAGGCGCAGGTCTCGCTTGCAAAAACGATCGCGCTGTCGCGTTTCCCCATAGAAAGAGGTCGAAAGCCCCACGGGTCGCGCGCGGCAATAAGCTTGTTCGGGCTCATCACCAAAAGCGAAAATGCGCCTTTAAGTCTCTGCATAGCCTTTTTGACGGCTTCTTCTATGGACGAGGTGTTTATACGCTCCCTCGCAATAAGATAAGCTATTATCTCGGTATCGGATGTGGTCTGGAATATAGCGCCGTTATGCTCCAATTCATGCTTTATCTCGGCTGTATTTGTGATATTGCCGTTGTGGCTTATGGCAAGACTGCCTTTTATGTACCTTAAAACAAGGGGCTGTACATTCTCGCGCGTTTTACCGCCTGCGGTTGAATACCGCACATGACCTATCGCCATTCTGCCTTTCAACTTATCAAGTATCTCCTCGTTAAAGACTTCGTTCACAAGCCCCTGATCTTTATAATGAAATATCTCTCTGTCACGGTTCACGGCAATGCCGCAGCCCTCCTGACCCCTGTGCTGCAGGCTGACAAGACCGTAATATGTTGTGGCGGCAGGGTCTCCCGACGGGTCATAGATACCGAAGACCCCACATTCTTCATGCAAATCCGACATTTTTTCACCCCTTCAGATATTCGTCAACAGCTTTTGCCGCCTCACGTCCCTCGTGTATTGCCCAGACCACAAGACTTTGTCCGCGCCTTGCATCACCTGCGGCAAATACGCCTTTGCACTGTTTTTTTATCAAGCTTCATATTGGGGATACCATACATCAGCAGACCGCCGACTCTGTCCGCACGCTCAAAAACAGTTACTTTATAGCCAAGCTGGTTAAGTGTATCCGCACAGGCAAGACCCGACGGTCCCGAGCCGATAACGGCAGCGCTTTTGCCCGTTGAGAACTTTGGTATGCGCGGCTGCATTTTTCCCTGTTCAAACATATGATCTATAATATGAACTTCGATATTTTTTACAGTCACGGCATCGCCGTTCAGTCCTGCTGTACAGCTGCCCTCACACAGCGCAGGGCAGACACGTCCCGTAAATTCGGGAAAATTGCTTGTTTTTGAAAGTCTTTTATATGCCTCTTCTATCTTGCCGTGATAAACAAGGTCATTCCACTCGGGTATAAGGTTGCCGAGAGGACAGCCGCCCACAACAGGGTCGCCCGTGTGACAGAACGGCGCACCGCAGTTCATACACCTTGCCGCCTGTCTGCGCAGAAGTTCCCCGTCGCAATGCGTATGAAATTCCGCCCAATCTTTCATTCTTTCCTCCGCAGGTCTGTCCTGCGGAAGCTGCCTGTCATATTCAAGAAATCCTGTCGGTTTACCCATTTGCCGCACTCCTTTCCGTCTTTTTAATTATTGTCGTTCCGCTGACTTCGATAAATGCGTCCATTACCGCATCTTCGTCCGAAAGTCCCTTTGCCTTGCAGCGTTTTATCTCCGTTATCATTTCCTTGTACGCTTCGGGGATCACTTTTACAAAATTCTTTACTTCCTTGTCAAAGTTTTCAAGTATTGCTTTCGCCGTTTCGGAATTTGTGTATTTAAGATGGTTTTCAAGCATGGTTTTAAGTTCTGCCATATCTTCGCCGTCTTTTACTTTTTCAAGCAGAACGAGTGACTTATTGCATTTTCCCTCAAAATCCTTATTTTTGTTGTAGACATAGGCAACACCGCCCGACATACCTGCACCGAAGTTTTTGCCGACAGAGCCAAGCACCGCTACCCTGCCGCCTGTCATATATTCACAGCCATGCTGACCGACACCCTCGACAACTGCCGTTATACCGCTGTTTCTTACACAGAAACGCTCGCCTGCGATGCCGTTGATATACGCTTCACCGCTTACCGCACCGTAAAAAGCCACATTGCCTATGATGATATTCTCGTTTGCCTTGAACTTTGCCTTATCGGAAGGTACAACAACTATCCTGCCGCCCGAAAGACCCTTGCCGATATAATCGTTTGCATCCCCCTTGAGTTTCATTGTCACGCCGTGAGTCTGAAACGCACCGAAACTCTGACCTGCGGAGCCGATAAAATCAAGCTCTATAAGTTCATCCGGAAGCCCCGTTTCGCCGTACTTTCTTGTTATCTCGGAGGAAAGGACGGTACCGCATACACGATCGGTATTGCTTATCGCAAGCGAAGCCGATATTTTCTTTCCGTCATTTATGGCGGGCTGGCAAAGCCTTACAAGTGCATTCACATCAAGACACTTTTCAAGTTCATGATCCTGCGGAGTGTTGAAATATCTTTCGCTGTCGTTTGAACAGATCTTCGGCTGATAAAGCATATTTGTAAAGTCTATCTCCTTTGCCTTCCAGTGATGAAGATGCTTCGGCACAAGCTTTTCAACATGACCGACCATTTCGTTTATCGTCCTTACACCGATTTTTGCCATCCACTCACGCAGATCCTGCGCAATAAAGCGCATAAAGTTTTCCACATATTCGGGTTTGCCCGCGAACCTTTTGCGCAGCTCGGGATTTTGTGTGGCTACGCCTACGGGGCAGGTATCCTGATTGCACACACGCATCATCACACAGCCCATAGTTACAAGCGGACCCGTTGCAAAGCCGAATTCTTCCGCACCCAAAAGGCAAGCCACAGCAACGTCACGTCCTGTCAGAAGTTTGCCGTCCGTTTCAATAACAACGCGGTTTCTTAAATTATTCATCAAAAGAGCCTGATGAGTTTCGGCAATGCCGAGTTCCCACGGCAGGCCTGCGTGTCTTACACTTGTTCTCGGAGCAGCACCCGTACCGCCGTCATAGCCGCTGACAAGAATAACATCAGCCCTGCCCTTTGCAACACCTACCGCTATTGTACCGACACCTGCTTCGGAAACCAGTTTAACGCTTATCCTTGCGTTTCGGTTTGCATTTTTAAGGTCGTGTATAAGCTGCGCAAGATCTTCAATAGAGTAAATATCATGATGCGGAGGCGGCGAAATAAGCGCCACACCCGGTGTTGAATTCCTTGCCTTTGCTATCCACGGATAGACCTTCTTGCCCGGAAGATGACCGCCCTCGCCGGGTTTTGCACCCTGTGCCATTTTTATCTGTATCTCTACCGCATTTTGCAGATAGTTTATAGTTACGCCGAAACGTCCCGAAGCCACCTGTTTTATTGCCGACATTCTCAAATCGCCGTTTTCGTCGGGTGTAAAACGCTCGGCTTCTTCGCCGCCCTCGCCGCTGTTGGACTTGCCGCCAAGTCGGTTCATAGCTATCGCCATACACTCGTGAGCTTCCTTTGAGATAGAGCCGTAACTCATAGCACCCGTTTTAAAACGCTTTACAATGCTTTCCACCGACTCGACCTCGTCAATGTTTATAGGCTTATCGACGGTGCGTATATCAAGCAGACCGCGTATGGTACAAAGCTGTTCGCCGGTATCGTTCATCATTTTTGTAAACTCTTTGAAAAGCTTGTAATCACCCTCGCGGCAGGCTTTCTGCAAAAGATAGATACTTTTCGGATTGTACATATGATACTCACCGCCGCGTCTCCACTTGTAATCGCCGCCTGCTTCAAGCGCTTCATTCTCCGTCTGCGGTGCAAAAGCCTTTTCATGCCGCATCTGTGCTTCTTTTGCAATATGTTTCATTGTGATGCCGCCGATACGTGTTGCCGTACCCGTAAAAAATCTGTCCACAACACGTTTGCTTATACCAAGTGCCTCGAATATCTGTGCACCCATATAACTCTGAACGGTGGAGATACCCATTTTGCTCATTATTTTGACTATGCCGTGAGTAACTGCGTTTATATAAGTCTCCACCGCTTCATCCGCCGATTTTGTTATACTGCCGTTAAGCGCCATATCTTCAAGTGTTTCATATACAAGATAGGGAGCGACTGCATTTACTCCATAGCCAAGCAATACCGCAAAATGATGCACCTCTCGCGGTTCACCCGTTTCAAGCACAATACTGACTTTCATTCTTGTGCCCTTTCTGATAAGGTGATGATGCAGACCCGCACCCGCAAGCAAGGCAGGAACGGCGCATTTTTGCTTATTTACGCCTTTATCGGAAAGTACGATTATATTGTATTTGTTTTCTATTGCAATATCCACTGCCTTGAAGATGTTGTCTATCGCATTTGAGAGCCCCTCTTTTTCGGTCGGGTCATAGAGCATTGAGACCGTAACTGCCTTGAAGTCCTGCTCGTCAATGGTTTTAAGTGCCTGTAACTGTTCGTTTGTAAGAATAGGCGAAGCACATTTTATTCTGCGGCAGTTTCTGCCCTTTGGTTCAAGCAGGTTTCTCTCGCCGCCGAGATAGATATTCGTACCTGTGACCATCTCCTCACGTATAGCATCTATAGGCGGATTTGTGACCTGCGCAAAAAGCTGTTTGAAATAGTTGTACAAAAGCTGCGGCTTGTCGGAAAGACAGGCAAGCGGAGTATCCGTTCCCATAGCCGTTATAGGGTCTTCTCCCGTTTCGGCAATGCCTTTCAGGGTCATATCTATATCTTCCCATGTATAGCCGAAAGCCTTTTGTCGTGTAAGCAGCGGTATATCCGAATCAAAATCGTTTTCCCTGTTCACAAAAAGGTTTTCGATCTCAATAAGGCGGTTTGACATAAACTCACCATAAGGATGTTTCATCACTTCCTCACGCATATCCGCCGCAAGGTCTGCCCAAAGACCGCCCTTTTTGCCCGAATGTATGCTGTTTATATCAAGCATATTCTCTTTGACCCATTTTTCATACGGGAATTCGGAGGTTACCGTCTTTTTTATCTCATCATCGGATATTATCCTGCCTGCCTTTGTATCTATAAGCAGCATTTTGCCCGGTTCAAGACGTTTTTTCTCTATGATCTTTTCTTCGGGAACATTCAGAACGCCGACTTCCGAGGAAAGAATAACGGTATCGTCATCGGTCACATAATAACGCGCAGGTCTTAAACCGTTTCTGTCAAGCACCGCGCCCACAAGCGTGCCGTCGGTAAAACCTATCGCCGCAGGACCGTCCCAGGCTTCGCCTGTTGTTGAGTTGTATTCGTAAAACGCCCTTTTTGCCGCATCCATGGTCTTGTCATTTTCCCACGGTTCGGGCACAGCCATCATTACAGCCTTTGGCAGCGAAAAGCCCGCAAGTTCAAGCATCTGTATGTAGTTATCGAGCATAGCCGAGTCCGAACCGTCCTCGTTGATAACGGGGTATATCTTGCTTATGTCCTCGCCGAAAATATCGGTCTCAAATATCTTTTCCCTTGCATGGGTCCAATTTACGTTGCTCCTTATTGTATTTATCTCGCCGTTGTGGATAAGATAGCGGTTGGGATGCGCTCTTTCCCAGCTCGGAAAAGTATTTGTGGAAAAGCGGCTGTGCACCATTGCCACCGCCGTCTGCATATCAAGGTCCATAAGATCGAGATAAAAGCGCATTACCTGATCGGGTGTGAGCATACCTTTATAAACGATCGTCCGTGACGAAAGCGATGCAAAATAGAAATACGGGTCTCTGTCCTGTTCGCCTTTTCTTATTTCTTTATCCGTCCTTTTAAGCACGATATACAGTTTTCTTTCAAACTCCGTACCCCTTGCGGCGTTTTCGGGACGTCTGATAAATATCTGCACTATTCGCGGCATAGCCGTTCTTGCGCTTTCCCCTATACATTTTGCATAGGTCGGCACTTCACGCATACCGAGATATTCCATACCCTCATCAAGAATGATACTTTCAAGCTTTTTAAGGCTTGCCGTGCGTGTTTCAAGGTCGGGCGAGAGAAAAAGCATACCGACACCGTAATCTCCCTCGTCAGGAAGGACCATACCCTCGTTTTTGCATACCTTTTTAAGAAAAACATGAGGTATCTGTATAAGTATACCCGCACCGTCACCCGTATCGGGTTCACTGCCTACACCGCCCCTGTGCGCCAGATTTTCAAGTATCTGTATCGCATCATTTATAATACGGTGTGATTTTTTTCCCTTTATGTTGGCAATAAAACCTATGCCGCAGTTGTCGTGTTCAAACCGAGGGTCATAAAGTCCCTGCTTTTGGGGTAAACCGTTTTGCATCATAGTATCATTCCTTTCTTGCTTTTTGAATTATTGTTTTAATAAAACTTGCATCATCCTGCATATTTTTGCAAATTTAAACTTTTTTCAGCGTTAAAATGAATTTTAGCTTTAACTAACTTGCAAAACTATTGTACTATATCTAAAACAAAAATGCAAGTACTTTTTATAAAAAATTCAAAATATTTTTATATTTTCTCACCTTTGCCCACAGTAAACACGTTTTTTGCAAGTTCATCAAACGAGCACTTGCATTTTAAATCAAAATCACAGACGCTTTTTCACTTCCATATCGGGGAGCTCCCCGTGAATTCGTGTTATATCAAAAAAATATTGCAGTAAGATGTGCTGTCTGTTATAATTTATTTGAATAGTTGTTTTACGCAAAAATCATGCAGAAAACCGCCCCTGTGTGACCGTTTTGATACGCAGAATGGCGCATAAAATAAAACAGAGAAAACAGATATACAGAAGCCATACATGAGGAAGAAAACATGAAAACAATAAGCAATTTTATAGGAAAATATATG
>ODAI013276819.1_pt1 | contig 11418 bp, 9 predicted proteins | sample 1539321 | NCBI WGS metagenome assembly ODAI01 (sample SAMN02144231, study PRJEB22623) | gut metagenome | biome: sheep rumen | host: Ovis aries | place: New Zealand
ACCTCGTTTCTGGCTCTTACCGTCACGTGGTCGAGGAACCGCTCCACCAGTTCACCGTTGTATTCTGGGCTGGGATCAGCATGGCTCACGTACCGGATGATTTCGCTGAGCGCATCTGTTTTGTGGATGCTGCCGGTGACTTCCTGCACCAGGTGCTCTTTTTCGGCGTTTAAGGCTTCAGCCTCGGCAGCGAGATCGTTGCTTTCCTGTGTAAAGAGCGCCGGTTCGAGGTAACCTCGTGTCATGATGGTGGTCAGCGTCTGCCGCCGTTCCACATTCTGCTCCAGCTTCCGATCGATCTCGTCGATCCGAAGCAGCTTGTCCTTGTGGGTCTCTCCACGGGCGGCGTCGATCAGATCGAGCAGCACTTCCTGCTTACCGAAGATGAGCTTATTCATCATTGTTGTGAAGGCATACTCCAGATCAGTTACCCTGATCGACTTCATGGAGCAGGCACTACGGTTTGTCAGATGCGTCTTGCATGCCCATACCGGGTAGATGGAACTGCCGGTGGAATTGGTGTGTCGCTTGAAGCCGTTCCCGCACTCACCGCAAATGATCTTGCTCGTAAACGGGTAACGCTTGGTGTAGCGCGGATCGTTTTTCTGAATGTTTTTCTCCTTGGCTCTCTGTGCCATTACCGCACCAGCAGCCTCAAAGACCTCCCGGCTGACGATCGCCTCATGATGATCTTCCATGTAGAACTGGTCGCGCTCGCCGTGGTTGGTGTGACGCTTAAAGCGGAAATCCGAGTAGGTTTTCTGGAAAAGGCAATCGCCGATGTATTTTTCGTTTTTCAGCATCCCCCGAACCGTGGTGGCTGTCCAGTTCCCGTTTTTCCGGGTTGGCACCTGATTCGCCTGAAGTTGCCTTGCGATCTCGTGACTCGCAACACCGTTGACGGCCTGTTCAAAAATCCAGCGTACCCACTTGGCTTCTTCCTCATTAATGACCATCTCGCCATCCTTGTTTCTGTAGCCAAACGGCGCACTGGCGATCTTGAACGTCCCGTTTTCAAACCGATGCCGGACACTCCATTTGCTGTTCTCAGAAATGGAAACCGACTCGCTTTCGGCAAGGCTGCTCATGATGGAGAGCAGGAGCTCCGATTCCATCGACCCGGTGTCGAGGTTCTCCTTTTCAAAGTAGATCGTGATACCCAGGTCGAGCAGCTTTCGGGTCAGTTCCAGGCAGTCCGTGGTGTTGCGGGCAAAACGGCTGAGGGACTTGGTCAAGATCCGGTCGATCCTGCCCGCCTCACAGTCCGCGATCAGTCTCTGCAGCGCGGGCCGCTTTTCCTTGCTGGTGCCGCTGATGCCTTCGTCGTAATAGAGGCCTGCGAACACCCAGTCCGGATTGGAGCCGATCAGGTCTTCATAGTGGCTCTTCTGTGTTTCCAGGCTGACCAGCTGATCATCCATCCCGGTTGAGACCCGGCAGTAGGCAGCGACTCTGGTTTTGGCCTTCGAAGGCCGGGCCGCTGCGGGCTCGATTTTCGTTATCGTTTTCATGGTCTCGCCTCCTTTCGCAGTCCGATATTCGCTCTAAACCGGACACATAGCAACTCAATTCTCACAGTATTTCCGCTAAAAACGGCACAAAGATTTTGCGGGCTTCAGCGAGAATTCTGTCGCATTCATCGGAGGTGATGAGGCCCTTTTCCAGCATCTTCTTCGTCAGCTTTTCAGCCCGGTGATAATTGATCTCATCATAAAACTGCTTCTCGGTAAGCCGGTGGGCAGCAGGCACAGGCGCTTCAGCCGGGGATGTAATCTTCGTTACTTGCATATTCTCGTTCTCCCTTCCGAGGGAACTGGTCCATCCCTCTGCCATCCCATGCCTGCAAATCGGCCATTTTTATAGCCGCGCAAAAAAAAGAGCCTACCGACCATCCCGAAGGACAGCCGACAGGCCCAAGGAAATGATATTACAGTCTGGTCGCGTAATCGAGGGAGATCCAGCCCGCACCGGATTTCAGGCGGCCCCAGCCGGAATCAGATCCTTGGCCAGGGCGTACTTCCATTATGGTGAACACCCCTTTGCCGGTGTACCGTCCGGTCTTGGCGTAATCGGTGCCGGGTCCTTTGCGGATATTCAGGTCTGTGATGGAAACCCGCACCAGGAACGGTACCGTTTCAGGCTTCGTCACCGGCTGCGGCGCTTCCACGGGAGCGCCGTCGTAACCAGGCCGACCATAGCCGAGGATGCGACTGTTGGTGAGGGAGTAATTTCTCCGGGCTACCTGATCGCTGGTATTGCCCTCGATGGTATGCACCTGCCTGCTATCCACGGATTCCACTATGCCGGTATGCGTTGCATTATCCAGCGACGTGCCGAAGAAGATCTGATCGCCCGGCTGCGGTCCACTGGTATGGAACTGGCCCTTTGCCTTGTAATAGCGCAGGGAGTAGGTGCATCCCGCGCCTGCGGATTTTTCCGGCTGGCAAAGCAGCGCCAGCGCTTTTTCATATCCGAAAGCAGTCAGAAAGCACCAGTCCACGAACACATCGCACCAAGCGTAGCCGTTCTTCCTGCCGTTGTACCAGTTCGGATACCGGGTATCGATCTCGCTGGCATACTTCGTGAAATTCGCTGATCCTGCATTGGCGCTCTTATCGTCCAGAGAGGAATTGGACGCCTTTTCCTTATAGCCAATCTGAGCCGCAGCGACAGCGATCACTGCATCCGGCGTGCAGGCGTTGACCGGCTGCGCCGCGATATCCTTCCCGACGTACTTATCGTAGTAACCCTGACCGAAACCGGCGCGTTTTGCCTGCACAGCATCACCCTGATCGGCGGGCCGTTCGTACCCGGTGAGCACGGCGTCAGAAGCCTCCCGGACGCTGGAGGCAGACTTGAGCGTGCTCAGCACGGATTTATACTCCTGAAGCTCCTGCCAAAGGAAATCCATCTGCATCTGCAGATCGCCGATCGATTTTCCGGCAGCCTGAGCAAACTGGAGCAGCGCCTGCTTCCGGCACCAGTACGTCCACTGCGCAAGGCCGTACCCGGCAGAATCCTTCACGAAATTCGTGTATGATCCGTCATCCACGGCAGTCGTATACTCGGCGTCGGTCATTCCGAGTTTCTGCTCAAAAGTGTTCTGAAGATTGGTAGGCCGCAGTGCAGATTCCGCATAAAGATTGCCCATCACCCCGGCTGCGCCACAAGCGTTGCCGATTTTCCCGTAGAGGAAATCCCAGATGGTTTTCTCGGTGTCGGTGACGGGAGTGGTGACGATGGGCTGTGCTTCCGGCTTATCATCGGCCAGCAGCTCGGCCACATCGTTCCGGACGTTCTCCATCGTCTTCCCGTACTTCCGGCTCCAGTGCTGGATGTCGCCGTGATTGCTGCCCAGCCCCAGCGCATGGCTGCCGGTGTGATCGATGATGGTCGGGACCTTCAGGCCGTTGTAGCTGATCGTTCCCTTCGGATCGATACCGAACATCTTACATAGGTAGGCCGTCACCTCGCAGGCTTCCTTGTAGCAGGCATTGAAATAGGAAGCATCAGAAAGCGCGTCCTCACAAATTTCAAACTGAATATGCGTATTGTTGCAGGAGCCATTTGGTCCGCTGCCGCAGCCCCATGGGCGATAATCCCACGGCATGGTCTGTACCGCATCCACCGTACCATCTGCCAGTTTCCCGATCCAGAAATTCATCCCGGCCTGCCGGTCAATGTGATTCCAGTCGTTGCCGTACTGATTCTTACCGAGCCTCGCCAGCCATTCTGCACGATCCGGCGCGTTATCATCCGGCTGAACATATCGCTTCAGATTGGGATTGTTGGCCCCGGTCGAATGCCATAGAACACCCTTCGGTGTAAACCTGCGCGTTCCCTTATAGCAGGTGCTCTGCGTCATCATACAGACCAGCGGCTTGTTATTCTCATTGTATTTCATGTTGATCCTCCTTTGGAGCGCAAAAAGAAAGGGAGACGTCGCCGCCCCCCTTGCGTTGGTTTCCTATCCGTTATTCTCCGTCGCCTGTCTGTCCATCACCGGCACCGGCGTTCCCAGCGTCGGCCAGTCCCTCTCCGATGACGTAACCGATCACGGTCGCACCGGCCATGATCAGGGATGTGATCTGCGTAGCGGTCGCCTCACTCTGTCCCAGCGCCACCAGCAGCATGGCGACAAAAGACGCGATCGAGAGCCAGAACTTCCGGCTCGTGAGCTTTCTGGTCCAGTCAATCTTATTCATGGCATCCTCCATTTCTCCGTTTTATGCCCGGACGGCAAAGAGGCGCGGTTACCCGCGCCCCTCTTATAGTTTGTGATCCCGGCTCAATTCCTGATAGAGCTTTCGCAGATACTCCGTGTCCTGGGTGATGATACCGTTCGTGACCTTATTTTCGAGCACGTATTTTTCGTACTCCTCGGCTACGTTCAGGACATTGGTCCATTCATCGGAACTGTGCTCAATATTGGCCCGGCATTCCCGCGCAAAGGTCAGAACGGTCTGCCGGTGGTTATTGATCCACATGTCCCGGATCTGTTTTTCGACGGCTTCCAGCCGCTTCTCTGTCGCGCCGTTCAGCTTCTTCCCAAACCAGCCCAGCAGCTTATCCCACGGGTTGAGTTTGAGCGGGCTGATCTGGATCAGCGACAGGAGAATGACGATTCCTGCTGTAATATACCCGGCGTTCAGCCTGCTCAGGATTTCATTCAGGCCCATGGCGCATCGCCTCCTTCTATCCCCGCAGCGGGTAATCACTCAGTCAATTCAGGAACCAGCGCCCGGTAAGCGGCATCACCGATCTGGTAGTAACCTTCCGTCGCCGGATGCACACCGTTGGTTCCAACCTGCTCCGTTACGCTGCTCCGGGTGTTTACGGCCTTGCTCTGGCGTGGCATGTTATTCTCGCTGTCAAACTGGCCGGAGATATTGATGAACTCCACATAGCTGCTGAATTCATCCTCGTTTGCCATCTCCTGATAGGCTCGGTTCATGTTCATGACCGACCGGACGAGTCCGTACCAGTTGGAATACTGGCTGTTCGCGCCGTAACTGTGCCCGGTGCCGCCATTGACGGAGGGCAGCTGAATGCCCATCATCTTCACCTTGGCATTCGGATACTGCTCATGAAGAATACGGATCAGCTGCTTGGCGTTCGTCACGTGGTTGGTGATCAGGGTTTCGCTGTTTGAATAGGTGGAGGCGGCCATGCCGTTCCATGAGAGCAGCGTCACCATATAGTCCACCCGGTCAAAGCCGTTCCGCTCGCAGTAGGTACGGAAGTTGACCTGCCCTTCATCACTGTCCCAGAAAGGATTCCCTTCGGCGTATACCGTTTCGTCGTAGTTGATGTCCGCCGTATGGGTCGCGTTCTGGTAATGATGAAGCGTGCCTGCGCCAAGCGGCATCGGCGCGGTATGGTCCTGATAGCGGGTGAATTTTATGCGTGTTGTTTCGATGGTCTCCATAGACCAGATGTTTCCGGACGCATCCTCCCAGAGGCTGTGCTGATCGGTGCTGTCCTTATCATGAGAACAGTACACCCACATACCGAGCTTCGTGGCTGTCGGAGCGCTCAGGTAACTGGCCCAGGTCCACCCGCCGTAGCCTTCATATCCGCAGGGCCCGTTTTTCTTTGTGCCGATGAATCGAATGTTGGAAAGCTCATGCCCGGCAGGCGTCCCACCGGCTTCCGTCAGCCTGCGGAGCGCTTCACGGCACCAGGTGCCGCTGCTGGTCAGACTATCACCGACGCACAGGACATTTTTCCGGATCTCGGGTGATGCGCCAACGGCATGAACCCGGAGGATCGTTGTTCCGGTGGCGAGAATATTGTCGAGGTGATCCCGGACATTGACCCGCAGCGTGTGATCTCCAACCTGCCCGGCCTCTGGCGTCACCTCAAAATACCGAGCGGTATTCTTTCCGATGTCGCACCGGAACTCAATGTTATACTGGTAGGGATAAGGATGCTCCACGATACCCCGGTAAAAAAGCTGCAGGGTATCACTAACCACGGCATGGAAAACATCCGGAAGCGTAATCCTCGGAGGCAGTTCAAACGTGGCCTTTTCTGACATAGCTTCTTCGATCTTTTCCTCCGCAACATCAGCGGCCAGGTTTCGAACCGGCTCCCGGAAATCGCCCAAGCCATATCGCTGAGCCTTCTTAGCAATGATAAAGTCAACTTTACTGGTGTTATCGTGTTCGGGGTCATACAGAGCTGTCCAATCAGTCAGCTTTTTCATCATAGCGGTATACGATGGATATTCTGAAGAAATGTATCGAAGTACGTCACCAGTTGTAGGTGGACGGAGAACTGTTCCTGTGGCTCCTCCCATGTAAGCAATTTGCTGATCGCAGGAGAAACCGGCGTACAGTTCATTTTCTTCAGCGTTCTCTATGACGCTCGAAAAAGTAAATACAATCCTTCTCCATTCGCCGGGAGCAATATGCACATCGCTCATCACCTCGTCAGCAAGTATATCTCCGTCCCTACCGCCGATCGCAACAATACAGCGGACGTTTTCGAGGTAGTTCTCGGTACTGCGGTTTTTGATCGAAAAGATCAGCGTATCGAAATCTGTCGGACGCCCGATAGGACAGGCCCAGCCGATGAACGTGGAATAGTCGTATCTTGTTTCAGGATTAAGAACCGGGAATGGGTTCTGTTCATTGATATAGATATCTTCTGTGTCAAACTGGTCCACGAGGCCTTCCCACTTTTCCACTTCCTGAAGACGTTCCTCATGGTCTTCTGTAACACCGTTCAGATAGTCTGCCGAAAACATTCCTTCTGTAAAACCGGAGATTTCGAAGTACAGTTTTTTATAGCTACCGTTCATCAGGGTCTCCAACGATCTGAAACTGCCGCCTGTAGAATACCAGCTGACAGTAACGCTGTTTTCCTGATACCCAAAGCCTTGAGAACAGGGCTGATTGGTCTCACGCCTACAAAAATAGTCTCTCCGGCCTGCAAATTCATGTGCGGAATTGTGCACCTGTAAAAGACTTCCTCTTCCGGCGCAATATTGACATCAAAGTCTTCCTGGAATCGAAGCGCTTCATCCGTTCTTTCGCCGACCGCAATACTGACACGTAATTTAGTTATCGGGTTTTCCCGCGCCTTAATATAGAATTTCAGTTCGGTGACGGTCATACTTGCAGGAGCTTCATACTGAGAGAGCCAGCCACTGAAGGAAGATCCAGTATAGGCATAGTTTAATTTTCCTTCGTGCAGTTTGTAACTTTGACCTCGAAAAATGCCTGCGTCGTATTTTTCTGCCATTTTCCGTTCGAACAGCTTGCCCGCAGCGGTTCCTGCTTTCGGGAGGATATCCCTGATATGAGCGCCCAATGTTTCATATGCATTGCCCTCTGCATCGACCCTGGCGTCCAGAATCTCCGTCTGTCCGTCACCGGTCCCGGCAGCAAGCACCTCGTCCATTCGAGCATTAAGCTGCTGGGCAGTGGTGTCGAAGGAAGCCTTCTGCGCCGTCATAGCATTCTGCGCAGTAGTAACCCGCTGGGTCAGTTCGGTCGTGGTCGTGGCGAGGTTTTCATCCACATGCGTGCGGGTGGCCTGATTATCCGCCAGAATCGTCTGTTCGGTCTCGTCGTTATCAGCCCGGATCGCCTGTTCCGTTGCATCGTTATCAGCTACAATCCGCTGTTCGGTCGCCGTGAAATGCTTTTCCAGCAGATCCATCTGCATATTGAAATCCGAGCACAGCGCCCAGTATTCTTCCTGCGAGATGTCCGTCCCGGCAGGCACCGCTTTCCGGCTCATATAGCTGTTACCGCTGGCCCTGTCGTAGACGATGTTTTCCATCTCATAGGTTTTGGTATTGTCCCAATAGCCGCAATGCTTCGGGACGATTCTTTTTCCGACGTATCTCGCCATGTTAGTTTTCCTCCTTATAATCCACGATCAGGTTGCCCTCGTCGTCCATGCCGAAAATGAGCCCCAGCCGTTCATCTGTTTCAAAGACCAGATAGCCGTCATCATTGATGCTGGTTTCTACCAGTTCCGTATTGATGCGGTCCACCACATCCGAATAAGAGCCGGAGGTGATCCCAAGCCCATCATCCGAATTGATACCGAAGTAACCATCCTCTGTAGTGAAACATTCGAAAACGCCATTCCTGACTGCCTCGGCCACCGACGCATAGGTTGCCGTCAGAATCTTCCGGTTACTTGTCGCCGCCCGCTCCACATACAGGGTGAAGCTGAAGGAGCCGAGGACGTCTCCGTCGCTATCCAACAGGACCAAGTCCACCGGATACCGGCCCGCGACCTCCGTCATAAAGTCCGTGATGGTGATAACCAGCCGGTTATCGATCAGATCAACCTTATCGTTCGTAAGTGCTTCCGTGCTGTACTGGAACAGCCTGCCATCCGGCCTGGTACCGGAATAGGCCAGAATGATATCTGTGGGAATCGTGTACTCGACATTATTGGCATACAGAGCGCATCGGATTTTCCGCGCCTTGTGATCGAACTGCTTCACATGAACGACGGGAGGCACAAGGTGCTCTGTCAGGGAAAGCTCTATGTCCTGATAAATGGATACCGGACTTATTTGTATAATGTCTGCCATTTAGCTGCCGCCTCCTTCCTCCGGATTCTCCTCGTCTCCGGGATTATCATCACTGCTGCCGGGATCATCGTTCCCGCCTGTATCATCGCCGGTGTCGGGATCATCCGGATCAGCGGGCTCATCACCGCCGCCCGGTGTATCCGGGTTTTCAGGATCAGACGGATCATCGCCGCCGCCCTCGGGTGGCTCATCCGGATCAGAAGGCACTTCCGGCTCATAGCCGATGTTGATCCATTCGGTTCCGTTCCACAGCTTCAGCCTGTTTTCTATGGTGTCCACCCAGAGATCATTGACGCTGGGGTTATTCGGAGCAAGGCCGGATTTTGTGATGGTATCCTGATAGATGATGGTCTGCCCGCCGCCGCCATGAAGACCGTCAAAGTCAATCATGGTCTCCCAGGTCGCCCCGGCGTCGGTACTGACTGCGATTCCGTAATCTCCGCTGCGGTACTGGCCGATCTTGATCTGCTTATTTCCGTCCACCATCACGATGGCATCGTTTTCCCAGTAAAACTGATCCGTGCCGAGGATCTTTACCAGCGCTGTCCGGAGGGTGCCGGAACCAAGAAAGCTGGCGTTGACGCCCACCGCCTCAACCGCAGTCTTGACGACATGATCGGTCGTGTCCCAACCCAGCCGCCAGGTCTCGCCGCCGTCCGTGGAAATGAAGAAGCCCCGGATGCCGCTTTTCCACGCATAGGCGCTGTCCTCGATTCGCTCACTGGTGTGCGCGTATCGGATCGTGGAGCCGTCTTCCTCCACACCGGAGGAATAATGCAAACCGAAAAGCCCGGACGCCAGCGCATTGAAATATTCCTGTTGCAACGTCAGCGTCCGAATGTCCGTCACCTGGGTTTCCACGCGGTTGACCGCTTCCGTCGCCAGCTGCGCTTCATCCCGCAGGGAGCCGAGGCTGCCAGACAGGGATGAATTCCGGCTGTACACCGCTGCGTTGGAGAGCGTGATGCTCTTATACCGTTCCAGCAGCACGTCATATTCCGTTTCCGTGACCTTGCAGGAGACCTCCAATCCGAGCTTGCTGATATATACATGAACGGTATCGCAGAGGGAAACCCGCTCCGCCTCCGCGATATCCTGATACCCCGGCGTCTGCCAAAGCTGGAAGAAATCGATCTTGATGTCGATGTCCGGCTCCGTCAGGCTGGTGTTTTTCAGGTATTTCTTTACGTAATTCCGCAGCTGCGCCTCGGTCGGTTTTGTCTCAAACTGGCTGGTGCAGTCGAGTACCGATATTTTTTCATAAGGCTCGTCATGCTCAATGGTCATGACCTTTTCCGGCAGTTCAAAGAGCGTGCCATCCTCAGAATGCTTCCAGTAGGGATGCACGCCCGTGATCATGTTTTCGATGGACCGCTCCATTTTGAAATCGATCAGGTTTTTTCCGTATACGATCTTCACACCGTGGTCCGCGCCCCGGTGGCCATGCAGCAGCGCCGTGTACATATCCCACTCGTATTCACCGCCGTAGGTATCCAGCATGGAGCCGTCCATGCCGCCAAGGCACCCGCGCACCGTTGCCGGTGCCGTGATCGTAAAAGCGGCGTCGGAATCAATATCCGTCCAGAAGTCGAACGGACAGTCCGTCGTCACATGGCTTTTGATCGCCGACATCGCCGCCTGCGATCCCTGGGCGGAGAACGGACTCACGGTGATGAAGTTTTCCTGATATTGGATGTGCCGAGCCTGCACCTCCAGAAGACCGGTCAGCGGCGTTGTGATTTTATATATCCGGAACGGCTGCGCGGTTGCACGTTCGGAGGGCTTTGCGAGAATGATATTGCCCTCGATCATGTCCTCCGCATGAATGCCGAAGGACGGGTATCCCATTTTCAGTTCATAGGCCCCGTTTCGTTTTTCCGTCACATAACAGGAAAGCGCGTCGCAGAGCTTCCCGATGCCATTGGTAGTGAAGGCCGTTTCTGTTTCTGCATAAAGACATGGAATCATAGCGTCCACCACCTCGGCGTGATCTCCACATGGTCGATATTCCCGCTCCATGCAATATGATTCTTGCCTGGATTCAGGTCTGGGAAATCCTCGCTTTTTACATAGCCATTGCAGAAGCCTGATTCGTCGTAGGCATTGTGAGTCTCACAATTCAGATCGATATAACCGTCATTCTGGAGGATCTGGATCACCTCGTCCCCGACATATACATTTCCTTCACCGCTGCCATACACGCGGATGAGCGGCTTGGCATGAAAATCAAAGGGATTCTTGATCGTCGTTTCCCTCGTGAGCACCAGTTTCCGCTGGCCGTCCACGCTCCAGCGCTGAGGCTGGCAATGGAAGGTCAGCTTCATGGTCGCGCCTTTTCCGCGTTTCGGTTCAAAGGCGATCGCTTCTTTGCAGATGCCCATACGGAAGAAATCCGGGTCATAGGTATCGTGCAGTACCTGATAACCCGCAGGCGAAAGCAGCCAGCTTTTTACCGCCGCCGTCCTCGGCGCTAAGGCGTCGAAGAAGAAAGCGTCATAGCTGATATCCAGATTCTTAAAGCGATGCTCACCGGCCTTGGCGTTGTCCCGGATCAGGTCGCCGTTTTTGCCGGGGATCGTCTGCAGGTCCACATCCACAGCCGGGCTGTCATATACGCCGGGACCGGAAATATAGAGCAGAAAGTCCTTGCTGTTTTTCCCGGCGAAGGTGAGAAAATTGCGGACATATCTGGTTTTCAGTTCAAAGAGCGACATGTCCGAATCGCTCAGCGTCGGCATTCTCTGCATCGAATCCTCCTTCCCGAAAAGGCAAAGCCCGGCGCAGGGTTACTTGCCCCACACCGAGCCGTCCTCATTCAGCATTTCATTGATCCGGTGAACAATGGTGTCCGCCAGATC
>ODAI014596836.1_pt1 | contig 11418 bp, 10 predicted proteins | sample 1539321 | NCBI WGS metagenome assembly ODAI01 (sample SAMN02144231, study PRJEB22623) | gut metagenome | biome: sheep rumen | host: Ovis aries | place: New Zealand
CGCCAATGTGCCTTCGCGGGTGGCATCATCGAAGCTCTTCACGCTCACATAACCGTCGATCATCGGCATATAACCCATTCCCATGCGCATCATGCCAAAACCGCCCTGTTGCTGTCCGCTGCTGTTGGCCTGTGCATAGATCGTAGGCAGTGCGAAGACAGTCTCGGTAGATGCCTGGCGCATCTTCTGCAGATCGGTCATTCCAGCCCAGTCGAACATCTTCTTGGCGTTGTTGGCTGCATCTTCGATGCTGCCACCGCTGTAGCGGCCTCCCATCATTCCACCACCGTTGGGATTGGGGATGCTCAGTCCTTGGGCACTCATGATGACAGCCTTGTGGAACAGTCCACGAGCCAGCGGACTCTCGCACAGTGTGCGAACGCTGCCGCCGCCTGCGCTCTGACCGAAAATCGTAACGTTATTGGGGTCGCCACCAAATTGGGCGATGTTCTTCTTAATCCACTTCAGAGCCTCAATCTGGTCGAGAATGCCATAGTTGCCCGACACCTTGTTGGGGCTCTCCTCAGCCAATGCGGGATGGGTGAGGAAACCGAAAATGCCCAGACGATAGTTGATGGAGACGAGCACCACGTCCTTGGCACCCCACTCTTGTCCGTCGAACTCAGGCTCTGAGCCGAATCCTTCGCGATAGCCACCGCCATGAATCCACAGTGCCACGGGCAGTTTCTTGTTCACCTGTCCGGGAGCCTTTGTCCACACGTTCAGGTAGAGGCAGTCCTCGCTGAAGGCAGCCTCCTTGCCATAGCCCCACTCAGTGTAGTAACCACCGGTATATTGGATGGCCTGATAGCTGGGACGCCCGAAGGTGTCGCAAATCTTCACACCCTTCCAGGGCACGACGGGCTGCGGAGCCTTCCAGCGGTTCTCGCGGATGGGAGGAGCGGCATAGGGAATGCCACGATAGACATACACGTCGGGATGGTCGTCGGCAAACACGCCTTTCACCTGACCACCTTCAATTGTTAACACGGGGTTTTCTGCCGCATTGGCCGTCATAGCCAGCATGAGCAAAAGAGGCAAAAACAGTTTCTTCATAATGAATAGTTTAATGAATAGTTTTTTCTTTAATAAGCTTCTTTTCCAATAGGTGTTGCAAAGATACAAATAAGTGTGCGAAGTGCCAAACATTTTCGGCATTTTTCAAAAGAAAAAACTTATCCCATCACCACGTCGAGCGCCATCATCAACACGAAACCAATGGCAAAACCTACGGTGCTGAGGTTGCTGTGCTGCCCGTTGGAAGCCTCCGGAATCAGCTCTTCCACCACCACGTAGAACATGGCGCCTGCGGCGAATGACAGCATATAGGGGAGCACCGGCACCAGTTGCGACGCCAGCAACAATATGGCGACGGCCCCTACGGGCTCGACGGCTCCACTCATCGAACCGATGACGAACGACCTCCAACGGCCGTTGCCCGCTGCCCGCATGGGCATCGAGATAATGGCACCTTCGGGCACGTTCTGAATCGCAATACCCACCGCCACAGCCAGCGCACTGGCCAGAGTGATGTTCGCCCCACCGCTGTCGGCCCCCGCAAACACCACACCCACCGCCATGCCCTCAGGCAGATTGTGGATGGTCACTGCCAGGGCGAGCATGGCTGTCTTCGAGAGATGGGCGCGCATGCCCTCGGGCTTGTCGGTGCCGAGGTGCAGGTGGGGTGTCAGTTCGTCGATGAGCAACAAGAAGCCCATGCCCAACAAGAATCCCACGGCGGCAGGCCACACAGCCCACGCCCCTTTGCCTTCCTCCATCTCCATGGCTGGGATGAGCAGCGACCACACTGAGGCCGCCACCATCACGCCCGAGGCGAACCCCAGCAGCGCTTTCTGCAGCCTCACGGGCATCTCGCCTTTCATCAGAAAGACGAAAGCCGAACCGAGCATCGTGCCCAGCAGAGGAATCAGCAATCCCGTCGTCAGTATTGTCGTCGTCATATTATTTAGTCAACTTAGTTGAAGCCTAAAGGGTATAAAGGGAAGTGACAGGGCCCTTTATACTTCTTCTTGCGAAACTTCAGTTCTCTTCTTTCTCGCCCTGAAATAAAGCATGGCGCCCTCCACATGGAAGTCGAGAATATCGTAGTGGGGCTCCAGCCGCCTGCGCACGTCTGCAACCGTGTCGAAGGGTGGCGTGAACCATCCCATGCGTGTCATCACCGTCTTGGCGAGCCAATCGGCAGTCTTCCGTTCGCCAGCGATATAGAAACACGCCAGCAACTCGCCGCCAGGCTTCAGCGTCCGCAATATCTCGGCGTAGGCTTTCGTCTTGTCGGGAAACACGTGCAGGCCGTTCATGCAGAGCACGAAGTCGAACGTGCCATCGCCGAAGGGCAGAGCACCCACATCGCCTTGCATGGTCTTGATGTTGCCAATGCCCGCTTCGCCGAACCTGCCCTCCGCCTGCTCCAGCATGTCGCGGCTGTAGTCCAAACAGGTGATGTCGGCCTGCTTCATCCGTGTGTACTTCTCCGTTGTGAACACGGCAGTACCTACTGGCACATCGAGCAACTTGCCCTTCGTGTCGTCGGGAATCCAACTCAGCACCCTGCGGGCAATCTCGTTGTCGTCGACACCACCCCACAGCAGTTTGAAATACAGTCGGCTCCACCACTTGCCTTGCGTGATGGCGGCATCGTAGAAACGCTTGCTAAACTTGTACGAACGCTTAATCTTGTCAGTCATTTTTCCGTTTTCTTTTGCTTTCCGGCTGCAAAGTTACGGCAAAACGCTTGCAACCGAGTTGCAAATATTCAAGTGTAAACGGTTTCGGGCAAGGTTTGGAGTTATGGTTTCACTCCGATGACCGTGGCATACGACGGCTTTTTCCTGTGTATTTCCGTCTCTACGAACCCCGCTTCATCGAGCATCTCCTGCAGTTCGTCGGGCGAATAGGCCGTCATTCCCTCCACCACGTTTGTCCACATTGAGCCAGCATCCACCACTTCAACCATGATGGCGAAACGGCCACCAGATTTCAACACTCGCCTCACTTCTTGCAGGCAATGGGGTAGGCATGGCCAGAAATAAACCGTTTCTACAGCCGTCACGAGGTCGAACATGCCGTCGGCGTAGGGCAGGTTCTCTGCAGAGCCCTGAGCGATGAACACTTTTTTATCGAGCACGTCGATGTTCACTTTCTTCGCCTTCACCACGCTCTCCTCCGAGATGTCAATGCCGTAAACCTTTGCCCCCTTGCTGCGTTTGAGCAGTCGCCTGAGCGTGGCACCGCCACCACAGCCAATGTCGAGCATCATCCAACCGTCTTGAATGTCAACGAGGTTCAGTCCCCAGTTGGTCAGTGGGGCGTGGCACAAGTTCATGAACCGCAGCATGGCGCGTCCCATCAGTCCCTTGGGGCAAGCACAGTTGGTGAAGAGCCGTTTCATCATTCCCATAGCCTATCCCTCCTTCGCATATTTGACACTCTCACAGGCCAGCACCGCGCCGACTATCACCATCATAGGCATCACCACATACTGCCCCGCATTGTCCGATGGCAGTTCCATGCAGGCGTGGACAACATTGAAAAGCGCGATGAGCCCGGCCAGCACGGCATTCACCGCCTTCAACGCCTTCCTTTCCCACATCGTGCAGAGCACGCCGATGGCGGGAATGAGGAACGAGAGCGTCATCATCAACACTACCATGCCCTGGTCAACGTTGCCGTCGGTGGCGGCTACTGCCATGTTCTTGCCCCAGAACATGGGGAGAACGTCGCAAATGGAGTGGCTGGCAAAACCGCAGATGGTGAGCAGCCACGAAACACAAATCTTGATACTTCTTGTCATTGCTGATACATTTAAAAAACCAGCTGCAAAGTTACGCCGAAAAACAAAAGTGCGCAATACCTAAAAGCGAGTGTTTTAAGCCATGCACACTTGCAAAATCCAACAAAACTGTGTTAACAAGAAGTAGGTATCAGCCTCTTCAAATGATAGTTGTTTGACGAGCGTCTGTTGGGTATCAAGAATCCTACGGCTTGTATTCAAACCAGTCGATATCGACATACCCATCCGTCACCTCTCTGCTCTGCGTGAAGAGCCCGAGCATCACTCCCGTGAAGCCTCCAATGGTCTCGGTGCTGAGGAAACGGTATTCCATTTTCGCCAGCTGGACGAATGTTGAGCCGTCGGATGATGCGCTCATGTAATAGAAGTCCTTGTCCGAAGTGATGCGCAGCCATGCATGGTCGCCGCTCAGAGCGAATTCTTTTTCACTGTGGCACGTCTGGCCTAACCTGACGTTCGACTTGATGTAGATTTGTCCGTTCCGACGTTCAGCCACCACGTCATAGTGGTTTAGCGCAGCAGCATAGGCGGTGATGCCTGCCTCCATGCCTTCGGTGAGATGTGCGAGGTCGAAGGATGCTGTTGCCGAGAAATTCAGCTCGGTCTGACGGCGGGCAACAAAGGTGGGCGACGCTGTCTGGCTGAGGTCGGTCGTGCTGGGGCGAAGGCGTAAGAATCCTTTGCGCTCTGTCAGCGAATAGCACGAGTAGTCGGGGTTGCACAAACTCATCCAGCCCATAGGCAGCCCCAGCGAATGATAACTGTCTTGAGGAGCCTTGCGACCGGTGAAGTTGAACTCTTCTTTCACGGGATCTTGTGGCAGGGGGAACAAGGGCAGCGTCGGGCATTTCATGTCTGTCTGCAATGTGCCGTTTTGGTTCACCACAGGCCAGCCGCCTTTCTCCCATCTCACTGGTGCCAGCATGGTCTCTCGCCCCATCACATGCTGCAGATAACCGCTGGTTCTATACCCCAGACATATCATCCACCACGAAGAGTCGGGAGCCTGCACCAGGTCGGCATGGCCGAGCCCTTGAATGGGGCTGTTTTGCATCTTCATGTTGAAGTGCGAGAGAATGGGGTTGGCGGGATTTGCCTCGTAGGGGCCGAAGAGGCTTTTGCTACGCAGGATGTTCACATGATGCCCATGCTCGGTCCCCCCTTCTGCCAGCAGCAGATAGTAGTATCCGTCTTTCTTATAGATGTGCGGCCCTTCTGGATATCGCCCTCCAAGACCAGTCCCCAAGTGGTGGATTTCGCCCAGCTGCCGTCCCGTCTCCACGTCAATCTCGCAAATCTTGATGTCGCCTTCTTTCCATAGGAAATAGCACCGCCCGTCTTCAAAGTATAGCGTGGGGTCGCAGCTACCGATGGCAAAGTCAATCACGACGGGTTCCGACCATTCGCCGGCAGGATTGTCCGTCCATACGTAGAAATGGCGGCGCGAGGGGAACACCGTAGTCACCATGTAGAAACGCCCGTTGTTGTAACGGATGGTGGGCGCATAGATGCCGCTGTTGCCGTCGGTGCCTTTCAGGTCAACCTGCGACGGACGAGTCAGGCAGTTGCCCACCTGCTCCCAGTTCACCAAGTCCTTACTATGGAACACAGGCACTCCCGGGAAGTATTGGAACGTGCTGTTCACGAGATAGAAGTCGTCGCCAGCGCGGCATACGCTTGGGTCGGCGTGAAAGCCAGGGAGCACCGGATTCCTGAACCCCTGAGCCCATCCGCAGAGAGGCAGCAGCAACAATAATAGCGCCAGCAGTCTCTTCCCTTCTCTGAGTGTTTGTGTGAGTATAGTCGTTTTCATATCACATGCTTCTTTTTTTTGTTTGACAAAGTTAATCATTTCTCCTTCAATTATCATCGTCTCCAGCCTTTTTTTAGAAAGTTTTGGCAAATCGATTGTCGTTCACCATCTGGTTTTCGGCACGGAGACACCATCAATTTTCATTTTCATTTTCATTTTGACTTCTGATTCTTCTACTTCCTCAGCTTCCTTCAATCGCTGTGCATCTCCAAATGCACAGCAAAGGTACTAAAAAAAATCCACTCCTCCAAATTTCATGGTAAAAAATCTTTACATCGCCATTGATGGTCTTTGAGCCTGTCAAAAGCCACAAATGACCGCCTCAAAGCTATGCAATGAGGCGGTCAAAGATGGTTGATGACGCAGCCATAGCAAAATATGCATAAATAGAGCGATTTCGAGGTAATTCTTAACGAACGTTAAATCAATCAGAGGGAAAAGTGACAACGTGACAAAGTGAAAAAGTGACAATAAGGTGTTTTCGACCTGCCGAGGCGCTGAGGGGTGTGTGATACAATTATAAAATGAAGATTTTGAACCACAAAAATGAAGAAAGTGTAATATTAGTAATTTTATTTTAATATATAATATATATATATATATATTATATATTAAAATAACCCATGTTAGAGAGGTGGGTTTGAACAAACTGAAAAGTGCTTAATGTCACTTTGTCACTTTGTCACTTTTTCACAAGGTGGAAAATCCTTATTGTTATAATGTTGTATTGTTATATTTTCTGCCGGGCTTAGTTGCTGTCGGCTTCCAGATTACGTTTGGCCTCGGCATTGAATTGCCAGATGGGGGCGACCTTCGGACAGGCATGGCGCTCGGTGCAGTCGCCGCAGGTTTCGAAGCCTTTGTCGGCCACGCATTTGCGAATCTGGCATAGATGGCTGCAGAAGTGGAACTTCACGCCGTCAGCGCGGCACCCCATGCAGTTGATGGTCTCGGGCGTGATCTGGTCGGTATGGTTCATCTCGCACCATTTGCGCGCCACCTCCTGGCGCATTTGGTCGTCGTCGGCGATGGTGGCTAGGCGCGCTTCGCATGTGGCGCAGTCGATGCCACAGCAGGCTATCAGCTTGTTCATAGGCGTGTTTGGATTTAGTGAAACAGATAAATGCTGGGCAAATATAGTAATAAATTGTGAAAAGTGCCCCGACTGGAGTCCTGAATTTTCAGATATCGGAGAAAATGGTGGGTAGAGGCAGCAGAAGCGGGAATCGTAACCGAATTGTAATCGCCGTTTTTCGCCCGTTTGGCTCAGGTTTTGTATCTTTGCATGCGTAAAACAAAGCACAAAGAGGATATGACGTTAGAGTTGTTTTTCAGGCTTCTTGGCTCGCTGGCTCTGCTCATCTATGGCATGAAGACGATGAGCGACGCCTTGCAGAAAATGGCAGGACCCAGTTTGCGACACATCATCGGCCGCATGACGGGCAATCGGCTGAGCGGCATGCTGACGGGCACGATGGTGACCTGTGCCGTGCAGTCGTCGTCGGCCACCACGGTGATGACGGTGTCGTTTGTCTCGGCAGGTCTGCTCACGCTGGCGCAAGCCATCTCGGTCATCATGGGTGCCAACATCGGCACGACGCTCACGGCGTGGATTATGTCGCTGGGCTACAATCTCGACCTGACGGTGCTGGTGTTTCCAGCCTTTGTGGTGGGCATGGCGCTCATCTATAAGAAACGCCATCGCGTGGCGGGCGACCTGCTCTTCGGACTGGCGTTCCTGTTTTGGTCGCTGGTGATGCTGAGCAGTGTGGGGCGTGACATGGACTTGGCGCACAATGCTGATGTGGTGAATTTCTTCGCCTCGTTCGACACAGGCAGCTACGCCACTATCCTTGCCTTTCTGGCCGCAGGCACGGTCATCACGTGTGTGGTGCAGTCGTCAGCTGCGGTGATGGCCATCACCATCCTGCTCTGCTCAACGGGTGTGCTGCCTATCTATATGGGCATCGCCTTGGTGATGGGCGAGAACATCGGCACGACGGCCACTGCCAACCTTGCGGCGCTGGGCGCTGGCACCGAGGCGCGAAGGGCTGCGTTGGCCCACCTTCTGTTCAATGTGTTTGGAGTGGTGTGGGTGTTGGCCGTGTTCTATCCCTTTGTCGACGGGGTGTGCCACCTTGTGGGATACAATCCCTCGGCGTCGGGTCAGGCGGCGCGGATACCTGTGGTGTTGGCCATGTTCCACACCTGTTTCAACGTACTGAACACCGCCCTGCTCATCGGTTTCATCCCACAGATGGAGCGGCTCGTTTGCAGGCTGCTGCCGGAAAGCAAAGCTGAGGCAAAATTGCCCACCACGCTGCATTTCATCAGTAGCGGCGTGATACAGACACCAGAGATTGCTGTGCTGCAGGCACAAAAGGAAATCGTGCATTTTGCCGAGCGCATGCACCGCATGTTCGGCATTGCGTGCACCCTGATAGACGAGAAAGACAAGAAAGAGCTGGAGAGCCAGTTTGCCCGCATCGAACGCTATGAGACCATTGCCGACAATATGGAGATTGAGATTGCGAACTATCTGGAAAAGGTTGGCAACGAACATCTGTCGGACGACACGAAGGATAAAACGCGCGTGATGCTTCGCCAGATTGGCGAATTGGAGTCAATTGGCGACGCTTGTTACAAAATGGCACGCACAGTGATGCATCTGCGTGAGAACAAAGAGGACTTCACCGCCGTGCAATATGCCAGGCTACACGACATGCTCGGGCTGGTGAACGAGGCTGTGGCACAGATGATTGTGGTGGTGAGCGGACGGCGCAAAGACCTTTTGCTTGCCGACTCGCTCTCTATAGAAAACGACATCAACGAGTTGCGCAACCAGCTCAGAGGCGAAACCGTCATGGGTGTCGACGCGCATCAGTATTCCTACTTTCTCGGCACGCTCTATAACGACATCGTGGCCGACTGCGAGAAGATTGGCGACTACGTGATGAACATTGTTGAAGCCCGGCTGGGCAAGCATCTGCTCAGCTATGGCGGCTTGCAACTGAACTTGGACAAGAAGGTGGCAACAGTTGACGGCAATCCCGCCAATCTCACCCCTACAGAGTTTGAGCTGCTCCAACAGCTGTTGGCCAACCGTGGGAAAGTGCTCTCGCGCCAGCACCTGATGGACAGCGTTTGGGCAGGGGTGGTGGTGACCGACCGCACCGTGAATGTGAACATCACCCGCCTGCGAAAAAAACTGGGGCCCTATGCCCGGAACATTGTCAGCCGCACAGGGTTCGGATATGTGTTTGAAGAGTAAGGGGGCGGGCTACTTCAGACGGTCGTAGATGTCGTCGGTGACAGGCTCCAGCCACTCGTTTGAGGCTCCCTCCTGCACGTCCTTGTGATAGGTGAGGTGTTGGAACCATGAGTCTTTGGCGGCTCCGTGCCAGTGCTTGGCTTCAGCGGGAATGGCGATGACTGTGCCGGGAGTCATCGGGACAGCCTCTTTGCCCCACTCCTGATACCAGCCTCGGCCAGCGACGCAGATGAGTACTTGCACTGCTCCGTGGTGGATGTGCCAGTTGTTGCGGCAGCGGGGCTCGAAGGTGACGTTGGCCATGCCGCCCTCCATCTGTGCCAGATAGCTCTGGCCCGTGAAATATTGGGCATAGGCAGTGTTGGGCTCGCCCTTCGGCCATACGGAGAAGTCAACCGTTTGCACGGGGCTGTGGCTTTCACCGAAGACTGCTGCCAGCGCACCGCGCAGACGCTCGGCCTCGGCTGCTCCAATCTTCTTTTCGAGCAGGGCGGGCATCGCACGGAGAGCCTCGTCGGAAACGCCCATGTTTCTTGCTCCCGACACATGTGCCTGCAGCTGTGGCTCGCAGCCGGGCAGAGCGGAGATGGCTGATACCGTCACCACCTCGCGGTCGGCAAACGAGAGGTTGTTGCGGGCAAAGATGTCGCCGAAGAGATGGGCCTTCAGATAGTAGTCGGTCTGAGGGGCGAAGGTATAGGTGAAGGGTTGTCCGCCGCAGAGCTGTGTCTGTACCGCGGTACCTTGTTTCAGCGCGTCGTAGTCTTTTGGCAATGGGTCGGCCTCGCGGCCAGTGTCCACACGCTGGCCTGACGCCGTGCGCTCGTTGATGACCTGTTGCAGAGCGCCGAGGGCGTTGAGCGAGCGCGGGAATCCCGTGTAGGCATAGAGATGCGACAGAGCCTCTTTGGCCTCGCTCACGGTGAGTCCCTGTTCCAGACCTTCGTTCAGGGCAGTTTTCAGTCCCTCGATATTTCCTTTAGCCTCGTTGGCAGCTATCGCCACGAGTGCCTGTTGCTTGGTTGTCAGTGTCATATTGTTTTGTCCATTTGTTTGCAGCGACACGATGAGGAGTGCCACCAGCACGATTCCGAGTTTTATGTGTTTCATATCGCAGTCAGTTTTTTATCATGCGCAGCCATTTTTCCCAGGGCATGGCTAGGCGTCGGCAAACACTTTTCCATCGTCCAGCTGAATCTGGAGCTTTTCGTATTCGCAGTGGAAATCGTTCTTCAGACGGTCGAGATAGCGTCTGCTCTCCCAGTGGCACATGGGCAGGTCGTGGAGCAGATAGTTGCCGCAGGTCTGTGGCTCTGTGGCGGGCACTTTGTTCTGGGTGAGAATCCACTCGAGGCACTGCATTGTTAGCTCTCGCATGTCTTGCACCGTATAGTTGCCGGTCATGATGATATACATGCCAGTGAGACATCCCATAGGACCCACGTAGACCACGTCGGCTTTGGCAGCTGAATTGCGAAACCACGTGGCCATCAGGTGCTCCAGACTATGAATGGCGGCGGGAGCCATGGCCGGCTCCTTGTTTGGTTCGGTGATACGAAGGTCAAAGGTCGTGAAGCCATTGTCTATTCTCGATACATAGATGCCGGGCTTCAGCCGGGTGTGGTCGATAGTGAAACTCTGTATTACTTCCATCTTGATTCAATTTTATAGAATGAAACTATACATATAACGGACGATGCCTGCAGATTATTGTTGCTTCTGCCTTGTCGTGAATGCCGATAGTTGCAAGCTTACTGTCCTTTAACCCAAGTTTCGAGTTCCGCCTTCGATGTGCCGTTGAGCAGCTTTCCCTCTTTCCAATCCACGTCGGGGTATGCGGCTTTCAGGTCTTCGCAGGCTTTTTTGATGCTGCTGCCGCCCGATGTGGCAAATGGAATGACGGTCTTGCCTTTGAAGTCGTAGGTCTCCATGAAGGTGTTGATAATCGTGGGGCAGGTGTACCACCAGATGGGAAAGCCTACATACACCACGTCATAGTCCTTCATGTTCTGGAGCTTGGCGGTGATAGCCGGACGCGAATGTTTGTCCTGCATCTCCACCGATGAGCGGCTTTGCTTGTCCTGCCAGTCAAGGTCAGCATCGGTATAGGGCTGTTCGGGTTTGATCTCGTGCAGGTCGGCACCTGCCACCTCTGCCAACTGCTGGGCAACGGCCTTAGTCGTGCCCGATGCCGAGAAATAGGCTACTAATACTTTCTGTTCCATACTTGTTTCTGTTTTCTTTTGTACGCAGGCACTCAGGTTGATAGCCAGCAGTGCCGTCATCATCAATACAATCTTTTTCATACGTTTATCTTTGTTTGTTGAATATCAGTTTCATTGTCTCTGGGTCGAGCGGCCGCATGGTGGGCAGTTTCAGGCTCTTCACCATGTGGAGCGTGCCCTGCTTGTACTTCTGGAAGTGCGCGGTCTTGATGTGGCTTTGATTGGCTTCCTCGGAGGCATAGATTTCGAGGATTCGAATCTGCGTGGAGTCCTCGGCGCTCTGCATCGGGAAGAG
>ODAI014375636.1_pt1 | contig 11416 bp, 10 predicted proteins | sample 1539321 | NCBI WGS metagenome assembly ODAI01 (sample SAMN02144231, study PRJEB22623) | gut metagenome | biome: sheep rumen | host: Ovis aries | place: New Zealand
GCCGGACTTATCGCACTTGCGGTAATACTTCCGCAGATCGTTCACCTGGCACTCGGACAGCCGGGCGGAGTGAAATGGCTGCCGATGTATCTTCCGGTGCTTATCGGAGGGTGTCTGCTCGGAACACAGTGGGGACTTGCGGTAGGCATACTTTCTCCGCTTGTGAGCTTCCTTGTGACATCGGCAATGGGAAGCCCCATGCCTATGGCAGCAAGACTTCCTTTCATGGTGCTTGAATTAGCCGTATTTGCAGCAGTATCAGGACTTTTCACGAAGAAAATATCAAAGAACGGACTCTGGGCATTCCCGGCAGTTATACTTGCACAGCTTTGCGGAAGAGCAGTTTTCCTCGGAGCGATAGCAGCCACACAGAGCCGCACTCAGTTCACGGCAGCAATGATATGGGGACAGATAAAGACCGGTGCTGTCGGACTTGCAGTTCAGGCTGTTCTCGTTCCTGTCATCATAATCGCACTCAGAAAGCTCATGATAAAGGACAATGCCGATGAATGATATCGATATCGCTAAAAGGGAACTTGAAGGCCATTCGATATGCCTTTGCAGGGACGGAGAATTTTTAACCGATGACGGCAGAGGCATCTCGCCTATGATGAATTTTATTGCCGAAGGAAAAGACCTCACCGGCTTTTCCGCCGCCGATGTCATAGTCGGAAAGGCAGCAGCCATGCTGTTCGTAAAAGCCGGTATCGTCTGCGTTCACGGAAAGGTAATGTCAGCCGCCGGAAAGGAATTCCTCGATTCACACGATATCCCGAATACCTTTGATGAGCTTACCGATAAGATCATAAACCGACAGGGAACGGATATCTGTCCTATGGAAAAAACAGTATCATCTGTCGATGATATCGAAGAAGGCTATGCGGCACTTGCAGCAAAACGGCTCGAACTCATGTCAAAGAGCAAATAAGACTTTCAAGGCACTTTCTCAGTCGGGGAAGTGCCTTTTGCATAGTATTATTTATATTTTTTTCAACAAACCGCCTTGCTTATCACAGCATATTTATAAAATATCAGCTACTATATTGAAAAGCATAGCGGATTCTGGTATTATATAAGTTAATACTTATGTCGGGAGGGATAATATGAACGATCTTGAAGCAGCACGTCTTATCGCTGAAAAAGCTGCCACATACGGCGGAAAAGTTTATTTCGTCGGCGGATTTGTCCGTGACGGGATACTCGGCAGGGAAAACAAGGATATCGACATCGAGATACACGGACTGCCGAAAGAAACGATCGGGGAGATACTTGATTCAGTCGGTGAGCGGCTCGAATACGGAAAGAGCTTCGGTATCTTCGGACTGCGTGGGCTTGATATAGATATCGCACTTCCGAGGAACAGCCAGACGGGAACCGATCCTTTCATGGGGACTTATGAAGCCGCACGCCACAGGGATCTTACGATAAATTCTCTTATGAAAGATGTCCTGACAGGCGGGATCATCGATAACTTCGGTGGACTTGCAGATATCCGTGCCGGGATCATACGCCATGTCGATGCCGTAACATTTGCAGAAGATCCTCTCAGAGTTCTCCGGGCAGCACAGTTCGCTGCAAGATTCGGCTTTGACATAGCATCTGAAACGGTCACGCTCTGCCGGGATACGGATATTTCAGCCGTATCACCGGAACGTGTGATGATCGAGACAGAAAAAGCTCTTATGAAGTCTCCGAAGCCGTCGGTCTATTTTGAACAGCTCAGAAGAATGGGACATCTTGATATATGGTATCCCGAACTGAAAGCTCTCATAGACGTTCAGCAGAACCGTGAACATCACCTTGAAGGCGATGCGTGGACTCATACGATGCTCGTTATCGATGAAGCCGCAAAGCGTCGTGAGAAAGTCAGATATCCGCTCGGATTCATGATGTCCGCACTCTGCCACGACTTCGGAAAAGCCATATGCACAACAGTCGATGAGGACGGAACGATACATTCATACGGCCATGAGACTTTCGGTGTTCCGGTAGTTCAGGGATTCCTTGAACGCATCACTACTGAAATGAAACTGATTAAATACGTCCTCAATATGACTGAACTCCATATGGAACCCAATATCATGGCACGGGCAAAGTCAAAGATGAAGAAGACGAACAAGCTGTTCGACCGCTCGGAAGAGCCTTTCGACCTGATACAGCTATCAGTCTGCGACGGACTCGGAAAGCTGCCGAAATGCAGCGATACAGAAGAATTTCTCATGCAGAGATATGAGAAGTTCCGGCAGATAATGGCTCGCCCGTATGTTATGGGACGTGACCTTGTGGAAGCCGGACTTGCTCCTTCGGGCGATTTTGCCGAGATACTCAGATATGCACATAAATTAAGACTTGCAGGCCTTGACAAGAGCGAACAGCTTCGCCACAGTCTCGCCTATGCCAGAACTGAACTCAAAAAGGGGAAGGATAAAGATGAAGCTTGAAGACATAAAGAAAAAACTCACCTGTACGGAATATGATTTTCTCCGCACGAATGAACATCTTGGAAAAAATATAATACTTCTCGGACTCGGCGGTTCTCACGCCTATGGTACAGAAACAGACACATCAGATATAGATGTGCGTGGCTGTGCCGTGAACAGCAAGACCGAACTCCTCTGCGGAGAGAACTTCGAGCAGGTAACAGATACTCCGACTGATACGACAGTGTATTCATTTACAAAACTGATACATCTGCTGACGAACTGTAATCCAAATACGATAGAGATGCTCGGCCTGAAGCCGGAACATTATCTTTATCTTTCGGATATTGGAAAAGAACTTATCGATAACCGGAAAATGTTCCTTTCCCGAAAGGCAGTAAATTCTTTCAGCGGATATGCGACGGCACAGTTCCGCAGACTTGATAATAAATCCGCCCGGCTTGCCGATCAGTCTGTACAGGAGGAACATATCCTCAACAGCATAAAACTCGCATCTGAAAGCTTCCCGGAGATGTATTTCAATTATCCGGAAGACGCTATAAAGCTCTATATCGATAAAGCCGCCGATCCGGAACTTGATACGGAGATCTTCATGGATATCTCACTGAAACATTATCCGCTCCGTGATTACAAGGATATGTGGAACAGAATGGCTGACATAGTCCGTGACTATGCAAGAGTCGGAAAACGCAACCAGAATGCCATAAGTCACCAGAAGCTCGGAAAGCACATGATGCACCTTCTCAGGCTCTATATGATGTGCATAGATATCCTCGAAAAAGGTGAGATAATCACCTACAGGGAAGCCGAGCATGATCTCCTCATGAGCATACGCAGCGGAGAATTCCTCGATGAGAACAGACAGCCGACCGACGGATTCTATGAGATAATAGAGGATTATAAAAAGCGTCTTGAATACGCAAAGGAAAATACCGATCTTCCGGATAAGCCGGATCATCGTGCGATAAAGGAGTTCACTCTTTACGTAAACGAAAGCATCGTAAAAGGAACGATAAACCGGTAATGCGATCTCCGGCTTTTATATGCTCCTCCTGCCTGAATAATATCTCAGCACGCCGGAAAAATATTCTTTCAGCGGAAGTGTCGCACCGGAATGTTTTCCGTCCGGTACCACACGAAAGCGTGGATTTTTCAGAAGATTCTCAGTGAAGTCATGTGTATCGATAACGTCATCGCTCCCGCCGATGATACAGCTCGTTTTCTCGCTGTCAAGACCGGTGAGATTTCCGAAAAGACTGATGAAAGGCTTGATATCTCCTGTATATCCGAGCCGTGGCAGGTGCAGGAACGGCATAAGGCACGGATTTACAAGTATCACCGGGATACCGAGTTCAGCCGAAAGGACAGCGGCAAAGAAACCGCCGAGGCTTGTTCCGACGATAAGACCGATATCATTTTCCCTTATGATCCCGGCGAGGTATTCACGGACTTTTTCGGGAGATACAGCATCATAGTTGATATCCGGAGAGATGATGTTTTCGCATCTGTTCTCCTTTAAAGCTGAAAAAGCTGCATTCTGACGGCTGCCGTGATAGCCGTGGATATTGAGGATATTCATATATATCACCTTTTCTGTGAATGTGCATCAGAGATATTTTTTGCGGCGTGTGAGGGCATTGTAGAGCCTTACGAGCAGTTTGATGTCAGAGAGTACCGTGCCGGCGATATTGTTCTCTGACAGTCTCTCGTCATGCTTGCCGTAAGAATATGTGATGTAAGCGTCGCCGCCTCTGTTGATATTTCTGAGCAGCCAGTCGCAGAAGCTTCCGTCTGCGGAGATATCATATCTGAACGGTTCGGGTTCATCATAGAAACACCATGTCCAGCCGAGGTCATAGAGCTTTTTGATCTCCTCCTCGATGATATCTCTGTATTCGGCCACAGCTTTTCTGATGTTCAGGAAGTCGTAGTATTTATCGTTGCCGAGGAAGAGCTGGACTTCAAATCCTTTTTCATCTACTACGAACTGTATATTGGAATGCTTGGTAAAACCGAACTCAGGCTTTAAAAAATCGTATTCATCGATAAGTTTGCCGTATCTGACGAGTATCCATGTATGGTAATCGCCCCTGTATCTATCCGGAGTTATCGATGAGGTTATCTTTGCTTTTGAATCATGGCAGTCAAGACCGAGTGCCTGTACATCATGATATATCATCTCATGCAGTCTGATCATCTTGTTTTGCAGGGCTTTTCTTTTATTCTGGAGAGCAGAGTCCTTTTTCAGGGCATTGGCTTTGGTGAATATCGTGTAATCTTCATCTGAAAAATACATACGGAAACTCCTTTCATGATGTGAAAAATCAATTATATATTTTATCATAATTATATATGATCGAATGAAGGTGACAGCCTGCAAGATACCAGAAAGGCAGAGTTGCTGCCAGGACGAGTATGATATACTTTCTGCTGATGAGCTTTTTCTTTCTTGTTTTTGTGTAAATGAGCGGCGAAAGCACTGACAGGATAAGTGTTATCCCGAATATCTGCACCGGTACAAGATATCTATGCTCAAAACGTATATAGCTGTCCGAGAGATCAACGTATACAGAACCGTCAATAACAGCATCAAAATAGAACACAAGCCAGAATACCCAGAAAAGAGCAGCACCAACAACTATTGCAGCGGCGGCAGTAAGTAATATTTTCTTTTTGTTGATCATACGTTCCTCCTGTGGTCACAAGTGGGTTTAATACATTATATAACATAGCAAATCAATTGTCAATAGCTGACCGCTTGACATTGCAGCATCTGTGGACTATAATATATTCAGTAAATTTTTCCAGAGGTAATGATATGACAGATCTTGATACGATGATAAAAAATGCTGACATCATACGCAGCAGGAGGAAAACGATAGCTTTGCAGATAGGTGAGAACGGCAGACTCATCGTCAGAACGCCGCTCAGATGTTCTCAGAACGAAATATCGGACATTATCAGAAAAAATATCAAATGGATAGAAAAGCATGTAACCATTGAAGCAGAGCGAAAGAAAGCACTTGACGGACTCCCTCCGTTTACACAGCAGGATATCCGGGATATGGTGCAGAAAGCTCTTGCGGTCATACCGGGCCGTGTGGAATATTACGCAAAGGAACTCGGTGTCACATACGGCCGCATAACGATACGCAATCAGAAGACAAGGTGGGGAAGCTGTACATCAAAAGGAAATTTGAATTTCAACTGTCTGCTTGCCGCCGCCCCTCCGGAGGCACTTGATTCCGTCGTGGTGCATGAACTCTGCCACCGCCTGCATATGGATCATTCAAAGGCATTCTATGCAGATGTGTACAAGGTCTTCCCGGAATATGACAAGTGGGACAAATGGCTCAAAAAGGAAGGCGTTCTTCTGATAAAAAGAATGACATCAATGCAGGAAAGGAATGATAAAGAATGAAACAGAACATGAACGAATTATCCAAATATCTATGCTATCTTCTGAGGCACAAGCCGGAAGAAGCCGGACTTGATATGGACACACACGGCTGGGTGTCAGTGGAACAGCTCATCACCGGTGTATGCAGTTCGGGCAAATATGAACTCAACAGGGGTGTCCTCGAAAAGTTAGTCGCTGACGATAAAAAAGGCAGATACAGATTCGATGACAGCCACGAGAAGATAAAATGCTGTCAGGGACATTCTATCGAATGGGTAGAGCCGGAGCTTGAATACCGTGAGCCGCCGCAGAAACTCTATCACGGCACTACCGAAAAAGCTTTCGGTCTGATAAAGCAGAGCGGAGCAATAAAGAAAATGAAGCGTCACGCAGTCCATATGCAGGCTGATATAAACAAAGCATGGCAGTCCGCAGAACGCTGGCACGATGTTCCTGTTGTGCTGGAGATAGACGCTTCCGCAATGGCTGCTGACGGCTATGGATTCGGTGTCAGCGAAAATGAAGTCTGGTGTACCGAAGAAGTGCCGGTAAAATATATCATCGGTGTAAAATACAGCAGATAGTCATCAACAGCTTCGCAGTATGCAAGTGAAGCATCATAGGAAAAAATCGGGGAAACCTTTCGTCATGAAGGTTTCCCCGATATCATATATACAGCTTTTTTATCCCAGCATATTTTTGAATTCTTCTTCCGTGATTATAGCGACACCGAGGGATTTTGCCGTTTTGTTCTTGGTGGAATTTGAAGCTGAGTCGTTATTGATGAGGTAGTCAGTCTTTGAGGATACAGAACCGGAGACTTTACCGCCGTTTGCTTCGATGACAGCTTTAAGCTCGTTGCGGTTTTTCCATATGTTCACGCTTCCTGTTATAACGAAAGTTTTTCCGGCGACAGGAGAGTCCGTATTTATCTTTTCAGGCTGAACTATCTCCAGTTCAGCGAGAAGATCGTGGAATTCGGAGATATTCTTCTCGTCAGCGAAAAATCTGATATATTCGTCAGCAAGCACATCTCCGATGCCGTCGATAGCTGTGAGATCTTCGGCGGTAAGTTTTTCAAGTTCCTCCGGAGAGGAGATATCCCTGCATATAAGGCGTGAAGCTGATCTTCCGATATTAGGTATGCCCACAGCATAGAGAACGCTGCTGAGTTCGGCTTTTCTGGAAGCTTCAACAGAATCTATGATTTTTTTGTAAGACCTCTCGCCAAAGCCTTCGAGTGAGGTTATCTTTTCCTTATGGTCATCGAGATGATAGAAGTCCCTGAACGAGCGTATAAATCCCTCACCGACAAAAGTTTCGATAGTAGCCGTAGACATACCGACGATATTCATAGCATCTCTCTGGACGAAGTGTTCATATTTTCCGATATGTTTAGCCGGACAGTCAGGCGATGTGCAGTAAAGCGTCTGTACATCGTCGTCGGAGGCTTTTATCTCAGTTCTGCCGCCGCATACAGGACAGACGGACGGTATCTCAAGCGTACCGGAACAGGTCTTGTTTTCAGCGACCTGCGGGATTATCATGTTTGCCTTGTATATGGAGAGCGTGTCGCCCAGACCGAGTTTAAGGCTTCTGACGATGCTGACATTGTGTACGGAAGCACGGGAGACAGTCGTTCCTTCGAGTTCGACCGGTTCAAATACGGCAACAGGATTGAGCAGACCTGTACGGCTCGCAGACCATTCAACTTCGAGGAGCTTTGTGTCAGCCGTTTCGTCACGCCATTTGAAAGCCATTCCGTTTCTGGGAGCGTGTGAGGTGACACCGAGGCTTTCTCCGTAAGCGACATCATCAAGGATAAGCACAAGACCGTCCGACGGGAACTCGTTATTCTCTATCTCATGGCTGAACCATTCGATATTCTTAGCAAGTCCGGCACTGTCCGTCTTCACGCCGTAAACTGTCTGGAATCCCATAGAACCGAGCCATGCGAGCCTTTCGGCAAATGAATTCTCTGAATATCCCTCAGCCGATACGAGATTGAATGCGAAGAAATTGATATTTCTTTCAGCAGTTACACGGGCATCGAGATTCCTTACAGTGCCGACACACAGATTTCTGGGGTTCTTGTATTTTGAGCCTTCTTCTGATGCGGCGTTGACACGTTCAAAATCCTTGTATTTCATGAGGGATTCGCCTCTGACGACGAGTTCGCCCCTGAAAGGTATCATAGCCGGTATACCGATGATGTGGCGTGCGTTTGGAGTGATATCCTCACCGACTTCGCCGTTTCCTCTTGTGACTGCCTGAACGAGTTTTCCGTCTTTGTATGTGAGGACGAGCGTAAGGCCGTCAAGTTTCCAGCTAAGGAAGCCGGTATGTTCGCCGAGCCATTCAGTTAGTTCATCGACACTTTTTGTCTTATCGAGGGAGAGCATTTTTGAGGAGTGTTTAACTTTTTTCAGTGAGGAGGAGACTTCATATCCGACTTTCTGAGTCCTGCTTCCTCCGAGGATCACTCCTGTCTCTTTTTCAAGAGCAGAAAGCTCATCATAGAGTGCATCATATTCATGGTCTGACATTATCTCCACACCGGTGTTATAGTAAGAATCAGAAGCTTTTGCAAGCAGTTCATTGAGTTCCTTCATTCTTTCGATCTTTTCATTCATAGCCGAACCTCCTTAATAAACAGAACATTGAGTAATACAATTATAACACATATTTACAGAATTAGCAAGGCATTCATAAAAAGAAACTTCTTCTTGCAATTATAAAAAAGGCATGGTCATAGACTCGCTGCTTATAAAGAAGTTTATGTCTATTATTGAGGGAAACCCTTTTGAAAAAGGGTTCTCCCTCAAACTCCCTTCCTAAAACTTTCAGCGTCAAATTTCCCCTGACGGGACGCTCTGGCAAATCTTGCCATACACGATAACTTATCGTGAGCGTCCCGTCAGGGGAAATTTCATGTTAAAAGTCTTTGGAAGGGGGTGTGGGGGAGAACCTTTCCTCAGAAAGGTTTCCCCCACTAAAAGGTATAAACTTCTTTATGAGTACCGATTGTGATATTTTTCCCTCCGATGCCATATTATTGACTATCAACTATATCGGAGGTATCCAGTGTTCAGAAGAAAAATGATAAGGGACACGATCCTGCTGATGACGATGCAGCTCATACTTGATTCTGCCTCCCTCATGCTGAATGTGTTCATTACGGAAAGACTCGGTGCGGCGGCGGTCGGAGTTCTTTCGCTGACCGGCTCATTCCTTGGATTTGCCGTGATATTGTCGGGCGGAAATGCCTTTCTCTGTACGAGCCGTCTTATCTCGGAGGAACTTGGAAAGCCTGATCCCGCACCGGACAGGGTACTTATGCACGGCATCTGTTTCTGCATGATACTGAGCCTTACTGTATCGGCGGTACTGCTGACGTGTTCGGGAACGGTTTGCAGATATTTCTTCAAGGGAGCTGATCTGTCGGCGGCAGTTAAACTCATGCCGGCGGCACTTGTCACGGGAGCTGTATCGGCTTGCTTCAAGGGATATTTCAACGCCTGCCGGAAAGCCTCGGCAGCCGGGGCAGGGGACATACTCGAATTTGCGGTCAGGTCGGCTGTAGTGGTGCTTATGACGCTTTCGTGCGGCACACCGGGCAGGGAGGAGGTCTGCCGCATACTCATAAGCGGAGCAGTTGCCGGGAACGCATTTTCATTCCTCTATTGTATAATAGTATATATGAAGCTGAAGATACCCTCGTCCGGGCGATGTTCGTCAGGATTCACGGAGTACGTGAGATATGCTCTCCCGATAATGGGCGGAAGTCTGCTCACGGCGGCACTGAGCAGCACGAACGATATGCTCATACCGATATGTCTGCGGCAGAGCGGAGATTCTGCTGACGAGGCACTGAGCCGGTTCGGTGTGTTTGAGGCGATAGTCATACCGGCGTTATTTTTTCCGTCGGTGATATTATGCTCAATATCGGGAATGATAGTCAGTGAATCGGCAAGAGCCGCCGCTTCCGGGAACAGGGAGCGGCTGAAAGAACTTGCCTCCCGGCTGACGGAGTACACGATGATATTCGCAGTATCGGCAGCGGCGGTGCTTATGCGTTTCGGTGACATGATAGGCAGCAGGCTCGGAGGGGGAGAGCTTGCCGGAAAAATGATAGTGATGATATCGCCGGTCGTTCCCTTTATTTATATGGAGATAATCCTTGAAGCGATGATAAAGGGCATGGGATATCAGGGATTTTCGTCGCTGAATTATCTTGCCGAATATGCCGTGAGGATATCGGCAGTCCTGATATTCGTGCCGTTCACTGGATTTTACGGGATAGTTATCTCGTACTATGCGAGCAACATAATAGGCAACATCTCACGCTTTGTCAAGGTAAAGCGTTGCACCGGAGCGAGGATATCCCCCGTCAGATGCGTCCTGCTGCCGGTATTTTATGCCGCCCTGCTGACAGCCGCCGCAGATATCGCTGTACGGGCATTTACAGGCAGGTAAGAGAACAAATGTTATCATTCTCTCTATTGTACAAAGTGTACAAATGAAACGCAGCGAAGTGATATAAAATGCAGAAATTTTAACGTTACTATTGCAATTTAACAAAAAATGCTCTATAATTGATTCATGCAGTTTTAAAGTATCAGCAGTGTTACTGAAATGTAAATCCAGATACAACTGACGTTAATCCAGAAATGAGGAGAAAATCTACTATGAAAGACTACGATGTAAATAAAGTGAGAAACATTGCACTCGCCGGACACAACGGCTCAGGAAAGACTTCTCTTGCAGAGGCTCTTCTGTTTAAAGCCGGTGCTGCTGACCGCCTCGGAAAAACTGCCGACGGCACGACCGTTTGTGACTACGATCCCGAAGAGATCAAGAGACATATATCTATCAGCACTTCGCTCGCATCTTTCGATAACAGCGGACTGAAAATAAATATACTCGATACCCCCGGACTCTTTGACTTCGCAGCAGAGATGATAGAGGGCATACGTGCCGCAGATACGGTCATGATAACAGTATCCGCCAAGTCAGGCGTTAAGGTCGGCACAAGAAAAGCTTACGACGAAGCCGTAAAGCAGGGCAGATCAAAGATGTTCGTCGTTACGAAGATCGATGACAAGGACGCTAACTTCTTCAACGTCCTCACAGACCTCAAGACCGTTTTCGGCCCGACGGTGTGTCCTGTTGTAGTTCCCGTAATAAGCGGCGGACAGATAGTTTCATATGTAAATCTCATAGAGATGAAGGCTTATAAATACGATGCAAAGGGCAATGCCGTTGAGACTGATATGCCCACAGCAGAGATATCCGAAAAGTTCGAGTACCGTATCGAAGGCCTTATCGCCGCTATCTCAGAAGCCGTTGCAGAGACTTCCGATGAGCTTATGGAAAAATTCTTCGAGGGCGAGGCATTCACCCAGAAAGAGCTTATCGACGGTATCCACGACGGTATGAACAGAGGTATCATCACCCCTGTAGTATGCACATCAGCTACAGAACTCACAGGTATCGATATGCTCCTCAAAGAGATCGAGCTGCTCCTCCCGTCACCGGCAGAAGTCGCTCCGGCAGAGGCAGCATCAGATGACGA
>ODAI014395199.1_pt1 | contig 11416 bp, 11 predicted proteins | sample 1539321 | NCBI WGS metagenome assembly ODAI01 (sample SAMN02144231, study PRJEB22623) | gut metagenome | biome: sheep rumen | host: Ovis aries | place: New Zealand
GAATGCAGATTATTCATGACTTAAGAGAAGGTAAATATGATTGTATTGTAGGAATAAATCTACTTCGTGAAGGAATAGATATTCCAGAAGTTAGTTTAATAGCTATCTTAGATGCTGATAAAGAGGGATTCTTAAGAAGTACTAGAAGTTTAATTCAAACAGTAGGAAGATGTGCCAGAAATGCAAATGGTCATTGTATTATGTATGCTGATAAAATAACTGATAGTATGGATGAAACAATTAAAGAAACAGCTAGACGTAGAAGTATCCAAGAAAAATATAATGAAGAACATGGAATTGTTCCAAAAACAATCATTAAAGAGATTAGAGAAGTCATATCTAATAAAGTTGATAGTAAAGCTAAAGCTAAATCTAAGAAGATGGATAAGAAAGAATTAATGAATATGATAGAAGAAATAGAAGCTTCTATGAAAGAAGCTGCAAGTAATTTAGATTTCGAAAGAGCTATGGAATTAAGAGATGCTTTATTTGAATTAAAAAGTGAGTTGTAGTATGAAAAAATTTAAAAGAATATATATAGAAATAACTAATATTTGTAACTTATCTTGCTCATTTTGCAGTATTGATCATAGAGTAAAGAAAACAATTACTCCCCACGAATTTGAAAGTATTTTAAAAAAAATAAATGATTACACAGATTATATTTACTTACATGTAAAAGGTGAACCACTTCTTCATCCAGAATTAAAAAAACTATTAGATATCGCATCTAAATATAATAAACATGTTAATATAACTACTAATGGAACATTACTTAAAGATAAAGTGGATATCTTAAATCATGAAGCCGTAAGACAAATAAATATTTCTCTACATAGTGAAAATCAGCAAGCTAATTATTTAGAAAATATTATAAATAGTGTTGATAAGTTAAAAAATAAGATAATAGTTTTAAGATATTGGACTTTAAAAGATGAAAAATCCCCAGTTATTGTGGATAATGTTTTAAAACATTTTAATTTATCCACAACTGATGTTAATAATCATATAAAATTAAGAGATAATTTATATTTAGATAAGCAAGAAGAGTTTGTATGGCCATCATTAGATAATGATTATTATAATGAAATTGGAACATGTTATGCACTAAAAGATCAATTAGCTATTTTAGTAGATGGTACAGTAGTTCCATGTTGTTTAGATAGTGATGGTGTAATTAATTTGGGTAATATTTATAAGGAAAATTTAGAGAATATTATTAATAGTAATAGGTATCAAGCTATGAAAATTGGTTTCTGTAATCGCAAAGTTACAGAAGAGTTATGTAAGAGATGTAGTTTTAAAGATAGATTATTGACAAATAAATAAAAATTTAGTATCATATTCCTCCTAAGTGTTTAGGGCAGGGAGTGATATTATGGCATTATATAAAAATGTATATATAGGACATGTAGAAACAATAAATACAACTGCATACGAAAATGAACAATTTATAGAATCTAAAGTAGTAGCTTTAAAACTAGTAAAAATGGATGCTAATAAGAACATACCTACATACAAACCATTGAAAAAATATGGGGAATATTATAAAATAATAAGTGTAGAACCATTACTTGGTATAGTAAGTGATTCTACTATTAACAAAGCACTTAAAAATACTGGGAAACAAGAGGTAAAAGTTTTAAAAAAGGTAGCCTAAGTTTTGGGTAGTGTGATAAGAGGGATAATAATGATACAAAGAGAATATAAACTAATCAAAGATGATTTTAAAGTTATTGATGGTAAGAAAGAATTAAATAAAAAAGTATTACTTCAAACTTTTAAGGAGTTTTGTATTAGTAATATGATAACTGATGAGGATAAGAAAAACTTTGATAAAACAGCTATGGCAACAGCTTTATGTTATACAGCTAGTGGTAAGCATTTGATTTGGAATATTAGAATTTATGAAACTCTTGGTTTAAATCAAGAAAAATTATTAAGTCAAGATGATATGGAAGAAAAATATCTTGATATATATAATCAAAAATTAAGTCAATACGGATTATCAATTGATGAAAAATTTACTAAAAAAGAATTAGATGAATTAACTAGTGAAGATCCTGATTTTGAAAGAAAAAGACAATATAGATAAAAGAACTTTTTAAGTTCTTTTATCTTTTTTGCTTGTGTATTTTTTTTATATAAAAATTATGCTATAATATATGACTAGAAAAGGTGATATTATGGATAAAATTATAATTAAGGGAGCAAGAGAAAACAATTTAAAAAATGTTAATTTAGAACTTCCTAAAAATAAGTTAATAGTAATGACAGGAGTATCAGGTTCAGGTAAGTCATCTCTTGCCTTTGATACTATCTATGCAGAAGGACAAAGAAGATATGTAGAAAGTTTATCTGCTTATGCTAGACAATTTTTAGGTGGGACAGAAAAGCCAGATGTAGATTCTATAGAAGGATTATCACCATCGATATCAATCGACCAAAAAACAACTTCAAAGAATCCTCGCTCTACTGTTGGAACTGTCACTGAAATTTATGATTATTTAAGATTATTATTTGCTAGAATTGGTGTTCCATACTGTCCAAATCATCACGTACCAATAACTAGTCAAACGTTAGATGAAATAGTTGATAAAGTTTTAGAACAAGAATTAGGGACTAAATTAATAATTATGGCACCAGTTGTTCATGGAGAAAAAGGTACACATAAAGACTTGTTTGATGACTTAAGAAAAAGTGGTTATGTAAGAGTTAGAGTTAATGGAGAAAACTATGATTTATCTGAAGAAATTACTTTAGATAAAAATAAAAAAGATAACATTGACGTTATAGTAGATAGAATAGTATTAAAAGAAGATATTAGAAGTAGACTTGCCGAATCAATTGAACAAGCTATTAAACTATCAAATGGTAAGGTAGTAATAGATTATGTTGGTAATAAAGAAGTAGTATATTCAGAAAATTTTGCTTGTCCTTACTGTGATTTTAGTTTACCTGAACTTGAACCTAGAATGTTTTCATTTAATGCTCCATTTGGTGCCTGTCCTGATTGTAAAGGATTAGGATTAAAGCTAAGAATGGATAGAGATTTAGTTATACCCGATGGTACTAAATCATTAAATGATGGAGCTATTAAAACTTTGACAGATGATCCAGAAGCAATTGAATTTATGGAACTTGCTTGCTTATGTGATCATTATAAAATAGATATGGATAAACCATGGAATAAATTATCATCAAAAGAACAAGATCTAATTTTATATGGTAGCGATGAATTAATTAGAATTAAATATTCTACTCGTGGTGGAATAAAAAGAGATAAAGAAGACTTCTATGAAGGAATTATTAATCGCCTAGAAAGAAGATATATGTCTACGACTAGTACTTGGATTAGAGAATGGTTAGAAAACTATATGATGGAAACAGAGTGTGAAACATGCAATGGAGCTAGACTTATGGATAGTGTTTTATCAGTATTAGTTGGTGGAAAGAATATTTATGAAGTTACATGTTTAAGTATTAAAGAATTAATTCCATTCTTTGATAATCTAAAATTAACAGAATCAGAAAAAGAAATAGCTAATCTTTTAATAAAAGAGATAAAATCAAGATTAGATTTCTTAAAAAATGTTGGACTAGAGTATTTAACATTAGCGCGTTCTGCTGGAACATTATCAGGTGGAGAAGCTCAAAGAATAAGACTTGCAACGCAAATTGGTTCAAAATTAACAGGCGTTTTATATGTATTAGATGAACCAAGTATTGGTCTTCATCAAGCAGATAATGAAAAGCTGATCGAGTCATTAAAAGAAATGCGCGATTTAGGAAATACTTTAATTGTAGTTGAACATGATACAGATACAATGCTAGCTAGTGACTATTTGGTAGACGTTGGACCAGGAGCTGGAGATAATGGTGGAGAAATTATCGCAGCAGGAACACCAGAAGAGGTTATGAAAAACGAAAATAGTGTTACTGGTCGATATTTAAGTGGGAAAGAATGTATTGAAGTACCAAAAATAAGAAGAAAAGGTATAAAAAAGGCTATTGAGGTAAAAGGCGCAGCTGAAAATAACTTAAAAAATATTGATGTTAAATTTCCACTTGGAACATTTACATGTGTAACAGGAGTATCGGGTTCAGGTAAGTCAACCTTAGTAAATCAAATATTATGTAATGCTGCCTACAATACAATTTACAAATCAAAATTGAAACCAGGTAAACATAAAAAAATAACTGGTTTAGAAAATATAGATAAAGTAGTAGAAATATCACAAAATCCAATTGGTAGAACTCCACGTTCTAACCCTGCAACATATACTGGAGTATTTGATGATATTCGTGAATTATTTACAACCACTAAAGAAGCTAAAATGTATGGATTTGGTAAAGATAGATTTTCATTTAACGTAAAAGGTGGAAGATGTGAAGCCTGTCGAGGAGATGGAGTTAAGAAAATAGAAATGCATTTCTTACCAGACGTATACATTCCATGTGAAGTGTGTCATGGAACTAGATATAATAGTGAAACATTAAAAATAAAATATAAGGATAAGTATATAGCTGATGTTTTAAATATGCGTGTTACTGAAGCTTTAAAATTCTTTGAAAACGTTCCAAAATTAAAGAATAAACTTCAAGTTCTAGAAGATGTAGGAATTGGATATATTAAATTAGGACAAAGTGCAACAACCTTATCAGGTGGAGAAGCAGGACGTGTAAAACTTGCTAAAGAACTTCAAAAGAAACCAACTGGTAAAACACTTTACATAATGGATGAACCAACAACAGGACTTCATAGTGCTGATATCAAAAGATTACTTGCAATTATTGATAAAATAGTAGATAATAAAGATACAGTAATAGTAATTGAACATAATCTAGATGTTATTAAATGTGCTGATCATATTATTGATTTAGGACCTGATGGTGGAGATAATGGTGGTACTATAGTAGCAGCAGGAACACCTGAAGAAATAGCTAAAGTAAAAGAATCAAAAACAGGAAGATTCTTAAAAAATATATTATAGTTAGGTGATAAACATGAAAAAGGATAAAATAGTTAATATAATTAATTGGTTATTACATTATATAAGTTATGCCATAATATTTATGTTAGTAGCCACATTCTTTGAAAGTTTTTCAATAGATGATTCACATTTATATACATATGGTATGTTAGCAACATTAATAGTATTTATTTTAAATAAAACAATTAAACCAATAATAGTTAGATTAACTATTCCACTTACCGGTTTGACCTTAGGATTATTTTATCCTTTTATAAATGTATTTATATTAAAACTAACAGATTGGATATTAGGAAGTCACTTTAAAATAACGGGAATATTTACAGTATTCTTTATTTCAATATTAATATCTATTATGAACTTATTAATAGATAACATAATAATCAAACCTATAGTAAGGAGGTTAAAAAAATAATGGATAGAATCGCATACGATTTTGGCTTTATACAAATATATTGGTATTCTATTTTTATAATTTTAGCAGCCTTTTTTGCTAGTTGCATTATTATACATGAAAGTAAGAAACAAGGAATAAATATTGATTTTGTAGTTAATTTGATTTTTTATACAGTAATATATGGCATTTTAGGAGCAAGACTCTACTATGTATTATTTAATTTATCTTATTATAAAGATCATATTATAGAAATATTTGAAATATGGAACGGCGGACTAGCTATTCATGGAGGTATACTGGCAGGATTTATTAACATTTATTTATATAGTAAAAAATATAAAGTATCAACGTTAAAGATATTAGATATTTGTGCTTTAGGTTTAATAATTGCACAAGCAATTGGTAGATGGGGAAATTTCTTTAATAGTGAAGCATATGGAGGAATAACTACTCTGGCTAAACTACAAAGTATGCAAATTCCTCAATTTGTAATAGATGGTATGTATATTAATGGTGAATATAGAGTTCCAACTTTCTTATATGAATCTATATGGTGTTTAACAGGATTTATAGCTCTTTTAATGATTAGAAAATATAAGTATATTAAAAGTGGTGAAATATCTGGAATGTATTTAGTATGGTATTCACTAGGTAGATTAGTAATTGAAGGAATGCGTACTGATAGTTTAATGCTAGGAGGCATAAAAGTAGCTCAATTAGTATCTATGGTACTGATAATAGTAGGAATAGCTATGATAGTTATTTGTAGAAAACAAGGAACACAATTTGATAATTTATATGAAGAAAAAGCAAAAGAAATAAACTTTTAAGGGGGGTGACGCTATGTCTTTCACTACAACTATAAAAGAAGAAATATCAAGAATAAAAAATACTAGAAGTGAAAGTATAGCGGAACTTTCTGGTTTTTTAAGAAATAATGGTGTTTGTGATGAAAATGTTATTGAACTAGTAACAGAAAATGCTACTGTTGCTAAAAGAATATATAGCTTAATAAAAGATATTTATGATGTAACGTGTGAAATAGAAACAAGAAAAAATGCTAATTTTAGTAAGAATAATTTATATCTTGTAACAATAAATGATAGAATTGATTTTATTTTAAAAGATTTATCAATATTTGATGAAAATGGTGAAATACTCGATGAACCAAAAGAATATATTCTAGGAACAGAAGAAGATATTAGAGCTTACTTAAGAGGAGCCTTTTTATCCAAAGGAAGTATAAATGATCCTAAAACAGCTAGATATCATTTAGAATATTTAATAGAAGAAAAATCTGAAGCATATGTTATAAAAGATTTATTAAATCTATTTGAACTAAATAGTAAAATAATAACCCGCGATAAAGGTTATATGGTATATATAAAAGAAGCAGAAAAGATAGGAGATTTCCTACGTATAATTAATGCTAACAATGCAGTTTTATATTATGAAGATATTAGAATATATAGAGATCATAAAAATATGACTAATAGACTTAATAATATGGAACAAGCTAATATGGATAAAGTAGTGGCAACTGCTGTTAAACAGATAGAACAAATAGAATATTTAAAAGAAAATGCTGCTCTAGATTTACTTGATGATAAAACTAAAGAAGCAATGGAATATAGATTAAAATATCCTGAAGTATCTTTAACAGAACTTGCAGAAATTATTTCATATGAAACAAGAAAACCAATAACTAAATCAGGATTAAATCATAGATTTAGAAAAATAAATGAATTGGTAGAGAAACTAAAAAAGAATTAGTAATTCAGGAGGATGCAACGTGAATTTAGATCAAATCAATGTACATAATCACAATATTGATGAGTTAAGAGCAAAAGGGGTATATCCCATCGCAAGTTTAAAATTATTTGAGGAAGTAAAGAATTTAGTTATATATGACTATTGTATAGAAAGAGAATTAGAAATTTTAGATAAATATTTAGAATATATAAATAATATTTATTCTTTACCGGAAAATATTCAAAAAAAATATTTAGATTCTATTAAAGTTCAAGAAATCATGGATACTCAATTACTGGAGAAAGAGGATTCATATTTATTAGCTTTATACTTAATGACTAAAGAAGAATGTGCTATGGATTATTTTTTGAATGATTTTCCATCAATGGATATAAATAAAAATAAAATTATTAATGCCCATAAAAGATTATTAGAGGGAACTAGTTCTAGTATGTATGCAAAAAAGGACCATAGAACTGATAATGAGGCATTTGTAGCTAGATGTAAAAATGGTGAGGTTACAATTAGATATTTCACTATTGATTACAAAGATATTGATACTGCTATTAATAATTTAATAGTATATTATAATGGAAATCTTCATAATCAATATACGCTAATTAAACCAATTCTTTTACATGGATTAGTTGGTGCTCTTCAATTATTTGATGATGGAAATACTCGTTTTGGTAGAATGCTACAAAATATGAAAATGTTTGAGTTAACTAATAATAATTTTGATATTAATTTAAAATCACCAGCACTATATAATAGTAGGGCATACAAAGATTATATAATTCAATATCGTGAAAAGCTTGGTGCAATGGTAGTTGAACCAGGAGAAGAAACATGGAACAAATGGATAAACTTTAACCTTAATAGAGTTGAGGACCAAATATATTATGCCAATTCAAAATTAAATGATTATAAAAAAGCAATCAGATGAACACTTTAATTAGTGTTCTTTTTCAATTATCTTATCAACAATTCCATATTCTAATGCTTCATTACTATCCATAAAATTATCTCTTTCAGTATCAAGTTTAATTTTATCCAGAGTTTGCTGAGTGTTTTTAGAAAGAATTAGATTTAATTTATCTCTTAATTTTAAAATATGTTCAGCTGCGATTTTTATTTCAGTTGCTTGACCGCTAGCTCCACCTAGAGGTTGATGTATCATAACTTCACTATTTGGTAAAATATACCTTTTTCCACAAGTGCCTGAGGATAACAAAAACGCAGCCATAGATGCTGCCATTCCTAAACAAATTGTAGATACATCACTTTTAATAAAATTCATAGTATCATAAATTGCCATACCAGCTGTAACTGATCCTCCTGGAGAATTAATATAAATACTAATATCATCATTATTAATAGAATCTAAATATAATAGTTGAGCTACCACACTACTAGCCAAATTATCATCTATTTCTCCAGTAAGTAAGATAATTCTATTCTTTAGTAGTCTAGAAAAAATATCATAACTTCTTTCACCATTTAAATCTTTATCTACTACTACTGGTACTAAATTCATAATTATCACCTATAATTATAATAGTAGAAAAAAATGAAATTTATACTATTTTCGCTAGACAAAATGTGATATAATTACATAAGAATAGATAAGGGTTGATAATATGGATATAAAAATAATTGTAAACAACATAGAAATGACTGTTAGTAAAGGTATATCTTTAGAAGAATTATCTAAAAAAGTTACTGGTAGTTATAAATATGAAATAATTGTAGCTAAAGTAGATGGAATATATACAGAATTAACTGAAATTATAACAAAAGAATGTAATATTGAATTTTTTGATTTAATGGATAGAGGAGCAAATGAAATCTATTTGAATGGATTAATTATGCTTACTGTATATGCATTTAGAAAATTATTTGGAAGTAAATCTAATATCAAAGTTAAACACTCTTTAGATAAAGGATTATATATAGAGCCAAGTATATCTTTAACTAAAGAAGATATAACTAAATTAGAAAACTATATGCAAGATGTAGTAATGGAGGATTTACCTATTCAAAAATTAACTGTTTCTAGATTAGAAACTATAGATTATTTTAATAAAATAGGGTATAAGACTAAAGCAGATTTAATGAAATATAATACTTCTACGCATTTAACACTATATAAATTAGGAAACTTATATGACTATTTTTATTCATTAATGCCTATAAGTACAAAAGTTTTATCACACTTTGAATTAACATATTTAGATGAAAAAGGATTTGTATTAAGATTCCCAACAGTATTTATGGATGATGGAATAAAAAAATTCGAAAGAAGATATAATATCTTTAATCTTCATAAAGAATCAAGAGAATGGGCAAATAAGTTAGATTTAACTACAGTAGTGGATTTAAATAAAAAAGTATCTAGTGGCAAAATAGATGAATTAATAAAAATAGATGAGTTAAATAAAAATAATGAATTAATGGAATTAGCTAAGAAAATAATATCTAATCCAAAAACTAAAGTGGTTTTATTAGCAGGACCATCATCAACAGGTAAAACAACTACTACAAATAAACTAACTTTATGTTTAAAAAGTTTAGGTAAAAATCCATTGATGTTATCTATGGATGATTTCTTTGTAGAAAGAGAAGAAACTCCTAAAGACGAAAACGGAAAATTAGATTTTGAAAGATTAGAAGCAGTAGATTTAAAATTATTTGAAGATACAATAAAAAAATTATTAGATAATGAACAAGTAACTCTTCCAACATTTAATTTTATTCTAGGTAAAAAAGAATATAATAAGATATTAAAGTTAGAAGAAAATAGTATTTTATTAATAGAAGGAATTCATGCGTTAAATCCAAAAGTATTGGAACATATTCCTAAAGCTAATAAAGCATGTGTTTATTTATCAGCATTAAATGAATTAAATGTAGATGATCATGTACGTATCTCTACTACTGATAATAGATTATTAAGAAGAATAATAAGGGATAATAGAACTAGAGGTAGAAGTGTAGAAGATACTTTAGCAGATTGGCCAAATGTAAGAAAAGGGGAAGAAGAATATATTTTCCCATATCAAGATGAAGCTGATTATACTTTTAATACAGCTATGATATATGAGTTAGGTGTATTAAAAACATTTGTCGAACCATTATTATATTCAGTAGATCCAGATTCAGAATATTATAATGAAGCAATAAGACTATTAAATTTCTTAAGATTATTCTTACCAATTTCTTCAGAAGAAATCCCAAAAGATTCAATATTAAGAGAATTTATTGGTGGAGGATGTTTTAAAGTATAAAGTAAAAAGAAACAAAAATTTGTTTCTTTTTTTATTTTGTGATACACTAATTATAGATACAATAGTAAAGGAGCGTATCGATATGAAAAAAAATAATAAAAAAAGAATAATAATGGGGCTATTTGCCATAGTACTTGTAGTATTAATTTATGGAATAGGAAAAAGCTTAGCTACTCCAAATAGTACATTAAAAAATCAAAAGGTAGATGGACTATCTTTTGAAAATGCAACAATCGATTACACTAATAAATTAAGTACTTTTACTGTTGATGTATATAACGAGAATAAAAAAGTATATAATATGAAAAGTATTAATATAATTCTAAAAAAAGATGATAATGATAAAGTTACTCTAACTTATGAAATAGATAAATTAGAATCAGATGAAGGAAGAAAAATAATTATTGATCAAATAGATTATAATTTAGATGGTTATAAACAAATAAAATATAAGATTAATAAATAAGAGGTTTTCCTCTTTTTTCTTGCTTAAAAAAATAAAAAATAATATAATTTAAGTGGTGGTATAAATGAAAGTTTTATTATATGCAGAAGGTTTAAAAACAATTGGTAAAAGTGGTTTAGGAAAAGCAATTAAACACCAAATGTTAGCATTAGAAGATGAAAAAATAGAATATACGTTAAATCCAAAAGATGATTATGATATTCTTCATATAAATACATGGTTTCTAAAATCATATTTTGTAGCTAAAAGAGCTAAAAGAAAAGGTAAAAAAATAGTATATCACGCTCATTCAACAGAAGAAGATTATAAAAATGGTTTTATACTAGCTAAACAAACATCTAAACTTATTAAGTGGTGGCTAATTAAGTGTTATTCTTTAGGTGATATTATAATTACACCAACAGTATATTCTAAAAGATTATTAGAAGGATATAAAGGTTTAGAAAATAAAAAAATATATGCGATATCTAATGGTATAGATTTAGATTTTTTTGAAAACAATAAAGAATATGGAAAAGTA
>ODAI012362252.1_pt1 | contig 11415 bp, 9 predicted proteins | sample 1539321 | NCBI WGS metagenome assembly ODAI01 (sample SAMN02144231, study PRJEB22623) | gut metagenome | biome: sheep rumen | host: Ovis aries | place: New Zealand
TATGATAGGCCCAACAGGCAGCGGGAAGACATTCCTTGTGCAGAACCTTGCAAAGATACTGAACGTTCCGTTTGCAATAGCGGACGCAACTTCTCTTACCGAGGCAGGCTATGTGGGCGAGGACGTTGAAAACATCCTCTTAAAGCTCATACAGGCTGCGGATTACGAGATAGAGAACGCGGAGCGCGGTATAATCTACATTGACGAGATTGATAAGATTTCCAAGAAGTCCGAAAATGTTTCGATTACGCGTGACGTAAGCGGCGAGGGTGTTCAGCAGGCGCTATTAAAGGTGCTTGAAGGCACGGTAGCCTCCGTACCGCCGCAGGGCGGCAGAAAGCATCCGCAGCAGGAGTTCATACAGATTGATACAACCAACATTCTCTTTATCTGCGGCGGCGCGTTTGACGGTATTGACAAGATAATCGAAAACCGCGTCGGAAAGCAGGGCTTAGGCTTTGGCGCGGATATAAAGAGCAAGAAGGAAAAAGACATAACCGAGCTTTTAGGTGAGCTGATACCGCAGGATTTGTTAAAATTCGGACTTATTCCCGAGTTTATAGGCAGACTGCCGGTATTTGCAAAGCTTGAAAAACTTGACCGCCGAACGCTCATACAGATCCTCACCGAGCCGAAGAACGCGCTTGTAAAACAGTATAAGGCGCTGTTTGCGTTTGACGGTGTGAAGCTGGAGTTTGAGGACGAGGCGATTGAAGCGATAGCCGATAAGGCAATAGAGCTTGGCACAGGCGCGCGGGGACTCAGGAGCATAATCGAGGACGCAATGACCGAGGTAATGTTTGAGGTCCCATCCGATGACACCATAAGAACTGTCGTTATCGACAAAAAGTGTATCACGGACGGCAAGCAGCCGAAGGTGATACGCGAGGACAAAAAAGCCGAAATGGCAAAGGAAAAGAAGAAAGAAACAGCTTAAAGTACAAAGGGGTGCTCGGCTGTACCTTATTTTGGTGCGGCCCGAGCACTTTTAATATATGTAGGAAGGTAGGCAGTGAAAGAACACAGTTCTTTCGCATCCTATTTATCCTTGAACAAAGTGAAAGGATGGCTTAATAAAATGTTTGTATCTGATAATTTATCGGTAAATGAACAAAATCATCTTGTGATAGGCAAAAATGACGCGGTGGAGCTTGCGAAGGAGTTCGGCACGCCGCTGTACGTAATTGACGAGGACTTGCTGCGTGAAAACTGCCGCGTGTACAAGAACGCGATGGACAAGTATTACGGCGGCAACGGCCTTGTGCTGTACGCGAACAAGGCGCTCTGTACACTCTTTACGTGCCGCGTGGCAATGGAAGAGGGCTTGGGCATCGATGTTGTTTCGGGCGGCGAGCTGTACACGGCGATAAAGGCGGGCTTCCCGATGGATAAGGTGTATTTCCACGGCAACAACAAAACGGCGGACGAAATAGAGCTTGCGGTTAAAAACGGTGTAGGCTGCTTCATAGTTGACAACATTTACGAGCTTGAAACCCTAAACGAAACAGCGAAAAAATACGGCGTTGTACAGAACATAATGTTCCGCATAAAGCCGGGCGTTGACGCGCACACGCACGATTTCATACGAACCGGTCAGATAGACTCTAAGTTCGGTGTTGCGCTTGAAAACGGCGAAGCGTTTGAGATTGTGGAAAAGGCAAGCAAGATGTCAAATGTAAAGGTTACGGGCGTTCACTGCCATATCGGTTCTCAGATTTTCGATATAGCGCCCTTTGCCGAAGCGGCTGATATAATGATGAACTTTATCGGTGACTTAAAGGACAAGCTCGGTCTTGAAATTGCCCAGCTTAATCTCGGCGGCGGTATGGGGATAATGTATACGGAAAATGACGACCCGGTACCGTATGACGAGTATATTAAAAATGTCAGCGAGGTTGTCAAAGCGGCTGCCGAAAAGAGAAATGTAAAGCTGCCGTTTATTCTTATGGAGCCGGGACGCTCAATCGCCGCACCCGCGGGAGTTACACTCTACACCGTCGGCGGCGTGAAGGATATAAAGAACGTCAGAAAGTACATATCGGTTGACGGCGGTATGGGCGACAATCCGAGATATATTCTGTATCAGTCGGAGTACGAGGCGGTAATCGCGAACAACGCAAACGCGCCGCGTACCGAAAAGGTGACAATAGCCGGTAAGTGCTGCGAGTCGGGCGACGTGCTTTTGGAAAACACAATGATGCCTGAAATAAACGTGGGCGATACGCTTGCCGTGCTCGCAACAGGCGCGTACAACTATTCAATGGCATCTAACTACAACCGCATACCTCGCCCTGCGATGGTAGCCGTATCAGACGGCAAGGCAAGGGTAGTCGTAAAGCGCGAAACGTACGAGGACATAATTAAAAATGATGTAATTTGATTAAAGGGGACGTAAACGCGTCCCCTTTACTATTGACAAATCCCCACTAAAATAGTATAATTGAAAATATGAACAACCATTCAAATGTGAGGCGATAATATGACCGAGAAATTTGATGTAACAGGTATGACGTGCGCGGCTTGCAGCGCGAGAGTTGACAAATGCGTGAGAAGGCTTGACGGAGTGAAGGACGTAAATGTAAACCTGCTCCGAAACAGTATGAGCGTGGAATTTGATGATACCGTTACAGAGGACGATATAATTAACGCAGTAATCGGGGGCGGCTACGGCGCGTCTGTTGCCGGCAGGGAAAAAGCGGCTCAAAAACGCGATACGGGCGTCTATGATGAAAATAAAAATATGAAATTCCGCCTTATAGTATCAATCGTGTGCCTTGTGCCTCTTATGTACCTCTCAATGGGGCATATGTGGCATTTTCCGTTCGTGGATTTGTGGATAAGGGGCGCGGAGGACTCAATCGCGTACGCGTTTACGCAGTTTTTACTGTGCCTGCCGGTGCTGTACGTGAACAGAAAATACTTTATAAACGGCTTTAAAACACTGTTTCACGGCGCGCCCAATATGGACTCGCTAATCGCAATAGGCTCCGGCGCATCAATGGCTTATGGTGTGGTGGCGATTTACTGTATAGGCTACGGCTTGGGACATAATAATATGGGGCTTGTCGAGCAGTATATGATGAATTTGTACTTCGAGGGAGCGGCAATGATTGTGACGCTCATAACGCTCGGCAAATATCTTGAAACACGCGCCAAGGGCAAGACATCACAGGCGATTGAAAAGCTCATAGACCTTTCACCGAAAACCGCGTCCGTAATCCGTAACGGCGCGGAGGTAACCGTACCGGCAGAGGAGGTACAGGTCGGTGAAATTGTCGTGGTGCGAGCCGGACAGACAATTCCGCTTGACGGCGTAATCGTAGAGGGAAACGGCGCGGTTGACGAGTCGGCAATAACAGGCGAGAGCATAGCCGTTGAAAAAACAGCCGGAGACAAGGTGACCGGCGCGACGGTAAACAAGTCGGGATATTTTAAATTTAAAGTTGAAAAGATAGGTGAGGACACCGAGCTTGCGCAGATAATCAAACTGGTCGAGGAAGCCTCTGCTTCAAAGGCGCCAATATCAAAGCTCGCCGATAAGGTGGCGGGAATTTTTGTTCCGGTGGTAATCGGTATTGCGCTTGTCACGCTGATTGTGTGGCTTATTTTGGGCTACGGTGTAAGCCACGCGCTCACAATGGCAATTTCCGTTTTGGTAATCTCCTGCCCCTGCGCGTTAGGTCTTGCAACGCCGACAGCGATTATGGTCGGCACAGGCAAGGGCGCGCAGCTCGGTATACTCACAAAATCCGCCGAAAGTCTTGAAACGGCGCACAAGATTGACACGGTCGTGCTTGACAAAACAGGCACAATAACCGAGGGCAAGCCGTCCGTTACGGACATTGCACCAAACGGTGTAAACGAAACCGAGCTATTGACGCTTGCCGCTTCAATCGAAGCCTTATCCGAGCATCCGCTTGCCAAAGCGATTGTGGAAAGGGCAGAGGGGATTGAACACAAAAAAGCCGAAAAATTCACGCAAATCGCCGGACAGGGTGTAAGCGGCATAGTTGGCGGTAAAAAAATCCTTGCCGGAAACTATAAAATGATGTTAGAAAACGGCATCACCTTAGCCGAGGACACGCGCTTTGCAAAGGAGGGCAAAACGGCGCTCTACTTTGCCGCAGACGGTAAGTATATAGGCACAATTGCCGCTATGGATACAATAAAAGAGGGCAGCAGACAGGCGATTGAGGATATGCGGCAAATGGGGCTGGATGTAATAATGCTGACAGGCGATAACAAGGTAACGGCCGAAGCGATAAAAAATCAGCTTCCCTTAACAGGCGCGGTAGCCGAGGTTCTTCCGCAGGATAAAGAGGAGGAAATACGCAAGCTGCAAGCGGACGGTCATAAGGTCGCAATGGTCGGTGACGGTATAAACGACGCGCCTGCGCTTACACGCGCTGATGTAGGTATAGCGATAGGCGCAGGAACGGATATAGCGATTGAAGCGGCTGATATAGTGCTTATGAAAAGCGACCTTTCCGATGTTGTAACAGCTATTGACCTCAGCCGCGCGACGATACGCAATATAAAGCAAAACCTGTTCTGGGCATTCTTCTATAATGTAATAGGTATACCGATAGCGGCAGGTGCACTGTACTGGCTCGGCGGCTTTAAGCTAAACCCGATGATAGCCGCGGCGGCAATGAGCTGCAGCAGTGTGTTTGTTGTAACAAATGCTCTGAGGCTCCGCTTCTTTAAACCAAAGTACGGGGACACTAAAATTAGGGACACTAAAACCGCAACAAACGGGGACACTAAAATGCTCAAAATAAAGGGAATGATGTGCGAAAAATGCGTCGCGCACGTAACGGAAGCTTTAAACGGTATAGACGGCGTAAACGCTGTTGTCTCGCTTGATAATGGCGGACAGGCGGCGGTAACGCTTACAAAGGACGTGCCCGATGAAGCGCTTAAAAAAGCCGTTCTGGAAGCCGGGTATAAGGTAACTAAAATAAAGTAATTTAAAAGGCAGTCCGTTGACTGCCTTTTTGCTTAGCCCTCCATATGCTTGCCGAGGAAACCTGCCGCGCTCTCTGCGAGCTTTTCATCAACCTCGGACGGCTGCTCGCCGTCGTTCATAATAAACAGCACAGAACCAATCGTATCGCCCTCGCTTACAATCGGCACAACCACGCCGGCGCTATACTTATCAACGCCGTCTGCCACGGAAACCGGCTTACCGTCCTTGTAGCTTACGGTTATTTTTTCGTTCATAACGCTGTCAAGCTCCTGCGAAACACGTCTTTCCATAAGCTCCTTCTTGGGAATGCCCGAAACGGCTATAACACTGTCGCGGTCAGTTATTGCCGCGCCGTGACCTGACGCCTTCGCAAGCGTTTCAACATATGTTGACGCAAAATCTCCCAATTCTCCAATCGGCGAATACTTCTTAAAAATAACCTCGCCGTCCTTTTCGGTGTATATTTCAAGCGGATCTCCCTCGCGGATACGCATAGTGCGGCGTATCTCCTTCGGGATAACAATTCTTCCGAGATCATCTATTCGTCTTACAATACCTGTTGCCTTCATAAACAAAATTCCTCCTCTATATAATTTTAACTTCAGGCTATGCGATTATTATGCTTGCTTTTTCTGCGAATTATGCAAATTTTTGCACCTATATGTACTGGAAATTAACGGCAGCAAAATATCTGTAACTTTTATTTGAAATAACAGTTGTATTTTCAATTTCACTGTGGTAAAATTATACTGGTATATTTTGAAGGGGAGAGAGCTAAAGAGCTTGTTCTTTAGCATCATATTTTTCCTTGAACAAAGTGAAAGGATGCTTGATTGAATGAAGATATATAACACTTTAACGCGCAAAAAAGAGGAATTTGTACCTATAGATAAGAACGAGGTAAAAATGTATTCCTGCGGACCGACTGTGTACGACTTTTTCCACATCGGCAACGCGCGCCCTTTTATTGTTTTCGACACAATGCGCCGCTATCTTGAATATCGCGGCTATAACGTAAAGTTTGTGCAGAATTTCACCGATATTGACGATAAAATGATAAAGCGCGCAAACGAGGAAGGGATAACGGTAAAGGAACTCGGCGAGCGTTTTATTGAGGAATATTTCAAGGACGCTAAGGCTATTGGTGTTGAAAAAGCGACCGTTCACCCTAAGGCGACGGAAAATATTGACGCTATTATTGATATTATAAAAACTCTCGAAGAAAAGGGCTACGCGTACAACGTTGACGGAGATGTATATTTTTCAACAAAGAAGTTTGACGGCTACGGAAAGCTCAGCAAGCAGCCGCTTGAGGATCTGGAAGCAGGCGCGAGAATAGACGTAAACGAAACAAAGCAGGACGCAATGGACTTCGCGCTCTGGAAGAAGCAAAAGGAGGGCGAGCCTGCGTGGGAAAGTCCGTGGGGTATGGGCAGACCGGGCTGGCATATTGAGTGCAGCGCGATGGCTAATAAATACCTCGGCAAAACGATTGATATTCATTCGGGCGGACAGGATTTAATCTTCCCGCACCACGAAAATGAAATTGCCCAAAGCGAATGCGCGAACTGTCAGCCGTTTGCAAACTACTGGATGCACAACGGCTATATAAACATCAACAACAAAAAAATGAGCAAATCACTCGGAAACTTCTTCACCGTCCGCGATATATTAAAGGACTATGACGGCGAGGTTATCCGTTACTTTATGCTTTCGGCTCACTACAGAAATCCGATAAACTTTGCCGACACGCTTATGGAACAGGCAAAATCGGCTGTTGAGCGCGTGTACACCTGCCTTGATAATCTTGACTTTTTGCTCGAAAACGGCGAGGACAGAGAATTAACCGATACTGAAAAGGAATACAGCGCAAAGCTGGACGAATATAAGCAGAAGTTTATAGACTCTATGGACGATGATTTAAACACTGCCGCGGCAACAAGCGCGATATTCGATATAGTTTACGCTTCAAACACGGCGCTGTCAAGCGAGAACAAGAACGCAAAAGAGGTTATACAGAAAACCATAGACCTGATCCGCGAGCTTGGCGGAGTTTTAGGCTTGTTCCAAAAGAAAGAAAACAAGTCGCTTGACGCTGAAATCGAGGAGCTTATCGCAAAGCGCAACAAGGCGCGCGAGGAAAAGAACTGGGCGGAGGCAGACGCCATACGCGACAAGCTCAAGGAAATGAATATTATTCTGAAAGATACCCCCATGGGTGTACAGTGGAGTTATGGAGAATGAGCTTAACTGTTAAAAAACCAAGTCAATTCGCACCTCTCACACTTGCATATATAGGTGACGACGTGTATGATATTTACGTAAGAACGCGCGTTATAGAGGAGCATGAGGATATGCCGCCGAACAAGCTGCACCGCATAACCTCGGGCTACGTCAGGGCGCACGCGCAGGCAAACAGCATAAAGGCGCTTCTGCCGTACCTTACCGAGGACGAAACAGCAATCTTTAAGCGCGGCAGAAATTCAAAGCCCTACACAATGGCAAAAAACGCCACAGCCGCAGATTACCATATGGCGACGGGACTTGAAGCGCTTTTCGGCTTTCTCTATCTGTCGGAGAAAACGGAGCGTCTAAATGAACTAATGCAAATAGCGTACGAAAACGCTCATACAGAGCGAAACGGTACGTTAGATAATAAAGTAAATCAAACGAGGGAGGAAAAATAAAAAATGGATCAGAAAAGAGTTACAGAGCTTTCAATCATTGCGAACAATGTCCGCAAGAATGCTCTTACCGCCGTATACAATGCGGCGTCGGGTCATCCGGGAGGCTCGCTTTCAATCGCAGACCTTTTAACGCTTCTTTACTTTGAGGTAATGAACGTTGACCCGAAGAACCCGAATATGGAAAACAGGGACAGGCTTGTATTGTCAAAGGGACATACTGCACCGGCGCTTTACGGAGTGCTTGCGGAGCGCGGATATTTCCCCAAGGAGGATATGAAAACCTTTAGACATATCGGCAGCTACCTTCAGGGTCATCCCGATATGAACAAGGTACCGGGCGTTGATATGTCAACAGGCTCACTCGGTCAGGGCGTATCAGTTGCGGGCGGTATGGCGCTTGCTGCAAAGCTTGACAATAAGGATTACAGAGTATATTCAATCCTCGGCGACGGCGAACTTGAAGAAGGACAGGTTTGGGAGCAGGCAATGTTTGCGCCCCACTATAAGCTCGATAACTTCACTATTTTTATTGACAACAACGGTCTGCAGATAGACGGCGACATTACAAAGGTAATGAACCCGACACCGATAGACAAAAAGTTTGAAGCGTTCGGCTGGCACGTAATTGTGACTGACGCGCACGACTTTGTGAAGCTCCTTGACGCTGTAAACGAGGCAAAGGCGACAAAGGGCAAGCCGACGGCTATTATAATGAAGTCGGTAAAGGGCAAGAACGTATCCTTTATGGAGAACAATCCGGCTTGGCACGGTGCGGCTCCCAAGGAGGACGATTACAATAAGGCTATAGCAGAGCTTGATGAAATAATTAAGGGATTGGAGGCGCAGTTATAATGGCAAAGAAGGCTACAAGAGAAAGCTACGGTGCGGCGCTGGTAAAGTACGGCAGCAACCCCAATATTGTCGTTCTTGACGCCGACCTTTCGAAATCAACAAAGACAGATATGTTTAAGAAGGAGTACCCCGAGCGTTTCATCAATATGGGTATTGCCGAGGGTAATATGATGTGCGTTGCGGCAGGTCTTGCTGCAAGCGGTAAAATAGCATTCGCTTCCTCATTTGCAATGTTCGCGGCAGGCAGAGCGTTTGAACAGGTGCGTAACTCAATAGGCTACACAAAGCTCAACGTAAAGATAGGCGCAACTCACGCAGGTATAAGCGTGGGCGAGGACGGCGCGTCACACCAGTGCTTAGAGGACATCGCGCTTATGCGTTCAATTCCGGGTATGGTTGTTATAAACCCCGCTGACGACATTGAATCAGAGCTTGCGGTCAAGGCTGCAATAGAGCATCAGGGACCGGTTTATATGAGATTTGGACGTCTTGCAGTTGAGGACGTAAATCCGGCTGATTACAAGTTTGAGCTTGGAAAGGGTGTACAGCTCCGCGAGGGCAATGACGCAACAATCATAGCGACCGGTCTTATGGTAGGTATGGCTTTGAAGGCTCATGAAATGCTAAAGGCTGACGGCATAAACGCCCGCGTTATAAATATCCACACCATAAAGCCTCTTGATGAAGAAATCATTACAAAGGCGGCAAAGGAAACCGGCGCGATAGTAACAGCCGAGGAACATTACATTATGGGCGGACTCGGCAGCGCGGTAAGCGAGGTAGTTTGCGCAAACGCGCCTTGCCCCGTAAAGATAATCGGAACAGACCGCTTCGGTCAGTCGGGTAAGCCGGCGGAGCTTTTCGAGGAATACGGCTTAACACCTGAAAATATTGTATCAAAGGTAAAAGAAGCTATCGCAATGAAGAACTAAGGGGGAAGTAATATGAAAAAACTTATATTAGCATTATCGTGTCTTATAATAACGATAGGTCTTTGCTCCTGCGGTGGCAAGAAGGAGCCGGAGCCTGTACCGGAGCTTGATCCGGCACAGCTTATAACAGCGGAGGATGTAGCCGCAGTTGCCGGCTATACACCGGTTGTAGTACCGGAGGGTACTGCAAAGAACGGCAACCGCTCAAGCGTGCTTTACAGAAGTGAGCCTATAGGCGAGCATGACACGGTTGAAGTAAAACTTGTTCAGTTTAACGACGATATGCCGTATCAGCAGATTTTCAGCGAGTATGAGGCGAACAAGGCAAAGCGCAGCGATGCAAAGCTTGTTGACAGTCTCGGTCAGGAGGCGTATATAGCCTTCCCAACAATCTACGTTTATGACCGCGGCTGCCTTCTTTCGATAACAGCAGGCTCCGGCGCGGATGACGAGCAGGAAAGACTGCTCAAGAACCTCGCCTTCACAGCCGTAGGCAAATTGGAAGAGCAGATACCCGAATACAATCCGGATAAGAAATAATTATTAAAACAAAAAAAGTCCGTCTTGCGGACTTTTTTTGTATGCCTACTTATTCAGCACCTCACCGATATTATTTATCTGTATCGAAATAGTGCCGTCCTCGTTGTTTATAAACTCGATATAATCTTTATTCGTGTAATATTCGGCGGGGAAGGAGATTTCCACGCCTATGTCGGTGGTGAGTTTGACGTTTGAGGCGAGCTTTTTTGTGACGTACGGATTTACCTCGACCTTTTGCGGCACCTGCGCCTTTTCAAGCTGTTCCTTAAATTCCTCGCGCATACCGGGCTTGCCGTCAAACAGCTTCTCGGCAACCTTTTCCGTTTCAAGAAATTTATTTTCACCCTCCGCGATATTTTCCGTTATGTACTCTTTCATTTTAGACAGCGTTTCAATCGAATCACCGCCGTTTTCCTCGGTTACCTTTTTCGCAAGTTTACGCACTGCGTTTACAGACTCACGTGGTGAGATGTCATATATACATTCAAGCAGAATATCCGCGATAAGGTCTGTTTTCTCACCGTCAATATTGCGCGTTTTTCCCTTGTAGCGGACGGTCATATCACCCAAATCCACAAACGCGCACTCGCTTATTTTTTGTGAGGTGGTGGGGAGGATTGCGTAGTGGTTTATAATCTGATTTTTAACCTTGCCCTCGTCCTTTGTGACCTGATGTGTGTATCCAATCTTGTTCTCGCACCGAAGCACAGCAAGAATGTCGTGTTCATCGGCGTTAAACTCGCATACTATAAGGTCGGACGCGTCCGGCGTATCGGACTGCGCTATTGCCTCGTACAGCCTTTTTGCGGTAAATTCCGATAAGGCTCTTAAATCATGATTTTTAACGTACTCTGTCATTTGATATTTAAAGCCGCTGTTCTCGGCAAACTCGCCCTTTCTCAAAGCCGCGTCGCCGTAAACCTTCTCTATATGCTTTGAAATAAACGTGTTTATGCTCGCGTCCGAAACATCCAGCTCCTCGTCGCTCAAAACCAGCATACCCGAGGACGCGTCCATAATATGCAGTATTGCTCTTTTTAATGATGCTATCATTTTAATCAGCCATCCTTTCACTTCGTTCAAGGATTAGCGTGCTTTGCACAGCAAAGCCGCACAGATGCGAAAGAACTGCGTTCTTTCACGCCCCTCCCTTTCTACTCACAATATTTTACCATAAAAACAAACCATTGACAAGGGATAAAATGCTTAGTATAATTTACATATAGATTACAATAATGAGGTAAAATAAATGGAAAAATATCTTGACAAAACATTAACCATAGACGAGAGAACAGACGACCTGCTCTCTCGTATGACCATAGAGGAAAAGGTCGGACAAATGCTGCAGCTTAGCTATAACGGCTTAAACCCGCTCGACTACGCGAAATTTAAAAAGCTCGGTATAGGCTCCTTCTTCCACGCGCTCGGCGGCGAA
>ODAI010995231.1_pt1 | contig 11414 bp, 6 predicted proteins | sample 1539321 | NCBI WGS metagenome assembly ODAI01 (sample SAMN02144231, study PRJEB22623) | gut metagenome | biome: sheep rumen | host: Ovis aries | place: New Zealand
ACGCATAATAATGATACTTTTTTAAAATAAAGATCAATAATTTACTGAAGATGATCGCTTTGGGTGAAACAATGCAACTCTTGATCATTTCATATATATGTACATTACCGCAGAAGCAGGGAATAGGCCACGCCAGCAGGGAAAAAGATGACTTAATCGGGGCATAAGAAGCAGAAGTAACAAAAACAAAAAACGGGGAGTCACTTTATTTCATAGTTCAGAAACGGGCGGTTCCTGATCCGCAGAGAAGTGCAGTGCCCGCTGATAGAGAACCTCGCCGGTATCTCTGTCCAGTACGGCGGCCGCCAGATCACAGTCCGGCGGGAACTGCAGAGCGGTGCTGCCTTTGCTGCCCTTGACCGCAGCCGTTCCCGCGCTTTTGTCAAAGGAGATGCTGCCAAAGGGAGCGGGGATTGTCCCGGTATCGGGCAATTCTGCAACGGAGGGAACAGGGCCGGTCCGGTCAATATAGACCATGCAGGCAGTGGGCTGCATGGAATGCTCAAGGGGCATCAGGGAATCAGACCAGACGGCCTCATACATGTCAGATGGCATCAGGTACCGGCGAGCAATGTTCTGTACCAGCTGGACGTTGAGGGCATTGCGGCGCACGGCAGAATCCTCCGGGAGCAGGAGAACGGTACTGAAGGAGGGATCCGCAAGGAGCATCAGGAAAATGCGCGGATCCTGCATTTCCAGCAGACTGCGGAGCTTGTTCTGCCGGTAAATGGCGTAATCCGCATTCCAGCGGGTATAGGCAGAATCATTTCGGTGATCCGGAACGCCGTATGCATCGCGAAGGTGCTGTCCCAGAAAGTGTGTTACTTTATAGGCACCGGAAGGATTCAGGTGTGAATCCGGATCGTAACAGTCGGTACTGTAATCCACGAACTGATCCAGATACACAAAATCAATGTAGTCAATGCCGTACTCATCCGCCAGATACTGAACGGCATTGGTGTAAAGCTGTTCATCGTTTTCATTCCTGCTGGGATAGGGGAGGTTGATCAGCAGAACCTGAATGCCTTTTCCCTGACAGAACTCAATCAGCCGCCGCAGGTAAATGAAGCCGAATCCCTGCTCCTGCGCCGCATCGCTGACAATTTCATAGGAGGCGGGAGCGGCAAGGCTCAGGTTGCGCTGGGCTCCGAGATCCTGGTTGTATACCGGATGCAGACTGTCGGCAGTGAGGCTGCTCCAGCGGGCATGATACTTGATAAACGGAAAGATGAATTCCGGAATCAGATCCGTATAGGCGCTTCCGTTGCTGTCAATGATGGACGGATCATCCATCAGGTCAAAGATGGCATCGAGCTTAGTCCGGGACAGGGGAAATCCGTCGAGGCCCAGATGCGCATCGCTGCTGTTAATGGGAAGCTTCAGGGGCTCCCAGACCAGGTTGACATCGATCACGACGGCTTTTGGACTGCAGGTGGTGAGTGCATTTCGAAGCAGCCAGTAGGACATGGGAATGGTGCAGTTGTAATTGGCCATGTTGTAGGCAGTGATGCCATACCGGTCCCACAGTTCAAAGGGATAGATGTCGCTGTAGGCATGACTGTCACCCAGAAACAGCACATCTACCTGCCCGGCCCGTTCCAGCAGCGGAACGGTTTTTGCCTTGCCTTCCTTATACTCCAGAAGGTGACTGAATCCGGCCAGAAGGACAAACAGCAGAAAGAAAAAAACGAAACCGGTTAAAATGCCTTTGAATTTCTTCATAAACCGAACCTCAGAACTGGAAATAGATGAAACTGGCTTCGCTGAATCCGCTGCCCCAGATGCCTAAAATGAGGACAGAGAAAATCAGAGAGTAAAGAACGAGCCAGCGGAGCGGCAGCGGGAGATGCAGGACTTTATCACGGACCTGAACCCCGCGTTCCTGTGCCAGGGAAACGCCGAAAAGAAGGAGGGTAAAAATGCCCAGAACCATGGCATCCCTGATCGGCAGGCCGCACTGGTCCAGCCATTCAGCGGTCAGCTGCGCCGGACGCAGATCGGTCAGGATGCTCTGCATCATGCGGATGGCATCGCCGGCATGGGCACAGCGGTCAAAGAACCAGCCGATATTGACGATGGCAAATGTCCGCAGAACACGGAAAAGATGGAAAAACCGTCCGGCGACCAGGGAGGCGTGCCTTTCGCCAAAGCGGCGATAGGCGGGTTCAAGCAGGGCTGACAGGGCGAGAATAAGGCCGTTGTACAGACCCCAGAAAATGTAATTCGAGGAGGCGCCGTGCCAGAGACCGACCAGAAGGAAGACCAGAATATTCCCAAGGGCGGCCGGCAAGGCACGGGCAAAATCCTGGCCAAAGCGCTTTTTGGCGGCTTTTGAGAGACGGGAGATCGGGGCAGTCAGGGCAAAGGGATAGAATACATAGTCCCGCATCCATGCCCCCAGGCTGATGTGCCAGCGCCGCCAGAAATCAGCAAGAGAAATGGCAAAATAGGGGCGGCGGAAGTTTGGGGCCAGCCGGATACCGAAAAGCTCCGCAATGCCGGTCACCAGATCAATGCCGCCGGAAAAGTCACAGTACTGTTGCAGGGAATAGGCCAGCACCCCGACCAGGGCGGCAGCACCGCCCATGGATCCGGGTTCGGCGGCGAACACCGCGTTGACCAGGGGCAGTACGCGGTCAGCAATGACCAGCTTTTTCAGCAGTCCCCAGAAAAGGAGCACCGCTCCCCGGCGTACCCCGAAGGAGTCAAAGTCATGCGGTTCACAGAGCTGCGGGTACAGATCCCCGAATCGCCCGATAGGCCCCTGCAGAAGCTGAGGAAAGAAGGAGACAAACAGGCAGAATCTGGCCGGATTCCGGACCGGCTCTGCCTTTCCGTTGTAAACATCCAGGAGGTAGCCGATGGACTGAAAGGTATAAAAGGAGATGCCAAGAGGCAGAAGAAGGCCCAGAGGGGACAGGGAAAACCAACCGCGTACATCGTCCGTGTATTTGAGGACCGCCAGGATGGCAAAGTTGAAAATCAGGGCACCCAGCAGATAGACGCGTTTATGGTTTTTGGCTTTGGCGCGCAGCGCTTTGCGCTCCGGCGGTGACAGCGATCCCTTCTGTTCCCGGATCTGTGCCTCGCAGCGTGACTGAATTTTCCCCATGCGAAGGGCTGCACCCCATACGGTCAGTGCAGTCAGAAGAAGGAAAGGAAGGCCGCTGGCGGCACGGATGGCATAGAATCCCAGACTGGCCGCCAGCAGGAGAATCCATCTGAAACGCCGGGGAACGAGATAGGAGAGGAAGGCGCATCCGGCACCATAGGCAGCAAGTTGAAACAGCGACATAGGTTCACTCCGCAACGTTTTTAGTTGATCTGAACCGGTCTTTGACAGACCGGTCAGGCCCGGCATCATTCAGACAGATAAGTGTGTGTCCGGATCGGGCAACCGTGGTTTCATTGTACACGTTTTTATCTGAAATGCAAGGAGATTGTTTGAAAACAATGGGGTCAGATGAGGCCGGCCTCCCGGCATTTCTGCATCCAGGCATGTGCCATGAGGTAGGCGGCCTGGGCCTCAGCAGAGGTTCCCTCCCGGAGAAAATCCGGGCAGCCGCAGACCCCGTGAATCAGGCCGATTTCATCGACGGTGTCCTCGACGGTCTGAAGTGCCTGCGCAGCCTTTGCGGCGTATCCGGCAGGAACAGTGCGGTTATAGATGCCCCGGGCAATGGCGGCGGCAGCCATCATGGAAGAGGTTCCGTCCACAAAGGAGGCATCTTCATCCAGAATGTCATGGAAGCGCCCGTCCGGCAGCTGATACCGGAGCATGTGCTCAAGAAGCGCGGCCGCCTGATGAAACAGATCCGCTGCGATCTCGGAAAAACCCTGTGCATGTGCTGCCTCGGCGGTACGAAGCAGGCCGAGAAGCGCCCAGCCGTTGCCTGTGGCCCAGTGTTTCTGCCGGACAATGGTCTGATTCTCCGTATCGGCAATGTGGAAATAAAGGCCTGACTCAGGATCCAGAAGAGCCCGGTTATAGCCTGCAATCTGGCGGGCAGCCTCCTCCGCCTGACCCATGACAGCCAGAAACGGCGGAACCATGTAAAGGCCGTCGGTCCAGAGCTGTTTATCCGAAAAACCCTTTTCAAAGCTGACCAGATTGTGGCAGATGATCCCATCCTTTGTCCGCGGGGCGTCGTGCAGCAGATACGCAAGCATTCGCCGGGCACCCGCGAGATAGAAAGGATTGCCGGTTTCCTCGTAGGCACGAAAACAGACCTCACCGTTTGAAGCCGGATCGGAGACGGAGTCGCTGCTGCCGATCAGGGCCAGCCGTCCGTCGGGCGACTGGCGCTGGATGGCGTCATACGCCATGGGAATCCAGAGGTCTTTTCTTCCGAGTTCAAACAGGGCCTGTGCACAGACGCCCTGTTCCCATGAATACCGCTGCATGGCCAGCATTGAGCGGATAACCCGTTCGCAGGTGGGAAGGCTTTTCATTGAGAGATACCTCCATTATGATTACAGGGGTGATGAGGTGGCGGAATGTTTGATCAGCGTCAAGTCAGTTTGATCGTATTGTAAAAAGGAAAGAGATGAGAGTCAAGAAAAGCCATGCCTGCGGCATGGCAAAAGAACCAACGTGGAATCAGAGAGTCTGACCGGAAAGGGCTTCAGACTTCTTTGTAAAGTACCGGGTCATTTCATCAATGGGAACGGGTTTTGAGTAGAGGTAACCCTGCAGGTAGGAGGCAGACATGCTGCAGCAGCGCTTTTCATCCTCCTTGTCCTCGATTCCCTCGAACAGGATGGAATAGTTCAGATCGGCGAACAGCTGCGCCATGCTTTTGACGATGGTGGAGGATTTGGAATCGGTTCTGCTGGCGATGACCATGGTCCGGTCAAATTTGATGATATCAAAGGGCAGCTGCAGAATCCGCTCAAGGCTTGAGTATCCGGTGCCGAAGTCATCCAGATAGAATTTGATTCCTTCTTCCTTGAGCGCCATAATCCGTTTCTTGGTTACGAGAAAATCATTTTCATTCTCGGATTCTGTCAGTTCAAGGGCGATCTGACTGGTGTGGATCCCGTTGTAATGAATAATCCGCATGACATCATCACAGAAAGAAGTGCTTTGCAGTTCCTCAGCCACAATGTTGACGGAAATCCGTGAAAACAGGTATCCTTCCGTCGTCAGCAGGCGAATTTGCCTGCAGGTTTTATGGAGAATGATTTCGGTGAGAACATGAATGAATCCATTCTCCTCGGCGATCGGAATGAACTGATCCGGGAATACCAGACCGGTTTTCTCAAGATTCAGGCGCATCAGGGCCTCGGCGGTATCATAGCGGTTCAGTTGATGATTGAATACCGGCTGGGCATAGACCAGCACACGGGCATCCTCCAGATCATGGTGGCTGTAGATGTCGTTGAGTTCACTCAGAATATAGGTATACCGGTTGAAATTGTCCTTATCTTCCGGTACGGTGTGGTAAATGGTATTTATTTCCATTGAACGATGGAGATAGTGAATAAAACTGACATAATCGATGAAAGCGGCCGGCGTGACCGACTGACCGATCACGATTTTGTAATCATAATGGAACTGATCGTAACTGGAATGGAAGAGCTTCATGGCTTTCAGAAGCCGCTCCGCTTCATCCCGGTTTCGTTTTTTCGGATAAACATAAATGTAGTGGCCTTTTTCAACCCGGAAAAGAATGACACCGCGAAAGATGGTAGGGGCGGTGTTGCGCATGAGAGCCTGCAGTTCATCCGGCAGAGAACTGCCGGACTGATTGAAATCCGGCAGATACAGGCTGATAAATCCGAAGGGGTGGCGGGAGGCCAGGGAGCGCCGGACATAGTCATCCAGAGAGGCCCGGTCAACGGCACCGATATTTGTATCATAGGGATTGGAATGGAAAAAATACAGCATGGCCATCACGGGGAAACAGAACGAGACGACAGTGAACGAGGACTGCCCGTGCAGCCGCTGAGTCAGATTGATCAGAATGGCCAGTACCTCGGTGAAGAAAAAGCCGAGGATGATCCGCCGGAAGATCCGTTTCCGGACGTAAATGAGCATGGAAAGGTTGATCACCACAAAGACGAGATACCCGACAGAGAAAACGCTGGGGCCAAGGAAGATCTGTCCCTCCGGGCTGATGCGAAATGCCTTTCCGGTGATCGTACCGTACAGATCATACAGAAAAAGCGAAACCCAGAGCAGGCCAACCAGAATACTCGTTCGCTTTTTTTCGCCCGGACTGAGATGAGTGACTTCCGCCAGATAGGCGACGTAGAGTGCAAGAACAGCAAACAGTGTCGCATGCATGGTGAGCCTGGTAACATAAATCGGGACAGTATAAGAGGGCTGCCACGACTGCATCATTGTTCTGTAGATGATACTGGAGTACGCGGCAGCGAGGAGCGAAACCAGGATCCCGAAGAAGAGCCTAAAGCTTCGGTTCCTGCGCATATACGAGCAGAAAATCAGAATGAGCATGGTCCAGCACAGAGCAATGCCGGTAAGGTCTCCTATCGGGGAATAGGCATCCATCGTAATTGCAATAGACAAGACAGTTCATCTCTTTCGGAAAATATATAAAAATCATGCGGCATTTTTTGAACAATACCTGCATGGGAAAAAGTAGATGGTCTTGAATATTATATCATTTATACAAGAAAAAGGGAATGGAAAAAGCATTTTTCTCACTCGGACGGTTTCTGCTCTCAGAGGAAAGGGGAGAGGTAACATTGCGGTACATCAGCCTGAAAAGGACAAAAATATCTTGAACCGGGAAATGATAATGTGTTATTCTGTCTTTAGGCTATTTCCACAGAATAAGGAGGTTGAATATGAAAAAAAAGGTTTTTGTCAGTTGTCTTCTGGTGATGCTTTTGAGTCTGTTTACCGCTGCCCTGTCGGAGGCGGTTCCGGAACGTTCAGTTCCTGCAGAGGATGCCCCGATGATCAAGAAAACGGTGCCGTACCTGATGGAGGCGGGCAATGATCTTCTTGAAAAGACAATGGATCTGTATTTTACGGAAAACGGGGATATTCCGTATGTTTCTGTTTCGGATTACATGGTTTTACTGACGGATCTCAAAAAGGCATCCGATGACAATGTACCGGAGTATGAGACGAAATATGAGGATGGAGTAGCGGTTGTCAGCCGTTCTGACAAACCGGGCTATACCATGAAAGTGGATGCTGAAAAGAACCGGATCGATTTCGTGGATTTTAATGTCTTTACGATGCTTCCGGGAAGCCATGCGGTGGTGTCGCTTATGACCATGCCGGAAGGGGAAGAAATTGATCCGGACCAGGTTTATGCGGCAATGCTTGGTATCACCGGGGAGCAAAGCGCCGAGACGGAAAATGCGGAAAGTGCCGAGACGGAAGAGTCTGATGCAAAAACGGTGGGAAAACTGTTCGCAACGACGCCCAATTATCACAACCGGTATGGCCGGGAAATTAACCTGGATCTGAACCGGTATGAGATTGACGTGATCCGCAACGGAGAGGAAATCTATGTGCCGCTGCAGACGCTGAATGATCTGTTCGTCAACACGATGTACATCCAGATGGTGTATAACGGAGAGACCCTTCTGGCTGCTGCGTATGGCAGCAATAATCTGAAGAAAATTCCGTATAGCGTGGATCCGAGCCCGCTGAGCGAGGAGATGGCGGCATTTAATTACCATGAACTGCTGCTCCTGCTTGATCTGTTCTATGGACTGCGGGAAGAGCACGGAATAGATGATTTCCGGACGCTGCTGGAGGACAATACAGGACTGGTGGAGGACCTGGCCTCTACGGATCCGGTAAGGGTGGATATGGCGCTGGCGAAAATGATCGATATGTACTGTGACGATCTGCACAGCGGCTTCATTGCCCCTTCGTATCACAGCGGGCTTGATTCCGAAACGCGGATTGATGTTGGCAGGTCGATCAACACGGGCATCTCCAGCAATACCCACAGAGAAATCAGTCAGATATTTGATAAGGCGCGCAGAAAGGTTTACGGTGCCTGGGTGCCGGGGTATCAGGAAGTCGGGAACACGGCATTTATTACCTTTGATTCTTTTGACAGCGACAAGGCGGAGGAAGAGTATTATGAGCTGTACAGTGAACAGCCGCCCCTCAGCCCCAAAAACACCATTGAACTGATGCTGTATGCAGACCGGCAGATTCGCAGGGAAGGAAGCCCGGTAGAGAACGTGGTGATTGATCTTTCCATGAATGGCGGCGGATCGGTGGATGCAGCGGTGTTTGTCATTTCCTGGTATCTGGGGAATGCGAAAATGGCGTTGAAGGATACCATGACCGGGGCACAGAGCAACATGACCTATCTGTGTGATGTGAATCTGAACGGAAACTTCCAGGATGAGGAGGATTCTCTTCTGGGTCAGTACAACCTGTACTGCCTGATCTCGCCGCTCTCTTTCTCCTGCGGAAACCTGGTGCCTGCTGCGTTCAAGGCATCCGAATGTGTCACGCTGATTGGGCAGACAAGCGGCGGAGGAACCTGCGCGGTCCTGCCGGCTACCTCTGCAGCCGGAACGCTTTTCCAGCTTTCCGGCAATCAGGAACTGAGCATTATCAAAAACGGCTCTTTCTATAACATTGATCAGGGCATCGAACCGGATGTGGTTCTGACAAAAGCCGCCTCCTACTATGACCGCGAGGGACTGGTTCAGATGATCAATGAGATGAAATGATTACCGGACAAATCCGGAGACAGTAAAACAGGAGCATCTGCAAAGATGCTCCTGTTTTTGGGTTTCAGCGGATGACTTTCAGAATATAGCCGCATTCAGGGCAGATGGAGAGATCCTTTGTCTGGGCTTCCAGCCGGTGAATGTGCGTGACCTCATTCAGCGGGTACAGATAGGCCTTGATGGGCAGATTGTCATATGCCATGAGGCTGCATTCACCATAGGACTTAAAGCTGTCAATGGCAATGGTCCAGTCGATCCAGTTCCCCTGACTGAAACGGATAAAGCTTTCGCCGGGGTTGACAGCGGCCCTGCAGAAACGCTCAATCAGATTAACCCGACCGTCCTTATGGCGCTCGTTAAAGACCTCAACGGCATTTTCGCCGAGACTGCTGGTGTTTGTGAGCGCGTATTTTTCCTTGCCGGCAGAGGGAACCCGCTGCAGAACCGTGATGCCGAGCCGGGTGCCGGAGGGGAGAGCAAGCTTTTCGTCAAGCTCCATGCGATGATATCCTGCGTAGAGGAAACTCTGAGTTGTGCTGCCCAGCAGGAGGCCGTCTGTCGGATCCTGAGCATTCTCACTCAGGCGGTACACAGAGACGGTCACAGAGGCATTGAGATCGCCGGTCAGGACGGAAACGTACTGCAGAACGCTGTCCTCTTCGGTTTTGAAGATGTTTGCGGCGTAAACCGGGTGATCATAAAGGGTGGAGCTGATGATTTCAGCAGGCATATTGTCATAATCAAGGAGACTGAGAGAGGACAGCCTTGTGTTAGAGGGATCCGTAATGAATTCAAATGTTCCGTTTGCATAAAGGGATTTGTCATAGTAGGAAAGCCAGAAATAGCCATCCTTTCCCCAGTCGGTTCCCCAGCTGTTTTTGACGAGCCAGGCACCGTCGGCGGGCGGCTGATGTCCTTCCCTGAACGCGGATGCCGGGAATTTGTCATCCCAGCCGACCACGGTTACGGCATGGTTGTTGGGGACGTCATCATACGTATAATGCGCGTAGATGTCTGAGTGTTCACCGGTAAAGTTCAGATAGGGAACGTGCTTTGCCGCTGCTTCCTCTTTTTCACACAGGGCGGTGTAATCCAGACCGAAATAAGTGGACTTGAGAACGGTGATCTGCTGCTCACGATTCAGGTCGGTATAGGGATTTTCCTGCAGTTTAAAGATCCTGAGTGCGGTTTCCATGATTTTCTGCAGGTCTGCGTCGGACACGGACGCAGGATCCACAATTCCCGCGCGGAGATCCACATAGGCGGAAATCGCTTCCTCGGGTATACCGTCCGTATTTTTGTATTTGTTCATCAGACGCGTGCGAACAATTTCCGGGGCAGAGGGCATGGCAGTGTCTGCACAAAAGTTGACGCCCACCGCCCGGCCTTTCAGAAGCTCACTCTTCATTGCCTCGGTTCCCGCCGGCTGGTAAACGAAATTTCCGTCTTTGTCGAAGAGGGCCGGAGAGGGCAGAATATTTACATCCTGCAGCTCAAAGTCCTGGTTGAAGCGGAGCGTTTCCGGAAGCGACCAGTCGCCTTCACTGTCCAGTTTTCCCTCTTTATCGGTATACGGAGCGACGGATTCTTTTACCACACCAATACCGGAGGCCAGACCGGATAAGGCGAAAAAGTAATTCCCGCCATAGTCGTAGGGACTGTTGGTGGAATGTTTTGCCGGATAAACCCCTTCACCGGCCTGACTGACTGCATAGGGATATTTTCCGGCCGGATAGGCATCTGCCGACGGCAGAGCGGTTGCGGAAAACCAGGCCAGATGCTTTTCAGAAAGGTCCATTTCCTCGCCGTACGTTTCCTTATATTCCTCGGCCGTCATGCCAAGCGAGGTCAGAAGGCTGGTTTCACTTGCGGCCATCGTGGCGAAACTCCAGCAGGTGCCCCAGGGGCTCTGATCCTTTACCGGCGTGACAACGCCGCGTTTACGCAGATCGAATGTCTCCGGAAAGGTATCAGCCTGGGAGGTCCAGGACAATTCCGAATAGATATCCGGAGCATCTTCGCCATATTTCATCAGCTTTTCAGCCGGCTCAGCCATCTGACTTCCAAGGAATTTCAGATCTTCCTGATCGGCGGCAGAGAGGGCATCGCCCCCGCCGGTCTCCGCGCAGGCGCAGAACAGCAAGTTTGAAAGAAGCAGTGTGACCAGACAAAGGGTTAGAGTTTTTCTGCTCATGTTTTCCTCCTGTTTTCGTTGACATTTTGCTTTTGCAGGTTCCTGTTTTCACCGGCAAATTCCGGCAGCTCTGTTGTCAGAATAGCCGGCTCCATCTTTCGCGGAACCAGCCGTGACGGATGATGTTTTCTGCACAGACCGGGGAAGAGGCAAAGTACCGGTGAGATAACCATATGGGTCAGCTCAATAAGATTCTAGCACAGAAAAAAGGGAATCGCTACCGAATTTGGCGAGACGGCAGGAAAATTGATGTAACGATCTGAAAAAACATCCGGTTATGACGGAAACTGAACAAAATCGGCGCTAAGTGCCTGAAAAAATTAGTTAGCGCCGAATACAAATCATATACCTGCGTTTCTCATCTTCCGTCCAGAAAGCGAAAGACATTTCCAACTCGATTTATCTTCTTTGCTCCGGATTTCTTGATTGAATTACGATCTTCCAATTGTCATAATCAGCCTTTTCAATTCGTCAATCATAAACAAAGGAATATTCAGAATCTTTCCATCATAGCTGAGATTCTTCATTGACAGACGGATCG
>ODAI014487737.1_pt1 | contig 11414 bp, 10 predicted proteins | sample 1539321 | NCBI WGS metagenome assembly ODAI01 (sample SAMN02144231, study PRJEB22623) | gut metagenome | biome: sheep rumen | host: Ovis aries | place: New Zealand
GGTATCAAAGAAGAATTCGTATCTTCCATCCTCTCCTGCTACAGGAGGAGTACCTGTGGCAATTACAATCTCCTGACCCTTCGATGTAGTGTTAATCACCCTGTTAATAGCACTCTTGTCTATTCCGGCAACAATGTGTGACTGCTCCATCGCTTCATCAATTGCTTCCTTGGTATAACGACAGCCCTCCGGGCAGGTCATTACTGCCGTCATTCCATAATCCTTAATCACAATGCTTATGTCACCAACTGCAATGCCCTCAGCACCCTCATCACCAAGGTTAAATGCCTGAGACTCTAAGTGCTTGCGTCGAGCCTCCATCTCACGATATGTAAATGAGAGACGAGCATAGCTACTTACATCAAGACCAAGAGACAGTCCAAGCCTTATCTGTCGCATCTGACGCCACTCGAAGAAGGGATTATGATATTTCCCAACGTCAAGCTGGTTTTCCAGTCCGATTCTAATCTCACGCATCTGACGCCAGCTATAATCTTCATCAGCATATATACTGACATCAACGCCTGACTCTAAACCACGACAGATTTCTTCTATAGAGCTTCCACGAAATTCTATTACAAGATATTCACCTATATTAAGGCCCTTCTCGAGACCTTTTCTAATCTCTGCTAACTGGCTTGCATTATAGCCTTCCTTAACATACTTAGATATATCGACCTTAGATACTGCAGCCTTACGAATCTGTCTTAAAATCTCAGGCTTACGGTCAAGCTGACTTGTAAGATCAATTCCAACCATGAGACCTTTTCTAATCTGTCTCATCTTCATATATGGAATTGATGCGTTAGCATATTTATCTACATCAATATGATTCTCAAGACCGATTCTAATCTCTTCCATCTGGAACCAGTCCAGGCTGGCATCATTATATCTCGATACCTGCACACCGGAAAGTAGCCCAAGTCGAATCTGACGCATCTGTATAGCTAATAATTCCTCTCTAGCATATAAAGACACGTCAACTCCATCCTCAATACCAGCCTGTATCTCTGCAAGCTGATCCTCTGTAAAGTTAGAATTAAATAATTCTTCCTTTGTCATACTCCCCGCTTCGAATTACATATATAATCCTACTCCTCACTAATATATAACGCCCCCTCACATTGTTCGGCGGCATGTCGTCGTAGCGCATTGTAGAAATGACTTCGTCATTTGCGCTACTCCTCACTATTAATAAACTCATTAATTACATCAAGGGTGTTCCCATAGATATCTACAACCTGTGGCATAAAGGTCTTAGCCTTATCCATATCGCCTGCTCTTAATGCCTCCGTAACCTCATTACTGGGAACAAACAGCCTCTCCAAGCCAAGATTCTGGCACACTCCTTTTAACGTATGTGCCGCCCTGAATGCTACATCCTTATCCCCTGCTTCCATACTCGAAACAAGTTCGTCGAAGCTTGGATCGTCAGGGAATTTCTTTAGGAATTTCTTGACAAAATCCTCCTTACGAAGCCTACTTATTACATCATCATAATTGCCACCTAATTCTTTGTAGCACTCTTGTATTGTCATAGCAACCTCCATTTTAGATATGCATTTATGAAAATATCAATTTCACCATCCATTACCGCACCTACATTGGATGTCTGTTCATTAGTCCTTAAATCCTTGACCATTGTATATGGCTGCATAACATAAGACCTAATCTGATTGCCCCATCCAATCTCCGTAACTTCTCCACGGATCTCTTCCATATCCTTAGCATTCTCTTCCTGCTTAAGCATATATAGCTTGGATTTAAGCATATTAAGTGCCTTCTCCTTGTTCATATGCTGAGAACGCTCATTCTGACATTGAACAACAATCCCAGTTGGAAAATGCGTAATTCTGACAGCAGAACTCGTCTTGTTGATATGCTGTCCACCGGCACCGCTTGAGCGATAAGTATCAACCCTTATATCTTCATCCTTAATCTCAATGTCCAAATCCTTGTCAATATCGGGCATTACATCACAACTGGCAAAGCTTGTCTGCCTCTTACCTGCCGCATTAAAGGGAGATATTCTAACAAGTCTGTGAACTCCCTTCTCTGACTTGAGATATCCAAAAGCATTATGACCTGTCACCTGAAATGTAATATATTTTATTCCCGCTTCATCACCGTCTAGTGAATCAAGAACCTCCAGCTCAAAGCCCTTGCTCGAAACCCATCTGGAGTACATCCTGTAAAGCATTGACACCCAGTCGCAGCTCTCTGTACCGCCTGCACCTGCATGAAGCGTCACAATCGCATTATAAGCGTCATATTCTTCCGTAAATAACGTCTTAATCCGAAGTGCCTCGAAGTCTTTCACAAATGCACTTAAAAGCTCCTCTATCTCACCAACCAGCTCAGTATCCTCTTCCTCATTGGCAAGCTCAATATAGGCTTCAATATCTTCGTAAGAACTGTAAAGATTGTCGAATGCCTCAATATCACTCTTAAGGTCTTTCAGTTCCTTCATCTTAGCACTGGAAGCATCAGCATCATCCCAAAATGACGGCTCTTCCATTTCCTTTTCCAATTCGCTGATTCTGTTTGACTTACCTGCTAAGTCAAAGTGAATCCCTCACTTCCTGTAGAGGAGTCTCATAGGACTTAAGCGTCTGCTTGTATCCATCAAGTTCAACCACAGTATCACCCTCTTTCTTATTTTATAAAAAACTAATTATTTGCTGTTAATAACTTCAATCGCCTTAAGAACCTGACTATCGTACATCTCGTTGTATTCGCCCATGTTATCGCCAAGATAATCAAATTCCGATTTAATATCCGGTTCAATTCCCTTCTTATGAATGCTTTCTCCGTTAGGAGTATAGTATTTGCCATTTGTTACACTTACAACAGAACCGTCCTGCAATGTGGTTGATTTCTGTACAACACCTTTGCCATAAGTCTTGTATCCAATAAGTGTACCGTAATTATTATCCTTAATTGCCGCCGCGAAAATCTCTGCCGCAGATGCTGTTCTTCCCGATACCAGAACAGCTATTGGCATATTAAGTGCCTTCTCATTATCAGACTCATATACCGTCTCTGATTGACCCTTCATCTGTAAACTGACAATCGTACCCTTAGGAAGTATCTCATCCAAGATTTGGATAGCAGAATCAACCAATCCACCGCCATTGAATCTAAGATCGAATATCATTCCTCTGGCGCCCTGAGCCTTCAAATCATTAATTGCATCTATGTACTCCGAGTAAGTCTTCTTAGTGAATTCGGATATCTCAATGTATCCTACGCCATCCTCTAACATTTTGTGAGTAACGGTAGGAATTGAAACCTTCTTACGAGTGACCTTTTCCTGCCTGGTCTCTTCCCCGCGTCTGTAGGTAAGCGTAAATGTTGTACCTTCCTCTCCTCTGGTAAGTGCTGTAAAATCACTAAGTTCCATTGAGGAAGCGAGTGTACCATCAGCCGCAACTATTATATCGCCTCGCTGAAGGCCGATCTCCTGGGCACTGGAGCCATCATATACTTTCAATACAACCACTTCGTCTGCGTCATTAACTGTAAGTACAGCTCCCAGTCCGCAGAATTCACCTGTAACATCAGACTTGAATTCTTCCGCCTCCTCAGGAGAATAGTACTTGCTATACTCGTCTCCCAAGCCTTCAAGGAGTCCCTTATATAAACCTTCCTGCAACTTGCTTACTTCTATATCGCCATTATAATTATCATGTATATAACTAGATAGAACAGAAAGCTTTGCCCGAGCTTTAGGGGTTAGCACCTCAGAGCTTCTAAATAAGATTAAAAGGATTGTGGTAAGTATTACACAAGAGGCAACAAACGCAATTATTAAGCCTGTTAATAAACCTTTTTGATATATCTTCTTCTCGTTATAATCCATATTATACCTTCAAATGTCTCTTCAATGTGAATCTACTTCCAAGATATCCAATACCTACTCCCATCAACAATGATACAGGAATCAGCACCGAGAAAATCTCACTTAAAGGTATAAATGTAAGCATCGAACTTAGAAGATTAAACTCCTTCGCCACATATGACATTATAGACTGATACATGAAGAAGAGTAGCACCAGCGGAATTGCCGCTCCAATTAATCCAATCACAATACCTTCAACAATGAAGGGCGCTCTGACAAAGGAGTCTTTGGCACCGATTAGCTTCATAATCGCAATCTCCTCTCGCCTTACCGCAATACCGACTGTTACAGTATTGTTAATAAGGAATATGGCTACCAATACAAGTATAAGAACGATTGCTACAGACACAACAGTAAGCAGCCTATTGAAATCAGTAAGCACTCCTGCCGCAATCTCCGATTGCTTAACCTCTCTTACGCCATCAATATTCTTGGCAAAATCAACGAAGCTTGCCTGCTTAGCCACATCCGAAAGTGTAACCTTGTAGTTCGCCGAGTTGATAAGGGGATTGTCGCCGTTAAAGCTTGCGGCCACATTTTCATCTCCTTCAAAATACGATGTCTTGAAAGTCTCCCATGCCTTCTCCGGGCTTATATATTCGTAGCTTTCTACCTCACCACGAGAGGATATCTGTTTTCCTATCTCATCTATCTTGGCCTGATCTATTCCTTCATCAAAAAATACTGTTACGGTTACACCCTTCTCTGCCGTCTTAACCATTGCCTGAAAGTTAACACCGAGAGAATAAAACACGCCCAATAAAAATATACATGCAGCCATTGTTGCAATAGACGCCAGGCTGAACATCTTATTTCGCCAAATATTCTTCAGTCCTTGTTGTATATTATACATAAGAGTACTTAATTTCATGATTTAAAAATCTCCTTTGGAGTCACTAACTATAACTCCCTTCTTTATCCTAATAACACGCTTGTTCATGGCCTTAACAATTTCCATATTATGAGTAACCACAACTACAGTTGTGCCTCTGTGATTAATCTCATCTAAAAGGTTCATAATCTCCCATGCATTGCCTTCATCTAAGTTACCTGTCGGTTCATCCGCAAGTAATATCTTAGGCTGATTAACTAACGCTCTTGCGATTGCGACACGCTGCTGTTCACCACCCGATAAATTATTGGGGAAGGAGCGATATCTTGCGGCAAGCCCAACCATAGACAGCATCTTTGCCACCTTCTCGTTAATCTGCCTTCTCGGTGTCTCCACAACCTTAAGGGCAAATGCAATATTCTCATATATATTCCTATCCTGCAGCAATCTAAAGTCCTGAAATACAACGCCTATATTCCTTCTAAACTTCGGAATCTGCTTCTTGTTAAGACCTGCTATCGACTTACCGTTAATTAGAATTCTACCCTTAGTAGGCTCTAATTCCTTAAGCAGTAACTTAATTAATGTTGACTTACCAGATCCGCTTTTTCCGGTAATAAATACGAATTCTCCCGGCTCAATGTGAAGGTTAACATCATTAAGCGCAGGCACACCTTTCTGATACTCTTTGCTGACATGATCTAGCTTAATCATAAATTAAAACTCCTGTGATTCCATATAATCCATATATTTTACTACCATAAGGGCAATCTTGAATGTTATTGCATCCTCGAATACCCTAAGGTCTAATCCTGTACTCTTTTGAAGCTTGTCTAATCTGTATACAAGTGTATTCCTGTGAATATACAGCTGTCTTGATGTCTCTGATACATTAAGCGAGTTCTCAAAGAATTTGTTAATTGTCATTAACGTCTCTTCGTCAAACTGATTGGGTGACTTGCCTTCAAATATCTCCTTAATGAACATTTTACACAGTGGGATGGGAAGCTGATATATTAGTCTTCCTATACCAAGTACAGAGTATGCTATTATCTCCTTCTCTCCGAAGAAAATCTTGCCTACATCAAGAGCCATTCCGGCTTCCTTATAAGACCTTGATACTTCCTTAATCTCGCTTACAATTGTACCGTAAGACACTCTTATGGTATTCTTCTTGTCCTTGAATGTCTCTATGATAACCCTGGCTGTCTTCTCCACATCTTCATAAGTGCCATTCTCTCCCACATCCTTAAGAACGATAATGCTTGTCTCATTGACAGCCGTTACAAAATCCTTGTTCCTTCCACCGAAGATACTTCTTACTCTGTCGAGCTCATCACCGTCCTTGTCCTCCTCAAACTTGACAATCATAACTACACGACGAGCCTCTATATCAATATGCAGCTTCTTGGCTCTGTTGTAAATGTCAACAAGAAGCATATTGTCTAATATCAGATTCTTAATAAAGTTATCTTTGTCGAATCTCTCCTTGTATGCGACAAGAAGCTCGGATATCTGAAAAGACACAATCCTACCGACAGTAGTATCCTGGCCTTCCCCAAATGCCAAAAGTACAAATTCCAATTGACCGCCATCAAATATCTTGTACATATTGCAAGGTCCGTTAAACTGTGATTCCATGTCTGACTCTGCGAATTCGATTGTCTCCTTAACATAATCATCCGCACTGTTAGTCGTCGTAGCAAGCACTATTCCATCAGTATCCAAAACCGCATAATCCTTGTCAGTTATGTTCTTAGCACCGTCAATTGTATTCTGAAGTATCTGATTTGATATCATTTTCCCCCTCCTTAGTCCCCATATATACACATTTGACAATTATCAAATATAGTTTTTAATGCTTTTGCACATACCTATAGGATGATTTTAATACATTTTTACAAATAAATAAAGGAATTTTTTATATTTTTTTATGCATTTTTACAACAGGAATTGCACTGGTTTTTATACATTTTTTGTGGATAACGTGGATAAGTCCGTTAATAAATGATTTTTCGTAGCACTTATCCACATTATTGTTGCGAAATCTTTGTGGATAACTTTCCGGTTTCTATTGTCAGACAATATACTCTCTCTTTCAAATCTGTGCATAAAAAATGTGTAGTTACCTATGCACATAACTACACATTTTGCAAGCATTTCTTCTTAATGAGCCGAGTCTACATATCCTCTGAATCGTATATCACCCACTTGTTAACAGTATCATACTCTCCTACCAGTGTACCTACAACTACAAATCTCATATCATCTCTCTCGGTACATGTCGAAAGCGTTGCCAGCTTCTTGTAGTTTTGTACAATCTTCTCATCATCTGTCGAATTCGCCTCTGATACGTCAGGCACATCAATGTTTACCTGCGATGTCTGCTTGAGCTGTCTAATGTAGTTTGCATATTCATTGTCTGCCGCAAAACTAATTGTATATACATCACTCGTATCAGATACATCATTAAATGCAAAAATCTTGTATCTGTACTTCTTATCGCCTGTAATCACTTGAAAATACAAGTGGTCATTGTAGTAGCCTTCTTCATACTTATACTTCTGCAATCGTCCAAACATTGACTGATCTCTCATATTGTGACCGTATATTATACTGTTCTTATCACTGAAATCACCCTTGTTAAGTGCCTCTAAAAAGATGCTTCCGGCTCGAAGCGAATCTCCGTTAAACGATGTATTAAGATACTTCTCGTCATCATCACCCTGTACAATAGGATAACTAATCTCTTCATTTTCAAAGAAAAGCCATCCTCTTGTATCAGTATTCTTAAGCTTTAGCTCGGCAATATTGACATTACACATATCATACCATTTACCTGAGCCGGTGTTTGCGTAATCTTTGTTTATTTCAGCGTAGTCAGACTGCCCCTTGGAATAATCAAGCATATAGTATATTATCCATGCAGCGCCTACTAGAACAATTACGATTGCAACAGTAATGCCTATTCTCAAACCCAGATTAGGCTTCTTATTAGTCGTTTTCTTTTCGGTATTATTCTCGTTCATTAATTACTCCTTTATTATTCTTACATGTTTACATGTGTATATCTGAAAAAAATCTGTTAAGCGATTTTCTTATGAGCGTACAGACTTTTTTCAGATATACATCACATTGTATTATATGCTATAATATTTCTAAATTCAAGGTAACAGCGGGGGAATCTAATGGTTACAATCAGTCTTGTTATGATAGTCAAAAACGAAGAGAGCGTTCTAAAGCGATGCTTAGACAGTGTAGTTAAGCTGATGGACGAAATAATAATTGTAGACACCGGCTCAACAGACAAAACTAAAGAAATCGCTTCCGAATACACCGATAAGATATATGATTTCAAGTGGATAGATGACTTTGCTGCCGCGAGGAATTTCGCATTTTCCAAAGCAACAATGGACTACATATACAGCTGTGACGCCGATGAGGTTATTGACGAAGAGAATCGTATGAGATTCATGAATCTCAAGATGGCTATGATAGAGGATGTGGAGATAGTACAGATGCATTATGTGGAAAACGGCAAATCATCCGTCCTCAATTCAAAAAGCGAATATCGTCCAAAACTATATAAGCGCCTAAGAAGCTTTACATGGATTGAACCGATTCACGAGACAGTAAGATTAGACCCGGTTGTATTCGACAGCGATATCGAGATTCTTCATATGCCTGAAAGCATTCATTCCAAAAGAGACTTTAAGGTGTTCGAGAAGGCATATAAAAAGGACGAATATCTAAGCGATAATCTTATATCGATGTATTCCAAGGAATTATTAAAATGTGGCGATGAAGACGACTTCGCAAAAGCTACGGAAATCTTCGAAAGCATTCTTCAAAGGCAAAAGGTTACAGAAGAACAATTACACAAAATATGCTGTGTTCTTGCGAGAGCTGCCAGATTATCGGGTAACAAGACGGCTTTCCTAAAATATACCACCAAGTCGCTTGTAATGGGTTCTTCAAGCGAAATATGCTTAGAACTCGGAGAATACTTCTTAGCTAACGAGGACAACGAAGAAGCTATCGTATGGTTCTATAACGCAGCATACGAATCAGAGCCCATACTTGATATTTCTTCACAAGGAAAAGCTCCAAGGCTTGGATTGGCACAGTGTTACTCAAATATAGCCAAGGAGCTGGGATATTCTACATTTGAAGGTGATGAAGATATGCATCGTCATGAAGAAGCGCCGGAAGATGTGTCGGCAATATTAGAGCTTCATAAGCAATATCTTAAGGAAGCCATGGACTGGGAGATGCCGGAATAGGTTTGCATAAAATTACCTGTAACACTCCTCTACAAACTTTCTTAACACTGGCATGGAGCGCTTAACCTTCTCAGTATCAATGCAGTATGCCATCCTGAAATATCCCGGACAACCGAAGGTATCGCCGGGTACTAAGAGCAAATCATACTTCTTAGCCTTATTACAGAATTCAATAGACGACTCTTCTAGAGCCTTGGGGAATATATAGAAGGTTCCCTGAGGCTTTACTACTTCAAAGCCCAAATCCACCAATTCATTATAGATAATATTAGCATTTGTCTCATATACAGATAAGTCAGACAACTTGAATCCCGTCTTAGTAATTGCAATCTGCTGAGTTGCCGACGGACAATTATGTCCGATTCCTCTACTAATCTGACCGCATATTATTGCGTTAATATCAGCATCTACACACTTAGGGTTAAATGCCATATATCCAATTCTCTCTCCGGGAAGGCTCATTCCCTTAGAATATGAGTAGCAGGAAATAGTATTGTCATAGTAATGGCTTGGATAGGGAGTCTGCTTTCCGTCAAATGCAATCTCTCTATATGGCTCATCAGAGATTAAAAATATCTCATGCCCATATTCCTTCTGCTTTGCTTCTAATATAGATGCCAGCTTCTTAAGTGTCTCCTCAGAATATATTACTCCCGACGGATTGTTGGGGGAATTAATAAGAATTGCCTGTACATTAGGATTCATTTTCTCTTCAAACTCATCGAACCTAATCTGGAAATCCGATGTGTTGGCAGATACAACGGTAAACTTCGCACCGGTACTCTTAATATACGGATTATACTCCGGGAAGAACGGTGCAAAACCAATTATCTCATCACCCGGCTTCGTTACAAGACGAAATGCATGCGCAAGACTTGAGGCAGCGCCGCTTGTCATAAAAATATGCTTAGTCTCGTAAGGAATATTGAACCTTTCCCTAAGTTCACCAGCCAGATACTCTCTTGCTCTGGTATTACCAAGAGACGGAGAATAGCCGTGTATTTCCATGGGATTCATTTTATTATAAATATCTATTACGCTCTGCGTAAATTCCTTGGGACACTCTACGCTGGGGTTTCCCAGAGAGTAGTCGAAGACATTCTCGTAGCCTATCTCCTGCCCCCTTGCAGTTGCATATTCACTCAGTTCTCGTATAGCAGACTTGCCGTTTAGCATAGCCTTAAACTCTTGATTAATCATTGTCTACTCCCTTCTAATATCTGTTATGCACATCTTCTGCGAAGCACATCAAGTCTTTTATCTCTAATGGTGTACCGTCGTCTAATATGACTTTTCCGGACATCCGCCCGAATACCTGATGCTGGTCGGACTCAATGACGAGTGCATTAATTCTTGCAGCTCTGTCAAGAACAGGCTTAAACTCCATCTCAAATCTTTTGTCTGATGAGGTGAATGTCCACGGTGACATATAGCCCTGCGACGGTATGTTAAATGTTACATCATCCAGCTTATGACACACTCCGTCATAGAATAATATATTCTCAGACGCCGCAGACGTATCTCCAAAGCCATAACCTATATTAAAGCCAAAGGGTTTGCCGTTAACAGTTCCATTACCTGAGCCCCAGTACCATCTATTATCGTATGTCCATACGCCTCTTCCCCAGTCAAGTGTTCCATAATTGATTGAAGGATCAAAATTAAATGTATCATCCCCCAGTCTTACATATCCGTATGCCGGCATACAATTAATCTTTTGATTGTAGTAAAATGCCGTCTTCTTCTCTTCCCAGGGTGTTGCTATAACCATTGTATCCATCTTAGGCTGATAAAGCTTAATATCGGCAGAAAATGTCTTGCCCTCATAGAAATCAAACATTACACATTCGATGTGGCGAATCTTACATCTACCTTTCTTCCTATCCTCCGGTGTAATCATATAGCCGTACATCTTGTTAGCATCATCAATACTTATTGTCTCATGCTTATAGCTAAGACTCAGTCTCTTATCTTCATATACTATATCTCCCTGGGCGGAGTTTTTAGGCATCTTCATCTTGCCCATTGGCATTGCGTTAAGAATAGTCTCAGTATGCTCCCAGCCCTCCTTCAGATTAAGAAATGACACAGACTGTAAGCCAATATAACCATCATCCGACAATGTGAATGCTCCTGCAAAATCATCATTTAATACAAGATAATAATCCCACTCTTTTATTCTCATTTTAGGTGCTTTAATCTGTTTCCTGTCATATCTTGTAATCAGAGCCTTAGACCATCCGGGCTCAATTAATACACCACTGCCGTCTAACAGATTATGCCTGTCCAGTATCTCGTGATTGCGCATCCGAAACCACCCCGCTTTCTTCAGTATTCGCTTCCATGAACTTATGATTTGAAAGCCCCATCGCAAGGTTGGGACTATAAAAGGGATCAC
>ODAI010947555.1_pt1 | contig 11413 bp, 12 predicted proteins | sample 1539321 | NCBI WGS metagenome assembly ODAI01 (sample SAMN02144231, study PRJEB22623) | gut metagenome | biome: sheep rumen | host: Ovis aries | place: New Zealand
CGTCTCGGTGGTCTCCTCAGACTCATAGTCATCGACCGTGCTCACTTCGGTAAACCGATACGCAATCTCGGGGTAGACGCCCGTGTTAGGCGCTGCAAGCCACAGAGAAGGCAGCAGGTTGCTCTCAGTAATGGTCCACCCGTTAGCCTCATTCAGCTTGAACAAGCTCGTCTCCCGAGCGCCGCAAATGGCCAGATCGTTGAACTCATCTGGGAACGACGCACCGCTGGCATTCATTGCTTCCTTGAGCTCTTCGCTGCTGGGAACGTTCTTCCAGCTGTCGGAGAGAACGGACGAAAGATCAACGCTGGTGCCGCCAACGTTGAACTTGCCGTCTCCCTCGACGAGTTTCCACTGAAGCTGCACCTCTACCTCAGCAGGCCTCTTGCCGTCGGCGTCATCGCCGTCGTCCCACACCTTTTTCACCGTTGCGCTTGTGGGCTTGGTATTGACCAGCAGCAGCATGGTTCTACTGCCCATAACGACGGAAGAGCAGATAGGGCTGAAGCCAGCATCGTCGGCCTCTTTGACCGTGTATTTGATGGGCGTGCCATCCGCGAGCTTGGCCGGAAGCCCTTCGATGCTGAGCATCCAGCGGTTGCCTTCGCCCAGTACGTACTCGAGCTTGGTATCCTTGCCATTTGCAAGAAGCTTCACCTTGATCTGCTCGGGCACGTCCTGCTCTGGCACGAGCCACATCTTTTGGATTCCGACCGCCGTAGTGCCCTGACCAATCGCGTTTATCGCCACCGCGTTCAGGCGCCAGCTTTTGGCATTGTGGTCGTAGGTCAGGTCGGTACCTCTGGTAGAGCCCAAACCTCCGCAGCCAGCGAGGTCGTTATTGTCCGGGTGGTAGGTATCGATAATAAACGTACCGCTACCCGTCTCTTCTTTTATCTCGTAGTGGTACACAGCGCCCTTGCTGTCGGCAACCGGACAATCACCAAAGGAGCCATGGGCGGACATCGTGCCATCAGCTGTCAGCGTTATGGTTTTGAGCTTCACTCCGTTCTGATAAAGCGCCAGTTCAGCTTGTGACGACCCGACCCCCTTGCCAACATCGAGCACATTGTCAGGATCGAGCGCCAGATAGGCTTCTGCGTCAAACAGAACGCGCGAGGGAGCAGGATCGCTCTTCAGATTACCTGCGTTAGTCGGACGCGGGGCCTTAACGATAGGAGGCTCCGGCGTGATATGGGGCGTCGTAGTCCACGTCTTATCGACCGTAATCCCGATCGTGTTATATGCGACAACTGCCGTGCAGTGGAGATAGCCGTCACCAATACCGAACGTGGTGGGGCCGTAATAGGACGTACACACATACCCTTCGGGCGTTACGTTATCGTTCGCTCCGGAATGACTACCGTCGGCATTTGAGAGATATGCCTTGTAGTTAACCTTATTACCATTTGCGTCATACTTTGGCACTTTGCCCCACACGCAAAAGCACCTTGTACGATGCGGCATGCCATAGTCGTTATCCCAGTGCGCATGAAAGCGCCATGTGCGCTTGCCATCCGGATACTCTTCCCACTGATTTGCACCATCACCGTTCATGGGGCAAACAGTGCGCACCTCAAGGAGCGTCTCGGTGCCATCGCTGGCAACCTGGTACAAGGCAACATGCGCCTCGGACAACCTCGGGTCGTTATAGTCAGGCGTGTAGTAGTAAATCTCGAGTTCGATCTCTGCGTACCTGTCGTCGTTGCCTGCACCGAGGGGCTGCCCCTTCTCGGCAGAGCCTTCCCGCTCGCTCGTGGCAGCCATCTCGTTGCTCGGCGCTTGCGTAGTCTCTTGCGATTCCGCAGAAGACCCGGCGGGCTCTTCGGCGGGCTCGGCAGCCTCGGGGGTCTCTTCGGCAGGCGCGGTTGCCTCCCCGCTCGGCTCGACGGACTTCTGCTCAGAGCCTTGAAGCTCCCCGGCGAGAGCGGAGTCGCTCTTTGGCTTCTCCAGCACTTGCTCCAACTCGGTAGTGTTGTCTTGCGATGCCTCCTCTGCATACGCCTTCATGCTAACCAGCCCAACCGTCAGCAGGAGCGCGAGCAGGCATGCAATTGCCCACCTGGGTTTGCTCATCTCCGAACCCTTTCGTTGCGTGTGCGGCCACCGAATTGCGGTCGGCCACTTAAAAAGAGTGTCCGTACTTTACTATATGCGTTTGGTACATAACGTGCATTTACGAACCGCGATTTCATGGCTAAGGTTGATGAGGGGCGATCGGATGCATTGCGGCGATAGTCCGCCCAACCGCAGAAGCCTCGCTTCATAACAGGAAGAGCGCGTCAGAGGAACATGTCGCCAATAAGCTGAATACTCCGCTGGCAGATACCAAATACTTCACTTAATAATTCAATCTATCTGCACGTGCAAAACGCTTTTTGCCTCGCTGGTGAGCCGCCGGGTGCTCCTTGAGGGGGCATCGGTCAGATAAAAGCCAGGGCCTAGATCGGCAAAGCCGGTATTGTGAGCCGTGTCGGGGTGCTTGATAGCCACGTCAGATCCGTGATAGAGACGCACGGTCCCGCCGGGAGCCCCCTTGGAATCCATCATCATGACAGCCCTCCCCGCCCGATTGCTCTGCCACGTGTGTGCGACCCAACACTCACACCCTGCCGCACAGCCACACTACCGCTCGAACGGCCTCACACCCTGCCGTGCAGCCACATTACCGCTCGAACGGCCACTCCCCTGCCGCGAGCGCCTCGAGGGCTGCAGCCACCGCCTCATCCTCGCAAGACCCAATATGCCACCGAGCAGCGGCGGCAACCGCAGGCACTGCCCCCGCAACCGCCACCCCGTTGGGTATGTGCGCAATCATCTCGAGGTCGTTGCCGCCGTCGCCAAAGGTCACCACCTGGTCAAGCGTTATGCCCAGCGCCTCGCAGATGATCTTGATGCCACTTGCCTTGCTGTAGCCCACCGGCGTGATGTTGAGAAATCCCGGCATGGGCAGGTTGAAGTCCAGCTCGGGAACCTCGCGCACAAGCAGGTCAAGCAGCTCGCGCGTGAGGTCGATCCCACCCGCATTGAAGATGTTCATCTTGATGACGGGAAAGCTCGGAATCCCCTCGTAGTCGCGGGCCTGCTGCGCATACACCGGAAAGCTCTCCGCGAGGTCCTCGCGGGTACCCTGAACCAAAAGTGGCGTGCCTCCGTCAAAGACGATGGCACCCGTGCCCTTCTTACCCGCGATAACCTGCGCTACGTGCACGAGTGCGTCGTGGTCAAGATACTCCTCGTGAATGAGCTCGCCGTCGAGATACACCTGCATCCCGTTGGTGCCCAGCGCCGTGGCCGTAAGGGCCTCGTCGCCGGCAAACGACGGTGTCACGTGACTGATGCCGCGCCCACTTGCCGGCCCTACGTGTATTCCCGCGTCAATGCAGGCGTGCATGGCCTGCCGCGTACGCCCAGACACCACGCGCTGGCCAAAGGGCAGCATCGTGCCATCGATGTCGGAAAGGATGAGCTTGATGTTGTGCTGCGCGTCCATGGGTCACTCCTCGCAAATGAGCTGGTACTTAGGTTATAGCACCTTGCGCCAGGAAGCGGGCGCGCGTATACCCCGGCAGAGGGCGCCGGCGCGGCTTGCGCAATCGTGCCAAAACCATGAGCTTTGCGTCAGGTGGTGCCCGCATGGCTTAGGATGGCTGACGTCAATTTTCTTACGACTTTTCGGAGGCTTCAATGCGCGTCTTCGACCTTCATTGCGACACAATCGACTCCCTCACCTTTGCAAACTACGGCGTCTTCTCAGAGTATGTGCAGGGTGCTGCCGGTGGCGACCTCGTACACAACTCAATCCAGCTTGCGACCGACCGCATGGGCTGCCCGTGGTGCCAGTGCTACGCCGTCTGGGTTCCCGACGACCTCAGCTCCTTTGGCATGTCGGCGCTGGAGTTTTACCGTACGGCCCGCAACTGGTTTAAGGCTCACACCTCGCCTCAGGGCCCCGTTGTCCAGGTGCGCGACGCCCGGGTTATCGAGGACGTCTTTGCCGGCGGCAACACAGCGGCGCTGCTTACCATCGAGAATGGCACACAGCTGACGAGCCTCGATTTGGTTGACGAGATTGCCCTGGACGGCGTGAAGATGGTCACGCTCACCTGGAATGCGGCCAACGCACTGGGCAGCGGGAGTCAGGCGCAGGGTGGGCTCACCGCTCACGGCCGCGAGGTCATGCGTGCGCTCGAAGACTACCGCATTGTGGTGGACGTCTCGCATGCCAACGACGAGACCTTCTGGGACGTGGCACGCACGGCAAAGCGCCCCTTTGCTGCAAGCCACTCCAACGCGCGCGCCATCTGTGGACACGAGCGCAACCTCACCGATGACCAGTTCCGTGCCATCGTCGACGCGGGTGGCGTTGTGGGCATCAACTATTTCCGCGGATTCATCTCAAACCGCGTGACCGGCTTCGATGCACCGGCAGACGGAGAGGTGACCTTCGACGAGCTTGCTGCACATGTGGAGCACTTCCTCGAGCTGGGCGGCGAGAGTGCCATCGCTCTGGGCAGCGACTTCGACGGCTCGGAGACCCCGGAATGGCTCGATGCCTGCGAGAAGGTGACGCCGTTCTACAATCGTATTGTCACGCGCTTTGGTGAGAGCATTGCCGACCGCCTGTTCTGGGAAAACGCCCACGACTTCTTCGTGCGTAACGAGACAGCGTAAACCCCGCCATGTGGCTGAGGCGATGGTGCGCGCCCATCGCCTCAGGCGCCGAGTCCCACGGACGCGCGGCGCCAACAAAGATTGACCTGCTCGACGGCTGCCACTCCCGTCTTCAGGCAGATCCTGCTCAGTGGGCTTGCCGCAAAGAGGTTCCAAAGCAGCGCCATTGGGAAGTTCTTGAACACGGTGCCCATCCAGATTACGGGCAGATCGATCACCGGTCGTCCCGCCAGCACCACATTGAACAGCACACTGGCAAACAGGCTCATCGACGGGCACATCACCAGCGTCGTGCAGCCAATGATCACGCAACTGCGGAAGAACGAGCTGTCGCGTTTTGGGTCGATGAGGCTTGCGGCGAGTCGCGCGCCCAGACGGTTGCCATAGGTGTTGGACAGCACGAAGACCACCGGGATGATGAACCACAGCTCGGAGAGGGCTGCGGGCACCACCTCCCAGGTCATGTTGGAGAGCCCGCCCGGCTGCAAGTTGAACCCCATCTTGACCGCGTTGTTATAAAGCTCCATGCCCAGACTCATGAAGACGCACATGAACAGGCCATAGAAGAGGCCCTGCACCTTGGTCACGGGGATGGTCATCTGGGGTCCTTGGCTCTTCTCGTTCATCTCTCACTCCTTTTAAGGTTATGGGTCAAAACGTGTTGCTCGCTAGTCCGCGGAAACGAAGGGGAGCACCTCTTTCGCATACGCGCCCCTCATACCAGCAACTCCCTTTAGACACAAAACGCGCGGCCTCACCAGCTGAGACCGCGCGTTTCACTCTTATCTGCAATTCCTCTCCACGCTCATGATCGCGCGGACGGGGGTTACACGCCGTTCGGTACTGTAGCACAGGCCCGTATGCTGCCTGCGCGATTCTCCACAACTGTTGCCAGAGGCATCACGCGTCCTCGGCGCTCAGCTGCGCCACGGCAGCGTCGGCAACCGCGAGGCAGTTGCCATACAGGGCCTTTACCTGCTCGGGAGTGGCATCGTCCACATGGATGCCCGCCGCCACGCTCACTGCCTGCACAGAAAAGGTTCTCATGGCTAGCCCTCCCAAGGCTTAAAGCGGTCGTAGGTCATCCCAAACTGCATGAGAATCTTGCCCACAATGTGGTCTACCTGGTCCATCGTGGTCTCGCAGCCGTTGTAGAACGTGAGCATGGGCGGGATGATCACGTAGCCGTCCTCCGCTGCCTGCAGGAGGTTGCGGCAGTGGGCGCGGTTCATGGGCATCTCGCGCGGCACGAGCACCACCTTGCGGCCCTCCTTGGCGCACACGTCGGCCGCACGAACGAGCAGGTCGTCGTCGTAAGCGTTGGCGATGGCCGAGAGGCTCTTCATGACGACGACCCTCTCCTTGTGACCTTTGCTGGCACCATCGTGCAACTGTGTTGCAGGTAGCGAGTCAAGAGGAAATCTTGAAAAGATGGGAGAACGTTCACGCAAAAGCGCACGGAAGCGTGAATGCCCTGTCCCTAAAGATGTGAGTTAAGCGAGTGTAGCGCGGGTACGAAGGGGAGTAGCCCTTTCGTATCGGAAGGCGGCCGCGGGCCGGGACTTGCATCTCCTGGTACAAAAGGGCGTGTCCCTTGCTCCACGCTCGTAGGAGTCGCAAGCAACCAGAAGCTCCACCTCGAGCGTGGAGCAAGGGATACTCCCCTTTCCCACGCCTTCGCCAACGTCGGAGCATGGAGTTGTCCCCTCTGCCTCACACGGGAGCGCTCCCCGCGGGCCAGGCCCAGCGGGGAGCGCACGAGCACGAGCGTGGATTCAGCTCTTACATGAGGCCCATCATGTGGAACCACACGGCCCGAACTGCTGCGTGCTGCGCCTTGACCCCACACACGAGGACGACCGTCCCGTGGGACCCGATGCGCTGCCCGAGAACGTGCCTCGCGGAAAGAGCCTCCTGTCGCTTGATAAGCTGCACCACCTGTTCAGCAACTTCCAAGACCCAGTCATACATCACTGCCACGCGCAGGACCGCGTGCTCTTGTTCGTTCCCATCAAGGGCTCGGAGGAGCGGGCACCCGCCGTCCTGTGGGAAGCCTACCTGAACGAGCGCGGGTTTGGATGCCGGCTCTTTCTCGACGCCGTCATCGTGTGCGACCACGACCGGCTGATGCGCTACTTTGGCCCGCCGTTCTATGGGTGGGCCCAGCACGTGGGGAACTAGCCGTTACATCGAAACTTGCAGCTACCTGCAAGTGCGCAGCAGCTTGCACTGGTATAGTCGTTGCCACAACGCTCAACGCGCGAAAGGATGCCCCCATGCCACAGGCAACGCTCGAGCACGTCTTTCCCGCAACGTATGTTCAGCGCCAGTAAGCGCTCTCTTCCCCACCCTGCCCGACCGCGTGGATGCCACCGGGACACTCTGCATTCTGTGGGTACGCTACGGGAGCAACGAGAGCCATACCCGCCAGATCTGCGTGTTTCTGAGCGAGCGCATCAACTTCAAGACTGACCCGGGCCTCATCGCGCGGGATGGCGACCTGCTCGCGCACCGCTACGGCATCGCCCCCAAGGAGGGCGTCCTGCGCGAGCCTCTGCGCGACGATCTGACCGGCACATACGTAAACGCATGACGCTTGGACGGCCCCGAAGACCGCGATCCCCAAACGCGCGAGGAGCTCCTCGAAGCCATCAGGACCCGCTGGCGTGTGCTCCGTCACACCGAGATGGGCGCAGATCCCCGCTAGCGTACGACCCTAGCGGACGATGGTCATGTAGCTGTTGTACAAGCTGCCAATCTCTCGCCGTATCTGCACGTAGGTGCTCCGGATGGCTTCGTTGTCAGACACGTAGAGATAGTCCTCGTCGGTCAGAAGGTCGATGAGGATGCGGTTGCTCTCGTAGTCGGCGACCGCATCGTCCGTCCGAACCTCAAGCATGCTCAGATACGACGTGAGAAAGCTCAGGTACTGACCATCGAGCTCCCGATACGTACAAAGCTTCTTGATGCGGTCATAGTGGCTGGAGATGCCGCTGGCAACGTATCGTCCCCAGTACTTGATCTGACCCGGATCAGACGGAAAGCCGTAGTCAAAGGGCGTAGTGATACATGCGCCCGAGAGGGTGAACCTGCGGCGGTAGCAATCTTGCGTGAGCCTGTTTAACAGGGGAAACTGGCTGGTAAACGTCGTGAAGTCATCGAAGAGGACAGCGTTTGCGATGGCGGTGTTCGTCTCGATGTCGCTGATGGCTGTCCTCGAGACCCAGCAGGGATACTGCCCGTCCATGCTCGCCAGAATGAGCACCTCGTCATGTGGCAGGTACACGAAGTCGATAACACGACGCGTGCTGAGGTCTTGCGGGTAGCTGGGCGTCACTGGATTGAAGTGCACGACCTGGTTGAGGCTATGGACGTTTTCAGCCGTAGGCTGGCTGCAGCTCTGGCTCTGAGTCTGGGGGCGGTCTTGGTCCTGGGTCAGACCCTGCTGGGTCCGCTCCTGGTCCCGGTCTCGCTCCGGGCGCTGATTCATCCCATACTTCTGGAAACCCTGGAACCACATAGCCCGGCCCTTCTCTGATGGTAGTGACGCGTACGCCCCCGTCACACCTTCCGCCACGTATCCACAGGTGCAATCGCTTCTCTGCCCAACACGCCACAGTGTACCAGCGAAAACCTCCCCCAGGCCCTCACGCAGGCAACCTCGCACACCTCCGCATCGTCCAAGGGTCTCCTGAACGCTTAATCTACCCTCCTCTAGATGCCCCGTCCGCACGATAGAGATGCCGCAAGATTAATCTTCGCTCCATCTGCGGTTAATGCTGATTGGGTATAACCATGTCAGCGAACGCGCGGGCACCGGCTTGCGCGGCGCTCTAACCAAGAAAGTGAGTGCACCATGTTCTCCCTTATCGTCCTGTTTGTTTGCGCCTACGCCGCCCTGTCGGTTGTTGTGTGGCTGATGGGACTCGTCTTCAAGATCGTGGGCTGGTCGCTGCGTATGGTTCTGTCCATCGCGCTTCTGCCGGTATGGATTCTTGTGGCCGTCATCGGCGGACTCGGCGCCGCTCTTCACCTGCTCTTCCCCGTCGCAATCGTGCTCATACTGATCGGCCTGTTTGTCCCCGAAGGCTAAAGCTCGACGAACCCCATCCCGGCAACCAGGGGACACACCCGGCAACAAAGGGCGTGTCCCCTGGTTGCCGGGTGTGTCCCCTGGTTGCCGCTCTTCGCTCTCCAGACCACCCCAAGCTGCACAACGCGGCTTGGAGCTTTCTTTGTGATAAAGCCCGCCAGGTCCTGCGGCACGCAACCACTTCGCCACGCCCCCCCACTTACACGATTCGGCAAATCCCCGTATCATGGAACGCACCAATTTGAGGGGGCACACCATGACCAAGATCTTCGCCAGCGACTTTGATGGGACGCTGTACTTTCACGGAGCCGATGAGCCCATCCGCCGCGCTGACCTTGACGCCATCCGCACCTTCCAAGAGGCGGGAGGCCTCTTTGGTGCCTGCACGGGCCGGCCTCTGCGCGGCCTCACCACGCAGACCGAGGGCCTCGTCCCCTTCGACTTCTACATAGCTCTCACGGGCGGAACCGTCTTTGACCGCAACTACCAGCCCATCTACTACCGCACACTCCCCCGTGACCTCGTGCGCGAGCTGTACGCACGCTATGCTCCGCGCGCAAAGGGCGGCGTCGCATTGGCCTGTGCCGCCGATGACTACTGGCTCATCGGTCAAGCCAACACCCAGGACTGGCCTATCCGCACGTGCCCCTCCTTCGATGAGCTTCCCGACCCCACACAGGGCATGGGCATGGAGACCACCACCGTGGAGGAAGCCGAGATGCTCGCAGCTGAAGTCAACGAGCTCTACGGCAACGATGCCTGTGCCTACGTCAGCCTCACGAGCATCGACATCCTGCCTGCCGGCTGCTCCAAGGGCTCTGGCCTCAGGCGCGCCGCCGAGCACTACGGGGCACACCTCACCGGCGGCATTGGTGACTCGTTCAACGACCTGCCACTCATCGAGGCCGCCCAGGTGGGCTACACCTTCAACCGCTGCGAACCCAGCATGCAAGCAGCAGCAAACGTGCTGGTAGACAGCGTTGCCGAAGCTCTTACAGATTTCATGGCCCGTTAGGGTTACACCCCAAGACCTAGGGCCCAGAAAGGATGGTCATGCCACAGATCAAGCTCGTCCTCTCGGACATGGACGGAACCCTGCTGCCCTTTGGCAGCCACGCGGTGTCCGCCCGTACCATGTCTGGCATCGCCGCCCTGCGTGCGGCGGGCATTGCCTTTGGACCCTCGAGCGGCCGCGAGCGCAGCGACCTCATCCGCTACTTTCACGAGGACGAGCGCTGCATTGCCACCGGCATCATGGGAAACGGCAAGCTCGTCTATCTTGATGGCGAGCTGGTCTACCGTCGGCCACTCCCACGCGACCAGGTGGAAGCGTTGGCTTCGTGCGTGTCGGAGCTCCCCGGGGTCATGCTCAACCTCTACAAGCCGCTCGACGAGCACGGCCATGGCGATGCGGGCTTTGTGAGCCTTGGCATCGCAGAGAGCGAGAGGTCCCTCTTTCCGTATGAGACCGACATCAACCTCGTGCCGCACCTGCCAGCCGGCGACATCACCACCTGCGCCGTTATTGTGGCGCCCGAGGTCGCCCGCGTTGAGGAGGTGCACAAGGTCGTTTCTGCCGCCTGCCCACAGCTCGACTTCCCCCTGCCCACGCCAATGGTCTTCGACGTGCTGGAGCGCGGCTGGTCTAAGGTCAGCGCGCTGCCCATCCTGCTCGACCACCTGTCGATAGACGCCAGCCAGATTGCCTACCTGGGCGACTCGCAAAACGACCTCACGATGATGGCGGCAATTCCGTACTCCTTCTGCATGGGCAACGGCTCGCCCGAGGCCAAGGCGGCGGCGCGCTGGGTGGTCGACTCCTGCGAGGACGACGGGGCCGCAAAGGTGATGGAGATGCTTGCCGCACGTGGTGGATGCCTGAGTTCGTAAGTCAGGCGGCTGTGCCCGCCGTCTGCACGCTCCGATTCGCGTACCATATACCCTGACAACCCGGCAATTGTCAGCAGGAGCTTGGCTCTCGCGAGCCACAAACCGAGAGGAACCTCACCTATGGACTACGCTGCCGAGTCACTGCGCATGCATCGCGAGCTGCGTGGAAAGATTGAGATTGCCCTGCGCGCGGATGTCTCGTCCGCCGACGCCCTGAGCCTTGCCTATACCCCCGGCGTAGCCGAGCCGTGCCTCGCCATCCAAGCCGACCCCACCCAGAGCTTCGAGCTCACGCGCCGCTGGAACACCGTAGCCGTGGTGACCGACGGCACTGCCGTGCTGGGACTGGGTGACATTGGCCCCGAGGCCGGCATGCCCGTCATGGAGGGCAAGTGCGCGCTGTTCAAGGCCTTTGGCGACGTGGACGCCATCCCGCTCTGCATCCGTAGCAAGAGCGTCGACGAGATTGTGCGCACGGTCGAGCTGCTGGCCGGTAGCTTTGGCGGCATCAACCTCGAGGACATCGCGGCGCCCCGCTGCTTCGAGATCGAGCAGCGCCTCAAGGAGGTCTGCGACATCCCCATCTTCCACGACGATCAGCACGGCACCGCGGTCATCACGCTCGCAGGCATGATGAACGCGCTCAAGCTGGTGGGCAAGCGCATCGAGGACGTGCGCATCGTGACCTCCGGAGCAGGTGCGGCGGGCATCGCCATCATCCGCCTGCTCATGGCCATGGGACTCGAGCACGTCATC
>ODAI011067464.1_pt1 | contig 11412 bp, 7 predicted proteins | sample 1539321 | NCBI WGS metagenome assembly ODAI01 (sample SAMN02144231, study PRJEB22623) | gut metagenome | biome: sheep rumen | host: Ovis aries | place: New Zealand
CGCGTCCCATAATCTTATTCTTATATAATTGTATGTTTTAATTTTTAATTTCTAACTTTTATTTTACTTGCCACGAACTGTTGCACCAGTAGCCTTGACGATGCTCTGCTCAATCTTCTGCATTACAGCCTCGATAGCCTTGTCGTTGAGTGTCTTGTCCTCACTCTGGAGCACGAAGTTAACTGCATAACTCTTCTTGCCTGCCTCAAGGTTCTTGCCCTCATATACGTCAAAGAGCTTAACCTCTTTAAGGAGTTTCTTCTCTGCAGAATAAGCGGCAGCCTCTACGGCAGCAAACTCAACATTCGTGTCGAGGAGGAGTGCAAGGTCACGGCTTACGGCTGGGAACTTAGGAACGTCATAGTAAGATACTGATGACTTCTTGATAAGCTTCATGAGGTTTGTCCAGTTGATGTCTGCATAATATACAGGTGCATCTACATCAGCCTTCTTTGTCTGCTTCTTGCTTACGACTCCGAACTCAGCGATAGTCTTGCCACCACGATTCTGGATTGAAGTACCTACTGCAAAGATGTCGTTCTTGACGTTGCCAAACACGAGTGCTCCAAATGGAACGCCAAGACGTGTAAGGATGTTGAGTACGTATGCCTTCAACTCGAATACAGATGACTCTTCGTCAGCATGTGCCCAGTTGCCTGTTACACGCTTACCTGTTACCCAGAGACCGAGGTGATAATCCTCGCTATAAGCATTGAGAATCTTCTTTGATGACTCAGCACTTGCCTTGAGAACTTCTCCGTTCTCATCTACCTTCTCAAGGTTCTTGTCTGGAGCAAAGTAGTAGCAGTTGCCATACTCAAAGAACTTGAGGTTAGGCATACGGCGGTTGCTGTTGTGGTTGATACACTCGAGACCACCAAAGAGGAGGCTCTGACGGAGTACGCCAAGATCCTGTGAGAGTGGGTTCATGAGGCGAACACAGTTACTCTGTGGGTATGTAGCACCTTCTGCGTCCTCTCCCTCTGGATAGTATGAAGTCTTTGTGAGTGAGTTGTTGAGGATTTCGTTGAATCCGCAACCAACAAGCTGCTCAGCAATAATGTTCTGGAGTTTATTTGAACGGTCAAGTTCACCCTTTGTTGTGAGCGAAGACTTAACCTGTGAAGGAATCTCGATATTGTTGTAGCCGTAGATACGGAGAATCTCCTCTACTACGTCACAAGGCTTCTTTACATCTACGCGGAATGCTGGAGCCTGAACCTTCAATCCTTCTGCGTTACTCTCAAGCACCTTGAAGCCAAGGGTCACGAGGATGCTCTGGATTGTCTCGGCAGGAATCTCCTTACCGATAAGGTCTGAAATGTACTTGTATGTTGTCTCGATGACAGCATCCTGTGGGAGACTCTCGTCCTTGATGTCAACAATCTCCATTGAGATTTCGCCACCAGCGAGTTCCTTTGCCATGAGGGCAGCCATCTTGATAGCATAAATCTGACCAGCTGGGTCAATACCGCGCTCAAAGCGGAAGCTTGCATCAGTCTGGAGTCCGTGACGACGTGCAGACTTACGAATCCATGTTGGATGGAAATATGCAGACTCGAAGAGTACATTCTTTGTGTTCTCGTATGTTCCGCTACCCTTACCGCCGAATACGCCTGCGATACACATAGGCTCTTCTGCGTTGCAGATCGCAAGGTCACGCTCTGAAAGCTTGTGCTCCACTCCGTCGAGAGTGACGAATGGTGTGCCCTCTGGCATAGTCTTTACGACTACCTTGTTGCCCTTAATCATATCTGCATCGAAGCAATGGAGTGGCTGACCATAAGCCATCATCACATAGTTTGTGATATCGACTATATTGTTGATAGGACGAATACCGATAGTTGTGAGCTTCTCCTTCAACCACTTTGGACTCTCCTTTACTTCGCAGTTCTTGACAGATACTGCACAGTAACGAGGACAAGCCTCTTTGCTTACTACCTCAACGTCAATCTTGAGGTCGTTGTTCTCCACCTTGAACTCATCAACAGATGGGCGGTGAAGTGATGTCTTATATCCGTTCTGCTTGAGATAAGCATAGAAGTCGCGTGCAACACCCCAGTGTGAGCAAGCGTCTGAGTGGTTAGGTGTAATGTCCACCTCGATTACCCAGTCGCTCTCGAGACCGTAGTATTCAGCAGCAGGAGTACCTACTACTGCATCCTGTGGGAGCACGATGATACCGTCGTGACTTGTACCGATACCGATTTCGTCCTCTGCACAAATCATACCGTTTGACTCTACACCACGGAGCTTGCTCTTCTTGATTGTGAAGCACTCCTCGCCGTCGTAGAGTTTACAGCCCAACTGAGCCACGATGACCTTCTGACCAGCAGCCACGTTAGGTGCGCCGCACACAATCTGCTGCACCACGCCGTTACCTTCATCTACGGTAGTGATGTGCATGTGGTCGCTGTTTGGATGAGGCTCACAAGTGAGTACTTCGCCCACAACGAGTCCCTCAAGACCTCCCTTGATTGACTGTACCTCTTCCACCGCATCAACCTCCAAACCAACAGAAGTGAGAGCTGCTGCCACCTCCTGTGGGGTCATGTCGAAATCGACATATTCCTTAAGCCATTTATAAGATACGTTCATTATGTTGTATTTTTATTATTTTCACATTTAAGCGCACAAAGTTAGTGAAAATTAGATAAACGAGGAAAAGTGACAGAGAAAAAATGTTTTACAACAGCAAAAAAGGCACTCAACGAAAGAGTTAGCACAACAAAGGGACTTTGTAAGTTTACAGTTCAAAGCTGTTAGCATCAACAGAAGTATAAATTATGCGAAAACTTTTTTTCAATAATGTTTTGCTGTTTAAAAAGAATGTCGTACCTTTGCACTCGCAAAACGGGAGACGCCCCTACGGAGCGCCCCTTTAAGCACCAACATGGTGGATGTAGTTCAGTTGGTTAGAGCGTCAGATTGTGGTTCTGAATGTCGTGGGTTCGAGTCCCACCCTCCACCCCAAAAGAAAATGTCTTGCAAATCGTTTGCAAGACATTTTTTGTATTTTATCATTTTTCTAACAAGACGATGATATTCCATTTGGGGACATTAATGGACTACCATCCCTAAAATGTGCATGGGGAGTGCACACCTTTTTGACCGTGAACCTTCGTCCATTTTTTCAATTGCAACATATTTCCCCTTACATATCTCTTAGGTATGCTTTAGTTTTTTAGGGAAATGAAGTGACACATAATGAATACGTACGATGTACCAAACACGAATGTTATTTGACCTTTGCATATTGAATTAAACCTTTTCAATACAAGGAGTCTAAATATATAGTGAATTAATTAACTAACTTATTAACATTTGAAAATGACTAAAACAAGTTTCTACTCTCTCATACTGTGCTCCATGCTTGCTGTTGCACCTATGAAAGCACAGGTAAAGAACAAGGCAGTCACATTTGACTCATATAAATGGGGCTTCGGAGACATTAACGCTGAGGATGGCACAATATGCCATACCTTCACAATGAAGAACAATTCAAAGGAAGAAATCCGTATCACCAAGACAGTACCAAGTTGCGACTGCATACGTGCTTTCTACACTACCGACGCCATCAAACCAGGTGGCGAGGCTAAGGTTATGATTTCGCTTTCACCTACCAAGGGCGAAGGCAAGACATTCCGCTCTGTAGAATTGCTTGACCAGAACGGAAGAACCCTTGGTTCACTCACAGCCTTCGGTAATGTGAAACGTGGTGCAGCATACGATGCAAACCACAAGTATCCTTATCAAGACACTAACCTCACCTATCAGGAACGTGTGGAAAACCTTATCTCTTTGCTCACTCCTAAGGAGAAGGTAGGACTGATGATGAACAAATCAGTCAGTATCGACCGTCTCGGCATCCCTTCATACAACTGGTGGAACGAGGCTTGCCACGGTGTGCGTCAAGGCGGTTACACGGTCTATCCACAGCCAATAGGTATGGCAGCAGCCTTTGACTCCAAACTTGTATATGATGTATTCTCAACGGTATCAGACGAGGCACGTGCCAACTGGAACCGTTCTGACCATAACATATTCAACGTGCCAATGGGTGTGACTTACTACCCAGGCAATCCTGAGCTTACATACTGGTGTCCTAACGTGAATATCTTCCGTGACCCTCGTTGGGGACGTGGTCAGGAGACTTGTGGTGAAGACCCATACCTCAATGCAGTGCTCGGAGTTCAGACGGTACTCGGTATGCAAGGTAATGATGACAGATACTTCAAGACTCATGCATGTGCAAAGCACTATGCCGTACATAGCGGTCCTGAACCTCTCCGTCATAGCTACAACGCAACAGTATCTATGCGTGACCTTTGGGAGACATACCTTCCTGCCTTCAAGGCTCTCGTGAAGAAAGGTAACGTGCGTGAGGTGATGTGTGCATACAACAGATACGAAGGAAAGCCTTGTTGTACAAGTGACCGACTACTCGTTGACATCCTCCGCCGTAAGTGGGGTTACGATGCAATAGTGCTTACTGACTGCGATGCCATAAACAACTTCTACAACAGAGGACAGCACGAGACACACAAAGACCCTCTGTCTGCATCCGTAGATGCTGTACTCAACGGTACAGACCTCGAATGTGGTAAGGTGTTCATGGTACTCACAGAAGCTCTTGACAAGGGACTCATACAAGAGTCAACTCTTGACGAACACCTTCGCAAGACTCTCTACGGACGATTTGAACTCGGAATGTTCGACCCAGAGGACATGATTCCATGGAAAGACCTCAAGCCAGAGGTGATAAGCAGCGAGTCAAACAACGACCTCGCAGTACAGGCAGCACGTGAGTCAATGGTTCTGCTCAAGAACAATGGTGTGCTTCCACTCTCAAAGAGTATAAAGACCATTGCCGTGGTTGGACCTAATGCCGATGATGTTGAACTTCTCAACGGTAACTATGGCGGTACTCCTACAGACAATCACAAGCACTCACTTCTCGAAGGTATCAAGAATGCAGTACCAGGAGCAAAGGTAATCTACAAGAAGGCTTGTGAACTTACAGACGAATACAATACAGTTCATCACCTTGGCGAGTTCAACGATGGTAAGGGCGTGTTCGTAGAATTCTACAACAACCGTAACCTTGCAGGCAAACCAGATGTGACTGGCTACTACGACAAGTTGGAGTTCTCTACTTTCGGTGCATGGGGATTTGCACAGGGAATAAACAACGACAGCCTCTCTGTACGTGTAAGCGGTAAGTACAAAGCCACATTCACTGGCGAGATGAAATATACGCTCAATACCGACAACGGTTACTTGCTCAAGATAAACGGCGAGGTAGTGGAAGATGCAAAGCCAGAGATGCGTCGTGGCTTCGGTTTCCGTCGTGAGGCAAACTACAAGTCATTCAACGTGAAGGAAGGTGAGACATACGACGTAATGATAGAGTACAAGCACGGCAACGGAAACTTTGCCATGCTCCGTGGTGACATCTGTGAGCGTCGTCTCGTTGACTACACAGACCTCCAGAAGGAAGTGAAGGATGCTGATGCCATCATCGTCATTGGCGGTATCTCTGCACGTCTCGAAGGAGAAGGAGGCGACAAGGCAGACATAGAACTTCCAAAGGTACAGCAGAGACTTGTACGTGCTATGCACGCAACAGGCAAGCCAGTGGTAATGGTTAATTGCTCTGGTTCTGCAATAGCATTCGGCAGCATCGAAGACCAGTATGACGCACTCGTACAAGCATGGTACGCAGGTCAGGGTGGCGCAAAGGCACTTGCCGAGGTTATCTTCGGTGACTATAACCCATCAGGAAAGTTGCCAGTCACATTCTACGCTTCGAACAATGACCTCCCTGACTTCCTCGACTACAGCATGGATAACCGCACATACCGCTACTTCCGTGGTACCCCACTCTATGCCTTCGGCTATGGTCTCTCATACACCACATTCGAGTATGGCAAGGCAAAGATAAGCAAGACATCCATGAAGGCAGACGGCAAGGTTACTCTCACTATTCCTGTAAAGAACACAGGAAAGCGTGAAGGCGACGAGATAGTACAGGTATATGTCAAGGCGCTCGACTACGATGAAGCACCTATCAAGTCACTCCGTGGATTTGCAAGAGTACACCTTGCACCAGGTGAGACAGGCAATGCCGTTGTCACACTTGATGGTGAAGCATTCGAGTATTACGATCCATCAATAGATGAACTCTCAACACGTAGCGGACGATACAAGATTCTCTATGGTAGTTCATCACTTGACAAGGACCTCAAGGAGATAGAGTTTACAGTTAAGTAAACACCCGACTTTTTGGCAAATGGAAATTTAGGAAATTAAAAGAATAAAGCATAATTATCTTTTAATTTTCTAAATTTTCGTTACAAAAACAACAAAACACAAAACTCAATAACATAAAAATAACAAAAATATCACAATCAGACGCGTTAATTCCGATAACGTTTGTATATTTGTGGTATCCTAACGAGCAAGAGAACCATGATCCAACCATTAAAAGCAATAGCAGTAGGCATGTCCATGATTATGGCAAGCTCACTAAGCAATGATTGCCAAAACAGCATTATGGCACAGACACCAGTAGCAAAGCCTGCATACAGATACAAGAACGTATTCCGTGAGGCGGGTCATTCAGAGAAAGAGATTGACAAGAAGTTGAATGCCGTATTCGACTCCTTGTTCTTTGGTGAGAACCGCATATACTTTGAAGTCGGTGATGACATGGGCTATGTGTCTGATATCAAGAACCACGATGTCCGCACAGAAGGAATGTCATACGGACTCATGATTGCCGTCCAGTTTGACCGCAAGGATATCTTCGACCGTATATGGCGATGGAGCAAGAAGTACATGCAGAATCAAGAAGGTGCCTACGAGGGCTATTTCCGTTGGAGTTGCAAGACAGACGGTACATCAAACGCAATGGGACCAGCTTCTGACGGTGAACTGTACTTCATCACCTCCCTACTCTTTGCATCAAACAGATGGGGTAACGATACAGGCATCAACTACCTTGCAGAGGCACAGCACATTCTCAAGTGTATGGAACCAAGGGAAACAACATTCCCTGCTTTCAGAAACTTCCCTGCACGCACAGTAAGAATGTCACTCATCGACGAGAAGACTAAGCTCATCACCTTCGTTCCGGGTTCTAACCATACAGACCCTTCATATCATCTCCCTGCCTTCTATGAGGTATGGGCACGATATGCACAGGACGGTAAGTCAGACTATTGGATGGAATGTGCCAAGGCTGCTCGTGAATACCTCCACAAGAGTATTCATCCAGAGACGGGTCTCACTCCTGACTACAATAACTATGACGGTACACTCCTGAACTCACGCCAACTTATAGGTGATGCTTTCCGCTACGACTCATGGCGAGTGCCTATGAACATCGTGCTCGATTACACATGGTCAGGTGGCAAGGATGAAGAATGGCAGAGAATGTACGAGAACAAGATACAGAATTTCTTCTACTCACAAGGCATAGACACCTTCGTTGACCAGTACAACGTAGATGGTACGACGCCAGAGAGGATTCTCGGTGCTGGAGGCTACACTAAGTTACGCCATTCACTCGGAATAGTATCTACTCTTGCAGCTGCTTCATTGGTATCAACCAACGAGCATCGTATGGAGTTTGTTGACAGAATATGGAATTCATCACATCTCCCATACGCCGATGGTTACTACGATGCCTACTATGACGGTCTCATGCGACTCTTTGCCATGATGCATCTATCTGGCAGATACAGGGTCATAGATGATTGAGAATTCAAGTGTTAAGAAGTCCAAAGGAGACGACGTAGTCAATCAAGACTTTGCGGAAATTAAGCAAGAAAAAAAATAAAACAACAGACAATCCATTGTCCATAAACATCATGGAGCGAAACGGAGTTAACATCTTATAACTCCGTTAACTCCAAGCAAGAAAGCAGTAGCGAAACTTGATAAACTTAAATATAGTATATTGTAAATCTAAAAACCATTAACAAGTGACAAGAACCTATGAAAGTATTTTTATTCAAAGTCCTGACACTCGTCTGTATAGTCGCAGCGTCATTCACAGCCACAAGTTGTGAAAAGGAAGAAGAAGAACCAAGACAGGTATATTATGCCTATTACGAATTTTCGGATGACATGCTTGAGTTGTTTGACGTGAACATCAGCTTTATCAATGATGACTTTGACACGCTTGACAGTCTGCACATCAACGAAGCAACACCTTACAAGGTCAATGAAAAGCTTGGCATCAAGTCATACCTCTTAAAGTGTGATGCAACAGGAAAGAGACTTGCTTCATTCCAATGCACCACAAAAATCATGGAGAAAGGCAAAGCACTTGAAACTGACGGTCGAGTGTATGACCTGATGTTCAGTTATTCCATACACAAGATGCTTAATGACGAGACAGAAGAAGAAGCAATAGGCACAACCATATACTCTCGCAAGGTCTTTACTTACAAAAATATCACTGGAGAGGAACTTGCAGCCATGACAGATGATTCTTCATTTGGAATAAGAAAAATAGAGAAGATAAAATCCGAATTAGAAGAAAGCTCTAACAACGTGTTTTAGTAATGATAAAACTATTTAGTACGTTTTGTACAAATCTTTAACCACCACTTAGTGTTAATAAAAAAACTACTCGGCAGAATGTGCTGAGTAGTTTTTTTTGCGTCAAAATTGGATTGAATCTTACAATCCGAATACTGTCTTGAGACCGCCATCAACGCCACTGAAGCCCATGAATGCCATAGCAAGGAGACTTGCTGTTACGAGTGCGATAGGTGTTCCCTCGAATGCCTTTGGTACACGGCTGAGGGCAAGCTGTTCACGAAGTCCTGCGAAGAGAACCATTGCGAGGAGGAAGCCAAGACCTGTACCTACTGCATAGATAACACCCTCAAGGAGGTCATAGTCCTTCTGGATGACGAGGATTGCCACACCAAGGATACAGCAGTTGGTAGTGATGAGTGGAAGGAATACGCCAAGAGCCTGATAGAGAGCTGGCATAGTCTTCTTGAGGAATATCTCAATCATCTGTACGAGTGCTGCAATAACGAGGATGAAGGCAATAGTCTGGAGATACTCAAGACCGAATGCTTCGAGCACGAACTTCTGGATGCAGAACGTAACGATTGTTGCTACGAGAAGAACTGCAGTAACAGCCATACCCATTCCACTTGCAGTATCAACCTTCTTTGAAACACCAAGGAATGGACAGATACCAAGGAACTGAGCCAATACGACGTTGTTGACGAAGATGGCTGTGATAATAATCAATATAAGATTTAATACGTAGTCCATAATTGTTTAAGTTTTTGAGTTGTTAAGTTCGTAAGTTTTTGAGTTCTTGAGTTCGTGAGTTTTTAGTTTTTTAAGTTTTTGAGTTTTTAAGTTCTTGGGTGATTGTTTTTAGTCGTTCGTAACTACTAATTAGAGTCAGTAGCAACGGCATAAACAGCACCAAAGTTGCAAGAACAAAAATCTCGGCAAAAACAAAAAAACTTACAAACTTATAAACTTACTAAGTTATAACTCATTATTTAATTAGCCTTGATTTTATTGAAGATTGCAATGAGATAACCGAGTGCAAGGAAGGCTCCTGGTGCAAGAACGAAGAGAAGCATTCCGTAATCCTCAGAATAGATGCTTGTACCGAAGATGCAACCTGTTCCGAGAATCTCACGTACAGAACCGAGGATTGTGAGACCGAGCGTGAAACCAAGTCCGATACCGATACCGTCGAAGATAGATGCTACTGGATTGTTCTTTGCAGCAAATGACTCAGCACGACCGAGGATGATACAGTTCACCACGATAAGTGGGATGAAGAGACCGAGGCTCTTGTCGATTTCTGGAGCATAAGCCTTGATGCACATCTGAAGGATAGTAACGAGGCTGGCAATAACCACGATGTATGAAGGGATGCGCACCATATCTGGAATGAGCTTCTTGATAAGTGCAATGAGGAAGTTGCTCACGATGAGCACACACATTGTTGCAAGTCCCATCATCATACCATTGAGAGCCGATGATGTTGTACCTAATGTAGGACACATACCAAGGAGAAGAACGAAAGTAGGATTCTCCTTTACGATACCATTGATGATAATCTTGAAGTAATTCATAATTGTTCCTTTCCTTTATTTGTTAATACTATCACACTCTGTAGAATCGCAGCATGCATCACTCTCTGCCTTACAGTTCTTTGCCTGAGCAGAAGCACCTGATGTTGCATCTTGCTTGTTAGCAATTACCTTGTCGTAAGCATTCTTTACAGCAAGAAGGAAAGCACGTGAAGTGATGGTAGAAGCTGTGATAGCATCAATGTCACCTCCATCCTTTGATACTGTGAAGTTGCAAGTACCAGGGTTCTTACCGATGATGTCACCCTTCTGTCCCTTCTGGAACCAGTCAGCAGCCTTGGCACCAAGTCCCGGAGTCTCTGCAGTCTGAAGAACTGTGTAGCCGAGGATATCGCCCTCTGCGTTGAATCCTACGAGAACCTTGAGCTCGCCACCGAAACCGTTAGTTGAGCTTGTAACGGCACAACCAAGAGCATTGCCCTGAGCATCGCTGACAGCGTATGAAGTGAATCCTTCCACCTCCTGTGGCTCTGCAACCTGAATATCGTCTGAACCCATGACAGCCTTGATACCAGCAGCAAGGTTCTCCTGATTAATCTTCTCAATCTGTGGAGCAGTAACGGAATTGACCATAGCCAAAGCACCGCCTGCAATAACAGCTATCAGTGTGAGCACCAAGAGCATGTTAGTTAATGATGATTTAAGCTTTTCCATATTCCATTATTTTTTTGCTGGCACTTCACCGAAGCGCTTTGGTTTGAAATTCTGGTTAATGAGTGGAGTGAACGCATTCATGATAAGGATAGCGAATGACATACCCTCTGGGTAAGCACCGAATGTACGGATGATTACTGTGAGAGCACCGATAGCGATACCATAAACGAGCTGACCCTTTGCACACATTGGTGATGTTACATAGTCAGTAGCCATGAAGATGGCACCGAGCATAAGACCACCAGAGAGCACCTCTGCAACAGGATTAGCAAACTGTACAGGATTGATAAGGTAAAGAATACCTGTGAGTACGAATACAGTAGCAATGATGCTTACTGGAATGTGCCAAGTGATAACCTTCTTGACGAGGAGGATGACGAGTCCGAGAAGCATTGCGAGAGCGCAAACCTCTCCGAGACATCCACCTGTGTTACCGATGAGCATGTCCCATGCAGATGGCAACTGGTTGAGTGCATCAGCATCACCCTTGAAAGCCTGACTCATCAGAGCGAGAGGTGTCGCACCTGTCTCAGCATCGAGGTAAGAGCCGAATCCCTGTCCTGCCAATGGCCAAGTAGTCATCTGAACAGGGAAAGGGTTAGGGGAAAGACAA
>ODAI011933587.1_pt1 | contig 11412 bp, 11 predicted proteins | sample 1539321 | NCBI WGS metagenome assembly ODAI01 (sample SAMN02144231, study PRJEB22623) | gut metagenome | biome: sheep rumen | host: Ovis aries | place: New Zealand
AAACCTTCATCCTTACCGTTCCGGATGCCGTGCATGAGTCATTCATCTAACGGTTTCCTTTGTATAGTCTGGTAATAAATGCCGGTGGCCATAGTGGAGAGGCAATACCCGTTCCCATACCGAACACGGAAGTCAAGCTCTCTTACGCCGATGATACTGCACTTTTGCGGGAAAGTAGGTAGCTGCCGGCTTTTTCTTTTTAACGAAGTTAAAAAGAAAAAGCCTAAGCAAACCGGAGGTTTGCGACGCTTTTCTTTGCTTAAATTCCCCGGGAGTATTCCCGCAAAAGTGCAGTGGAAGTGTCTCCTTCCAAAGTGTCAGACTCGCACGCATAGCGTGCTCGGAGCCGTTTTGTCGGATAATCCTAAAATGACCCGCTGCCGCAGCTCATTTTTTAACGGATTTCCGATTATCGGCTAGTAGATAGCTGCCCGCTGGTAGAAATCCCTGTCATTTTGGTAGCTCGTCTTTGATAATTATCCACCTTAAGCTCATTAAATCTTCAACACGGACTCCTTTCAAATTTAAAGCCGTAGGCAAACTTGCACTTGCATCAGTAACTTTCCCCATTCATTCCCCCGTCCCCTGCCTCCGAGCGTGGAGGGCCGCGAAGCGGGTGCGTTAGCACCGACCGTAGGGGAGCCCGGAAGGCGAGTGGGTAGACTGCACCTGGCCCATAATCAGAGCTTTTTTTTAAAAGAGGCAGGGTAGTTTGTGCCAAGTCAAGGAATATGCTATATTTACCATATGGAAAAATTAGATGTAAAGCTTATTGCTTTAGACCTTGACGATACTCTTTTGAATGATGAAAGAAAAATCACGGATGATACTGTTTCAGCTTTGCGGGAATGTGCAGAGCGGGGTATTTATATTGTTCTTTGTTCTGGTCGAGCCGAGGATGCAATTCTTCCTTATGTACGACGTCTGGAGATTGCGGGAAAGGAAGCCGGTCGATATTTGATTGCAATTAATGGCTGCAGTATTTTTGATTTGCATAAAAGGCAGCAGATTTTCTGTAAAAAAGTTGAGTCTGATGTTTTAATGCGGGCAAATCAGCTTGCAGAAGAAGCCGGTTATAAAAGTGAAGTTTACACTCCCGATACAATTTATTATGCAGAAGAAACAGAGTGGACTAAGCTGGATGTTGATTTGTGCGGGCTAAAAGGAGTCGCAATCGATAATTATGAGGATTTTTTGAAACAGGGCTTTACAAAAATGCTTATTCCCGGCGAACCTTCGGATCTTTTGATACTTCAGGATAAATTCCGGGCTGAGTTTGGCAATAAAGCTGTTATTTTTACCAGTAAGCCTTACTTCCTTGAAGTGCTGCCTCCAGAGTGCGGCAAGGGCGAATCTGTAAAATGGCTTTGTCAGCACCTCGGTTTTTCAATATCCAAAGCTATGGGTTTTGGCGACAGTATGAATGATGAATCTCTTATCAGAATGACCGGATATGGAGTTGCAATGTGTAACGGTCTTGACGAAATTAAGAAAATTGCAGATTTTGTTACGGACAAAAATAATAATGAAGATGGAATTGCTGACTTTTTGAGAAAGCACGTCCTCTAATTTTCGGTCAGTCAGGAATTTTATGAATAAGAATCAGTTTGCGAGAACAAGTCTTATATTTGGCAAAGAAAATATGGAAAAGCTTTACAAGGCCCGGGTTCTTGTATTCGGTATTGGTGGGGTAGGAAGCTATGTTGTCGAAGCTCTTGTCAGGTCGGGGATTGGTGCAATTGATATTGTAGACGATGATAAAATCTGCCTTTCAAATTTGAACCGTCAGCTTTATGCCCTCCATTCTACAATCGGTATGGATAAGGTAGATGTTGCTGAAGAGCGTATTCATGATATAAATCCGGATTGTAAGGTTACAAAATGGAAAACTTTTTTTATGCCGGATACAGCAGATCTCTTTGATTTTTCGCTTTATGATTATATTGTAGACTGTATTGATACTGTTACGGGAAAGCTTGAAATTATTACGCGGGCTAAGGCTCTTAAAAAGCCGGTTATCAGCTGCATGGGGGCGGGGAACAAAGTGGATCCGTCTAAGCTTAAGGTTGCGGATATCACAAGAACTTCGGTTTGTCCGCTTGCCCGTGTTATGCGTAATGAGCTGAAAAAGCGGCGGATTAAAAGGCTGAAGGTTGTTTTTTCTACAGAAACGGCTATCCCTCCGAAGACTGACGAAATTGAGAGTGATTTTAAGGATAGTCCCGGGGCTGAACGTAAAGGTACTTCAAAAAAGCAGACTCCCGGCAGTAATGCCTTTGTGCCTTCCAGTGCAGGAATGATGATTGCCGCAGAGGTTATAAAGGATTTAACTCAATTTCACGTAACTGATTTGTTTAAGGAATAATCAGCCTGATATGAAAAAGCTCCGGCCTTTTGACTTTGTCATAGCATTTGCAGTTTTATCTCTTGGAATTTTTTTGACTGTGAAAAACCTGTCGACCAGGGGGAGTCTTATAAAAGTAACTGCAGCCGGAAATCATTATGAATATTCTGCAAAGAAGGATGGAATCTACAAAGTCAGGGGGCCGCTTGGTATAACTGCCTTTGAAATAAAAGCCGGACGTGTTCGTATTATTGATTCTCCATGTCCAAATAAAACCTGCATAAATCAAGGCTGGCATTCTCCTCTTGTCTGTCTGCCAAATAACGTGATTATAACTACAGAAGATGAAGGAGAATTTGATGCGCTTGCAGAATAATTTGCAGAATAAAAATGAACTGGCTTATTTGTGCGCCCTTACGCTTCTTTTTTCCTATGCCGAACTGATTCTTCCCCGTATTCTTCCGTTTTTCAGGCTTGGGCTCGCAAATACGGTAATTCTTATTGCGCTTGATCTAAACTTTACTTCTTATCTGCTTCTTTCTATATTAAAGGCGACTGCTGCGTCGCTTACCGGGGGAACTCTTTTTTCTCCATTCTTTATGATTTCTCTTTTGCAGTCTCTTGCAAGTGCTCTTGTGATGAGGCTTTTATATAAAGTGATTTCGAAAAAGCTGATAAGCCTTTACGGGATTTCAGTGGCAGGCTCTGCGGTAAGTGCTTTTATCCAGATTTTTCTTACCAGTCTATATATAGGGGCGGGCACTTTTGCCTTACTGGGCCCCATGCTGATTTTTAATACGGCCAGCGGTATTCTTACAGCCTTTTTCTGTGAAAAATCCGGAATTAAAGAAAGTTATAACTATATAGAAGAAAATTCAGCAAAACTTAAGACCGAATATTCTGATTTTGTGGCAAATGAAAAACCGGCCCGGAAAGGCCTGCAAATATTTTTTGCGGCAATACTGATTACAGCATCTGTATCGGTTTTCTTTATAAAAAATCTGATACTTCTGGCCTTTGTCTTTACGATAAGTCTTTTGGCACAAAAGCTTGCAAAACGAAAAATCTTTCTTATTCCTCATATTTCCATGTGGCTTTTTATTTTCATTTCGGCAGTTTTTCTTCCAAACGGAAAAGTTTTATGTAAAATATGGAATTTTTCGATAACAGAAGCGGCTCTGCTGATGGGACTACAAAAGGCTCTGACGCTCTCTACGGTCAGTGCATTAAGTCAGTGTGCAGTGTGCTTAAAGCCTGGAAGGAAGACCTTACTGGGGCTAAGTCTGGACTATTACAAAATTATGAGCGATCGCTTCAGAAATGCCCAGGGTTCACTTATCGCAAGAATTACCTCTGCATTGTGCTTGTCATAATGCGTATTCTGTCGACCGACAAAAGTCTATTTTCCTTTCTCTTACCCCTTTGTTACTGAGTTATCTTTATTATTCCTGAATAGAGGCCGGGACGGTAAACTGTCTGAAGTTCTTTTGGAGTAAGGGTTCGGATTTTTTCTTCGGGATATGACAACTGATATCCAAGAATTACTTCAATTCGGGTATTTCCAAAGCCGGCAATTCGTAAAAGTTCGCTGCCAAGCTCCTGAACATCAGAAAAAGAGGATGTAATAAAGAAAATCTGTTTATTTTTGTAGACAATCTTAGAAAGTTTGTCAGCCCATTCATCTTTCTGGACTCCGTGCAGGTTCAAAACTGTGGTATTCTGCCAGCTGAGGCCGCTTTTTGCAAAGAGATACTGCATCGATGAAATGCCGGGAAGAACATCGAGGGTGATATCCGGGATCTTTTTGAGTTCGGAAAGAAGTTTTTCTGCTCCGCTGTAAAAGCCTGTATCACCGGAAAAGAGAATTACGGATGATGATGCCATTTCACTTTTGCTTTCATTAGCTGAGCATATCTTTTGCAAGACAGGAATGATGTCCTTTGCGAGGTAATAAGCGTATGAAGCAGCATTTTTGTTTATTTTTTTTGCGGCGGAAAGAATGCGTTCTGCACCAAAGAGGAAGGAGGCGTTTTTTATAGCTTTCTGGACTTCGACTGTCATTCCGTCACCACTTCCCATGCCTATTCCTGCAAGAATTACAGAATGCTTTTTCTTTTCCGGAGAGATGTGAAGAAGCTGGCAAAGATGTAAAAAAAGTGCATCAAGGCTTGTAAAAAGTTCATAATCTGCCGGGGTGTCAGCTGCCTTCCCCTCCTCCTCCGGCTTTTTTATTACAAAACACCGGATTCCGGCTTCCATTGCCGCCTCAACTTTTTCATCAAAACCGCCGGCACTTCCGCTTTCCTTGGTAACGAGAATCCCTGCCTTATAATCGGCAATTTGGGCAAGATTGGCCTGCATCGAAAAAGGCCCCTGCATTGCAATAATCTGTCTTCCTTCGAGTCCATTTTTCTGGCAGATTTCAAGGCTTTCCAGGCTGGGAATAACACGTGCAATAAGCCGGGAACGGAGAAGCTGATCCCTGCAAAAAAGAGAGAGCTCTTTTGAGCCTGTTGTCAGCAGGACATTTTTATCAGTATTTTTGATTTCTGCGGTCAGGCGGTCAGCACATTCTTCTGCATTTTCAAAAAAAACAAGATTTTCATCGGCGAGCTTTGATTTTGTATCACGTTCAAAGCGCAGAAGCCTGATTTTTAGTCCTTTCTGAGCTGCATTGTGGGCGGCCAGACTTCTTTTGATATTTTCAGAAACTTCTCTGGCATAAGGATGAGTAGCATCAATCACCAGGGAATAAGAAGCAGTTTGATAAAGCTTTTGCATTTCTTCCCGGGAAAGACGTCCACTGATAACATTTACATAATCATCTGGATTCAGAGCTTCCCTGCCATATTCTGTCGCAACGCATACATCACATGGGATTTTCTTTTCTGAAAGACGCTGAGAAAGTATCCTTCCCTCTGAGGTTCCGCCAAAAATCAAAACTTTATTCATAAATTATATCCGCGTTTTGTAAGTAATTTTCTTCCCTTTTCTGATTCAAAAAAATCAGACTGGGAATTTCCGATAAAAACCGTCGTAAACATATCAACCTGGCAGTTCTGCAGCTCTCCCAGGCTGCAAAACTGCGCTTCTGTTCCTTCCCTGCCGATATTTTTTACATATCCGCAGGCTCGTTCGGGCGATGCTCCTGCTTCCAGCATAATTTTGCAGGCTTTTTGAAGATAATCCCTGCGCTGGTGGCTGGAAGGATTGTAGATTGCCATTGCAAAATCCCCCTGCACTGCAGCTTTCAGACGGCGTTCAATCATTTCCCAGGGGGTAAGGAGATCGCTCAGGCTGATTACGCAAAAGTCATGATTTAGGGGGGCTCCTAAAAGGGCTGCCCCGCTTAAAGCTGCGGTAACGCCCGGAATAAGTTCAATTTCCTCTTTTTGGTAGACAGAATTCTCTTTTTGCAGGCGAAAAATCGGCTCTGCCATGCCGTAAACCCCGACGTCACCGCTGCAAACCATGGCAACAGTTTTTCCCTGCCTGGAATATTCAAAGCAAAGCTTACAGCGTTCAATTTCCTTACCCATAGGTGTTGAGGCAAATTCCTTTGCCGGAAAATCATTTTTAAGTAAATCGATATAGACCTTATAGCCGACAATTACATCGCACTTTTCAAGCGCTTTTTCAGCCTCAATTGTCATAGCTGAAAGCTTTCCGGGTCCGGTTCCAATTACATAAATCATGCCTCAGTCTCCAGTCAAAATCCTGCTTTTCAGCATTCCCAGGTTACGATTTTTGGAATGCGTTCTGCCACCGCAAGAGTCATTCCGTTTTTTGCAAGCTTTTTCACGGTAAGAGGGGAATTTTTACAGGATCCCATTTCATCCGCACAGGCAACCGCTGCCCTTTCGCAGACATTATCAACGCCGGTAACGTTTTTTACAAAATCCGAAGTTTCAAATTCCTGACCGTCGACGGCTTCTGTAATTTCCAGCTCATTTCTGCTGAAGGTTTTATAGCATACATGATAAAACTGGGCAAGATTCATAATGCCGACTTCATTCTTTTTTATATCGATCGAAGCAAAGGCTGCGATATTATCAAGGTAGTTTCCTTCCAGATTTTCTAGAGAGGCTTTTACAAAATCATTCAGTTCTTCAAATGTTTTTCCCTTTTTACAGCCGATTCCAACGCAGTATTTCCGCGGAATAAGAATCAGCATATCTGGATTTTCTTTAAGAACCTCATCAGCCTGCCCTTCGGTTATTACAATCTGAACATCGCAGGTAACCTGTTCATCTTCATAAGCAATCTCAATGGATTCAGGGATTATTTCGTCCCCCAAATCAAAATTTCTGGGAATTTTCAGCCAGATTTCTTTTTTTGAAATAAATTTCCGGGCAACAAGCTTGATGGCATTTCGGTTTATTATTCTGAGTGAGTTTTTCTGAGCAAAAACGTCGATTGAATATACGTTGTGAACGTCCGTAGAGGTGGTGATAACCGGCGTAGCTCCGATTTTCGATGCAATCATCCTTGCAATCTCGTTTGCACCGCCAATATGCCCGCTTAAAATCGGAATGAGGTTTCGCCCGCCTTCGTCCATTACCATCACAGGGCTGTCTGAAAATTTATCAGTAACCAGCGGAGAGATGATGCGGACTGCAATTCCAACAGAACCAATAAAAAGGATTGGAAGTCGTTTTGCAAACTGAGTTTTTACCCATTCGGACGGCTTTATATCGTGGGGCCTTGTTACCCATATAACATCAGGCAGCTGGAATTTGAGGACTTTTTCCCATTCTTTTCCGTTTTCTGAAAATGAACAGACACAAATTATCATTTTTCAAGACCTCCTTCCCTGGCCTTTCTGAATTCCGTTTCAAAATCAGCGGCATAAAGGCGGGATTTTTCATAAAGAGCCTTGCCGGAAACCTGGGCAAGAACATCTCCTACCAGAATCAGTGCAGTTTTTGTGATTTTATGCTCGCAGGCGGTTTGATGCAGAGTCGCCACCGTGCATAAATACTTTTCTTCATCCGGCCAGCTGGCCTTGTAAACGATGGCGGCAGGAGTTTGCGGCTGGTATCCTCCCTCAATCAGGCGGCGGGAAAGCTCTTCTGTCATTCCGCTGCTCAAATAAATTGCCATTGTAGCTCTGTGACTTGCAAAGCTCTGGATGCTTTCTTTTTCCGGAACCGCAGTTTTCCCTTCCATGCGGGTTATAATCAGCGACTGGGAAAGACCGGGCAGCGTATATTCAAGATTAAGGCTGGCCGCAGCTCCAAAGCAGGCGGAAACTCCGGGAACACTTTCATAGGGAATTCCAAGCCGGTCAAGCTGATCCATCTGCTCGCGAACCGCGCCGTAAAGACTCTGGTCGCCGGTATGCAGGCGCACGCAGCTCTTTCCCTGCCCTTCACTTTCCTTCATTACCTGTATTATATCTTCAAGAGTCATGGTCGCACTGTTGAAAATTCTGCAATCCGGTTTTGCATAATCCAAAAGCTTTGGGTTTACAAGAGAGCCTGCATAGATTATTACGTCTGCCTTTTGCAAAAGCTTCATTCCACGGACGGTAATCAGATCTTCTGCACCGCAGCCTGCGCCAACGAAGTAAATCATACGCAAAAACCTTACTTTAAAATTAAGCGTTTACCGCTGGATGAAATTGCCCTTTGAGGACAAACAAGAATGCAAAGATGACAGCCGACGCATTTTTTTCCATTCAGGCGGATTTTGCGCTCCGGCGTAAGTTCAAGAGCCTGATGTCCGCCGTCCGCACAGGAAAGGGCACAACGGCCGCAGCCAATGCATTTTTTTGTATCAAATCTTGGGAAAATTATAGAATCCCTCTCAAGAGTATCTGTCGAAAGATGAAATGAATCAAGACCAAGACCAGTCATCTGCGAGATGGAGGTAAATCCCTTCTGATTCATATAAAGGGCAAGTCCTGATTTCAAATCATCAATTATTCTATAACCATACTTCATTACCGAGGTTGTGACCTGCAGGGAGGCTGAACCAAGAAGAATGAATTCTGCGGCATCTGTCCAGTTTTCAATTCCGCCCATTCCGGTGATGTGAAGTCCTGCCAGCTCCTTGTTCTGGCCCAGCTCCGCAATAAATCTGAGCGCAATCGGCTTGACGGCGGCTCCGCTGTAACCGCCCAGCGCAGATTTTCCATGAACGGAAGGCTGGCTGACATAGGTGTGGAGATTTACACCTGTTATGCTTTTAATTGTATTGATTGCCGCAATTCCGTCTGCACCACCCTTTTTTGCCGCCTCAGCAGCAGGACTCATGCTGGCAACATTCGGTGTCAGTTTTGCAATTACGGGGATAGTACAGGCTTCCTTTGCAATGCGGGTAAAGCGCGTTACCAGTTCAGGCACCTGCCCGATGTCAGAACCAAGGCCTCCTTCCGCCATATTGGGACATGAAAAATTAAGTTCAATTGCGTCGGCACCCGCATCCTGGCACTTTTTTGCCAGCGTACCCCACTCTTCTTCATTCTGCCCCATAATCGATGCAAGGATAAATTTTGAAGGATAATTCTTTTTAAGCTGACGGAAAATCTGCATGTTTTCTTCAACACTGTGATCAGAAAGCTGTTCGATATTTTTAAAGCCGATAAAAGAATTATTGTCGCCGTTCAGGGCAGAAAAACGCGGCGAACATTCATGGATGGGAAAATTACATATTGTCTTAAAGCAGGCTCCAGCCCATCCGGCTTCAAAGGCACGTGCACACATATCGTAAGTGCTGGCAACGACAGAAGATGACAGCAGAAAGGGATTTTCAAGAGGAATTCCGCAGATATCGGTTTTGAGGCAGGAAAAATCGACCTTTTTTACAGATTCAAGGTCATGAGGCTTAGCCTTTACATCGTAAAGCCTTTCAATCAGATTTTTGATTTTGACAGTATTGGCACCGTCAGCTTTATTTTTGACACAGGCTTTTTCGCATGGGGCCTGACAGTCAGTGCAGGGATTTGCTTCGGGCAAAGTCAATGAGGCATATTCTTCATTTTCAAACCAGATGCTTCTTAAAAGCTTACCGCAATCAAGTTTTCTACAGGCTTCAGAACATGAAGGATTCTGGCACAAAACGCAGCCCAGCATATCTGAACGATTAATCAATTTTTCAAAACTCATTCTTAAATTATAACATTGAAAAATCCCTAATACAAATATTTAAATTTGATAGTTATTATCAAATTCTATTGACATTTTTATCTGCATATTGTAATTTTGATAACCGTTATCAAATTGTGAAAGAAAATGCAGAAAACAGTATATAAAACAAAACAGCAGGAACTTCTTCTTTCTTATCTTCGTGAAATGCAGGGAAAGCATTTTACGGCAGAAGACGTGCGCCTTCACTTTGAAGAAAAAAAGATTTCGATTGGAATTGCGACTATTTACCGCCAGCTGGAAAAGCTTGTAAATGAGGGAAAAATCCAGAAGTATTTTATTGACGATCATTCTGCAGCCTGCTTTGAATATGCGGGCGAAAGCTGCAATCAGAACGAAAAACACTTTCACTTGAAATGTGAGCTTTGCGGCCGTCTTATCCACCTTGAATGTGACGAGCTGGAAGAGCTTGGCGGTCACCTTAAAACTGAACACGGCTTTGTAATCAATCCACTGCGTACGGTTTTTTACGGCCTTTGTACCGACTGCGCAAATAAAAAAGAGGCAGAAAGCGATGATTAAGATGCCCGAGCTGATGAATAAAAAACGCCTTATTGCCTCTCTGGCAGCCTGCCTTATTCTTGCAATTTTTTCTGCCCTGGCCTTCGAAGCCCTTCACAGCGGCCACGAGGCTGACTGTCACGAGGAAGACTGCCCTGTCTGCCTTGTCCTTCAGATAATCCGCGCCAATAAGAAAACAAGCCCGGCTGCACATGCAGAAGTGGCAGAGTTTATCAGTTTCTTCTATATTAATGTCATTATTCTTTCTGCCCTGCTTTTTGTGCCGGCAACTCTTGTAAAGCAGAAAGTCAAACTGGTGATTTAGGGTGACTTCCCCTCTTCCCGCTCTGACCGGCGGATTTACACACATATCAAAAAAAAGGAAATAAATCACTATGAAGAAAAATTATAAGAATAAAAAACCCGTAGTTCTTATCACAGGCTACCTTGGATCTGGAAAGACTACCCTTTTGAATAACCTGCTCCGCCAGGAAAAACGCCGCGTTGCCCTTATTGTAAATGATATGGGAAGCATCAATGTTGATGCAGAAATCTTAAAGAAAAACGGCTCAAACGTTACCGAATGTCCAATGTTCGAATTGCAGAACGGCTGTATCTGCTGTACCCTGCGCGAAGAGTTCATCAGGCAGATTGAAAAAATCTCTAATCTTGAAACCGTTGACCTTGTATTTGTTGAAGCTTCGGGTATTTCTGACCCGGGTGCGGTTTCCGCAAGCTTTCTTGACTACGAAGAAGATAATCCCGGCACAAACGTTTATCTGACATCAGTTGTTACAGTTGTTGATGCCGACCGAATCTACCGCGAGTTCCTGGACGAGCTGAAGCATAAGGCAGATAAAGCAACCGACGAAAATAATCTTACCGCAGAAGAAATTTCTACCCTCATTGTTGATCAGATTGAATTCTGCAATTTTATCGTCCTCAACAAGTGCGACCTGCTCGACGAAAAGCAGCTGGCAGAAGTTGAAGCAATCATCCGCGACTTCCAGCCGCGTGCCCCGATTTTCCACAGCGTAAACGGAAACATCGATATCGACCAGATTACAACAACAGAGCCTTTCAACTACGAACAGATTGATTCATCTTCCGCAATTCAGAAGGCAATCAACAGTCTGAACGAGCCGAACCGCGCAACTCAGGGCTGCACCGGCGAATACGGAATCTCAAGCTTTGTTTTTGAAGAAAAACGTCCTTTCAACCGCGAACGCTTTATGAATTTTGTAAACAACAATTACCCGAAGGAGCTTATCCGCGCCAAGGGCTATATCTGGTTCAGCGACGCTGATGCCAACGTTCAGCTTTTTGAGCAGGCTGGCCGCAACTCTTCTGTAATGACAGTTGCCTGCTGGATTGACGCTCTGGAAGAAAAACAGAAGCAGGAATATCTTGAATACAATC
>ODAI010906347.1_pt1 | contig 11411 bp, 9 predicted proteins | sample 1539321 | NCBI WGS metagenome assembly ODAI01 (sample SAMN02144231, study PRJEB22623) | gut metagenome | biome: sheep rumen | host: Ovis aries | place: New Zealand
AACAACACCTTGGTTGCATTGACGCTGATGATTGCCGAGAGCAGGCCAGAAGAGAAAGACATAATGGTAAAAGTAGTAGTTAACCTTATCAATCAACGCAATGACGAATAATCAAATGGAATATCATAGATTAGGCGATTACATCCGCGAGGTGAATGTCCGCAACAGGGAGTTGAAGGTGACAAACTTGCTAAGACTAAGTATGACAAAGCAATTTCGTCCATCAACATCCAACAATGTCGGAGTTGATTTGAGCAACTATAAGATTGTCGATCATAATACATTTGCTTTTAATCCAATGTCTGTTATTCGTGTACATAAAGTTCCAATTGCTATTAATGAAACAGCAAATCCAATTATTGTTTCTCCTGAAAAGTTAGGGTATATAATCTGATAAACTTTGATAATTTTGCAAGAATTATCAAGAATTATCAAATATTATTCGTATCTTTGCATCTTGAAAACGCAAATAAAGATATGATAGAAACACCTCCAAAAACCAGAGACAGAGCCTGTTTTGATTATATAACAGGGAATGTTGATAGTGCCATTTATCCGTTGATAGACAAGATAAATGACGGATATGAATATTGGGACAAGGTTAAATACAAGAAACCATTGCCCAAAGGGGTGACTCCAGAAATACTTTGGTCTTACGTCAAAGCGTCACGTTTACAAGGACGGATGAATATTTGGCCCAAGTACGGTGTAAAACTTCAGGTTACCAACCAGATGCAACGTTTTTGCCACGACTTTGATATGCAATTCGGCAGTTTTTTCGAAAGCGACAACCCTGCTGCAAAGGCAGAAAAGATGCAATACCAGACCTATTCACGGATGGAGGAGGCCATCTATTCCAGTATGATGGAAGGGGCATCTACAACACGCAGGATAGCAAAAGAGATGTTGGTGAGGGGTATTTCGCCCAAGGATAAGTCTCAGCAGATGATATACAACAACTACCAGACTATGCAGTATATTGCACAGCACAAAGATGACCTCCTGACAGAAGAACGGTTGTTGTATATACACGGCCTTATGACCCACAAAACCTTGAAGAACGAGACTGATGCTGGCAGATTCAGAGTTGACGAAGACAATATTGTCATCCAAAACGAATTGACAGGCGACATTGTCTTCACACCGCCTGCCGCATCCGACATAAGGCTGTTTGTCAAGGATTTGTGTCATTTCTTTAACAGTAGTGACAAAGGACCATTCATTCACCCTATTATTCGCGGCATCATTGTCCATTATATGATCGCCTATGTCCATCCTTTTGTCGATGGAAACGGCCGTACAGCCAGAGCGCTCTTCTATTGGTATATGATGCGCGAAGGTTACCAACTGACGGAATATATGTCTATCTCCAGAATGATAATGGAGTCAAAGACAAGTTACGAATATGCCTACCGCTATGCCGATTTGGATGACAACGATATTGGCTACTTCGTTGCATACAACCTCCGCATCTTGGGTCGTTCTTATCAGAAATTGAAAGAATACGTCAATCGGAAACAGCAGGAGAAACGGGCAGCCAAGACTCTAATGACCAAAGGTGGCATTAGCGAGCGGCAGTCGATGATTTTGCAGCATTTCCACGACAATCCTGACGATATGCTGACGGTCAAGGATGTGGAAAGAAACCTTGCGGTGACAACGATGACTGCACGAAAAGACCTGTCGTTGTTGGTTGAGGCCGGGTATCTCAAAGAAGTACAGATAAACAATGTCAAACGTGGATATATTCGGGGAGATCAATTTGAAGAGCTAATTAGAAGATAAAGTAATGGGCACAGAATTTCACAGATTAGGCAATTATATCCGCGAGGTGAATGTCCGCAACCGGGAGTTGAAGGTTACGGAGCCTATGGGCATTAATATTGACAAGCACTTTATGCCTTCGGTTGCAAATGTCATTGGAACAGACTTGTCAGCATACAAACTTGTCTCCAAGAATCAGTTTGCTTGTAACCTAATGCACGTTGGACGGGATGAGAAGATTCCTATGGCAATGCAGACTGTTGACTACCCTATCATTGTTTCGCCCGCCTATTTTGTATTTGAGGTAACTAAAACGGACGAGTTGTTGCCCGAATATCTTATGATGTGGTTCTGTCGTAAGGAATTTGACCGCAATGCTTGGTTTTATACCGATGCGGACGTGCGTGGAGGCCTTGGCAAGGAGGCCTTGATGGATATGCAACTTCCCGTTCTGAGCATTGAGCGGCAGCGGGAAGTCGTGTCGGAATACGAGACGCTGACGCGTCGCATACGCCTCAACGAGCAGATGATTGAAAAACTCGAAGCCACCGCCCAAGCCCTATACCGCCACACCTTCGTCGACAACATCGACAAACAAAACCTCCCCCAAGGCTGGAAACTGGGAACCATTGGTGAGTTCTGTAAAGAAATAAAATCCGGAGGAACCCCTAATAGAAATTGTTACGAATTTTGGAATAAGAAAGATTATCCTTGGCTAAAGACTGGCGAAGTCCAAAACAATATAATTTTTGACACAGAAGAATACATTAGCCAAGCCGGATTGGACAGCAGTTCAGCGAAATTGATACCAAGAGGCTCTGTAATAATGGCAATGTACGGAGCTACTGCTGCACATGTGGCATATCTTGAATGCGATACCACGACAAATCAAGCCTGTTGTAATATGATATGCCATAGCAAAAAAGATTCAGCATTTCTTTTCTTTCATCTATTATCAAATCAGGAAGACATAAAAAAACTGGCTAATGGTGGAGCACAAGAAAATCTAAGCCAAGAATTGATAGCGCAACAACCAATAATACTTTTCAATAATGATGAAAAGAAACAAATGTTTGTGCCGATACTTGATAACCTTATTGTAAAGTACAAAGAAAACATAAAACTAACCGAATTACAGTCTTTGCTTTTGGCAAAGATGGGTCAATAAAACAGAAACTAATAATTTAAAAAAATGAACACAAATGTAATTATTATTCTAATTGGATGTGCGACACTGGTAGCTATAGTTGCCATTGTGTGCGATTTTATTGTTGAACGAAAAATGACTGGTTCATCTGAATTCGCACTTTCTAAAAAAATCATTAAAATCCACCGAAACTATGTTGCAGGAATTCTTGGCTTTGCCGTAATTATGCTCCTCACTGCTAATTATGGAGGGCCAAACAATGGTATTTATCAATATTTATCCTTCGGCTCAACAATAACCTCATTGGTGCTCTCCATTCTCGCCATTTTTGTAACAGTGAGGTCCAGCTCTGATTTATATAAACAATTTGGTTCAATCAATAAGGTTTCTAATCAAATCCATTCAACATTGAACAGTTTGATGGATGCAGAAAAAGAATTAAAAGGGACTTCATCCACTATTTCCTCTCAAGTTGACAATATTGTTTCCGAGATAGAAAAAAGGTTGGATGAGCGTTTGCAAAAAACCGAAAGTACCATTTCTGAGCAAATACAGAGACAGAATTTGGATACTCGGAGTGATGAAAGCGCTAAGGAGTCAGCCTCAGAAATTGATCCCACTCCTTTTTTATATAATATGTCATATAGTGGTTTATGGGCTTTGTATGCTTGCTCAAAAGCATATGAGATGAAACAGAAATTCATTTTAGATGAATTATTTAAATCTAATAATTCATATTGTTTAGGTGTTATAATCACGACAAAGGCAATCGGTTTTATCAGTGGAAGAACTTTATTAGTTAAGAAGGAATCCGATAAGAAGGAATCCCAAATAGAATGTTCGAATTCTCTTTTTTCATCGGAAAAAGTGTATTCGGTAATAAAAGACGCACCATTTTCAAGTGAGGAGGAAAAAGAAAAAGAGAAAAAGAGAATTGATGAATATATTAAAAATAAACAATAGATGTGACTACAGGACAACTGCCGAAGTATCACGAAGGACCGTTGAAGGGACATAGAAGGATCATAGAAGGGACACCAAACAAGTCGAATTGTGAAAATGTGATTTTTTGATATAATTTTTAGCCGAAAATGTGATAATTTAAAGATAAGATAATGAAGAACAGCTATATAGATTTTGACGAGTATATACGCCAGGGGGAACCGGCACAACGTGAAAGAGCGGAGGCTTGGAGCGTCGCCATCGGCTTGCAGGCAGTCGATGGGCTGCAGGTGTCGGACTATCTCCTTGAACTCGCCCGCAGGAATATTGAGGGGGAGATTACCATCGATGAAGTGATTGAACTGCTAAACGAACGCGATGCCAAGAAGTCGCGTTTGAAAGAATATACGTCCTATACCAGAGTCGATGCTGTTGACCCGATTGAGAGTAAAATGGGGCGGCCAATTTAACGAAAGGAGAATAGCATTATGCCATACTTCAACGAAAGCCAGTTAGAGATGTCGATTGTCACCCTGCTGCAAGAAAATAAATACATAAATGTTATTGAAATATGAGTACGAATGAGAATATAACTAACAAAGATTTGGAAAAGTCTAAAACGGCTTTTTTGCAAATCAATGATTCGGAATATGTGAGACTTGTCTCACTTATTTCGGATGTATGGGAGAGAGCACGGGATAACGCTGCCATCGCTGTTAACACAGAATTGCTTGAGGCTAATTGGAAGACCGGTAGATATATTGTTGAATTTGAGCAGGGTGGCAACGTTAAGGCAGAATATGGAAAACAACTATTGACAAACCTGTCAAAAGATTTAACCAGACTTAGAGGTAAAGGTTATTCTCGATCCAATCTGTTCAATATGAGGCTATTCTATGTGCGATTCCCAAAAATCCAAACAGTGTCTGGACAATTGTCTTGGAGTCATTATTTGGAGTTGCTCAAATGTGACGACCCATTTGAAATACAGTTCTATATGAAGGAATGTATTAAGGAAGGATGGAAAGTGAGGGAGTTAAAGCGTCAGATTAACTCTTCGCTTTTTCAGCGTCTTGCCCTTAGCACTGACAAAGAAGGGGTGTTGGCACTTGCCAATAAAGGTCACCAAGTGATGACCGCTTCAGACATTATACGCGACCCATACGTGTTGGAGTTTGCCGGACTACCTCAGCAAAAACGGTACAAGGAATCGGATTTGGAGAGGGCGTTAAAAAGCCATATTGAGCAGTTCCTGCTTGAACTTGGCCGGGGTTTTGCTTTCATTGGTCGCCAGTACATCATACCGATAGGCTCTCGGCGATTCAAGGTTGATTTGGTGTTCTATCACACCATCCTAAAATGTTATGTCTTGATAGACCTGAAGCGAGCCGAGATAAAGCACGGCGACATTGGCCAGATGAATCTCTATCTCAATTATTTCAAGAATGAGATATGCCAGCCGGACGATAATCCTCCTGTTGGCATAGTGTTGGGTGCCAAAAAGGATGAGCTATTGATGGAGTATGCCCTACAGGGTATCGACAATCAACTATTTGCAGCCCGTTACCAGCTTTATCTACCCAATCGTGAAGAGTTGCAATCGCAACTAAACCGTTTGCTCGATAATACACAGAGTTGAACAAATGCAATAACACCAATAATATGCCATACTTCAACGAAAGCCAGTTAGAGATGTCGATTGTCACCCTGCTGCAGGAGCAGGGGTATGACTACGTCAAGGGCGAGGACATCGTGCGCAACCTCGACGAGGTAGTGCTGCGCGACGACCTTGCGGCCTATTTGCGAAGCCGATACAAAAACGACGGCATCACGGAGCAGGAGGTGGAAGCAGCCATCCGCGTCATCACCCAACGGACTGGCGGCTCATTGTACGAGGAGAACCGCCACACGATGAACCTGCTGATGGACGGCTTCTCGCTGAAGCGCGAGGACGCGACCCGGCAGAACCTTTATATCCAACCCATCGCTTTCGAAGAGAGTCAGCAGAAACATAACATCTTCAAGGTTGTCAATCAATACGACATCGTAGGGAACCAGCATCGCATCCCTGATGCCATTATCTTCCTGAACGGACTGCCTGTCGTGGTGTTCGAGTTCAAGAGCGCCATCAAGCAGAACACCACCATTGAGGATGCCTATAAGCAGCTGACCATCCGCTACCGACGCGACATACCGGCATTGTTCAAATACACCGCCTTCATCGTCATCTCCGATGGCGTGAACAACAAGTTCGGCACACTCTACACACCATATGAATTCTTCTACGGCTGGCGCAAGGTCAACGCCAAGGACAAGGCCGACAGCGGCATCCCCTCGCTGAAGACGATGGTGGCGGGATTGTTCCGTAAGGACCGCCTTATCGACGTCGTCCACAACTTCATCTATTTCCCCGACACCTCGAAAGACGAGCGCAAGTTCATCTGCCGCTACCCGCAATACTTCGCCGCCAGAGCCCTGTACCAGAATATTCTCAACCACAGCAAACTCAACCCCAGCGGCGACGGCAAGGGCGGCACCTACTTCGGCGCCACCGGCTGCGGCAAGTCGCTGACGATGCTCTTCCTGTCGCGATTGTTGATGAAGAGCAAAGCCCTGTGCAGCCCCACCATCATCCTCATTACCGACCGCACCGACCTCGACGACCAGCTGTCGCGCCTGATGCTGAACGCCAAGCAGTTTGTGGGCGACAGCGTAATAGAGCAGGTGGAGAGCCGCGAGGACCTGAAAGCCAAGCTGCAGGGACGCACCAGCGGCGGCGTGTTCCTCACCACCATACAGAAGTTTTCCAAAGACATCAATCTGCTCTCCAACCGCGCCAACATCATCTGCATCAGCGACGAGGCACACCGTTCGCAGACAGGCTTGGAGGAGAAGGTGGAGATTACCGACAAGGGTGTGCGCCGCTCGTATGGCTTTGCCAAATACCTGCGCGACTCGCTGCCCAACGCCACCTACGTGGGCTTTACTGGCACACCCATTGACCCGACGCTCGAGGTCTTCGGTCCTATCGTAGATGAATACTCGATGATTGAGGCCGTGAACGATGGCATCACCAAGACCATCATGTACGAGGGGCGCGCCTCGCACGTCTTTGCCGATAGCGAACTTATCAAGCAGATAGAAGCCTACTACGACAAATGTGCAGAAGAGGGCTCGACCGACTACCAGATAGAGGAAAGCAAGCGGGCGATGACGCAGATGAGCGTACTGCTCAACAGTCCCGACCTCATCCATCGGCTGGCAGTCGATTTCATACAACACTATGAACGACGTGTGGAAGAGGGCAGCACAGTGAAGGGCAAGGCAATGATAGTCTGCGCCACTCGCGAGATAGGCTACGCCATCTACAAGGAGATTGTCGCCCTGCGCCCCGAATGGGCGGAGGTGAAGGTATGCGGAGACGGCGAAGAGCTCAGCAAAGAGGAGGCTGAGAAGATAAAGCCGATGGAGAAGATTAGGATGGTCTTCATCCGTCAGAAAGACGACCCCGAAGAGCTGTATAACCTGCTCGGCACCGACGAAGATAGGAAGAAGCTGGACTTGCAGTTCAAAGAAGAGAAGTCGAACTTCAAAATTGCCATCGTGGTGGACATGTGGATTACCGGCTTCGACGTGCCCTGTCTGGACACGATGTACTGTTACAAGCCGTTGCAGATGCACACCCTCATCCAGACCATCAGCCGCGTGAACCGCAACTATCCCGGTAAGGACAAAGGCCTGATTGTCGACTACCTCGGCATCAAGAAGAAGTTCAACCAGGCGATGAAGAGATACGCCAACGGCGGACAGAACGAGACTCCGGTGGAGACTATCGACAACGCCGTCAAGCTGTTCAAGGACGAGCTGGATGTGTTGCGGAGGATGTTCCACGGCATCGACTACACCAAATTCTTCACAGGCACCCCGCTTGAGCAGTTGGACGCTTTGCAACAGGCCGCCGAGCGCATACAACAGACCGATGACTTGGAAAAACGCTTCATGAAGCACACCACCATCATGAAGTCGGCCTACAACATGTGCAACAACGATGAGCGCATAGAAAAGCCCGAAGTCGATGACGTGCATTTCTTCACAGGAGTGCGGTCGGTCATCTACAAGACCAATACAGGTGATTCGCCCGATGCCTCACAAATGAACCGCCACGTGCTGAAACTGGTCAACGAGGCGCTTATTTCTGAAGAGGTTGTTGCCATCAACACCATGCAGCTCAACGACACCAAACAGATTGACCTGCTGGCCTCCCAATATATGGAACGCCTCAAACGGCTGCCCTATCAGAACACCAAGGTGAAACTGATGGAGCAGTTGCTCAAGCGGGTCATCGACAGCGTGCGTAAGGTAAATAAAGTGAAAGCCGTTAGCTTCACAGAACGGCTGAACGGCATTATCGACAAATACAACGACCGCACAGACGATATTGTGCTGGCTGACGAAATAGTGACGGAAGTCGCCAAGCAACTGGCCGATTTGTTCGAGGAAATAAAGAAAGACAACGTATTGCCCGACGGCATCCCCAATATCGAGGTCAAGGCTTTCTACGACATCTTGAAGTCAGTGGCCGAGCAATATGGATTTCTTGATGAATACACGGAAGAACAGTATATTGCCCTTGCGAAGGATGTGAAAGAGGTGGTGGATGACAAAACACAGTACATCGACTGGGACAAAAAAGCGGACATAAAAGCACAGTTGAAGGTACAAATTATCCTCACTCTCGCAAAGCACAAATATCCGCCAGCCACTCGAGACGATGTTTTCAAAGCCATCTTTGAACAAGCCGAAAACTTTAAGAAAAACAGGCCTGTAGTAGTTCATAATATGATGACCTACCAGCTTGACGAAGTGTCCCCGCTTCCTTTTGCGGCAGAAGACGAAACCGATTTTCAATAAAAATATACCTGTATCGTTGCACGCTAAAAATCATATAAATTTTATTCAGTATGTGAACGGGGTATGCGTTTTGGCTGGGTAGTAATTTTGGTGTGAATGAATGGAGCGGGATGGGAGAAGAAAGGGTCTGTTTAGGCGTTTTTTTTTGAAGCAAGATAAAATTTAGCGTTGTTGACTGAGAATATTGTTGTAAATTTGCATTGTGAAGTTGTTTATTGTATATAATGTATTATGGTTTAAATTAGTGACTAATGATATTCTACTATTCGGGTTGCGGCAATAGCCGCCATGTGGCTGAGCGTCTCGGCGAGTTGTTGGACGAGCGGCTGGTGTTTATCCCCAAGGCGTTGCGCGAGGGGCAGTTGGATTATACGTTGCAGGCCGACGAGCGGGTGGGGTTTGTGTTCCCCATCTATTCGTGGCGGCCGCCGCAGATTGTGCTGGACTTTGTGGGCAAGGTGTGGCTGAAGGACAATCCGACGTATGTATATATGGTGGCGACTTATGGCGACGATGCCGGGTTGGCCGACATTGTGTTGGGACAGGCGCTGGATATAGCAGGCTTTCGACTTGATGCCGCCTTCGGGGTGGCGATGCCGAACACGTATGTGAATATGTCGTTTATGAATGTCGACCCGCCTGAGGTGGAGAAGCGGAAGTTGGAAGAGGCAGAGGCAAGAATCCCGCTGCTGGCGGAGGCGTTGAAAAAGCGCCGCTCGACGGTGGACTTGAACCGTGGCGCCATGCCCCGATTGAAGACCAACGGGATAGGGAAGGGCTTTCTCCGCTGGGTGTCGGACAAGAAATACTATGCTACGGATGCCTGCGTGGGTTGCGGTTTGTGTGCCAAAGTGTGCCCGCTGCAGAATATCGCCATCGATGGCGGCAAGCCCCGCTGGAACGGCAACTGCAATCATTGCGAGGCGTGCTACCATTATTGCCCGCAGGATGCGGTGCAGTACGGCCGTGTGACTCGCGGCAAGGGGCAGTACCATTACCGCGAGTCGTAAAGGCGGCTGCCACTACGGCTATGCCGGAGGTCGGGAGGGCGCTCTGCTGCACCTCCGCAGTGGCCACGGGACGTGCCTGGTGTTCGCTCAAGGTTCGTTCGTTGTCGGCTCGTTCTTCCTTCGTTACAGCATCGTTCCCCTATATGTTAATTGGGAACGATGCTGGATGTATGCAGAAAGGATACGGCATTGAACGAACGAAGGGCGAAAAAGTGGGTGTTTGAGGGGGCGTTTTGGGGACTTTCGGGCAGGCTGTTGATAACTCCAGGTCCGTTGCATGGGAAAAGTAGATTTTTGATTTTGTATCGTTCTGATACATAGTGCCTACAAAGAATTTTAAGTTTATTTAACATTGAGAAATCAAGTTGTTACTTTGTGGGGTGAGAAAATAGTTGTAATTTTGCATTCCGTTTCGAGGGCTAAAACGGCACTCAAACAGATTTGTAAAATACTAACAATTAAATATATAACATTAAAAGACAAAATGCCAACAATTCAGCAATTAGTTCGCAAAGGACGTCAGCAGATGGAGTATAAGTCGAAATCTCCCGCTTTGGACAGCTGCCCCCAGCGTCGTGGCGTCTGCACCCGTGTGTACACCACCACCCCGAAAAAACCTAACTCGGCAATGCGTAAGGTTGCCCGTGTGCGTCTCACCAACCAGAAGGAGGTTAACGCCTACATCCCCGGTGAAGGCCATAACCTGCAGGAGCACTCGATTGTGATGATTCGCGGAGGCCGTGTAAAGGATCTCCCCGGCGTGCGTTATCATATCATCCGTGGAGCATTGGATACCAGTGGTGTCGACGGTCGCCGTCAGCGTCGTTCGAAATACGGTGCCAAGCGCCCGAAACAGGCTTCGAAGTAATTAGTTTAAGAATAAAAAAGAATAAGGAATTGCACAGGCAGTTCGTTAATGTAAAAGAGAAATGAGAAAAGCTAAACCCAGAAAACGTATTATCCTTCCGGATCCCAAATATAACGACGTGCTCGTTACCAAGTTTGTCAACAACCTGATGTTGGGCGGCAAGAAGACCATCGCCTACAAGATTTTCTACGAGGCAATCGACGTGGTGGCCGACCGTACCAAGGAAGACGGTATCGAAGTGTGGAAGAAGGCCCTTGCCAACATCACTCCTTCGGTCGAGGTGAAGAGCCGCCGTATCGGTGGTGCTACCTTCCAGGTCCCCACTGAAATACGCCCCGAACGCAAACAGTCGATCGGCATGAAGAACCTCATCTCCTTCTCCCGCAAACGCAGCGAGAAAACCATGGCTCTCAAACTCGCCGCTGAAATCCAGGCTGCTTACAAGGAAGAAGGCGCCGCTTTCAAACGCAAGGAGGATATCCACCGTATGGCTGAAGCTAACAAGGCCTTCTCGCACTTCAGATTCTAATCCCCCAAGAAAAGAAAATTGTTTAATAATATAGTATTTATTCTTTAATAATTAATCTCAACTAATCTCATGTCCGACCTTCACTACACAAGAAATATAGGAATAATGGCCCATATCGATGCTGGTAAAACAACAACGACCGAGCGTATTTTGTTCTATACGGGCAAGAACTACAAGTTGGGAGAAACCCATGAGGGCTCTGCCACCATGGACTGGATGGTCCAAGAGCAGGAACGTGGC
>ODAI014636330.1_pt1 | contig 11411 bp, 8 predicted proteins | sample 1539321 | NCBI WGS metagenome assembly ODAI01 (sample SAMN02144231, study PRJEB22623) | gut metagenome | biome: sheep rumen | host: Ovis aries | place: New Zealand
CGACGCTCAATGCTCATCGTCTCGGGCATGGTGAGAATCAGCTTGTAGCCTTTCACGGCGCTCACCAAAGCCAATCCCACGCCGGTGTTGCCGCTGGTGGGCTCGATGATTGTTGCACCCGGTTTCAGCAATCCTTTCTGCTCGGCGTCTTCAATCATCGCCAGCGCAATGCGGTCTTTAACCGAACCGCCAGGATTGAAATATTCCACTTTGGCTATCACGGGCGTCTCGATTCCCTTAGCCTTTGAGAATTTGTTGAGCTCCAGAAGCGGAGTGTTGCCAATGAGCTCAGTCAGTTGTTTTGCAATCTTTGCCATAACGTTTTCTGTTGTTTATTGTTTTGTCATTAATTTCTTAGTCTTCTTTCACTATCGGATGAAGCTCTATGAACTCGCCTTGGTGATTGGCCCCGTCGTTGATGAGTTCAGCCGTCTTCTTGCCCACCGTCTCGATGTCGTGGAAACCAGGCAGACTCATGTTGCCGTTCAAGTCGGTAGTCGTAGGACCTGGGTGTACCGAGAAAATCTCCAGTGCAGAGCCTTTCTGTTCGAACTCAATGGCCATCACGCCCATCATCGCGTTTTGGGCTGCCTTGCTCACCACGTAGGCAAGCGGGTGCCAATAGGGGCTGATTTCCGAGGGCACGGTAATGTTGACAATCCGACCGCCATTCTTCCCCAGCGTGGGAGCCAGCGCCTTGGTCAGGGCGAAGGTGCCGATGAAATTCACGTCGAGCGTCTTCTTGATGTCGTCAATCTCAGTGTGAAGGCCGTCGACACTCATGTCGCCTGGTATTCCCGCATTGTTCACGAGGAGCGACAGATTGGGGTAACTTTCGTTCAGCTCTTTCGCTGCCTGCTCGATGCTGGCAAGGTCAGCCAGTTCTATGTTCACCCATCCCAATACGTTGACACCAGCCTCCTGAAGTTTCCCGATGGCTTCCTGAGCACGTTTCTCGTTGCGTGCGCCGATGATTACTTTCCATCCGCTCAAGCCCAAATGCTTGGCAATTCCGAATCCGATGCCTTTGTTGGCTCCTGTCACTAATGCAATTCTATTGCTCATTATCCTTTCTTGTTTCGTTTCAGTTGTTGGTTTTGCGCCACAAAGTTAATCATTAAATCTTAAAATCGTAATCTTTCATCTTTAATATTTCATCTTTCATTTTTAATCTTTCATCTTTAATCATGCATTTTCCAGCGCTTGCTCCAAGTCGGCGATGATGTCATCGATGTGCTCTGTACCAATCGAGAGGCGGATTGTGGAAGGCGTGATGTGCTGCTCTGCCAACTCCTCGGGCGACAGTTGTGAGTGGGTTGTGGTGTAAGGATGAATCACAAGACTCTTCACATCGGCCACATTAGCCAGCAGCGAGAAGATCTCCAACGAATCGATGAAACGCCAAGCTTCCTCCTGTCCGCCCTTGATTTCGAAGGTGAAAATCGAGCCACCGCCATTGGGGAAATATTTCTGATAGAGTTGGTGGTCGTGATGGCTCTCCAAAGCCGGATGGTTCACCTTGGCCACCTTCGGATGCTTAGCCAAGAAGTCCACCACCTTCAACGTGTTCTCCACATGGCGCTCTACGCGCAGGCTCAGCGTTTCTACGCCCTGCAGCAGGATGAAGGCGTTGAAGGGTGAAATGGCAGCACCTGTATCGCGGAGGATGACGGCACGAATGCGGGTCACATAGGCGGCAGCACCAACAGCATCGGCAAACACGATGCCATGATACGAAGGATCGGGCTTAGCCAGCGTAGGGAACTTGTCGGGATTGGCCTTCCAGTCGAACTTACCGCCATCGACCACAACACCACCCAGGCTCGAACCATGACCACCCAAGAACTTCGTAGCCGAATGAACCACGATGTCTGCACCATGCTCTAACGGACGAATCAAGTAAGGGGTGCCGAACGTGTTGTCAACAATCAGGGGAATGCCATGTTTGTGAGCCACAGCAGCCACGCCCTCGATATCGAGCACATCGCTATTGGGATTACCGAACGTCTCAGCATACACCACCTTTGTATTCGGTTTGATGGCAGCCTCGAGCGCCTCCAGGTCGTTCACGTTCAGAATAGTGTTCGTGATGCCCTGCGTGCTCAGCGTGTGGGTAATCAGGTTGTAGGAACCACCATAGAGGTTGTCGGCAGCCACGATATGGTCGCCAGCCTGCACGATGTTCTGCAAGGCGTAAGTGATGGCGGCAGCACCCGATGCAACAGCCAGTCCGGCCACACCACCCTCAAGGGCAGCCACACGGTCTTCGAACACGCCCTGAGTGGAGTTTGTCAAGCGGCCGTAGATATTACCGGCATCACGCAATCCGAAGCGGTCGGCAGCGTGCTGAGAGTTGTGGAACACATAGCTCGTGGTTTGGTAAATGGGCACCGCACGTGCGTCGGTAGCGGGGTCAGCTTGTTCTTGTCCTACATGCAATTGCAAGGTCTCAAAACGATAGTTCTTCTTTGTACTCATAATCTTTTCTTTTTTTATTTGTTGTTTATTTATTGTTTTCTAACTCTGTTCGTTCTCAAACTTGTTTCGTTCTTGAACTTTTCTGGATGCAAAGTTACGATGTTTAGAAATAACCTCCAAATTTTGTCTTATCTTTGGAAAATACACCTATTATTTCATTATTCACCAATTCTTTATTCTTTCAACATCACCCAAACCGCCCTCTTGCAGAAAAACATTCTATGAGGCCTCGTTATATACATTATTAAATAAGAAGTTTGGGGGAAATCAATAAGTTCATCGAACTCTCTATATAACCTCGTTGAAGAAGAGTAAGTGAGTAATCTTAAGAATGGGGTAATTCCAATTATTCCAATATTTCCGATAAATTTCTCGCGACTATCCTACTCTCATAGCATGCTTCTGAGCCGCTCAGATGTATCATCTGACACGCTTACATCTATCTTCTGAGCGCCTTACATGCCACATCTGACGGGCTCAGATGGGGCATGTGACAAAAGGGCATTGCAACCACGCAGGGCGTGACAGTCTGCGTCTGTTAGAGGGAAACAAAAAAGTGGAGGCCTTGCAGGGTCTCCACTTTTCGATTTGGGGTGTTGAAAATAGAAAGGAGTTAGAATGTATACTTCACGCCAAGCTGACCGCGCCAACGACTGTAGTAGGAGTCGGGATAGAACATTACGTAGTCGGCGTCGTGTAGGAACTGATAGTTTCCGTTTCCAGCGTAGCCGATGGGCGACTTATACTGTGTGTCGTAGGTGCTGCCGTAGGTGCGTCCCCAGTCTTTGTTCAGCAGGTTGGCCACATTCATGATGTCGGCTGTGATTTCAAGCGAATGCACATACTTGCCCGAGCGGATGTTGATTTTCTGAGCCACGTGGAGGTCGAAGTGGTTCTCGAAAGGCAAGTTGTCGGCATAACGGTCGTAGAACTGGCCACGATGGTCTTTCAGATAGCGCTGGCTGGCAAGCCATTGCTTGAGGTTTGCACGCTGCTGGTCGGCCGTATAGTCGGTAGATGGGGCAAACTTCATCTGGTCGATTTGTGCGTCGGTGGGGATGAAAATCAGGTCGTTCACGGCATAGGTGTCGCCATTGGCGTCACCAGAATAGTAGAGCGAGTAGGCCTGTCCGTTGCGTCCCTCGTAGATGATTCCGATGGTGGTGGTGAACATCTTCTGACGACCGTAGTCGAAATGATAGAAGGCAGAAGCCTTGACGCTATGCGGCAGATTGAATGCTGCGTTCGACAGCTCGGGCTTGTTGGGATTGCGGTAGGTGTGGTTGTTCTTCCAGTTGCCGGCAGCTGTTGATGCCGTCACGGTTCCGATGGCTTTGGCTCGTGTGTGGGTGTAGCTGGCCATGAGGTCGAGTCCGAACGGGAAGTGTTTCTCGGCCTTGAGCGAGAGGCTGTAGCTGTAGCCCTTGGACGTGTTGTTGAGCGCGATAACGTCGGTGTAAGGTGTTCCGGTGGTGACGCGTTGCATCATGGGGCGGTTGTCCCAAGCATAGCCATAGACTTGGCTGAAGGTGCGGCCAGTCTCTTCGTAGGAGAGGTTTTGGTAGTAGACGTCGTTGAGCGTCTTCGAGAAGATGCCCTCAGCTGTCCAGTCGATGCCCAAGAACTTGAAGTCGAGACCGAGGTTGGCACGGAAGTTCTGAGCGAACTTGAAGTTCTTGGAGAAGACGTCAACTTCCTGGCTGCCGTTGGAGGCTTGCAGACGCTGAGCGTTGATGTATTGCTTGTCGGGGTCGAGGATGAGCTGCAGGCCGTCGAGTCCGCCACTTCTGTATTTCGATATCTGCACACCTGTGTTTGAAAAGCTGTTGCTGAGCCACACAAAGGGCACTCTACCCGTGAAGATACCAACGCCTCCACGCAGGATATAGTTGCGCTTTCCGTCAATGTCCCAACGGAATCCCAGACGCGGGCTTGCCATGAGAGACGTGCGGATGTTGCGGTCGGTCTTATACCCCCACCCTTTTTCCTCGGAATAGGCGTTGAAGGGTGCATTCTCAGCTGGTTTGTCGAAGAAGATAGGCACATCGAAACGCAGTCCGTAGGTGAGTTGGAACTTGTCGGACATGTCCCATTTGTCTTGAGCATAGAAGCCCAACTGTCCGGCTCCGAACTCGGCTGCCCAACGTGGGTCGCCAGTTATCTCGACGTTGGCCTGATTGTAGTAGAAGTCACGGAAGAGCGTTCCGTCGGGTTGGCCGGCCTTGGCGCTGAGATAATAGTTCTGGAAGTTGTCGTAGGTTTGGAAATAGTAGCAACCATAGAGGTTCTGGATGAAGAGGTTGCGGAACTTGTAGAACTCGTTGTGGGTTCCGAAGGTGAACGTGTGGTTTCCGCGAAGCCATGTGAGGTTGTCCTCTATGGTGTAGATGTCTTGGTCAAGAGCATTAGCCATCGACGAATATTCGTTTCCGATGTTCACGGCTCCACCGTTGCTGCCCACTCCATAAACGGTCACACCGGGGAATGGAGTGCCCGAGGTGCGCTTGTCGCGAACACGCACGTAGGAAGCACGTGCCTCGTTGCTGAGGGTTGGCGAGAGCCGGCTCTGGAGCTCGGTAATAAACGAGTGGGTCTGCGATTCGAAGTCGTAGAGATGGTCGAGTGTGTTGACGGTGGCGATGTTGCCTTGTCCAAGGCTCTTCTTGGCTCCCACAAAACTCCATCGAACGGTGAACTTGTTGAAGTCGTTGAGGTTCCAGTCGAGTTTCAAACCAGCCTTGTCGCTCTTGATATAGCGGCCTGCGTCAGTATATTCGCCGTTGTAGGTCACGCCTTGGTCGGCTGCCAGTTCCTTCACCTTCGAAAGAATGTCGTTGGCGAGGTCGGTAGGCACTTTAGAGCCCTCGGAGCCAAGTGCATACTGGTTGGGATACTCCTTGTTGGCGCGCTCGTAGTTGGCAAAGAAGAAAAGCTTGTCTTTCACGATGGGACCGCCCAGCGTGAAGCCGAAGAGATATTCTTTTTCATCCTCGTAAGGGTCAGAATAGGTACCGTCGGGGTTCTTATAGTGCTTACCCACTAGCTGCTCATTGTTGCCATAGCCGTATGCGCTACCATGGAAGTCGTTGGTTCCGCTCTTGGTGATGGCGTTGATGGCACCTCCCGTGAAACCTCCCTGACGAACGTCATAGGGAGCCACGTTGATTTGAATCTGCTCGATGGTCTCCATACTGACGGGTTGGGTTCCTGCCTGACCGCCATTGCTGCCGCTCGAGGTGAGACCGAAGACGTCGTTGTTCATGGCACCGTCGATTTGGAACGAGTTGTAGCGGTTGTTGGTTCCGGCAAACGACATGGAGCCCGTCATTCCGTTGGTGGAGATTTGGGGGTTCAGACGCGAGATGTCGGCAATGCTATGACTCACGGTCGGCATGTCGTTAATCATCTGCGCGCTGATGCTCTGGGCGGCTCCCGTCTTGGTGGCGTTCAATCCGCTACGGCCTGTGATGACCACCTGGTCGAGCACTTGAGCATCCTCCTGAAGCGAGCACGAAAGGTTTTGCGACTCACCCAGCAGGAGGTTCACGTTGTTGAAAGTCTTGGGCTGATGGCCCACATAGGTGACTTCCACCTGATAGGGGCCTCCGACGCGCATACCCTGAATGGTGTAGCGGCCTTCGGAATTGGTTACTGCCCGATAGACGGTGCCCGAGGGCTTGTGGGTGGCCGTGATGGTGGCTCCAATCACCTCCTCGCCTTCCGACATGATCTTTCCATAAATACCCGAAGTGGTAATCTGTGCCGACGCCTGAAAAACAAAGGCCAGCATCACAGAAACTAAGAAAAGAACTCTCTTTTTCATGGACTTGGTTTTATTTAATTGTTATTACTTTTTTATTTTCGTTGCAAATATATAAAATATTTTTCAGAAACCATTTAGTTATTTGCTAAAAGTTTTCCTCATGCCGCCATATCTTTGCAATTTTTCGGCGAATGGCCAGTAGGTTAAGCAAAGTGACAACAACGAGCAACACAACGCCAAGGAGCAAAGCAGGAAGGAAAGAACTGACTTCGTACTCGGGGAACATGGCTGTTAGCACACCCAAGTAATAGCGGCGCGCAACCCACACCAAAAGAAGTGCGATGAGCAACACCAGGAGGTTCAAACCGAGCGTAAGCCATTGATATGGCCGCGCCACTTGACCTTGACTATAGCCGATGAGCAACAGGTTTTCGAGCTTGCTGGCATTCTTCTGCACAAGCAAGTAGATGCTGAGCATAAGGATATAGAAACTCAACAACGAGATGACCAATCCCACAACCATCACCATCAACACCACCAACTTGAGGAAATATATGGTCTTCTCGGTATTCAGCTTGTCATCGTCGATGTCGTAGCCATTGGCTTCAATGAACTTACCGAGGTTTTCGTCTGTGGGGTCTTTCACCTTCACGATGACGCGCGAGGGCTTGCTTTTTTCTTCGTTGGAGAAGTAGGAATTGCTCCAATCCATGAACTCTTGGGGAACAAGTATGGTGTTCAGACGGCTTGAAAAGCCAATTACCCGACCGTGGAAATTGTCTTCTTTTCCATTGCCATGAATGAAGAGGCTGAAGTCAATCATTCCCACAAGACCCTCGCTGATTTTTGGCAACGACCGGCTTTGGGCGAAACCGAAGTTATACATCATGATATAAGAGCGTGGGAGGATAAGGGGTACTTCACGCTCGCCCTCCTTCCACTTCCAATCGGCCATCGGAGCATCGACAAAAGCGTCGGGAACACTCTCGAAGAACAACTCGGAGTTGAACACCTTCTTGCCATCTACAGACATCACGGCGTCAATCTTGTATTCTGAAGACGTGAACACGCCCACATCATCGATGAACGGCTGCCCTTCAACTTCGTCAATCTCAGCAGCAGAAAAGGTGTTTGAACGGCCGCTAATGGTGCTTCCTGCGCCTATTTTCTTGCCAAGAATGATAAAGTCGGACTTCATGAACGAATCTTCAGAAGTGAAGACGGGAACCACATCGCGATAGAACTGGTAACCCAGCAACACTATCGCCATGCCAAAGAGATTGGCAAAGAAGAAGCCCAAGAACTGAGGAATGCTAATATGCTGACGCAGAAGTTTCCAAACCAAATTCATAATTTCACCAAATTACAATTTCAAAACGTGATCATACTTCAAATCCATGTGCTTTCCAATACTCGTGGTAATAACGCCTGCCCCTTGCCGACGCGCCTCTTCCATCAGCAGGTCGCCCATCACAGATGAGTTGGCGTCGTCGAGATGGCTGATAGGCTCGTCAACAAGAATGAAGTCGAAAGGCTGTACAAGGGCGCGAATCATGGCTACACGCTGCTGCTGCCCGAATGACATCAAGCCCACACGAGATTCCATCTTGTCGGCTATTCCAACACGTTCGAACCACTCTTCAATCTCCTTGCGCGACTTGAAGCCCGTGAGCTTGTTCTTGATTTCAACGTTCTCCATCGCAGTCAACTCTGGAAACAGGCGAAGCTCCTGAAACAAATGGCTGACGTGGCTTAAACGCATACGAACCCAATCGGAAGTGGAAAACGAAGCCACATCACGGTCGTCGAACAACACACTACCCTTATAATCGTGTCGGAACCCTACGACATAGCTGCAAAAGGTGCTCTTGCCTTTGCCACTATCGGCTTCTAACAGGTACAAGCGGCCTTTCTCGAATGTCACATCCTGGTTCCAAACTTCTGACTCAACATCTGGCTGGTGCTCGAACACCAACGGCAAAACTGAACGAAAACGAATGGTCTCCATCTCAACAAATCTTCTACTTCATACTATAAACAATCGTATTCACATCACCAAACACGGGGCGTATCAGGCTTTTCAACGTGGGCAACATGCCTTCATCACCTCCGAAAGCCTGCAAGTTCACCACCATCACCACCTTGCCCTCCTTTATCTTAGTTTGCAGAAGTGCGGAAGTGGGATTCTTGGAAGGAACTATGGAGCGCTTGGCTTCTTCAGCGCTGCTTCCGCTATAGAATTGGTTGTCGGGGGAAACACCAAAGAAGAACGAAGTCTTGCCATTCAAATATGAATAGGCGTTATGGCCCCAATCGGTAATACGACCGCCTTCAGGACAGGACTGCTTCCAATAGCCCACATCGGCAAGCCATTTGCTATGAGCCAGCTCGGCAGCCATAGAGATACGAAGGTCATCATCCGACATCGTGGGAATCATGATGGCTAAATCGCCGTCAACGCTCTTGATGATATTATCCATATCAATAGCGGCATTCACGCCGGCAAGCAAAGCCTGGAAGCCACTATTGCGGCGAAGCAAATCGATGTACTGGTTACCGTCAACATTCATGAACATGGCCATCATAGCGCCTTCAGGCAGGCAATCTATATAACGTCCTTTGATGGTACGATAGACATGAGCCGACTGGCGAAGGGACTCTTCTATACGACGATTAAACGAAAACGTGGTGCCTTGAATGTCCAGGCAACCATCGTTGACCGACATCTCGGCCGCAATCAACACTTGTGAAGGGTCGGCATCTTTGGGAGCGCCCAAAGTGAAGGGGGCTATAAACTTCTCGGGCAATGCCTGAGCTTGCGCCACCATCGCTATCGGGGCGGAAATAGAGTCGAGCTTGTCGAACATCGGAGAACTCTTGATGCTGTGTTCCTCGTCTTGGGATAGGAAAGTGGTGAGTTTGCCTTCCATCTCCGTTCGGGCGGAAATGGCTACAGGACCAACAACCAGCAATGCTCGGTCGTTGAAAGCCGCCACCCAAGCGTTGTTCATCATCGAGAAACGCACACCTTGACGCTCCTTCAGCTCTGTGCAAGTGCCTTTCTTGACCAGTTCGTTGAACGCCTTTTCCAAATCTCCGGCATCGGATACACGGGCGCACAAGCCCAAATTCCCGTCAACCGTCTCAAATAGGAAGATGTTGCTTCCAAGGTCGATTCCCGACTCGTCTAAGTTTGTGACATGCAAGAGAGCCTTCAAGATGGTTTTGTTCTTCACGCCACTTACCTCCCCCATATCGATTTCAACAATCGTGGTAGAGTTTCTTGGGATGGAATTCAGATAATCGGAATCCGAACACGAAGACAATAAAAACACGAGGAGAACTGTCAGGAATGTTATGAATTGTTTCTTCATTTTCATTACATATAAAATTAAACCTTGCGGAAGACCAAATTGGCCATCATGACCGCTGACAAAGCAGCCGTCTCGGTTCGCAACCGGCTGGCACCCAACGAAACCGAAACATATCCAGCCTCCATTGCCTGTTGGACTTCCTCAACAGAGAAATCACCTTCCGGACCAATCATAATGATAACCTCTTCATTATCATCTATTTGCCGTAATTCGTCAAAGAAATCCTTCTTCTCTATTTCATCATAACAATGAGCAATAAAACGATGGGTATTTTTGCTCTGAGCCGCCACAAAATCAGCCATTGGACACATCCCGTTCACCATCGGTTTGAAAGGCTTACGGCTTTGTTTCATGGCCGATACGACAATCTTTTCTATACGGTCTTCACGAACCACACGGCGCTCGGAGAATCGGCAATCGAGAAACGAGAGTTCGTCGAATCCCACCTCGGTTGCTTTCTCCGCCAACCATTCCATGCGTTCAATCATCTTCGTGGGGGCAACAGCCAGATGAATGCGGTTGCGCCAAGTCTTTTCGGGATGAATGGTTTCCTCAATTTGATAAAAGCAATGCTTGTTGTTGGCCATCGTGACCGTTGCACGATAGAATGACCCCACTCCATCCATGAGAAACATCTCGTCGCCATCCTTCAAGCGCAACACGCGCAACGCATGAGTGGCTTCTTCCTGAGGAAGCTCGCTCACCTCGCCGGCATTGGGAACATAGAAATACCTAACCTCTTTCATTATTTATTTACGCGTCTTCCGGCGATTGATTTCATCACGCAAATGAGACGCCATCTCATAATTTTCATCCTTGATGGCTTTGTCCAAAGCACTCTGCAACATCTCGTCGCTTATGGTGTTGACAGGAATGGAAAGCCCTTTCGCCTTTTCATAGAAATCTACGCTCTGCTTCTCCATCAATCCACGTTCCACAAACAAAGGAATGTGGCTGATGTAAGACAAAAGAGCAGCATCGCTGGCTCGCATGGAGACGGGCTCAAGCGTCTCAGTATTATAAAGTAACGCGCGATATTGGCCGTCTATCAGGTCGTTGATGATGATTTCGAAATGCAAATCGGTTTGCGTGCTGATAACGTGCCACAACACCTCGGGCAACATCCGTCCCACAACGGGAACCTTCCCTATGCGCAAGCGGAACTGCGAGAGCATTTGCTTGTCACAAGGGATGGTGAGTTGTCGGGACAAAGTCTCATCAACCAGAACAATAAGGCCGATTTCCTCTGTCCCGACAATTTCAGACACGCCTCTGATAGTCAGCCTGACTTTGTTCATGCGGCGGTCTTCTTACTTTCAGGATTGAACACCAACGCAAAGAGAATGCCCACCACGAGGGCGAATCCTGCAAATATGAACCAGCAAGTCTGCCAATCGCCCAGCAAGTAGTCGCCTTGCCAAGAGCAATAGTGGTTGACAATCTCGCCGGCGGCAAGCGTTCCTACGGTAGCTCCCACGCCATTGGTCATCATCATAAACAGTCCTTGGGCAGAAGCCTTGATGCTGGGCTCGCATTCCTGGTCTACGAAGATACCTCCCGAGACGTTGAAGAAATCGAATGCCACACCATAAACGATGCACGACAAGATGAACAACAGCACGCCTGGCATTGCGGGATTACCCACGCCGAAGAAGCCAAAGCGGAACACCCAAGCGAACATAGACATGAGCATCACCACCTTGATGCCATAACGCTTCAGGAAGAACGGAATCATCAAAATGCAGAGCGCCTCGCTAATCTGCGAGATAGAGGTGAGCAAAGTGGCATTGTTGGCG
>ODAI011388946.1_pt1 | contig 11410 bp, 11 predicted proteins | sample 1539321 | NCBI WGS metagenome assembly ODAI01 (sample SAMN02144231, study PRJEB22623) | gut metagenome | biome: sheep rumen | host: Ovis aries | place: New Zealand
ACATCGACGTCAACACCATGCGTGCCTTGGAGGAGGGCTTGGAGAACTTTGCCGGCTGTGCCGTGGTCATCAGCCACGACCGCTGGTTCCTCGACCGCATCTGCACCCATATCCTCGCCTTCGAGGGCGACTCGCAGGTCTACTTCTTCGAAGGCTCTTACAGCGAGTATGAAGAAAACCGCCGCAAACGCCTTGGCGACGACACCCCCCACCGCTTGCGCTACAAGAAGCTGATGAAATAACTGTCAGCCATGTGTTCAAAACGTTTCTTAGTCCTTCTTGCACTCTGCTGTACGCTTTGGGGTTCAGCCCTTTCTGCGCAGGAGATAGTCGTCAACCGCAATGACGAAGGACGCGTAGTCAGTTCTTCGCACAGGGTGTTGGATGCCGACGACCATCTGGCCGTCCTCATCACCTACACCTACGACAGCGTGGGCATCGTGGAAACCCGTATGCTACAGAGCTACGACCGCAACGACCGCCCTCTGCGCAAAGAGATCTATACCGCCGACGAATACCTGCTATACACCGAAGAGAATAGCTACGACCGTCACGGCAACCGCACCCGCTGCATCCAGACCACCTATGATGAAGATGGTCGTCCCACCCACAACACCTACCGCTACCGATACGCCCGCCGTCCCGATGGAACCTATCGCCTCGTGGGCATCCGCCTCAACGGGAAGGAGGTCCCCTTTGAAGAGTAGGAATGTGAATTGAGAATGGAGAATTGAGAATGGAGAATTGAGAATTGGGAATTGGGATTTGAGAATTGAGAATTGGGAATTAGGAATGGAGAATTGGGAATTGAGAATTAAGAATAGAGAATTGGGAATGGAGAATTATCCGGGTGCGGAAGCCAATTCTCAACCTTCAATTCTCAACTCCGTCCACCCTTTTAGTTTTTAGTTTTTACTTTTTACTTTATTACAAAAACCATCACTTTTTTTTCTCTAATCCAATTATTTTTCGTATCTTTGTATTCTAATACAGGGGAAAAATGAAACAACAGGATTTTGACGAATACATAAGGCAGGTGGAGCCTTCGGCACGGGAAAGCGCATTCGAATGGCAGACCGCCATCGGACTGCAACAGGTGGACGGCCTTCAGCCCTCACAATACCTTCTCGATGCCGCCCGTCGCAACATCGACGGCGACATCACCATTGATGAAGTGAGGCAGATGCTCGACTCCTACTATAGCTCCAAGACCGGTCGCACCCCTATTGACGACGACAAGGCCGAGTGCGACAAAGCTTCCGCCAACATCAAGAAGATTCTTTCCTCCCCGACTTTTGCCTTCAACACCAACGGCTTTGTGGCCACCCATCGCCGCATCTTTGAAGGGGTCTTCAAACATGCCGGAGAACTTCGACCCTTCGACATCACCAAGAAAGAATGGGTGCTTCGAGGCGACACCGTCCGCTATCTCAACTGGGAAGACCTTCGGAGGGCCCTTGATTATGATATTCAACAGGAGCGCCAATTCAGCTACAAAGGGCTCTCCGAATTGGAGAAAGTGCGCCACCTCTGCCGTTTCGTCTCGGGCCTCTGGCAGATCCATCCCTTCCGCGAGGGCAATACCCGCACCACTGCCGTGTTTGCCATCCAGTATTTCCGTTCTTTGGGCTATGAGGTGACCAATAACCTTTTCAAAGAGCACTCTTGGTATTTTCGCAATGCGCTGGTCCGTGCCAACTATAAGAATGCCCGCCTAGGCATCGACTACGACTTCAGTTTCCTGGAACGCTTCTTCCGCAACCTGCTGCTGTTAGAACATAATGAATTGAAGAACTGGTCCATGCTTGTTGCTGCACCTGAGGGGTGGGAAGGCGAGACTCCCTCGGTTTCCGACGTTAATCCGACACTAATCAATAAAAGGGTGCCCGCCCCCGACGATAATACTGCCGTCCCCGACGATAAAAAGGTTGATACCGACGATAAAGTCCTCCGTACCGACGATAACGGAGCCAAAACCGACGATAAAGCAGCCGTTGCTGACGACAAAAACCTCATTACCGACGATAAACTGACGATAATTATATCCTTTCTCGAAAAGAGAGGCAGTTGCAAGACCGCCGAACTGTCGGATCTCCTAGGGTTGAAACCCACACAGACCAAAGCCTACATCTACCAATTGCTGAGCCAAGGAAAGATTGTTGCCCACGGTGCCAACCGAAACCGAACATACACATTAGCCTGAAACTAAAAACCCTTGCTTTATGCCCCTTGACCGAAATAAGATGCTGCGTTACGCGGTGCTCGACAGCTGCTTTCGAGATGGCTCGCAACGCTATAAGGCCAGCGACCTACTGGAACGTTGCAACCGAGAATTAAACAAGAAAGGCCTGCCTCCAATTTCTAAACGCACCATACAGAATGATTTACAAGAGCTTCAAAGTGAACCTTACAACGTCGAGTTTGACCCCGAGATGAAGGAACGCTATTATTATCGCTATTCCGACACATCCTTCAGATTGGAAGTCCTTCAGCTGGCAGCACCTGACCACGATGCCCTCACCCGTACCATCGACATGTTGCTCCAACGCTATAGCGATGCCGACGAGCAGAACCCCCAGTGGCAGTGGATGCTTACCACTCTGCAGGCCATCGCCGACGGGCGTCCTTTAGAGGCGGACGACCCCTACGTCAGTTTCGAGAACAACAGTGCTTTTGCCGGTAATGCGCATTTCGCCACTCTGCTGGAGAGCATCACAAACCACCATCCCGTCATAGTACGTTACAAACCCTACTTCCAACCCGACCCAGAGGACTTGAAAACTCACCCTTACTATCTCAAGCAGTTCAACAGCCGCTGGTTCCTTTTTGCCGCAGTCGAAGGGCGCGAAGGCATCCAGAACCTCGCCCTCGACCGCATACTTGGCATCCGCCAGTGGCGGCATGCCTACCGTCAGCCGGAGGTGGATTTCAGCACCTTCTTCGACGACATGATTGGTGTGAGCCGCAACAGCGACATGGCTGTCGAGCAGATAATCCTGCGGGTTTCGAATCAGCGTTACCCCTATGTCGAGACCAAGCCTTTCAGCGAGAATCAGCGCATCGTCAACTACGATGACCAGACCCACACCGTCACTTTTCGCATGCGGGTGAACCGCGAGCTGGTGGCCGAGCTGCTCTCCTTCGGAGCAGACATCGAAGTGCTGCAACCCCAGCACCTGCGCCAGCAGATAGCCGAAATTGCCACCCAGATGCACGGCCTTTATCATTAAAAAAAGGCTAAATAGTTGTTATATCAAAAATAATTGCTATCTTTGCAACCGTCATTAATTTAATGGCGGTTAAATTAACACCCGTTATATGAGATTCTACGATAGAAAAAAAGAGTTGGAAACACTTCTCCAGAATTGGAATCAATCTACTGAACGTGGGCGACTTACAGTTCTTATCGGAAGGAGACGTGTTGGCAAAACTACCTTGCTGACCCAAGGTGCCGATAGCTCCGATGGCTACTCCCCCATGCTTTACCTATACGTTTCTAAAGACAACGAGAAGGTACTGACAAGCAAATTTCAAGAAGCAGCTGCTCGGATGCTTGGGCTAGAGGTTTACGGCCAGATGGAAACAGTTGCTCAATTCTTTGAGCAACTGCTGCGCTATGGTCAGCAGCACCATTTTACACTTGTGTTTGACGAGTTTCAGAATTTCGTTAAAACAAATCCTGCCATACCAAGTCATATTCAAGATTTATGGGACCGTTATCACGAGCAGTCCAAAGTCAATCTGGTGGCTTGTGGTAGCATTTATAGCATGATGCACAAGATATTCGACAACGAAGACGAACCCCTCTATGGCCGCCAAGACTGTCGAATAGTGGTGCAGCCATTCCGAATACAGGTGTTGAAACAGATTCTTGGCGACCACAACCCGCAATATACCTCCGAAGACCTGCTTTGCCTCTATGCACTAACAGGTGGCGTTGCTAAGTATGTGGCTTGGCTTATGGACAGCGGAGCCACCACTAAGACACAGATGCTCCGTTGGATTACGCAGGAGGGTTCGCCCTACCTTTCTGAGGGATCAGAACTTATCATGTCCGAGTTTGGGAAAGACTACACCAACTATCTCAGCATCTTGCAACTCATTGCAGCCGGCATGACAACACAAAGCGAGATAGACGGTGCTATCGGGAAAAACACAGGTTCATACCTCGATAACCTTGAAAGCGATTACAACTACATCCACCGTAAGCAACCCATTTTCAGCAAGCCCGGAGGTCGCAATCTGCGCTGGCAGATAGATGACTGTTTCCTTCGATTTTGGTTTCGTTTTATTCTGCGCAATCAGTCGCTTGTCGAAATGGGACGCCACGACCTCCTGTTAGAAATTGTCGAACGGGACTATGAACAGTATTCGGGCCTGGTGCTTGAGCAGTATTTCCGTCAGAAATGGATGGAAGAAGAGCGTGTGACGCTTGTGGGCAACTATTGGGATCGAAAAGGAGAAAACGAGATAGACATGATTGCCCTCAACGATATCGACAAGACCGCTGTTGTGGCAGAAATCAAGCGACAGCCAAAGAAATACAATCCCGCCGAACTATCCCGAAAGGTAGCCTCATTGAGCACCCATCTGGCCAAATATAAAGTCACCCAGATATCCCTCTCCATGGACGATATGTGAGCGGGACTCCTTTCAAGACAGTTTGAGGGTGCAATGGTTGTTCCATTGGTACAAATAAGGAAGTTTCACTGCCGAAAATTGGGAAAATAAGGAAGTTTTCGGGTGTCGAAACAGGTCAAATAAGGAAGTTCCACTGCCGAAAAATGGGAAAATAAGGAAGTTTTATATACTTTTTTTGTCCCAATAAGGAATTATTTCGTATCTTTGCAAAAAAAATTACCGTATGTCAGTTGAAGAATTAGCCCAGATAGTGGCCGACCAACGCGAGGTGATTCAGTCAGAAGATATGAGTGTCTTCTGCAATCGCGACGAGGCTTCACAGCTATCCCCAGATAGTGGTTTGGCACAGGTGGTCATTGGGGTGCGAAGGAGCGGGAAATCCACCCTTTGTACCAAGTACCTGATAGACAATGCTATCAATTGTGCATTTGTCAATTTCGACGATGAACGTCTTTCGACGATGCAGACCGATGACCTAAACAAACTGCTCGAAGCCATCTATATTGTTTATGGCAATGTGGATTGCCTTTTCTTCGACGAGATACAGAATGTGGAGTCGTGGCCGCTGTTTGTCAACCGACTGTTGCGGCAAAAAAAACGTATCTTCCTTACGGGGTCGAACTCCAAGTTGTTGTCCAACGAGCTGATCACCCATCTTACAGGCCGATACAATAAGGTGGAGCTTTATCCTTTTTCTTTTTCCGACTATTGCCGTATGAGCGGCGTAGATGTCGCTTCCATCACCACCAAAGCCGAGGGCATGCGGCAAAACGCACTGCACAAATACCTTCATGTAGGCGGTTTCCCCGAATTGCAGAACGAGAGCAACCCCAAAAACTATATCGACGGTTTGTTTAATGCAATCATCCGCAACGACATATCTCGGCGCTTCCGCATCCGTCAAGTAGATATCCTCGCCAAGGTGGCCGCTTATCTCGCCGACAACTTTGCACAAGAGTTTTCGGCCACCGCCATTGCCAAGTTGTTCGGTATCTCCAACCATACGGCTGAGAAATATTTCGGCTACTTGAAGGAGGCCTTCCTGTTCGTTGGGGTAAGGAAGTTCTCCTACAAGGCGAGCGAACGCCTGCGCAACGAGAAATGCTATGTGGTGGACGTGGCTTTGGCCGCCGAGCGCAACGACACCTTCTCGCTTGAAAATCTCGGATGGCGGCTGGAGAATGTGGTGTGCCTCGAACTCCTGCGCCGTTATCACCACCAGTATGCCGAAATATTCTACTATAAGGAGAAATCCTTTGAGATTGATTTCTTAGTGGCCAAAAACGGAATCGTGCAGGAATTGATACAAGTAAGTTACAATGTCACTTCCGAAAGAACACGTCAGCGCGAAATCAATGCCCTGCTGCGAGGTGCCCAAAAGTTCAACTGCCGAAACCTCACGCTAATTACCTTTAGTACTGAGCAAACAGTTGAAAAAGACAACGAAACCATCCACGTACTCCCCGCTACCAAATGGCTGTTGGAAAGTAAAAGGTGAAAACTAAAAAGAACGTGTTAATGTGTTAATCCTTGGCGCATTATAGACTCACGAATTAACGAATTTAGAAATTGCTGCCGCACACAGATTACTCTAACCTCTAACCAAATATTCAAGCAATCAATAAGGTCTTAGAAAAGCACGATAATCTTGAAATGATGAAAAATTTATTGTTGTAATAATCTTGAAAAGTTGTATCTTTGCACTTGCAATAATCTTGAAATGATGGAATAATTTCTATGAAAAGAAAGATTTACAATAAGTTATTAGGCGACAAAAGTCAGTCAAGCAACTCAAAACGGCCCGCAAATTAAACTGAAAGAATGGATTGACGAGTTTAATGAAACCAGAATAGAGAGAATAGAAAACACTGAAAAATAGATAGAAAAGTCACCGCGCAAAATAGTACCTATACACAACAAAACGCTCATTATTGTCAAGTTCGTTGCCCATAGACAACGAATTCAAGATTCGATAAAATGAAATAATGTACACATATTCACTATGTTGCGATGAAAATGTAAAATATTTCTTTTTAGACGGGATTAATTTCTTATCTTTGCACAAAAAATACGTCATACGTTATATGAATATTCAAGATTATAGAACCACTCTACTTGGAATCGGTATTAATGCTGAGCAAGATAGCCATATTTTGTATAGGCTCAATGCTCATTACAAAAATTTGTATTTTGTATTTGAACATGATACTACAGATGATCCCTATTATTTTCGTACTGTGTTGCCCGTAGTAGCAGATACTTCTGATGGAACCAGCGTGGATCATGAAAGTGTAAACTTGTTTAATACTAATTTCAAAGCCACAAAAATAATTCAGCAAGGCTCACAATATCATATTGTTTCCGAACAGTTTGTTTTTGATTATAATACTTTAGGAGCTGTCATACAACGAGTTGTTGAAATAATGATACTTGAAATTGTTAAATTTCATGAAACGATAAATAATAGTAGAAATGACGGATAAAAAAGAAAATTTGGATGCCAATGAGGACTTGAAAGCCAAACTTGAAGAACTTCAAAGAAAGCATTTTAAGCAAGCATATTGGTTTTGTTTAGGAATAACAATTGGAGTGAGCATATTAATAATATCCTATTTAATTGTTAATAAGGTTGATTGCTATCTGTCAATAAACAGATATGTTGAATTTGCAGCAACCCTATTGTCTATAGTGATGTCCATCTTTGCAATCATGTACACATATACATCAAATCAGCAGATTGGAGAAAAATTCAAAGATATCGACAATGCGGCTCACGAGATACGACATACAGCAGAGATAATTAGAACGGAAGCCTCAAATATGAATTGGAGAATGGAATCCCTTCAAAATCAAATCAATACCTTGTATGTAAATCAATCTAAAAGTAATGACCAAAACAATAGTGATTCTAATTACGTAAATAGTAATACGAATCCAAAATAATCACATAAATTGGCGTAATGGACAAAATTAATTATCAATATTAATACCGATAAAACATGGAAACTTATACAAACAACAAAGCACCCTTATATGCTTTAGGCTATGTTGCTAACAAAGAGACATTCATTGATGAATTACGTAGTCTGATTGGCGGTGGTCAACAAATAGATTGGGCTATGATAAATCAAGCGATTGTTGATAATGGTGTTGAGTATCTAAACGGTGCTGGATACACGACCACTCCTGACGGTAAACCTGTTGATAGCGAATCAGCAAAATATGAAAGGTTTAAAGTTCCCTTTAATAAAGATGGTGAACAAGTAATAGGTTGGTTTACCAAAGAGAAATCTCGTTTCACTGGAGTGTACTGGGGGACAATAAGTGACTTTGAAAAAGTGAGAATTATTGATAATCGCTTTAACATGGGAGCAATGTATTTTGAACAATTTTGGGACGGTTCAGAATTCTTAGAAGATATTGCTAAAAACACCATTCCAGAATCTTGGAAGTACAAAAACAAACAATCAGGAATCAATCATCCTATCTTAAAATCATATCTGGAAAATGTACTGAATAGATTGAAAAAAGAGTATCAGGATGGAGATAATAGAAAAATTGTTTTTTCAAAAGATAGGAAATATGCTATGTTTAACACTAACCTTCTAGACAAATACTTTCACGAAGTAATTATTGTTGGAGAAATAGATAGTGTAGACGATGAAATACAAATTAAGAACCCTTTTCGGTCAACAAGTTTGGTTAAACTGCTCAAGATGGGATTTGATGAAAATGCTAGAGCCCTTCCTCCTCAATTTTTTAGTGATGTCAACGAGGTGATTTTCCAAACCTCATGGAGAATAGACAGGGATTTTGACACATTTACTCACATCATTGAAGATAGAAGGGATCGATTTCCAGAAGAGTATCACAACCAATCAACTGAGGAATTGGCCAAGAAATTTGATAATGCTATTGATTTTGCGGTAGCACTTGCTCAGCGTAATTACAAATTTATTGTTCCAATGTACCGCCCACAGATTGATGAAATACAGCTTCTAATGCCAATCTATCTTAGAGGAACTTATAGTGATAGGCCAGATTTCGCATTAATATTAACCCCTAATCAAGAATTACGTATTTACGAACCAGAAACGATACTCCCATTGGATGCTGCTTATCAAAATGCACGATTAATTGCAAAACCGGAAGAATCATGGTTGAATCCTGATGAAATATAAAACATTTCAAATTACACTCAATAGACCATTATTTGAGGACTCACTATATTAACGAATTCTCTCCATTGAGAATTCGTTACTTTTTAATGCCTACTTTACATTTATTCTGATATGGTTGCTATTACAGATGAGAATCTCAGTTATCATTACAGAGAACATTTCTATCCAACTCATACTTGACCATATCAGCCAACTGGAAGAAGTAGTCATTACTCCAAATGGCAAGGTCGTGGGGATTGTGGACAGAGGGTGTTACAGCGGCTTTTACTTGCCGAATATCGGTAGTTGACAGGCGTTCTTTGAGTAGGTTGACAAACTGGTCACGATTTACATCCAGGCCATTGAATTCTTTTATTCTTACTTGCAGGTGGCGGAAATTCGACGTTACCTAATTGCGTACATACCACTCGAAGTCATACAAATTGCGCCTTTTTTACCCGGTATTTCTACTGCTGGAATACCAAGGTATGTATCTTACCAGCAAACAAATTGGGCAGGGGAACAGGCCTTCCAACGATTCATGAATAACTAAAAAAGAATGGATCGCCAAATGCGATTATTGACGTAGATGACGAACATACCTATTTTATCATCCGTATCCCTTGCCACCCAGAGTTTGTATGCGAAGAACTGAGCATGGACAAAGAGGGTCATATCCTTCCTTTAGGTGAGGTATGGAATTCTGATGTCACAGATGATGTCATAGATAATTCTACAGATAAAGTGGTTGATAATATTGATGTTATAAGCAATGCTGCAGATAATGTCATAGAAAATGTCACAGAAAATGTCATAGATGAGAAAGCAGCAGATAAGAGACGAAAGGAAGTTATTCGTCTGATGCGGCTTACTCCTACGGTTACGATGAATAATCTTGCTAATATACTTCATGTGACTCCAAGAACCATATCTCGAGACATCAAACATCTTCGTGCAAATGGCAAACTAAAAAGAGAGGGTGATGATAGAAGTGGCAGATGGGTTGTAATAGAATAGGAAATCAGGTGTGTGTTATTGCCTAAATATGAGAATGTATAAATGCATGAATATACGAATGTTAATACCGGCATTGAATAACAAATAATAATAGTAGGTGCTGTAATAGTTCATTTGCAGCCAGTCGATGACTTTCCGGTGATAGCTCCAGTGATATATCCTCTCCCCAAAAACAATAGTGAAAAAAGGTGACAATTATTTACACTAGACCATTCTTGTCTGCCAGAGGCTGTATTCGTTGCTCTGGATGACGAGAATGTGGGGTATTATCGTTGTATCAGTTTTATTAATAGGGTTATCATGTTGTTTTTCACTGGTGCATGCTTGCTACATTGTTCAAGAAGCGATACATCAAAATGGCTAAGGGCATCCATATCGAAGCGCAGGTCATCGGCAAGCCAGCTCTTGAGGCTCTTGATGCTTGTGGCGGTCAGTCCTGAGCTTTTTACAATCAGGTCGCACAAGGCCTTCTCTGGCGAGGCGATGAGGTAGGTGTCGTTGCCTTGCGACTCTTGTCTAATGCCAAGGGGGAAATAGTTCGGTGGGCACGAATGGAAGGAAAAGCGCCCAATCGGTGTGTCGAAACTGCGATTGTGCTTGATGGTCATCGACTGGGTTTCGTACACCCGTTCGGGAATCAGTCCATAATGTCGCAAAGCTGTATGCATGCTGACGTAGGACGGACCATAGAGGTGGTTGGCTATCAGCATGGGGATGATGGTGGCTCCATCGTCGGAACTGCGCACATAAAGTCCTCTCTTGAGCCGAATGATATGCCCCTCCTGCTCCATACGGCGTGCCTTGTCGTTGATTTGACGGGTTTCTGGGTACAAAGAAGCTAGAACAGCGGTCGTAAATGGAGTGTTACCTACTTGATTCAATGCGGGTTTTGTCATTTGTCACAGTTTTTTCAATGCTGCAAATATACGAATTTTCGTACAGATAAACGAAAAAAAATCGTTTATCTGTACGAAAATCGCTGTTTTCCCTGACGTGATGTATCGTGGAAATCAGACTGCGCAAAAAGGTTGCGCGGTTACTGTGTACTTTTGCAGCCGAAACAATAAAGCAAAAACATCAAACCAGAGAAGATATGAATACAACTACCAACAACAAAATGCAGCAAGAGTTCACCTTGGATGCCGACCAGCAGATGGCATTCAATCTGATTGAGAGTACCAACACCAGCCTCTTTATCACAGGTAAGGCGGGGACGGGCAAGTCAACGTTCATTAAGATGATACAGGAGCGGATAGCCAAGAACTTCTTGGTGCTGGCCCCGACGGGCATCGCCGCCATCAATGTGGGTGGGCAGACGATGCACTCGTTTTTCGGCTTCCCATTTGAGGTGATAGGGCCCAAGACAATCATGAAGGTGTCGGAGGAGAAACGGCAGTTGCTACAGCATATCGACACTATCATCGTGGACGAAGTGTCGATGGTGCGGTGCGACATGGTGGACGGCATGGACCGCTACCTGCGCGTAGCATTTGACACCCACATGGCTTTTGGTGGCAAGCAGGTGGTGTTTGTGGGCGACCTGTTCCAGCTGCCGCCCGTGGTGGCAGACCCCGCCGACGAGGATATGCTAA